>ENA-ORDC01001132-ORDC01001132.1-marine-metagenome-genome-assembly--contig:-NODE-1132-length-21293-cov-3.132871_pt1 | contig 21293 bp, 21 predicted proteins | sample MGYA00237783_ERZ508515 | MGnify/ENA primary metagenome ERZ508515 (study PRJEB26186, sample SAMN06268792) | marine metagenome | isolation source: Eden Landing Ponds, San Francisco, CA, USA | place... | reverse complement strand
CGGTCAGTGAGTTCGAGTCAGAACAGCTGGCTGATACGGCATCTCGAAGGTCTTGCGGGCGTTGACGGCGCGCCTGCGCCGTGGAATCTGTTCTGGTCACGACACCACCCCATGACCAGACAAAAGTCTCATTCCGTCGATCGACCGGAGTACCAGCAGGAAGGAGATGCTGTCTCGAAGTTCTGGCAGCACTGCGACCGGTATCACGACCTGGCAGAGAATTTCGCCCAGGATATCGCGATCGTGCATCCGGATGGCATGTCGGGTCGCCATCCGAGTTGTCCCGGAGACACCGAATGCTGTGGATGGTGTCGCACCGGCATCATCTACTACGAACACATCCCGAAATCACGATGCAGCGACGATCAGTGGCTCTGATCTACTACTGTGAAAGCGCCTGAGTCGACCGCAATGATGCCAGTCGACGGACGTATTATCGGCTGTGCTCGACCACATCGAGGTTCTCGTCGAGCACGAACGTCAGTTCGTCGTCGACGGTCACCGTCACCTCCACGCGAACCGGGTCGTCGTCGCTGACACGCGCTTGGGAATCGAGCAATCGCGTCACTCCCCACGGCGGGACATCTCGATAGTCGATTCCGGCATCGTGCAACAGCGACACGACGGCGGGGTGATCGATCACCGCCGTCGTGGCGACGGCGTAGAACGGAGCACCGCATTCCGTACACTCGTAAACCACCTGGACGTTCCCGCTGTCGCCGGTCTCGCTGTCGAGCGATGAGTCGGTGACTGTCCCCTCGACCGGGCCGCAACAGAGATAACAGAAGCCACGAGTCGTCCGCTGAAGCTGTGTCGTCGCGAACGTTCCGAGCAGTTCCGGACGTGTCGCTACGTCGTGCGCCTCGACCAGGATCGGCGGTACAGACATGACGTGCGTCGTCTCACAACTGTCGCAGTCGACGACCGCGTGGCCCCGTTCGTATCGTAGTCGTAGCGTGCCGTCGCAGTTAGAGCACTCGTCGATATCCTGCGCATCGAGAGTGGCGGTCGTGTCTGTGCACACCCCTGAAAAGCCAACTCCGACGATTCGCGCACCGGCGTCGGTTAGCGTGTATCCCTCGTCGTGGCGAGTGACAAACTGCGGGACTAACTCGTCTACATGGTAGTGGAACTGCCCCGAATCCCGGACTCCGACCCGGGCTTTGAGCGTCGAAAACGGGACGGGCTCCGGCTCCGGACTCGGGTCGTCCGTGTAGCTCTCCCAGAGGGTCCACAGAATGTTCAGTCGGATGTCGTTCGCGATGAGGGTGAACGCCGCTTCCAAGGCGTCGGTCGACTCCTCGACTGTCATGCTCTCTGTCGGGACTACGACCTCGTCACTATTGTGCTGTTGGCCACGTGAGCCACGTACACATCCGAATTTCTATTGAACGGCGTTTCAATTCGATTCCCGACAGAAATAATTTTCAAAGTACGATTATGTGGCTGTGACCCCTGGGAACGGGCAGCGATGTCCGACGACAGTGACGCAGTGGCGAACGGTAACAGGAGCGGTCGGGGCCGCGCGTCGGACGGCCCGACGCTGGTTGCGGCCGACCCCGAGCGCGGATTCAACTATCCGTACTATCTTGCGGTTCCCGAGAGCGTCGGCGAGGAGCGGACGGCCGAAGGCGCGTCGGCACGTGGTGACGACCAGCGACCGATTCTGGTCGAACCGCACAACGTCGGAGCGTATCTCGAAGAGTTCGAACGCCACCTCGAACTGGCCAGACGGCGTATCCGGAAGCAGTCCGGTCGATGTATCGCCGACAGACTCGGCCTCCCGATTCTCATCCCGGTATTCCCGCGCCCGTTCGAGGAGCCGGTCGACTGGACACACATGATTCACATGCTCTGTGCCAGAACGATGCGGATAGCCGAGGGACCGCTCGAGCGGGTCGATCGGCAGCTGTTGGCGATGGTCGACGACGCCCGAGAGCGACTCGCCGAGCGTGACATCTCGGTTTCCGAAGCGGTTGCTCTAAACGGGTTCTCCTCACAGGCGGCGTTCGTCAATCGGTTCGCAGCCCTGCATCCCGGTCGAGTGTGTTCGGTATCAGCCGGCGGTCTCAACGGGCTGGCGATCCTGCCCCGGGAGACGGCAGACGTGCGCGGGGTCGGCGAACGGCCGATGAACTATCCCGTCGGCGTCGCCGACATCGAGGAGTTGATCGGCGAGCCGTTCGACCGCGAAGCGTTCCGTGAACTCGACCAGTTCATCTATATGGGCACTGAAGACGACAAAGACGCGCTCCTGTACCCGGACGCGTGGACCGACCCGGAACTCCGGGGGATTGCAGTGCAGACCTACGGCGAAGACATCCACGAAGAGCGGTTCCCTCACTGTCGGGAAGTCTACGAGGAGGCCGGCGTGAACGCCGTGTTTCGGATGTACGAGGGGGTCGGCCACACTCCGTAGCGGAGCGTCACACCGGCAGACTCGGCCCGACCGAAGCCTGCGGTTTCAGCCGAGGAATAGGACGCCGAGTCCGACTACCAGAGCAAGCAGGACGGTCTTTGTCAGTATCGCCCAGACGAGTCGGCGTCTGAGCCCGCTTCGCCCGGTAGCAGAGAGCAGCAACGGGGCGTTTTCGGTCCCGACGAGCGTGGGCCGGCCGCTCTCCCCGTGAGCGGAGCGCGGGTGTCTGCTGGAAACCGGCAGCGGGACGCTGCGTCACTCTCGGACTCGTTATCGGCCCGCGTCGGGGCGACCGGCCGCCGATCGACCCGTCCAGAAAGGCTGACGACTTGGTTTCCAGTCGTAGCCGTCGCGTCCGACAGGCCGGGTGAGGGCGGTACGGTAGCGCATGCTCGGTGTTCCGGAGCCCTCGCGATCGACGTTGGAGGGTGTGTCGGCCCCGAACGGATTCGCCCGTGGCGCGAGCGTGCTCACTCGGGGTGCGCGTTCGTGAACGAGAAGACGCTATTCCGGGGGTCGACGTCGACGACACCGAGCCCGCGGAACCCGAGATTCAGCATGTGTCGGGTCCGTTCGGGACCAGCGTCAGTGTCGTAGCCGAACTGGTGGGAGTGGCCGGTGATGGTCGCGTACACGTCGTGCGTTCGGGCGACGAGCGCGAGCGCGATAGAGCCAGTGTGGAGTCCCTCGCGGTCAGTGTCGCGCGTTCCCGTCGAGTGATGCCTGTCGAACGACGTATTGAACGGCGACAGGTGTGAGACGAACACGACGTCCGACCGGTCGCCGACAAGTCCAGCGAGATGGTCGTATGTCGCCCGGACAGCGTCGACACTCCGGACGAACGCTCCCTCCTGCTCGCTCCCGATGTCGAGGGCGTCTGCGGCGTCGCGGGCGGTCGCGTCGCCGGCGACGACATCGAGGAGCGCGGACTCGATGGCGTCGGCGATTCGGTCGGCCGCGTAGCGGCGCTGGCCACGCGGTGCGGTCCGCGGGTCCAGCGCCGGGAACGTCGTCTGGTCGAGCGGCGGTTCGAGCGACCGGCGCTCGCAGCCCCAGCCGACGACCGTCATCGGCCCGTACTCGCGGACGGTGTCGTGTCCGCTGGTCGCGTGGTCGAGGCCGTCGACGACGCGGTCGGGCGTCGGCGCGTGGTCGTGGTTCCCCGGAACGTACAGCACTGGCACGTCCGGCGCGAAGCGCTCCACGAACCGGCGTGCGAGCGCCTCGTCGTCATCGCCGGCGCGATGGGTGAGATCGCCGGCGATGAACACTGCGTCGATGTCGTCGGGCACCCCCATCGCTGCGATGTCGTAGTCGCTCCCGGCGGGCTTGAGGTGGAGGTCGTTGCAGACCAGGACGCGCATACCCGGTACCTGACGACGCAGCCGCCTATAGCTACGTGCGAGTGTTACACGCACAGTATCCTGCGGCCGCGACTTATCGCGGTCAACACCCCGGAGCAGCTACGATGCTCTCGAAGGTGAAGTCTCTGCTGCTGGACGACGCAGACGCGGAGCCACTCCCCGAACTCAGCGAGGCCGAGGTTGAGCGGCGGATCGGCGAGGTCGAGCGGAAGACGAGCAAACTCCGCGAGCAGATCGAGTCGCTCGGGAGTCGCTATCGGTCGACGGTCGACGAGGCCGAGCGTGTCCACGGACACGAGCTCGAAGCCGTTCGCAGGGATCTCGCGGTCACTCTCAATGTCGACGACGTGGTGACGGCTGTACGTAGCGACGACCCCGTTCCGACGCTGTTCGCGGTGTTCGACGCTGCCGACGACAAGTTCGAGGTTTCGGGTGCAGTGCCGGACGAGTCGCACGGCAGGTAAACGAGGTCGGTGAACCGGGCCTGATGGGAACAACCGAGAGACGGTCGTTGCTCCGGTTTCTCGGCGTCTGCGTTCCGGCTGGGCGTCGGCGTAGCGTTCGGTGCCATCGCGACGCTCGCCACCGTCGACCGCCACGTCCGGCGTGTTCGACCCGCGCTCGGCCCGCCCGCCGTCGACTGGCGTCGCCGGAGCGTTACTCGAAGTGGTCGGGGTCGTCCTCGCGGCGTATCGCCCGCCGGCAGAGACCCCGTGACAGCTGTCAACATGCTTTTCCGACGACCGGGTCGGCGCAATCTGTGTCTGCGTGACCGAAATGACGAGGGAGGTTCCGACGACGTCGCCGCTCTTTCTCTCGGGTGGCTGACCGTCGCTACCCGGATATCATATCCTTTACTAAGGCGTCTCCCGTCGGTACTCAGCGACCGCAGACTCTGATCATGCTCGTTGCGATCGTCGGCGCCGTGGGTGTGCTATGCGCTGCGGGAGTCGTGGCGACCAGTGGGGCGGTCGCCCGACGACGCGAGAAGCCGGGGGCTCTGTGGTTCACGGGGTACTCCGCGCTGTTCGGTGTCGGTTTCGGACTACTCAGCGTCGGCGTCCTCACCGGGTCGGTCCCGGTGACTGACTTCACCGGTGCGATCGGACGGTGGCTGGCGCTCGTCTGGATACTCCCCGTCGGTCTGTGGGCGATGTTCGCTCTCCGGTACACCGGGCGATTCGTCTCGCTCACGCTCAAGACCGGTGTGCTGCTCGCTTTCCCGCTTCTCGTATTCGTCGCTCAGTTCGTGCTCTCCGGGATTTCGGGCGTGCCGACACAGGCCGTCGGGCTGCTCGGAATCACGGTCAGATACTACGCGCTAACGCTGGTCGTCGCGGGGATGGTGTTGGTAGTCCGGGCGACGCGCCGATACGACCACACCACGGCGTGGCAGGGCGTCGCCCTCGCGGGAGGGCCGGCGCTGATGTGGTTGTCGTGGAGCAGTCTCCCGTACATCGCGCAACTCGGCCGGACGGCCGGTGGGACGGCCTACGTACTTGGAGGGCTCGGCGCGGTGTGTGGGTTCGGACTGGCGGTGTTCCGCTTCGACGCGTTCGACGTGGCCCCGACCGTCGGCGTCGTCGGCGAACGCGATATCGTCGACGAGACGGACGACCTGGTGCTGATCGCCGACGAGAAGCACCGAGTCGTTCGAACGAACGAGCGGATGCGAACCGCTTCGAGTGGCGTGGACCCGTCGACCGGTACCGCGACCGTCGAAGACATGTTCGGAACCGACGTGGACGGGCTTCGAGCGGCCGAAACGGTCACGCTCAGTGTCGAGGGCGTCTCGGCGAAGTACGACGCACAGGTGTCGACCGTCGTCGACCAGCGCGACCGGCAGCTGGGGATCGTGGTCAGTCTCCGGGACGTGACGGAGCGGGAACTCCGTAAGGAGCGCCTCGCGGTCCTCAACAGGGTTCTGCGACACAATCTCCGCAACCACCTCGACGTCCTCAACGCGCACCTCGACGCCGTCGACGACGACCACGCCGACACAGCGGCCGAGACGACGGATCGTATTGCACGCATGAGTGACCACGCCCGGACGATCGACCAACTCCTCTCCGAGACGCGCGAACACGCCCCGGTCGACGTCGCCGAGCTGCTTCGTGACGTCGTTGCGACGCACGATTCGCCGGTCACCGTCGAGGCGACCGAGTCGCTGGTGGTAACGACCGACCGCGCCGCCCTCGAAGCCGCGATAGCAAGCGCCGTCGACAACGCCGTCACGCACGCCACCGATGTGACGGCCACGCTTCGGTCGACGCCGGACGGCTGCGAACTGCAGGTGATCGACGACGGTCCCGGGATCCCCGATTCGGAGCTGTCTGCGCTTGCGGCGGGGTCAGAAGCGCCGCTCCAACACGGGACCGGACTCGGACTGTGGCAGCTCACCTGGGCGACCCGCACCCTCGGCGGCGAGGTGTCGTTCGAGACGTCTGACGGGACCACCGTCACGATATCCGTCCCCGACGCTCCGTCAGCCGGCAAGTGATCGCCGTCGAGACAGTTGCAGCGTCGGTGACCGAGACACGAGTGTCCGGGCAGGTTGGCTACCGCCGGGGCTTGAAGTGCGAGTGAGCGGTGCGGAAGCTGTATCTGTATTGAAAATGTTATGTTGTGCCGGACATTGTCACGTGCACATGGGACGGCGCTGGCGGGTCGTTCTCGCGACGCTCTGTGTCGAAGCGGTGGCAGTGGCGACGGTGCCGGTGTACGGTGTGCTCTCACTGGTGGCCGTTGCCGTCGTCTACTGGATCGACCTCGCTTTCGTGATCGCTCGAACGGTGGTACGACAGCTCGTCGGAGGCGAGACGACAGTCGTGGATCCGCCGAGGGCCCTCCCGCCGTTCCGGTTGCTCCAGTACAAACGCGGCACGCTGGATCTCGCCGCGCGTCTGCCGCCCGTGTACCTGCGGAGCCTTCCGACGGTGCTGTTCAGTCTGTCGATACTGGCCGCCTCGGCTCTCACCGCGGGAGTCGTGCTCGTGGTGAGTGTCCCCGAGCGGTTCTGGGCCGACCCGATGACGTCGCTCGTGTTCGCGGGGGCGGTAGTGGCGGCAGCGACGAAGTCGTGGCTGATCTACGCGGACCACGTCGACCGAACCGGCGTCGAAAACGCCCGCGGGACCGGGTTTCTCGCCAGAAAGCGGCAGCTGGCAGTGCTCGTGTACGCGCCACTGCTGTACATCGCGGCCGATTTTACCACCAGCGTGCCGGCGGGACCGGACGGAGTGAACGCGGTCGTCTTCGCGGTCTCTGTGCTGATACTGCTCCGTCTCGGCTCTGCGATTCGCGCGTCTCGTCCGTTGTCGGACCGAAGCAACACACTCGGCCGCGTTGCGTCGCTCCTTGCCGACGACCAGCCGTCGTCGACGCCCACTGTGCCCACGACGCCGGACGGGCAGCCGCGCGAGACAGCCGAACCAGTGGCACGGTCGGTTGCCGCGGCGGGATTCCTCAACGCGCTCACGACCGGCGGCGTCGTCGACGGCCGGTTCAGCGACCCCGGACTGAGCCTTCGAGTGATGGGATTCCTGTTCGTGTTCGTTCCGGGGACGCTCGCCGCCGCGAACGGGTCGCGGACGTTCCAGGTGGTCGTCGTCGGCGTGGTCGTCTCGGCTACCGTGTTCTGGCTGCTGAGCACAGTTCACATGGAGCTGGCGTTCGGCGAGACCGAGTATCGGTTCTACGACTCCGCCGTCGTCGCGTACGACCGGCGTCTCGAAGAGCCACAGTGGTCGGTTTCGTACGACACCATCGAGACGGTCTCAGTCGAGCGAGGGCCGTTCGACAGTCCGCTCTGGCTGGACAGTGGCACCGTGGCGATGGCCCTGACCGACGGCACAGCACCGATGCCCGACGAGAAGGGACGGGCCTCGATTCTGTTCGTGACCGACCCCGAGGCCATCAGCGAACGGATCGGTTCGTCCCATCTTTAACGCTTAACTAACACCGCCCTGTTTCAGAGTCAGCAACTCGAGAAATGGACTATATCGACAGCTATGTAATACAGCGTATGCCTTCGAATACCAGAATCCGTCGGATTCCGCGGGCCTGGCGGGTCGCAGTTCTCGGAGCGATAGCTGCACTGCCCGCCACTGTTGTGCTGAATTGGCTTCCGAACTCCGAGGCGACTGTCGGTGGTGGGGTGATGCTGGTCGGAGCCATACTCGCAGGTGCGGTCGCGACCAACCGCTCGGTAGAGCCGGGTGCTGCTGGACTCCGTGCCGGGTTTCTGGGTGGTGTGATTGGAGTCTCCGTATTTCTGCTCACCGAAGGGACGACCGTACCGTGGTCTCTCAATATGGCCGTGTTCTTCTTCGTCGGCTGCGTGGCTCTTCTGGGTGTCGCCCCGGTGTTCGGCCTCATCGCCGGTCGAATCGGTGGCTGGGTCGCAAACACTGTCGGCGGTTTCGGGGTTGATCGAGCATCGTGAAAGAACGCAATGATGCACGATACGAACGGGACGCTCCAACCGGCTTTGTTGAAACCCTTCGACTCTGACAAGATCCGAGTGGTGAATACAGTGCGCGAGTCTTGGAGTCACAAACCGAGAACCAGAATCGTCTGAATCGGTCGATACAAGATACCCGCATACCAGCCCGACACTGAAAAACATCATAATATTGTTACGAATTGCGTGCGAGACTTAGAGCCAGAAGATGAAGCAGTGATTCAGCAACCAAGCGGAAGGACATCACCCTAACGGAGCGGTTCGAAGTTAAGAAGCGACGGATTTGTAGACTGGTCTTCCGATCAGGAATAGGCCTAAGATGCCGAATATAAGTGGTAGAGGGCTACTCTTTTTCTTAAGATACGATTTCGAGGGCGAGCCTTGCACGACATAGGCCGTGGTTGTCTCCCCGACATTGTACTGGTCAATTCTGTCTTCCGCGGCAGTCCTTGTGTCGGACGCTTTTGTTCCTATTCCCGGTCTGATGTTGTCGGAAGTGTATTGGGTTCCGTTGTACGTGTAGCTGTAAGTGACGTGGGGGGTGTACCTGTCCCCCCTTTTTGAGGAATCCATGGTGACTTCTTTGCTCTCTACCGTGGCTTCAATCTGCACCCCGGACGAGAGGCTTTGTTGCTGAGAGTATGCCATGTATCCAGCAACTCCGAGCAGCACAATCCCCAGTATGATACTTATCAGAGACAGCTTCGACATATTCATCATTGTTTAGACTACTGGATGTTGATTTCGACGTATTTCTCACGACGCAATACATGATCTATATTCAGCACGACCACAAAAACATACCACCCTCTGAGGATTTCAACAGAGCCAATGGGGGTCACTTCCTCCGAAATGACACTGGACAGACCCATGAACCCCAGAATACCGCCGCAAGCGGTCATCGACCCGTGGTAGAGGAGGGCTTTGTTCATAGCTATGGACTGAACAGAATACTGTAAATACCTTTTCTCATTCACAAGTATTGGTGTGCTACAGGCTGGCTGTGAGCGATTCGACTTTATACACCGACCATCCGATTATCGAGACCGCAACAATGGCGCCGATCGTCGTGGGGATAGCGTCACCCGTCCCCCACGACCACCCGAAAACCAGGTAGCCGACGACGGCAAGCAGCGCCGCGATACCCCCGACAATCCTGATCACTGGCGAATCCGAGCGTCCTGCTCCAGGCATGTGTAACCGTGAAGTGTCTATGCACATAACTCCGCGGCGCTGTTGCAGATACTGAAACACCGAGATGATCAGGGGAAGGTGCTCGCTGGTCTTGGCGCGGAACTGAAGTTGCTCGGGAGTCCACCGACGAGCCCACCGCTTCAGTGGTGGGTTGCTGACATGCCAGAGAACTACCCGGGCAGTACCGCGGTGTTTCAGTGCCAGAGACACTGTTTGTGATATTATACACGTCCAACGAGCATAGCGGAGTATGAACGGTCGCGACGAGCGAAAGGCAGGATTCCACTGTTTAGTTCCATCGAACAGCCCGGAACGAGGAGTTCACAAAGAGACACACGAGGGGACGGCCCATGAGTGACGGCGAGAGAGTAAGCGACCATTCTACGGACGCGTTTGGGAGTGCGGACACAGAGGACCGTTCGACGCAATCCACCGGGCAGTGGGGTGCCTGGATGCGTCAGGCATCGGGATTTACGTATCGAACACTTCGGGATGTCTCCCGAAGTTGGACGGTACTCGCTATCGCCATCGGCTTGCCTCCGGTGATGTATCTTCTCGTGACCGCCACTCGAGAGTTCGACCCGACCACGAAGGGGCTGTTCGCTGGCGGGATTGCTGTCCTCGGTGCGATGATCGCATCACTCACCGTTTTCGGGAGCCAACTCGCTGTGGACCTGGAGACGGACCGGTTCGTCGCCTACCGGTCGATGGGGGTGTACCCCTCTGCTGATTTCGCGGGGCGGGTGGCTGCTGGGGTAGTGGTCGCGGCGCTGGCGCTCTGCTTCGGTCTCGGTGTGAGTGTCATCGATGGGGTGCCAGTCGACATCTCGGGGGCGCTACCGGTTGCGGTGTCGATCGCTGCGTTCCTGGGGTTGAGCGTCGTATTCATGGCCGTTGCAGTGCCTGTCGTCGTGGCAGCAAACAACGAACAGTACGCTCAGTTCGCGCTGTCGTTGATCGCGGTGTTCGGATTCATGCTCACCGGGTACAACGGGATGCTGATGGAGGCCGCGATCCTCGATGGGTCGACTTCGGGGCTTCTGCCGAACGTGCTTGCGACACGCACCATGACAGCGCAACTGATCACCACCGAGCGTGTCGCGAGCGCTGGGTCCGCCGGTGGAAGCAGTCGTCTCGCGCCGCTTTTCGTATACAGCCTCGGAGCGGCGGCGTTCGGAGTCTTGCTCACGCGGTGGCAGCTGTACAACAGGGGGGTGCGCCGATGAGCCAACCCGCTCTCGTGGCCGAAAATCTCGGTAAATCGTTCGGTGAGGAGGTGGTGTTCAGTGGAATCGACCTGACCGTCGACCCAGGCGAGATCGTCGTTTTGCTTGGTCCTAACGGAACGGGAAAGTCGGTGCTCGCCTCCTGTCTCGCCGGGGGGCTGGTCCCGTCGGAGGGGACCGTCGAGATCAGTGGTGAACCGCCGGCGGCGAAGCACGGTATGACGAGTTTTCTGCTGCAGGATGCGCTATGTCTCGATAGGTTGACCGGCCGAGAGAACATCGCCTTTTACCGGCGACTGAACCCGTCGTTCACTGACCGGTGGCGAACACTGGTCGAGACGTTCGGTATCGCGGATGCACTCGACGACAGAGTGGCGCAGTATTCCGGCGGGATGCGTCGGAAACTCGAACTCACGATCGCTCTGAGCGTCGAGGCACCGCTGTATATACTCGACGAACCCACAGCGGCGCTCGACCTCACGATGGTAAGCGAGGTCCACCACCAGCTGTCGACGCTCCGTGACCAGGGGAAAGCAGTGCTCACGACGACACACCTTCCGATGGACGCCGACATAGCCGACCGGATCGTCTTTATGACTGAGTCGGGCGTGGTCACGACAGGGGCGCCGGCGGACATCAAATCGGCCGTTCCACCCGTCATCGAAACCACGATAGGAAACGCAGAGGCGATTGCTGAGAAGGTGATCGACGAACGATTGTTCAGAGGAGAGGGCGTCGTCCGTGGTCTCCTCGATTCGGAGGTCGAGCCGGCGGAAGCTGACGAGATTTCCGAAGTGCGTGTAACCGACCCCTCATACGCAGATGTGTTCAATTACTACGCACATCTAAAGAGCTGAATCGTCCTCCCGGTAGATGTGCGGACCGTCGGGTATCGGTGCTAGACAGCAGAGACGGACCGTATCGTACCGACCGGTCTCGGCCGGCCTGTCGAGTCCGCACGTTAATCGGACGAGAAAGGCGAAGACGTTGTGTGCGTGCGGTTCCGCTACCGGTCTTCGAATGGCAACGAGGTCGTCATCGGGGAGTCCGTTCAGTCGCGGCGTTTCGTCGCGATCAGGACGGCCGCCATCGCGATGGCCACGACAGCGGCTCCAGCTTTCCGTCTCGACATGCAACTGGGACGACGACCGCCACCGGCACTAAACCAGATGCAGCGTCTCACGTTCGGAAACACTGCGCGGTTCATAGCTGCCGTGTGAACTATGTCGCGGAGCGCAGGCGCCTGCTCCCAGGCTTCAGACCGTGAATATCCACCCGAGTCACTGTGACGCCCGAAAGAGTCGGGCCGCTACGGCCCACCGAAGGTGAATCGACGGATCATCTCCGACGAGGTGCCACTCGGCTGTTCAGTCTGCGTCGAAGGTAGTGACGGGTGCCGCCGGCAATATCGTCACGGCGGTTGCGGGCAGGTACCATGCCGATAGCTAGAGTCCAGTGTCCCGAGTCATAGAAGATAGTAGCGTCTGGCTACAGGGAACCTCCGTTAGATCGTGTAGGTAACGATGTCACAGTCAGATTCGGCCGCGACGTTTCGGCGATCGGGAGTCACTGCCACCGGTCCGGAGGGTAACGACGAGCCGACAGTCGACACGGACGAAGTCCTGTCGGTGCTGAGCGACGAGTACGCACGAGAGATGCTGAACGTACTCGTCGGAGAGCCGCTCTCTGCGCGAGCGCTCTCCGAGCGGTTGGATATGTCGCGAGCGACCGTCTATCGTCGGCTCGACCGACTCGAATCGGCCGGCGTCATCGAGAGTTCGGTGATAGTCGACCCCGAGGGCCACCACCGGAAGCGGTTCTCCGTCGTCGTCGACCGTCTGCAGTTCAGGTTTCGCTCCGACGGTGTCAGTCTCGAGGTCGGCGAGTAGTCTCCGAACACGGACCCTGTCCGTGTCGGGCCCAAGACCTGCGTCGGAGTCACGGTACCGGGCGTCCTCTGACGTGTCCCCAAGGGCTCTCTATCGGGGGTCGGCTCGCCGTCACGAGGGCCGGTGGAAGGGCAACGCGTTGGAACCGTTGTGGTGAGTTGCCGAGCCTGCGACTGTGTCTCTCGTGTTATATCCGAGCCGGCCCTCGCTGGAGATATACACGACGGGAACGACCCCGAGAACACTGGGCTGTTGATCGATATTGCTTCGGCCGAGGATACCTTTCGGGAGAGTCCCGATATCCAGAGACTACCCGACGCGGACTCAGAGACTGTCACGTTCGCGTGGCGCCGCAACGAAGGCGAAGCGACGACTGCGTGGATCACCGTGGACACGGACGTTCTCGTGGACGGGTCCGACAGACAGTGACAGTAGCAGGACGCTACCGGGTGGAGGTCACGAGTATCGAGTGAGAGCAGAGTTTCAGACCCAGAAACACTGAGTCTCGGTTTAACAGGTCTCCCGTTCTCGGTGGAGCTGTAGCGATGACAGACCCCGCGATCGAACTGGACGGAGTGAGCAAACGGTTCGGTGACGTGACCGCTGTCGATAGCGTTGACCTGACCGTCGAATCGGGCGAAATATTCGGCTTTCTGGGTCCGAACGGTGCCGGAAAGTCCACGACGATCAACGTGCTTTTGGATTTCGTGGAGTCGACGAGCGGAACGGCCTCCATGCTCGGACTGGACGTCTCGGACGACCGCGAGACGCTCCACGACCGGATCGGCGTCGTGCCCGAGAACTACGGATTGTACGACAGACTGAGCGGTCGGCGACACGTGGAACTCGCGGCCGAGTTGAAAGGCGCCGACGACGACCCCGACGAGCTACTCGACCGGGTTGGACTCTCACGGGAAGACGCGGGTCGGCCGGCCGGGGAATACTCCACGGGGATGGGCCAGCGACTCGCCTTAGCGATGGCGCTGGTCGGCGCGCCTGACCTGCTCATCCTGGACGAACCGACCAGCGGTCTCGACCCCAACGGCGCGCGGGAGCTCAGAAACCTCATCCGCGCCGAAAACGAGCGCGGCGTAACGGTGTTCTTTTCGAGTCATATCCTCGAGCAGGTCGAGGCCGTCGCCGACCGGGTCGGCATCATGAACGAGGGGGAACTCGTGGCGGTCGACAGTATCGGCCGACTCAGGCAGCAGTTGGACACCGGAGCGCGGGTAACGCTCCACGTGGACCGCGAACCGGACGGCGACCTGGGCGGCCTCCCGAACGTCCGCGACATCGAGGTGATGGACGGGACCGTGCGAGGGACCTGTCTCGAACCGGCGGCTAAGCTCCGGTTCATCGACCGGGTCCGCGAGCGAGTGACGGTCACCGACCTGCGTATCGAGGAGTCGTCGCTCGAGGACCTGTTCGCCAGCTACACCGACGAAGACACCACGGAGAGGCGGTCTGACCCGGTCGGTCCGGGAGGTGTTGCGTGATGAGCGTCCGCACTATCGCCCGGAAAGACCTGGCAGACGCCAGCCGGTCGACGACGCTGTGGGCCGTCACCGCGGTCGTCCTGCTGTCGACGGCCGGAGTCACGGGGCTCCTGGCGGCGACCAGCGGCATGACGGCCGGTGAGGTGTTCGGCCTCTCCTTCCAGCTCGCCGGAACGATGCTCCCCATCGTCGCGCTCATTCTCGCCAAGGGGGCGATTACCGCAGAGCGGGAGGCGGGCTCGCTCCGAGTGCTGTTGAGCTTGCCGCCCTCGCGTCGGGACGTTCTCGTCGGGAAGCTCCTCGGCCGGACGGCTCTGATGCTCGTCGCAACGCTCGTCGGCGGGCTCGCAACGGGCCTCGTCGTTCTCACGATGCTCGGGGGTTCCGTCGCCTCGATTGTGTCATTCGTCGGGTTTCTCGGGCTGATGAGCGTGGCGTTCGTCGCTATCGGCGTCGGCATCTCCGCCGGCAGCGCGAGCGACAGTCGCGCTACCGCCGTCGCCGTCAGCGCGTACATGATTCTGGTCGCGCTGTGGAACCTCATCCAGAGCGCCATTCGGTACGGCGCCGTCGAACTGGGTGTGATGACGGCTGGCAACGAACCGGCGTGGCTACGGCTGGTCGGTCTGTTCCCGCCAAACCGTGCCGCGGACGCCGCCTACCGAGCTGCCGTCGACGGGCAGTTGTTCGGAACCGACCCGTTCGCGTCCGTCTGGCTTCCGGTCCTCGTCTTGATGGCCTGGGTCTTCGCCCCCGTTACCGCCGGGTACCTTCGTTTCCGCGACGCCCAGATCGGGTGACGCACGCCTGTCGTCCGCTGTGCGACGGCTTTTTTTCACTGCGTCCGTGTCCGGCTCCACCGCCGAACGACTGCGCGTCGGGAGACCACGGGCGGTGCCCGCGCGACCGACGGCGAAAATAAAACTATCGGCGGAGTTGCTGGCTCGACAACACTGGTCCGGTACTTATCGACTGTCCGGTCCATAGACGAAATATGCGCCAACACACGCGGCAAGATGGGTTCTCGCAACGACGATCGCTCACCCGGCGCGCGCTCGGCGTCGGCTTCGACAGTGAGACGTACCGGAACCTGGCGTACCTCCTCGCTCGGTTCCCGCTGGGTATCGTCTACTTCACGACGTTCGTGACCGGCCTCGCTGTCGGGCTATCGTTAGTGCCGCTCGTCGTCGGGGTCCCGATACTGGCAGGGACGCTCGCACTCGGCGGGTACGTCGGTGTCTTCGAAGCCTGGCTGCTCCGGCAGTTCCGCGACAGTACCGTGACCCACGACCCCGCCCCGCTGGGAGAACTGCCCGCAGTCGAGTACCTGAAGACGGTCGCGACGGAGCCGCGCAACTACCTGTTGGTCGCCTTCGCGCTCGCGTCGTTCGTCGTCGGTACCGGCCTGTTCGTGGCGATCACCGTCGTGTTCACGCTGGCGGTGGCACTGGTCGTCGCCCCACTCGTGTACTGGATCCCCGGGGTCGAATACGACGTGACCGGCGTCGAAACCGTCGAGCTCGGGCCGGCGTCGGTCGACACGACGGCCCTGGTCGGGGTCGGGATCGACACGCTCCCCGAGGCGCTGCTCGCGTCGCTGCTCGGCGTCGTGGTCTGTCTGGTCGGACTCCACGCGGTCAACGTGACCGCGACCCTCCTCGCTGGCGCGACCGAGCGCCTGCTCCGTGTCGGCTCGAACTGAATCGAGCGCGGGTCGACAACGGCCCCGATTCGTTCGCTGCGGCGGGCACTGTCACTCGGGGGGTCGGTCGCTCGCCGCGTTCACGCGGTGAACGGTTGTTTTTGGCACGTGTGGGCGAAACCGGCCACCTCAGTGACCACCGTCGGTCACGGCGTCGGGTAGCGTGACCCTGACCGCCGCCCCGCCGAGGTCACTCTCGCCGAAGGACAGCGACCCGCCCACGGTCTGCACGGCCCAGTTGGCTCCCCAGAGGCCGATGCCGCTTGCGTGTTCGAGCGGCGCTTCCTCGCCCGCCTCGATAGCCGCCCGTTCGGACTCCGGGATACCCGGACCGTCGTCCGCGACGACGAGGCGAATATCCGACCCCGTCAGCTCGCCGCGAACTGCGACGCGGGGCGACGCTCCCTCGTTGTGCGCGATGGCGTTCTCGACGAGGTGCCGAAGGGCGTACCCGAACCGCTCCCGGTCGATGCTCACGGTCACGTCGGGCACCGCGACGGTCACGTCGGCGCCCGTCCCGGCCGTTACATCGGCGACGATCTCTTCGACGAAAGGGAGTAGGCCCGTCTCACTCCGGTCGGTCGCGGACCGCTCCATGAGTTCCTGAATCCGGCGCGCCTCCTCGCTGATCCCGGCGAGTCGGTCGACGCCGTCGATCGCCGGGCCGAGGTCGGCCCCCTCCGCGTGTGCACGGATCACGTCGAGTTCGTTCCTGACGTTGTGCCGGAGGATACGGTTGAGCACCGCTAGTCGCTGGCGCCGGATCTCCCTGTCGGTCACGTCGAACAGCGTCACGGTGTACCCGAGCGTCTCGTCGTATCCGTCGACGAGCGGCGAAACGCTCGGTTCGAACTGCCTGTTGCCGGTCGTTCGGCAGGTGATGGTCTTGCGCTCGTTCAGCGTCGCTATCGAGTGTTCGGTCACGTCCGCCAGCGTGTCGATGTCGCCGAACATCCGTTCGGCCAGCGCGTTGGCCCGGACGACCCGCGAGCGGTCGTCCACGATGAGGACCGCCTCGTCGGTTTCGGTCAGCGCCGCTCGCTCGCCCAGCCGTCGGGTTGCAGGGACGCGCGCCACGACGTCGTAGCGAGTGACGCCGAGTGCGAGACTGGCGGCAACGACGGTGAACGCGGCCCCCACGAGCACGTCGTTCGCCAGTGGCGTCGCGGGACGAGTCGCCTGGACGGCGAACAGGTACCCACCGATCGGTAGCGTCAGGACGACGCCCTGTGCCGTCGGCAGTCTGTCGTGTCTGTAGGTGGTGACGACGCTCCCGGCGACCAGAGCGAACACGAGCAGCAACAGACCGAGGTTGACGACCGACGTCGCGGTTTGCAGCGTCTCGAGCGTTCCCTCGCTCACCGCGTCGACCCGTCCCTCTTCGACGAGCACGGTGACGACGGTCACACAGACGAGGAGGGCGGCGACGGCCGTCCCGGCGACCACTCGTCCCCGCGTGACGTACCGCCCGAAGCCGACGTATCTGGACGCAAACACCAGCCACGGGACGAGCACGACCAGAAAGCTGGTCCCGCCGTTCAGACGTGCCGCGAGCGGTGTCGCCAGGTGAAACCCGACGTGGAGGACTCCGAGCCCCGCGACGGTCGCGGCCAGGGCGAGATAGGGTCGGGCGAGCCCGGTGCGCACCGTCCCCCGGCGGAGTCGTCGATACACCGACAGCCCGACGGCCCCCGCGACCGCGCTACTTACCGCCGGGATAGCGACCCTGAGCAGTGTTAACGGACCGAACTGGACCACCGTATGCAGTCTGACGGCTTCGAGTTCAAACCGATTGCGGATAGCTGATGACTCGAAAGCCCCCGAGCACGGGTGCCCGGTTGCCCCGTCTCTGCATTACTAGAGGTATCTCCGCCGGCTATGACGACTGTGAGGGACTGTGGATATGATGGCGGCGTACAAGACATACAACAGAATGAACGGTATCAGTACGTTGTACACGGTGTCGCTCGTGGTCGCGAATATGGCGACTGCTGGCGTCATGTACCGTCTGAACAGCCCTCTGTTTACCGTCGTGCTGGGTATCGTGGGAGTTGTCCTCCTGTCTGCGGCGACGCTGACCGAAACCGAGCCCCGTTCCGGGCCGGCGACTACCGACGACAGGCAGCGAGTGTGAGCGCACGCCGCGGGTCTACCACCGACAGCGCTGGTCTGTGCTCGCCGAGTCGCCCCGATGGGACCGCGTCAACCATCCACTCCTCTGAGTGTAGGCACCTGATATATTATCGATGTGGTATAAAGCCAGACGGGTCGTGGAGTTGACTGGGACCGAATGACGTCTGCGTTCTGCGTTCCAGAGGAGCGGTCCACAAGCATGTTCTCACCTACGGCGGGCAGTCTCGCTCGACGGTCGGGTGTGAGCGAACGGAGGTGTCCGACCGGGAGTCCCGGCTATCGTCATCTTTTATGTCGTTCCGAGAGACAGTGAGGCGTGGTCTCAACTGTCGACGGCCTCCTCGTACTCGGAATACTCGCTGGCGGCGTGCTCTACTGGTTCGGCTATCGAGCCTATCGACTCTCGGACCGACTGGGGCGTCGATCGTTCATCGCGTTTGTTTGTATCCTCGGAACCGGTTGCGTCGCCGCCGGTATCGTCGGGCTTGCACCCTGGGTATTTCCCCGCGATACCGAAGAGGCGGTGTGGAGCCAACTGCCGTTTCTGTGCTGGCTACTCGCGACCTATCCTTGGTTCGCGTTCACGGTCAAGTACACGGGAACGCGAACGCAGATCCGACGGCGCACGTTCGTAGCGCTGGCCGTACCGTATCCCATCATTGTCATAGAACTGCTACTGTCGATCTTCGGGGTCGGCAGCTGGCTACAGTCCAACGCGGTCAGTTCCATCGTATTCATTTACATCATTTCGCTCAGTATCGGTGGGGTGTACCTCCTCCTGCAGAACACGTACTCATACGAGCATACCACACTGTGGCAAGGTGTCGCTCTCACGGTCGTCGTAGTTGGGTCGCTCATGATATGGAACCTCACTGGGATGCAGGCGACCGATACGGCCGGAGAGGCAGGCGCGTACGCGGCCGGAGCAGTCGTCGCGGCCGCTGGCGTCGGAACCGCGTGGCACCGCTACGGTCTTTTCGAGTCGACCCCCTCGATCGGCACGCTGGGCGAACAGGCACTAACCGGCGAAACCGATGACCTGATGTTCGTCGTCGACCGCGAGGGAACGCTCATCACGGTCAACGAGACGGCTATCGAAGTGCTTCCAGTCGCACGGTCTGACGCTCACGGTTCGTCGATACACGAGCTTCTGGGCCATGACAGCGAGCGGCTACGGCAGGCCGAGACGGTGACGGTACAGACCACAGAGGGCACCCGGCAGTACGACCCGCAGGTCTCGCGAGTTCACGACGGTCACGGTAACGATATCGGCGCGACACTCAGTCTTCGCGATATCACCGACCGCACCCTCCGGGAGCAGCGACTCGCAGTTCTGAACCGCGTTCTCAGGCACAACCTGCGCAACGAGGTAGATATCGTGAAGAGCCACGCTGAAAAACTGTCGCAGAGCGACGCAGAGGTCGCTTCGATTCTCGACGCAGCGGACAGGATCGCGTCTCTCGGCCAACGGGCCCGCCGGATAGACCAGTACGTCGCGGCAGCGGGTGATGACGCCACAGTCGAACTGGACGCGGTCGTCCAGACGGTCCTCGACACCGTCGAGATCGACGGGGTGTCAGTGACTGTCTCAGTCGACGACCCAGCGGCAGCGACACTCACGACGAACCGGCAGGCAGTCGTCGGTGCTCTCGAGAGCGTCCTCGACAACGCCGTGCGATACGCCGAATCGACCGTGGGTGTGACCATCGACTCAGTGTCGGAGGGGTCCGTCGTCGTCGTGACCGACGACGGTCCGGGAATCCCCGACTGGGAGCTGGAATCACTGGACGCCGGAACTGAGTCTCCGCTCCAGCACAGCACCGGGCTGGGGCTCTGGCAGCTCAAGTGGGCCGTCACGGCGATGAACGGCGAGGTGTCGTTCGACACGACCGACGGGACGACCGTCGAGATCCTCGTGCCTGACCGCGGGGACGAGGCAGAGCCGAGATAGAAACCCATAACGTGACGCTGTCCCCTCTTGTGGTATGGAGGAGCTATCGGGGACGGTGCTCGCCGGGGACTCGTTCGAGCCGGTCTCCGGACGCGTCGTCGTCGAAGACGGGCGGATCGAAGCGGTCGAGGAGACCGACACGGCGTCGGACGACATCGTGGTCCCCGCCTTCGTCAACGCCCACACCCACCTCGGCGACTCGGTCGCCAAGGACGCGGCGGTCGGGCTCTCGCTGTCGGAGGCGGTCGCGCCCCCCGACAGCCTGAAACACCGGCGGCTGGCCGCAGCCGACCGGTCGGAGCTCGTGGCCGCGATGCGCCGCACGCTACAGTACGCCGCCGAGACCGGGACGGTCTCCTGTCTGGACTTCCGCGAATCGGGCGTGGCCGGCGCCGAGGCGCTCCGGGCCGCCGCAGCGCCGCTGTCGGTCGATCCCTTCATCTTCGGGAGCGACGACGTGTCCGTGCTCGATGTCGCCGACGGTTACGGCGCCAGCGGCGCCAACGACGAGGACTTCAGCGCGGAGCGGGCGGCGACCGCCGAGCGCGACCAGCCGTTCGCCATCCACGCCGGCGAGCCCGACGCGACGGACATCCACCCGGCGCTGGACCTGGAACCGGATCTCCTGATCCACATGGTCCACGCCGAGCGCGAACACCTCGACCGGGTCGCCGACCAGTCGGTCCCCGTCGTCGCGTGCCCGCGGACGAACTCGGTGCTTGGGGTGGGGCGGCCGCCCCTGCGAGAGCTGCTCGACCACACGACCGTCGCGCTCGGGACGGACAACGTGATGCTGAACCCCCCGTCGATGTTCCGGGAGATGGCCTACGCACACCGGGAGTTCGACGTGAGCGCTCGCGAGGTGCTGGGGATGGCGACGACCGCGGGCGCCGAGATCGCGGGGCTCGACTGCGGCGTCGTCGAGCCCGGGCGGCGGGCGGCGCTGGTCGTCCTCGACGGCGACTCGCACAACCTCGCCGGCTGGACCGACCCGGTACAGGCGGTCGTCCGGCGCGCGACCGACCGGGACGTCAAACGGGTGCTGCTCTGAGAGCCGTCACCCGACCGTTCTCGGCGGCGATGCCCCGGTATCCGGCCCTGGCTCGACAGTGGCGTGAACGGAACTCGGGAGAAAAGGACGCCGACTCCCTCTTACTACCAGCCGTTATCGCGAGAAGCACTTAAACGCCACAGGCGGTCGGCGGGCCGACGGCAATCAACAGCAGCCGGCGCGCGGCTGGTAGCGACGGCCGCAGTTCGGACACGTGGCGTGAAACGCCGCTGGTTCGTAGTCGAAGCCTTCGCCGCAGTCCGCACAGACCAGTCGGGTCGCCATGCGAGACCGTTCGTCGCTGTCGACATCAACCCCTCGACGTCGGGGATACCGTCTCCGTCGGGCGCCGGTGGTCAGTTCGATCGTTCGTGGGCCTCACGGTCTCGGCGAAAGAAGGCGTCCC
>ENA-ORDC01001131-ORDC01001131.1-marine-metagenome-genome-assembly--contig:-NODE-1131-length-21293-cov-3.658984_pt1 | contig 21293 bp, 22 predicted proteins | sample MGYA00237783_ERZ508515 | MGnify/ENA primary metagenome ERZ508515 (study PRJEB26186, sample SAMN06268792) | marine metagenome | isolation source: Eden Landing Ponds, San Francisco, CA, USA | place... | reverse complement strand
CCGATTTTGGTCGAAGCGAAGGCTACCGCAGCCGGACGCCGTGCCGGACGAGATACTCGCTGACAGCTTTGATCTCCACCGGGCTGCCGATAATCCGGACCGTCGATCCCTCCCGGGAGAGCGTGACCGAGAACGCCGATTCGAGGTCGCGGTCGACCCCCTTGAGCGTCCCGGCGGGAAGGACGATCTCGGTGCTGTCGCGAAGACGGGCTGGATTAGCCATCGGCTGAAGATTCGGCTCGCGGGACAATGAACGTGTTGAATTAATCCTTAGGGATTCTCCGCTCAGGCGTATATCACCACCAGTCCGAAGAGCGCCACGCCGACGAGCGCCGCGCCGGCGGTGAGGATGTCGTTTCGGTTGTCGACGCCGGCGGCGACGAGCGCGGGCGAGTTCTGCTCGCGGCCGACGGAGTAGCAGTAGCGGTAGAGAACGTACTTGGCCGCCGCCGCGATGACGAGGACGACGACGCCGAGCGTCCCCGCGGCCCCGCCGTAGGTCCCCGCGAGGATAGTGGTCGTGCTCTGCCACAGAATCGCCCCGCCGGCGGCGAAGATGCCGACCGCGACGAAAAGCGAGACGAACGGCTCGATGCGCTCGTGGCCGTGGGGGTGTTCCCAGTCCGGCGGCTTCGTCGTCAGGTAGAGACCGCCGAGGATGATGGTGCTGTAGACCGCGTCTGAGAGGCTGTTGACCGCCTCGGACCCGAGGGCCAGACTCCCGGTCGTCCACCACACGCCGCCCTTCCCGACGACGAGAAGCACGTTCGCCGCGAGGACGACGAATCCGACCCGACGGATGGCCCGTTTCCGCTCCATTACTGTGACTTTCGGGAGTGGGGTTCAAATGCGCTTCGGGCCGGAGCGGCCTATTAGACGCACTCGACGTGAGTTTTAGAGTCAGTCTAATTCGAAGCGAACCGCGTCGTCGTCGCCGTCGACGACCGCGCCGTCGAGCCCGGCGAACGCCTCGTGAAGCTCGTCGTAGGAGTCGTCGAGCGCCTGCACGAGCACTTTCGTGTCGGAGATGACCGGCATGAAGTTCGTGTCGCCGTTCCACCGCGGGACGACGTGTGTGTGGAGGTGGTCGTCGATGGAGCCGCCGGCGGCCGACCCGCCGAGGTTCTCGCCCGCGTTACAGCCGTCGGGGTCGAAGGCGGCGTCTAACGCCGCGAGCGTCTTCGACTTGAGCCGGGCGTGGTCGAGGAGTTCCGCGTCCGAGAGGGCGGCGAACTCGCCGGTGTGGCGCGAGGGGATGACCATGACGTGACCCGGCGCGTAGGGGTAGTTGTTCAGGATGACGAACGAGTGCGGAGAGCGGGCGACGATTTTGCTCTCTCGGTCGTCGTCGCGCTCGGGGAGCGCACAGAAGGGACAGCGGTCGTCGTCCGGGTCGTCGCTGTCGGCGTCTTGGTCGTCGTCGCGGGCGACCCACTCGATGCGCCACGGGGCGAACAGCTGGTCCATGGCGGCCCAACGGGACCGGACGGGCAAGCCGTTTCGGTCTCGGGCGGTCGGTGCCGGCTCCGACCGCATCCGACCCGACTACCGCGTGAGGTTCTCGTAGCCGTCTTCGGTGACGATGATGGTGTCTTCGGCCTGTCCGACCAGCGCGCCGTCTTCCTCTTTCAGGACGGGGTAGCCGCGGAGGATGCCCTGCTGTTCGAGCCGGCGGATGGCCATCTCGGAGCGACCGCCCTCGAACCAGCGGGCCGCGAAGGGGAGCAGTTTGTACTTCTCGCGCACCTCGTCGAGCAGTTTGCGCGACATGCGGTCGCGGACCGAGCGGTCGTTGACGAGGCTGTAAATCTCGTTTTTCGACCCCTCGCTGACCTTGCCGGTGCCGTCGGTGGCGAACGGCTCGATAGCGACCACGTCGCCGACTTCGAGTTCGACGCCGCGCTCTGCGCCGCGGTTCGGGATGGTCGGGTCAGTGTGGGCGTCCCACTGCTCGACGCCGTGGCCCGAGAGGTTGAGGACGGGCGTGTAGCCGTACCCGCGAATCACGTCCTCGATTTCCGCGCCGATTTTCCCGGTGTGCGCGCCCGCTTCGACCATGTCGAGGGCGGCGTCGAGCGCCTCCTCTGCGGACTCGACGAGCTCGTCGTTGCCCGAGAGGTCGACGGTCACGGCGGAGTCGGCGATGTAGCCGTCGACGTGGACGCCGACGTCGAGACAGACCATGTCCTCGCCGAACACGGTGTCGTCGTCGCGGCCGGGGCTGGCGTGCGACGCCTCCTCGTTGACGCTGATGTTGACCGGGAAGGCACAGCCGTCGGCGAGTTCGCGGATGCGCGCTTCGGCGTGTTCGGCGACTTCGAGGTGGGTGACGCCGGGTTCGACCATCTCGGCCGACTCGTCTATCACCGTGCGGAGGACCTCCCCTGCCTCGCGATACTTCTCGACCGTCTCGTCGTCGAGGGGTCCGATGCTCATGGCCGCGACTTCGCGGCCGCGTCGGAAAGCGATTGCGGGATAGCCGGCGACCGAAAGCGAGCCGTCGCTCCCGGCTCGCTCGGTGTGCGAGAGTGTGACTTCCGTGTCTATATAGCACAACAGTTCGAAACTAGCAACCCTTTCTTAGGTAGACGTGTTCAGAAACAGGAGAGAACGTTTCCAATGAGTGTCCCATCCTTCCACCCCGACGTCGCCGACCAACACCTTCGAGTCGACATCGACCACTGGGACGACGTGTACGTCGTCGGCGACGTACACGGGTGTCTGCCGGCGCTCGAACGCCTCGTCGACCGGCTCGATCCGTCCGAGGACGACCTCGTCGTCTTCGTCGGCGACCTCGTGCGGAAGGGTCCCGACAGCAAGGGCGTCGTGGACTACGTCCGCGAGCGCGACAACTTCCTGACCGTCCGCGGCAACAACGAGGAGAAACTCATCCGCGGCACGAAGGAGATAGACGCGCTGACCGACGACGACCTCGAATGGATTTCTGACCTCCCGGTCGCCATCACGTGGGACGGGGCCATCGTCGTTCACGGCGGCGTCCACCCCGAGAAGCCGCTCGACGAACACGACGTCGACGCCCTCGAAAACACCCGGGCGATGAACCCCGGCGACAGCTACGACGGCCCCTTTTGGTTCGAACACTACGAAGGCCCCGAGCGCGTCTTCTTCGGCCACACGGTCATGGCCCACCCGGCCGTGTTCAAGCACGCGATGGGCCTCGACACGGGCGCGGTCTACGGCGGCGCGCTGACGGCGTACGACCTCCACGCCGACGAACTCGTCGCCGTCGACTCCGAGGTCACCCACGAGTCGCGAAAGGACTCGAAGGTTCTCGAACCGCGCCAGCCCGCGCTGGTCTGACCCCCGCCGCGGCGAAGGTGGGAGCGACGGCCGAGGCGGCGGACTCAAGGCCGCCGGCGAACCATCTCCACTCAGCACATGTCCGACGACGACCCTCGCGGCGGCGACTCGCAGGGCCGGCACGCCGGTCAGTCGACCGCGCCGGTCCGCGCCCGCGAGCGCGATGAAGACGCGTCGGAGCCGGCCGACGCCGACCTCACCGACCCCGCGCTGTATCTCAACCGCGAACTCAGCGAACTCGCCTTCCACGAGCGCGTCCTCCACGAGGCGATAGACGACCGCAACCCGCTTTTCGAGCGCGTCAACTTCCTCTCGATTCTCACCTCGAACCTCGACGAGTTCTTCATGAAGCGCGTCGGCGGCCTGAAACAGCAGATGGCCGCGGACGTGAGCGAACGCTCTCCCGACGGCCGGACCCCGAACCGGCAGTGGTCGCTCGTTCTCGACCGCGCCCGCGACCTGCTCGACCGGCAGTCCGCCTGCTTCCACGACCTCGTCCGGCCCGCGCTCGCCGACGCCGGCATCGAAATCGTCGGCTACGATGACCTCGCGCCCGACGAGCGGGCGGCCCTCCGCGACTACTTCGAGGCCTCGGTCCTGCCGACGCTCACGCCCCTGACGTTCGAGCCGGCCCATCCGTTCCCGTTCATCTCGAACCTCTCGCTGTCGCTCGCGGTCCGCACGACGGAGGGCGACGACGAGCCGACGAAGCTCTCGCGGGTCAAGGTCCCCGGCAACCGCCCGCGACTCGTCAACGTGGACGAGCGCGTCGGCGACGCGGACGGGACGGCGGAGTCCGCCGCCTCCGCACCCGTCAGGTTCGTCCCGCTCGTGGCCGTCATCGAGCGCAACATCGACCTGTTGTTCACGAACGTCGAGGTCGTCGACACCTCCGCGTTCAGGGTGACGCGGAACGCCGAAGTCCGCCGCAACGAGGAGGTCGCAGAGGGGCTCATCACGATGATAGAGGACGTGCTCCGCCAGCGCCGGTTCGCCACGGTGGTCCGCTTGGAGGTCGAGTCGGGGACGCCCGAGGCCGTCCGCGACCTGCTCGCGGAACAGCTCGGCGTGGACGACCCCGAGGTGTTCGGGCGCGACCTGCCGCTGGACTACGGGGCGCTCACGTCGCTTTTCGACCTCGACCGCCCGGCGCTCGAAGTCGCGCCGTGGACGCCCCAGCCCCACCCGCGGTTCGCCGGTCGCTCGGCCGACGACCCCGAGTCGGTGTTCGGCGAAATCGACCGGAAGGACGTGCTCGTCCACCATCCGTACCACTCGTTTACGGGCACCGTCGGAACGTTCCTCGCGGCCGCCGCGGCCGACCCCGACGTGCTGGCAATCAAGGCCACAATCTACCGGACCGCGCCGGACTCCGAGGTCATCGAGACGCTCATCGAGGCCGCGAACAACGGCAAGCAGGTCGCGGTGATGGTCGAACTCAAAGCGCGGTTCGACGAGGAGAACAACCTCCGATGGGTCCGCCGCCTCGAAGAGGAGGGCATCCACGTCGCCTACGGCACCGTCGGGCTGAAGACGCACACGAAGACCGCGCTCGTCGTCCGCGAGGACGGCGACGAGGTGCGACTGTACTCACACGTCGCCACCGGCAACTACCACTCCCAGACCGCGAAGCTCTACACCGACCTCGGACTGTTCACCGCCGACCCGGACATCGGCCACGACCTCGTGCGCCTGTTCAACTTCTTCACCGGCCACTCGCGGGCCGAGACCTACCGGAAACTGCTGGTCGCGCCGACGAACCTCCGCGAGGAGATGACCCGACTCGTCCGCCGGGAGGCCGACCACGCCCGCGCCGGCCGCGACGCCCGCATCGTCGCCAAGATGAACTCCCTCGAAGACCCCGAGATGGTCCGCGAACTGTACGAGGCGTCGATGGCCGGCGTCGACATCGACCTCGTGGTCCGCGGCATCTGTCGGCTCAGACCCGGCATCGACGGGCTCTCGGAGAACGTCTCGGTGTCGAGCGTCGTCGGCCGCTTCCTCGAACACTCACGACTCTTCTACTTCGAAAACGACGGCGACCCCGACTACTACGTCGGCTCCGCGGACTGGATGACCCGCAATCTCGACCGGCGAGTCGAGGCCGTCGCGCCGGTCGAGGACCCCGACCACCGCGCCGAACTCGACGCCGTGCTCGACGCGCTCCTGTCGGACAACCGCCGGCGCTGGGTGATGGACGCCGACGGTCGGTACGAACAGCGTCGCCCCCGCGACGGCGAGCGGGTCCGAGAGGCCCACCGAGAGCTGATGGACCGGGCGCTCGGCGAGGCGTACCGGGCGGGCGACAACTGAAGCACAACCGAGTCCGAGTCAGGCGCTCGGTTGCACCCGCGCGAGCACGTCGCCGCGAGCGAAGTCGTCGCCCTCGCCGACGAGCCGCTCCGCGACCGTCCCCGTCGTCGGCGCGGCCACGTCGATGCTCACCTTCTCGACCTGTATCTCGCAGAGCGTCTCGCCCTCGTCGACCGCCGACCCCTCGCGGACGAACCAGTTGGCGAGGTAGCCCTCGGCCACGTCGTCGGCGTCGTCGGGCCACGAGTCCGCCGAGTTCACGTCGACGGCGTCGGTCATCGCCCGCCTCCGCGGCTGTCCCCGTCTCCGGCTCTCTCCCTGCGTCCGCCCCCGCCACCGTTTGCGCCGAGCGTCCCGGTCATTCGTGGAGTTCGCGGACGGCCGCCGCGATGTCGTCGGTACCGGGGTTGACCTCGTCTTCGAGCGAGCGGGCGTAGGGAATCGGCACGTCCGGGATGGCGAGGCGCTTGACTGCCGAGAGGTCGTCCAGCGCGCCCTCGGCGGCCCGCGCGACGATTTCGCCCGTCACGCCGAACGACTGGTAGTCCTCGTCGACGACGAGGAGTTTCCCGGTCTTGCGGACCGAGTCGAGCACCGTCTCGGTGTCGAGCGGCACGAGCGTCCGGAGGTCGATGACCTCGGCGTCGATGCCGTCGTCGTCGAGCTGTTCTGCGGCCTCCATCGCCCGGTGGACGTGTAGACCGAGGGTGACGACGGTCACGTCGTCGCCGGGGCGCTTCACGTCGGCCTCGCCGAACGGAATCGCGTAGTCCTCCTCGGGGACGCCGGTCTTCGGGCCCGAGGGCGACGGCATCCAGCCGAGGCCCATCAGGCGCTTGTGGAACATGTAGACGACCGGGTCGTCGTCGCGGATGGCGCTGTGCATCAGCCCCTTGGCGTCGTAGGCCGTCGAGGGGACGACGACTTTCATCCCCGGCAGGTGGGCGAAGGTGCCGTAGAGGGTCTGGGAGTGCTGGGCGGCGTCGTTGTAGGTGCCGCCAACGGCGGTCGTCAACACCATGGGGACGCTGACCGAACCGCCGCTCATGTAGGTGTTCTTCGCCATGTTGTTGTAGATCTGGTCCATGGCGACGCCGAAGAAGTCGACGAACATCAGCTCGGCAATCGGTCGCATCCCCGCCTGTGCGGCCCCGACGGCCGCACCGAGGTAGGCCGTCTCGCTGATGGGCACGTCCATCACGCGGTCGCGGCCGAACTCGTCTAAGAGGCCGGTCGTACTGGAGAAGATGCCGCCGTAGTCGGCGACGTCCTCACCCATGTAGAACACCTCCTCGTTCTCGCGCATCTCCCACGCGATGGCCTCGACCATCGCTCGGCTCATGGTCAGTTCGCGGTCCGTCTCGGTCGCCTCCGTGTAGTCTCGTGATTCGGTCGCCATCAGTTGTCACCTCCCGTCTCGCCGTCGTCGCCCGGCACGTCTGCCGCGGCCCCGCCGTCCGTCGCCGCCTGCGCCGGCGGGTTCGTGAACACGTTCTCGTACGCCTCCGCCGGCTCGGGTTCGGGCTGTTCTTTCGCCCACGAAATCGCCGCCTCGACCCGCTCGTGAGCGCGCTCTCGAATCTCCTCGATGTCGTCGTCGGTCACGCCGTGCGAGCGGAGGTCCTCGGCGAGTCGCTCGATGGAGTCGCGCTGTTTCGCGCGGTCGATGTCGGCCTCGGGGCGATACCCTTCCGCGTCGCCCATGAAGTGGCCCATCCGGCGGTGGACCTGTACCTCGATGAGCGTCGGCCCGTTGCCGTCGCGGGCGCGCATCACGGCCTCGTCCGCGGCCTCGTAGACCGCCATCGCGTCGTCGGAGTCGACGCGAACGCCGGGCATGTCGAAACCGTCGGCGCGCTGTGCGCCGTTCTGTACGTCCGTTACGCGGTCTTTGGGCATGCTGATGGCCCAGTCGTTGTCCTCGACGACGAAGACGACCGGGAAGTCGCGGACCGCCGCGAGGTTCAGCGATTCGAGGAAGCCACCTTGGTCGATAGCCCCCTCGCCGAGGAAGGCGACGGCCACGGCGTCCGTGTTCCGCTTTTTCGCGGCCATCGCCGCGCCGACCGCCGGCGGACAGCCCTGCGCGATGATGCCCGAACACGCGAAGTTCACGTCGGGGTCGAACAGGTGCATGTGGCCGCCTTTCCCGCGGGACAGCCCCGTCTTCCGCCCGAAAATCTCGGCCGTCATGCGCTCGAGGTCGACGCCCTTCGCGATGGCGATGTGGTGCGGTCGGTGCGGCGCGGTCACCGTGTCGTCGTCACGGAGGTGGATGCAGACGCCCGCGCCCGACGCCTCATGGCCCGCCGCGAGGTGTAGTTCGCCGGGAATCGGTCCCGCCGAGATGTCGAACGCCGGCTGTTTCCCCACGAGGTACTCGTCTACCAGTCGCTCCTCGTAGTGCCGAGCGGTCACCATCTGCTCGTACATCGTCCGTAGGTCGGTAACACTCACCATGGTTGGCGTACGGGTGTACTCCCGATTGTATATTAACATTAATTGTGTACTTCATGACCATCAGAACGAGCGGACTGCGAATTCACGCGAAGCGACGGGTCGAGGCAGGCCTAAGCCGCAGTCCGTCGTATCGTCTCGTATGAGCGACACGACGCCGAATCTCGTCTCGATACCCGTCGGCGACGCGGTGCTGGAGGGCGACCTCCGGATTCCGGCGGACGCGTCGGGGCTCGTGGTGTTCGCCCACGGGAGCGGAAGCAGTCGGAAGAGCCCGCGAAACAACTTCGTCGCCGAGGTCATCCGCGACCGCGGGGTCGCGACGCTCCTTTTCGACCTGCTCACGGAGGCGGAAGACGAGCAGTACGCGACGCGGTTCGACATCCCGCTTCTGACCGAGCGACTGCTCGGCGCGACCGACTGGCTCCGCGGCCGCGACGACACCGCCGGGCTCGACTACGGCTACTTCGGGTCGAGCACCGGCGCGGCGGCGGCGCTTCTCGCGGCGGCCGACCTCGGCGACGACGCCGGCGCGGTCGTCTCTCGCGGCGGGCGCGTCGACCTCGCGGAGTCCCGGCTCGGCGACGTGACGGCACCGACGCTGTTCGTCGTCGGCGGTGCCGACGAACCGGTCTTGCGTCTGAACCGCGAGGCGTTCGCGGAACTCGACTGCGAGAAGTCGCTGGAGGTCGTCGCCGGTGCGGGTCACCTGTTCGAGGGACCGGGCGAGTTGGACGCCGTGGCCGACCTCGCCGCCGACTGGTTCGAGGCGCACCTCGGCTGAGGGCGTTGTTCGCGGGAGTCGAAGTCGCGGCCGCAGAGGTTGCAACGGTGGTGTCTGTTGGCCATGTGCATAGCTACGGCCGCTCGCAAAATGAAGTTACTCGCGCGAGCCTCGCCCGGCTGGCGCGGGTTCAGACCCCGTCGACGAGCCGTTCGAGCTGTTCCGGCGGGACCGCGCCGCGGGCCGCATAGCCGTCGTAGGCGAACGTCGGCACGCCGGTCACGCCGTGGCGCTGTGCCTCGGCGAACTGCTCGCGCACCTCCGCGAACAGCGCGTCGTCCGACAGCGCCGAGCGGATTTCGTCGCCGTCGACGCCCGCGTCCTCGGCGAGTTCGACGAGCAGGTCCTCGTCGCCGATGTCCTTGCCCGCCTGCCAGAGCGCGTCGAAGATTGCCACGTCGAATTCGAGCCACGTGTCGTTGTCGTAGTGCCCTTTCACGTGAAACGAGGCGACCTGTGCCGGCAGGGAGTCGATGTCGGTCGCGATGTCGAGGTCCATCTCGACGCCGTACTTGTCCTGCAGACGGCGGACGCCTTCCTTGGCCTGCTCGTAGTAGTCCTCGTCTTTCCCGTCGTCGACGGAGAAGTCGATGCTCCCGTCGGGACGGCGCTTGTGGCTTCGCAGGTCGAAGGGGTGCCAGTCGATGTCGAGTTCCTCGTCGCGGGTCGCCTGATACTGCCTGAGGGACTCGCGGCCGAGGTAACAGAACGGACAGACGTAGTCCGAGTAGACGGTGATGTGGTCCGGCTCCGCGTCGGGTTCGCTCATACACGCTCGTATCTGTTCTGGTTACAAAAGCGGATTGCTCTGTCGTGTGCGGTCGGCGCGACGTCGCGGCGGCGGCTCGGACCGGGCCTCACACACCGGGGGTCGATTCGAGCATCCGGCGGAGCGCCACTTCCAGCTCCTCGAACTCCGAGAGTTCGAGTTCGTCGGTGGTGACGATGGCGTCGGCGACGCTCCGGGTGATTGTCGGCGGTGATTCGGTCACGCTGGTAGATAGCACGCCGCAGTATTTGGCCATCTCGCCTCCCGGCGCTCGTCCGAGACGGGCCGGGAATCAGGCCAGTCGGAACCGCGTGTCGGTGAGCTCTTCCGAGACTTCCCAGAGCCGTGCGGCAGTCTCCGGGTCTCTGGCGCGGTCGCTCGGCTCCGCGATGCCGGGGGTTCCGCGCATGCCGAACAGCCCCTGCGGGCCGACGTACTCCCCGCTTTCGACGGCCGGCGACGTCGCGGCGTACAGGAGCGGGAGCGCGCCCATCTCGGCCGACTGGGCGAATATCGCGTTGCCGAGTTTGCTCATCCAGTACCGGAGCGTCGACCCGGACGCCTCGGGGCCGCGGAGCTGGAGGTTAGTGGCGGCGTAGCCGGGATGTGCGCCCACGCTCAGCACGTCGTCGATGCCCGCGGCGGTCAGCCGGCGGTCGAGTTCGAACGCGAAAAGCAGGTTCGAGAGCTTGCTCTGGGCGTAGGCGTCCCACTCGTCGTAGTCGCGTTCGCCCTGGAGGTCGTCGAACTCCATCCGACCGCGCTCGTGGAGGCCGCTCGACATCGTGACGAGCCGCGTCTCGCCGGGCGTGTCGCGGAGCGTCGGGAACAGGCGGGCGCTCAGGGCGAAGTGGCCGAGGTGATTCACCCCGAACTGGGTCTCGAAGCCCTGTGCGGTCTCTCGTCGGGGAATCGCCATCACGCCGGCGTTGTTGCAGAGGACGTGTAGCGACCCGTGTTCGGCGGCGAACTCGTCGGCGAACCGCCGGACTGAGTCGAGGTCGGCGAGGTCGAGCTCCGAGAGGGTCAGCGAGGCCGCAGACACCGACTCGCGGATGTCGGCCATCGCGTCCTCGCCGCGGTCGAGGCTCCGGCAGGCCATGACGACGTGCGCGCCCTTCTCGGCGAACGTGCGCGTCGCCTCGAAGCCGAGGCCGCTGTTCGCGCCGGTGACGACGACGGTCTTCCCCGAGAGGTCGGGAACGTCGGCCGCGGTCCAGTCACTCATGGGAGATGCAACGGCCCGAACCGAGTAAACCGTGGCGGCGCGGTCGGCGCGACCGAAACGCGGTCGCCGCCGGCCACGACGACCTCACTTCGACGCGGTGCTGGTCTGCATCCCGTCGGAGTTGTACGCCGAGCCGAACCCGTCGTCGTCGAGGAGGATGATGCCCGCCGACGACCCGGTGAGTTCGCCGAACTCCTCGATGGCGAGGTCGGCCGCGGTCTGGGCGTCACAGCCGCGTTCGAGGTGGCCGACCGCGCGGCGGGCGAGCGTCACGCGCGCGATGTCTTCGCCCGCTCCCGTGGTCGACGCACCGCCGGCCGGGGAGGCGTAGAAGCCCGAGCCGACCTGTGGCACGTCGCCGACGCGGCCGGCGAGGGCAAACCAGCGGCCGCCGGTCGAGGTCGCGGAGGCGAACGTCTCGCCGTCGGTGGCGACCGCCCCGACCGTGTCGTGGCCGGGAAGGCGAACATCGTGAGCCGAGCGGTCACTGCCTGCCGAGGTTCCCTCGGAAGTGTCGTTCGCCGGCAGGTAGCCGTCTCCCGCCTCGGCGGTCGGGTCGCTCGTGCTGTCGCCGAACCGGTCGGCGAGCCACGCGAGGTGTTCCGCCGGCGACCCGTCGGGGGCGTCCGCGTTCGCCCAGCGCTCGCGGGTCTCGTCTGTAAAGAGGTCGACGCCGGTCTCGACGCCGGCGTCGGCGGCGAACTCGACCGCCGGCTCGCCCGTCAGGAGGACGTGCGGCGTCTCTTCGAGGACCGCCCGCGCGACGGAGACGGCGTGTTCGACGCCTTCCATGCCGGCGGCCGCGCCGACCCGGCGGTCGCTCAGCATGACGCCCGCGTCGGTCCGGACGACGCCGTCGGACTGGACCGCGCCGCCGACGCCGGCGTTGAACCGGCGGTCGGATTCGAGGACGCGGACCGCGGTCTCGACCGCCGAAAGCGGGTCGGACTCGCTCGCGCCCGCGTCGGCCGCGTCGTCCATGAGGGCCTGTCTGGGCTCCGGTTCGCCGGGGATGCCGCCGGCACCGCCGTGGAGGATAATTCGCATACGCGACTGTCTCGCCGACCGCGAGTGTAAACGTATCGACCCCGGGTAGAGCGATACGTGCATCTCCCCCGTCGATAACGGCAGGACTTTTACACCGCATTAGAAAGCTCTGATTGTTCATGAGCTACGACCAGATTGAGGTTCCGGACGACGGCGAGAAAATCACGGTCGACGAGGAGACGGGCGAGCTCTCCGTCCCCGACAATCCGATTATTCCGATCATCCACGGCGACGGAATCGGAACGGACGTCGGCCCCGCCGCGCAGAAGGTCCTCGACGCCGCCGCCGAGGCGACCGGCCGCTCTGTCTCTTGGATGCGCGTCTACGCCGGTTCGTCCGCCCGCGACAAGTACGACGAGAACCTCCCCGAAGACACGGTAAGCGCCATCCGCAACCACCGCGTCGCCATCAAGGGCCCGCTCACGACGCCCGTCGGCGCGGGCTTCCGCTCGCTCAACGTCGCGCTCCGCAAGAAGCTCGACCTCTACGCGAACGTCCGGCCGACCTACCACCTCGACGGCGTCCCGTCGCCCGTCAAGAACCCCTCGGCGATGGACATGGTCACGTTCCGCGAGAACACCGAGGACGTGTACGCCGGCATCGAGTGGGAAGCCGGTACCGACGAGGTCCAGCAGGTCAAGGAGTTCGTCGAAGACGAGATGGGTGCCACGGGCGTCATCCACGACGGCCCCGTCGGAATCGGCATCAAGCCCATCACCGAGTTCGGGACGAAGCGCCTCGTCCGCGAGGCCATCGAGTACGCCCTCGAAAACGACCGCGACTCCGTCACCCTCGTCCACAAGGGTAACATCATGAAGTTCACCGAGGGCGCGTTCCGCGACTGGGGCTACGAACTCGCCGAAGAGGAGTTCGGCGACGTCACCATCACGGAAGACGAGCTCTGGGAGGAGTACGACGGCGAGCAGCCCGAGGACAAGATCGTCGTCAAGGACCGCATCGCCGACAACATGCTCCAGCAGCTTCTGACCCGCACCGCCGACTACGAAGTCATCGCCACGATGAACCTCAACGGCGACTACATGTCCGACGCCGCCGGCGCGCAGATCGGTGGCCTCGGCATCGCCCCCGGCGCGAACTTCGGCGAGGGCCTCTGTCTCGCAGAGCCCGTCCACGGCTCCGCGCCCAAGTACGCCGGCGAGGACAAGGTCAACCCGACCGCGATGATTCTCTCCGGCCGCCTCATGTTCGAGTACATGGGCTGGAAGGACGCCGGCAAACTCATCCGTGACGCCGTCGAGAAGACCATCTCGGACGGCGACGTGACCTACGACCTCGAACGCCAGATCGAGGGCGGCAACAAGCTCGCCACGAGCGAGTACGCCGACAAGGTCGTCGAGAACATTCAGGAACTCGCGTAAGCGAACACACGACTTCTCTCTCGCGGCACCGACGCCGCATCTCTTTCGCGCCGACTACAGTCGATTCGGGTCTCGCCAGCGCCGAATCCGGTTCCACAGCGGTCTGACGACGCCGAAGACGACCGCGCCGGCGGTGTCGGCGACGATGTCGACCGCCGTGTCTTCCAGATAGACCGACCGGGGCCACTCGACCCAGAAGCCGGTGAAGAGCCGTTCGTACACCTCGAACCACGTGCCGATGGCGGCGACGGCCATCGGGAGGACGACGAGGAGCGCGAGCCGCGAGTGGAGCAGGCGGGGGTTGAGGACGTAGAGAATCGCCGCGACGCCGAACCCTGAGGCGGCGTGGACGAAGATGTCCCACCACCAGATGCGCGTGTAGAGAAACAGCGCCATGCTCGTGAAGTGCGTCACGGTGACGACGCTCCCGAACACGGCGACAACGGCCATCTCTCGGGGCCGTTCTTCCCACCCGGCCAACACCGTCTCGTTCCAGGTTCGTCTCAGCATGCCCGGGTCGAATGGTGAAACGCGTCGGCTGGAGTGGCGGGGAGCTGTGTGCGGTTGCCTGCGAGCGGAAGCATAGACGAGAGATAGGCCATCATCGATATGTAGCTTTTCCCGACGGAACGACACGTCTGGGGTGAAATTAACCTCGTCGACGGCCGTACCGACGCCGGAGTCAGCGATTCGCCGGGCTGTCGTCGCCCGACTTCTCGCCGCCGTCCGAGCGGAGGTGGCCGATTCGGTGCGACGACTCGCCGGAAGCCGCGTCGGCTGGCGTCCGCGACCGGAGGATGCCTTCGACGAAGGCGAAAAAGCCGAGGCCGCCCGCCACGTCGACCACGAGGTCTATCGCGGTGTCTTCGGCGTAGTAGGCCATCGACCAGCCCCACCAGAAGTCCTTGAACAGGTACTCGTACACCTCGAAACCCGCGCCGATAGCGAGGACGATACCGGCGACGACCACGGGGGCGCGAACGCCCCGGAACGTCCGCGGAAACACGAGGAACAACACGCCTGCGACGCCGAAGCCCGAAAGCGAGTGGGTGAGCACGTCCCACCACCAGATGCGCGTGTAGACGTTGTACGCGAGCCCACCGAAGTGGAGCGCGCTGACGACCGCCGCCCAGCCGCCGACGAACGCCCACAGCCACGGCTCGCGTGCGAGGTTCGAGCGACTCATCGTCGGCCGTCGCTCGTCGTGATGGCCGGAGTGTTCGACGCGCTGGGCGTTGTCCATGGGGGAAGTACGCGTGGGGAGGGCATAGTTAGGGACTACCGTCATGCCGTTGGTGACACCACATTGATAAATACTTTCTCCTCACACGTTCCGGCTGAAACGTATCGAACCCCGTTCGAGAGGCGCGGAGCCCCCGAACCGCATCTCACAGAGACTCTAGCGGGGGTGGCGGTTCGGGCTCGGCTCAGTCCAGCCACGGCGGGTTGGTCCGCGGCGGCGAGACCGCGTCGATGCCGACAACGGTCTCGTCACCGCGGTTCTCCGCGCCGTGGGATTCGCCGCCACACCTGTGCGCACGCTCCCGTTCGGCGCGCTCCCGAACGTTCAAATCCGACGCCGCGGAACAACGGCGTATGTACGCGGTCGTTGGGTGTACGGACTGCGCGAACATGTGGTTGCTTTCGGACCCCGACGGGTCGAAGACGGCGACGTGTCCGCGGTGCGGCAGGCGACACCAGACGAAGAAGCTCCGCCGCTTTTTCGAGTCCGACGACAGGGACGCCGCGCGGCAGGCGCGGTCGGCGCTGTTGGCGAAGAAACACGGCGACAGCGAGGCGTTCGCGCAGGTCGAACACGTCTCGGAGCTCGACCGGCGAGTCGAGGAGTCCGGCGTCGACGACCGCGAGTACCTCGAAGGCTCGGGACTCGACGCCGACGAGGTGTTCGCGGCGGGCGAAGCCGCCGCGCACGGCCGGAGCTCGTCGTCCGGGTCGGCCGACCGCCTGACGGTCGTCCGCGAGGCGGTCCGGGACGGCGACCGGCCGACCGAGGAGGAAATCGTCGCGACGGCGGCCGAGCGGGGCGTCCCCGAGGACCGCGCCCGCGACCTGCTCGACAAGCTCCGGCGGCGCGGCGAGGTGTCGGAGTCCCGGGGGCGACACCGACTGGTCTGAGCGCCGGTGTCGCCCTCGGAGACGGGCTCAGAGCGCGCCGAGCAACTTCGCGACGGCCAGCGCGGCGGCGACGACGCCGAGCGCCAACGTCACCAGCCTGAGCGCGAGCGCCACCCGCCCCGCGTCGTCGTACTCGTCGGGCGGTCCGGAGTCGGTACCGCGTGTGGAGACGGGCATGGGAGGGATGGGTTGTGGACACGCCCGCGGGTGTTCCCCGTCGGATACGTTTTCATCGTTTTCGCGGGGACGGAATAAACGCGAGCCACGGGTGCGGAGTGAAAGTGAACGAGGACAGAGAAGTGCGGCCCCGGTGGTAAAGCGCGGGAAAACGCTGAGAAAAGCGAATCAGTCGTTTCTAGTACTGGTGAAACTGAAGCCGGCTTCGCGACACGCGTTACCGGCCGAGTTCGGCGTGGGCGCTGGAGAGGTGCCGCGAGGCGAGCGCGGAGAGGAGCGAGAGTTCGCCCGCGAGGGAGCCGACGGCGATGCACTCGGCGAGGGCGTCGGCGTTGGAGCCGGCGGGGTCGCCGCCGCCGCTGACGCCGAGGATGTCGAGGCCCTCGGACTGCGTCGGGAGCTTCGTGCCGCCGCCGACGGTGCCGACTTCGAGGGAGGCGATAGAGACCGAGACGTAGAGGTCGCCGTCCTGCACCTCGGCGGTCGTGATGGCGTTCGCGCCCTCGACGACCTGCGCCTCGTCCTGCCCGGTGGCGAGGAACATCGCGGCGACGACGTTGGCGACGTGGGCGTTGAAGCCGAGGCTCGCGGCTTTCGCGGAGCCGACGAGGTTCTTGCGGGTGTTGAGTTCGGCGACCGCTTCGGGCGTGGTGTGCAGGCGCTTCTCGACGACCTCGCGCGGGATGCGAACGTCGGCGGTGACGCTCCGCCCGCGCCCCTCGACGGCGTTGATGGCGGCGGGCTTCTTGTCGGAACAGAGGTTGCCCGAGAGGGCGACGAGCGAGGCGGTCGTCTCGTCTTCGACGACGCCGCAGGCCGCCTCGGTGGCGATGGTTGCCATGTTCATCCCCATCGCGTCCTTGGTGTCGTAGCGGAACCGCAGGTAGACCGAGTTGCCGACGACGTACGGCGTCACGTCGAGGAGTTCGCCGTGGTTCGTCGTCTCCTCCGCGGCCGCTTTCAGCGCCGCGAAGTTGTCGCGGGTCCACGAGACGAGCGCCTCGGCCTCGGCCACGTCGGCGACGCGGAACACCGGTGCGCGGGTCATCCCGGACTTGAGGACCCGAGCGGTCGCGCCGCCGGCACCGTTGATGACCGAACAGCCGCGGTTGACCGAGGCGAGGAGCGCGCCCTCGGTGGTCGCAAGCGGGAGGTATTTCTCGCCGGCGACGGAGCCGCCGTCGACGCTGACGGGGCCGGCGACGCCCATCGGCACCTGAATCGCGCCGACCATGTTCTCGATGGCCGACTCGGCGGCCTCCGCGGGGAAGCCGTAGTTCCCGACCGCGTCGAGCGACGCGCCGGACTGCTCTTCGACGAGCGAGCGGCGCGCCTCGGCGGCGGTGTCGGCGTCGGCGTGCGCTTCGAGTTCGTGGAGGCGGAGTTCGCCCTCCCGAACGCGGTCGGCGAGGGACGCGGCGTCTGTCATGCCCCGACGTTTCCCGCGCCCGCCCTAACGCGTTCCGGTTCCTCCAACGCCCGCGGTCGACCTCCGTCCGAGGCCGCCCGGCTCCCTTTCGGCGACCCTCCGGCTCCCTTTCGGCGACCCTCCGGCCACCGTTCGGCTACCTTCCGGCCACCGTTCGGCTACCTTCCGGCCACCGTTCGGCTACCGTCTGGCTACCGTCCGGCCGCTCCGCCGCCTCCCGAACCGTTTTGCCCTCCCGCGTCGGGGTCGAACGTATGACCGCGGCAGCGGACCTCGTACTGACGAACGCGGAGGTACACACGCTCGGGTCGCCCGACGAGACGCACGAAGCCGTCGCCGTCCGCGACGGCGAGGTGGTCCGGGTCGGCCGCGCGTTCGACGTGGAACTGCTGGCCGGCGTCGAGACGCGGGTCGTCGACTGCGGCGGCCGCGTCGTCCTCCCCGGCTTCATCGACGCCCACACGCACCTCCCGATGGTCGGCCGGTCTATCGTCCACGCCGACCTCTCTGCCGCCGATTCCCCGGCGGAGGCGGTCGAACTGCTCCGCGAGCGGGCCGCCGAGGTCGAACGCGAAAACGGGGCTGATGGCGACGGGGCCGACGACAACGAGACCGGCGACGACGAGACCGACTGGGTGCTCGGCTACGGCTACGACGAGAGCACGTGGGACGAATCCAGATATCTCACCCGCGACGACCTCGACGCCGTCTCCGAGTCGCGCCCAGTGGTCGCCTTCCGCGAGGACCTCCACACCGCCGGCGTCAACTCGGTCGTCCTCGACCGCTACGCCGACGAACTACCCGACGAGGGCGTGCGGACCGCCGGAGACGACGATGGCGACACTGCCGGCGAGCCGACGGGGGTCGTCGTCGAGGGCGCGGTCGACGTGCTCCGCGAGGCGACCGAGTCGGGCCGCGCGGAGATGGCGGAACTCGTCCGCGCGGCGCAGTCGTACGCGACCGCCCGCGGCGTCACCGGCATCCACGACATGATCCGCGGCTCCCGCGCGCCCGAGGTCTACCGCGACCTCGCCGACGCCGGCGAACTGGCCCTCCGCGTCCGAATCAACTACTGGTCCGACCACCTCGACGCGCTCCGCGAGGTCGGCCTGCGGACGAACCACGGCGGCGGGAGCCGCGGCGACCTCGTCACCGTCGGCGCGATAAAGACGTTCACCGACGGGAGCTTCGGCGGGCGGACCGCGAAACTCACCGACCCCTACGCCGACGCCGCGGCGGACCCCGACGCGGCCGACGACGAGACGGGCCAGTGGGTCGTCGACCCCGAGGAACTCCGCGACCTCGTCGCCGACGCCGACGAGTCGGGCTATCAGCTCACCGCGCACGCCATCGGCGACGCGGCCATCGACGCGGTGCTCGACGCGTACGAGGAGACCGACGACCCCGGCGCGGCCCGCCACCGGGTCGAACACGTCGAACTCGCCTCCGACGAGGCCATCGAGCGGTTCGCCGAGTCGGGCGTCGTCGCCTCGGTCCAGCCGAACTTCCTGAAGTGGGCCGACGAGGGCGGCCTCTACGACGCCCGCCTCGGCGAGCGACGCCTGTGGACCAACCGCTACCGCGACCTGCTCGACGCGGGGGTCCCGCTCGCGTTCGGGAGCGACTGCATGCCGCTCGGACCGCTTCTCGGCGTCGACCTCGCCACCGACCACCCGAACCCCGACCAGTCGCTCACCGTCACCGAGGCGCTTCGGGCGTACACCTCCGGCGCGGCCTACGCCGGATTCGACGAGGACCGACTTGGGACTATCGCGGTCGGGAGCGCGGCCGACCTCGTCGTCCTCGACGAGTCGCCGTGGGAGACCGACTCGATTCGCGATATCGCGGTCTCGATGACCGTCGTGGACGGCCGCGTCGTCTTCGAACGCGACTGAACGAGTAACCGCAACCGACGACGGTGGGTTTTGAATAAAATTGTTCTTCGACCGAGTAGCGACTGCGTTCGACTTCTAACGACCAATCGAGTGCATGTACCACTGGACAATCGGCTGTGTAGAGAATCTTTACGCTTGAGTATGGGTTGTTGAAGAAAAATATTTTTCAATAAGGCCCTCTGATTGGACTTCTACCGTGGTGACCAATCGTGGTTGAATTACAGTCGGTCGGGTTCGAGTCGGAGCTCAGCCTGTTCAAATACGACACGCTCGAACAGCTTCCGGAGAGCCACCGCGACCTCGACGAGGCCGCCCGCTCCCGGCGAATCGCCGCCGCCCGCGAGGCGTTGGGCGACCGCGTCGTCGTCCTCGGACACAACTACCAGCGACGCGAAATCGTCGAGCACGCGGACTTCGTCGGCGACTCCTACGAACTCTCGAAGCGCGCCGCCGAGTCGGACGCCGACTACGTCGTCTTCGCCGGCGTGACGTTCATGGCCGAGAGCGCGGACATCATCACCGACGACGACCAGACGGTGATTCTCCCGTCGATGGAGGCGTCGTGCCCGATGGCCGGGATGGCCGAGGCCGTGCAGGTCGACTCCGCGTGGGAGACGCTCGTCGAGGAGTCCGGGGGCAAGGACATCGTCCCCGTGACGTACATGAACTCCTACGCCGACCTGAAGGCGTTTTGCGCCTCCCACGGCGGGCTCATCTGCACCTCCTCGAACGCCGCCGACGCCTTCGAGTGGGCGTTCGAGCGCGGCGACGCCGTGCTGTTCCTGCCCGACAAGCACCTCGGGCGCAACACGGCCGACGAACTCGGCATCGACGAGGTCGTCGAGTGGGACCCGTGGGCCGGCGACGTGGCCGAGTCGATGGGCGCTACCGGCGAAGCAGACCCCGAGATACCCGACCTCGGCGACGCCGAGGTCGTCCTCTGGGACGGCTACTGTCAGGTCCACGAGCGCTTCCGCGTCGACCACGTCGAGGCGGCGCAGGCCGACGGCGCGAAGGTCGTCGCCCACCCCGAGTGCCGCCCGAGCGTCGTCGCGGCCGCCGACGAAGTCGGTTCCACGAGCCACATCTGCGACGTCGTCGCGAACGCGGACCCCGGTGAGACGTGGGCCATCGGCACCGAGGTCCACCTCGCGCGACACCTCGCGCGCTGGCATCCCGAGGTCGACGTGCGCCCCCTCTGCGGCGATGCCTGCATGGACTGCAACGCCATGCGGCAGGTCGACCCCAACTACCTGACGTGGGTGCTCGAAGAGCTCGCCGCGGGCCGCGAACCCAACGTCGTCGAGGTCGCGCCCGAGGAGAAGGAACTCGCCGCGGTCGCGCTCGACCGCATGCTCGAACTATGAAGGCCGACGTGCTCGTCGTCGGCTCCGGCATCGCCGGCTGTGCCGCGGCCCTCGCCGCCGCCCGCGAGGGGGCCGACGTGCTCGTCGTCACGAAGGCGACCGAGCCCGAGGACGCCGCGTCCGACTGGGCGCAGGGCGGCATCGCCGTCACCCAGTCCGCGCCCGCGGAGTTCGCCGCCGACATCCGGCGGGCGAGCGACGACACCGCCGACCCCGAGGCGGTCGAGACGCTCGTCTCCGAGTCCCGCGCCGTCGTCGAGGACGTGCTGTTGGACACGCTCGGCGTCGAGTTCGACGCCAGCGCCGACGGGGCGAGCGCCGGCGACCCGGACGCCGGCGACGCCGACGACTTCGACCTCGCCCGCGAGGCGGGCCACTCCAGCCGCCGCATCCTCCACGTCGACGCCAGCACCGGCGCGCACGTCCTCCGGCCGTTCCTGAACCACCTCTCGGCCCGGGACGGCGTGCGCGTCGTCGACGGTGCGATGGCGCTCGACCTCCTGACCGAGGAGGGGACCGTCCGCGGCGCGACCGTCCTCGCGGACGGCGACGTCGAACCCGTCCTCGCGGACGGCGACGTCGAACCCGTCTTCGCCGGGGCGACCGTCCTCGCCACCGGCGGCATCGGCGACTGCTACGCCCGCTCGACCAACCCCGCGGGCGCGACCGGCGACGGCGTGGCGATGGCCGCGCTCGCCGGCGCAACCGTCTCGGATATGCAGTACGTCCAGTTCCACCCGACGGCGTACGACCCCGGGACTGACCCGCGGGCCGACGACGACGCGCGACCGTTCCTCGTCAGCGAGGCCGTTCGCGGCGAGGGCGCGACCCTGCGCGACGCCGACGGCCGCCGCTTCATGCCCGACGTGCACGAAGACGCCGAGCTCGCTCCCCGAGACGTGGTCGCCCGCGCCGTCTCCCGCGCCCGCGACCGGACCGGCCGCGTCGTCCTCGACGTGTCCGACCTCGACTTCCGCGAGGAGTTCCCCGG
>ENA-ORDC01001129-ORDC01001129.1-marine-metagenome-genome-assembly--contig:-NODE-1129-length-21295-cov-5.027948_pt1 | contig 21295 bp, 16 predicted proteins | sample MGYA00237783_ERZ508515 | MGnify/ENA primary metagenome ERZ508515 (study PRJEB26186, sample SAMN06268792) | marine metagenome | isolation source: Eden Landing Ponds, San Francisco, CA, USA | place... | reverse complement strand
CAAGACCTTCGACCAGCTCCAGTCTGCCCGTCGCCAGATGGAGGCACTGAAGCAGGCGGAGGCCCAGCTCAAGCACAGCATCCAGCAACGCATGGGCGAGGCCACTAGAGCGATCTTCCCTCAGGGCACCGTGTCCTGGAAGAAGAGCAACGACAGCGTGGCGCTGGACACCAAGCGCCTGTTGAAAGACCAGCCCCAACTGCTGGACCAATACCCACTGACCAAACCCGGCAGTCGTCGGTTCCTGATCAACGACTGAGTCCACTCACTCATACCACCAGGGGCGGGGAACCGCCCCTTTTCCATCAACACCAGGAGGTCACACCATGATTAAAGGGCTTGCCATCACACCCCCGGTACTGGGCCGGATCAGCATCGGGCGCATGGTCGAGAAAAACGGCCAGCGTCTGCCCCAGAAAGACAATCAATTCACCATCACGACCCAAATCCAGGAACAGGGCGAATGGCTCCTCCATCCCAAAGATGCCGAACTGCGTGAGGAGGCGCCCAACAACAAGCTGCGGAGCATCCCGGTGCGGATGCTGTTCAACGACGCCGACCTGAACCTGCGGGCCGAATACACGATGTTCGACCGCACCAACAGCCGGCCGGCCTGTGTGGGCGATGGGGAGACCTGCCGGCGCCTCACCGAATCCGGTGTTCAGTCACTGCCGTGCCCTGGGCCGACGCTTTGTGAGTTCGGTAAGGGCGGGCTGTGCAAGCCCTACGGGCGGCTGAACGTGCGCATCGGCGATGACGACGAGCTGGGCACCTTCATCTTTCGCACCACCGGCTACAACAGTATCCGGACCCTGGCGGCAAGGCTGCGCTACTACCAGGCGGTCTCCGGCAACCGGCTGGCGTTCATGCCGCTGGAGTTGCGCCTGCGTGGGAAGAGCACGACTCAGAGCCACCGGGCGCCGATCTACTACGTGGATTTGACGGTAAGGGAGGGCCAGTCCGTGCAGGATGCCATCCAGGAAGCTAGGGAAAACGAGCAGGCGTCGCAACAAGCCGGGTATGATCAGACGGCACTGGATGACGCTGGCAGGCGGGGCTTTGAGAATGCTGAATTCGAGCACGCGGAGGATGAGGTGATGGAGGAGTTTTACCCAGTAATCGGGGCAGGCACGGAGCAGTATGAATCGTCGGGTGTAGCTCAGCACGATGATCCCAGATTACGAGCCCAAAGAGTAAGAGAGCACTTGGCCACCAATATAGGTTCTCCGTGAACCCAAAGAACAATGTAAGCTTTTGCCTCTTCCAAGCGGAGAGGCTTTATTTTTTGTTTTGACCATTCATGTCTAGCTCTTTTCCCCTTAACTTGGGATTAGTTATTTTGTGGGTCTGTGTGCTTTTGGCTTAGATCACTGTCTAGTGACCAAATGAATACTTCGGTCATTGGGAACCGAGCGACGCACTTATTGAATTCCTCAATAATGCTTAGATCTCCAAAGCTAGTGCCCTCACCATTTTTTTCAGGAGATTTATTTTTGCCCGCAAGCTCAGGAAAACTATCAATCCACCTTGAGACTTCAGATGAATCAGGAAACTCGCTCGGCCGATAGGGCGCTTGGCCGTTGAAGGCGCCTTTAACGGCTTCACAGAAACGAAGTGCGGTTTCTCTTCTGGTGCCTCCGTCACCGTTTTGGGCAATGTGATTCCCTGTTTCAACGATAGTCGCCATAGGGAGAATAAACGTGGCACCAAGGTCCGCATATTCGGTAAAGTCGTCACCAACTTGTGCTTTCTCGTTATTCTTGCCTGGAACATTGAGGAGGTTAAGAAAGATTGATGTATCGATGATGCAGACACAGCTCATTCGCTATCTCCCTGCATTCTGGCTAACCAGTCCACTGCATTTTGTTTTTTCTGATTGGGCGTTGTTGGAGATTTCACGAAACGATCCACCACGCCTTTAGTCACCAGCTCTCCCAGAGGACCTTGAGAAACTAGGCCTGGATAGTCTTCTAGATCACAAAGCCTTGCTAGTTGACTGTCCCCCGACAATTCGCTGCGGTAACAAAAAATGACATCGCCTAAAGCGCTGTCTGGGAGCGCGTCCATTAAGGCTGGATTGTGAGTGGAAAGTAAGAGGCTCACGTTGCGACGCTCAGCTTCTTGACGCATCGTCGATAATAATTCTCGGGCCCGGGAAGGGTGGACTCCATTATCCACTTCTTCGATTACGAGAGCGGAGTTTTGGGGTGCTGATAGGAGCGCTGCTGCAATTGCAAGTACGCGTAAAGTGCCGTCAGAGAGCAGTTCAACTGACCATTTGCGATCCTTACGCCCAAAGCTTTCAACCAATTCCAAAGAAACTTGCCCGCGCCGATCTTCAAAAAATTGAATGTCTTTGACATCTTGCTCCGGTAGACTTTTTATAAAATCAATGATGATCGGTTTTAGGTTTTGGTCCTTCCAAAGGGTGTAAAGCACACCAGATAGATTCGAGCAGTCGCCACGAAGCCTAGCTTCTGGAAAGCTATCATCACGCATCAAAGACGGTACAGGATCAAGGAAAAGTGTGTTGGTGAGTAGCTTCTGGAAGTGTTCCGTGGTCTCGGGGATCACTTTTTGAGCTTTCTTATGCCCCGACTCGAACATAGCTGAACTAACCAGCTGGTTCATGATTGAGATTTGGTCTGTGCAGCTTATTTGAGGCTTTTTGCCACCTCTTGCAAAATTGTTGTAGGCAACCCTGACGTCAGAGCTTAAGCCGGTAGAGGGCTGCTCTATTTTGTAGAGAGGAAAGTTCTCTGTAGGGGAGGTGATACTTTCTTGGGATATATGTAGCTCATTATCACGAAGAGTCAGTTGGACTTGGAAACTATTCCAGTGTGCATCGTCAGTGGCGCAGCCAAGCTCAAAGGACTCAGATCCAAAATAACCTAGATCCCTGATTTGCCCGCGCAGGATCTGCTCAGAATCGTCTACTCTATGTTTTAAGACTGATAGTTTTTGCCCTTCAGCTAACCAGCATAGAAACCGGAACGCTTCAAGTGCGTTGCTCTTTCCAGAGGCATTAGCTCCTATCATCAAAGTGAGTGGAGCAAGGTGCAACGACTGATCTTCGTAACTTTTAAAGTTTTTTATATAAATTTTGGTTAGCATAATGCTCCCTTCTATAGGCATCGGTAGCTGGCATCACCTAAGACTCCGGTTTATGTGATGAAAGTTGAAATTGCCCTTCATTTCAGTGGCACACGTGACTGGAAAATCCGGCTCTTTGAGCCGCCTCCGATGAGCGGAAACGGCGTGGTTTCGGGCATAGTCAGCCGGTGTTGGCCACCTCAGTGTAGAGTGCGGTTTGAATTGATTGTAGTCCATCCGCCACTGCTCGACCTTGCGCTGGGTATCGTCTAATGACAAGAGTCAGTGCTCTTTGGGAGATCTCAGGCGAAGTGAGTCCTAGACCAGTCCTCTGGAAGGAGTGGTTTAGGCTTATCACGGCCTGCTAGGCGGTCTTACGCTTCCGCCCCGCTTCCGGGGAAAATTGCGACGATGAAAGTGCTTAATCACTCCTGCCCAAAATCGTTGACCTCGAGGTTCTCGCCTGACTTGAGCAGGTCATAGATTGTCGAGGTTAGGATGCTGATAGCCTGCGAATCCTCTTTCAAGACTAATTTTGCGAGGGAACTATTAGAGTGCATTGATCGGATAACCGCCTTTTGCACCGCCCCGGGCAGGTTACCTTTAAGAGCTTGCTCCTTCGGATTCTCCTTGACTTGGGCCATGACTACGTCGCTCTCCCGAGCAATGGAAGCGATTTGGTTCACGAAGTTAATCTTGTCGCTCAGGGGCGCGGCGTCTCCAAAGAGATTATTCAGCCGTTCGATGATTTCTTTCAGATAGGCGGGTGTTGTCCCGGGGCGTGTCGCTCCGCCGGGGCCGATAGGCTGAAGGGTCGTCCTGGAGTCTGGATCGTCACCACCCTGACCGCCGTCTTCTCCGCCAGAAGGCTCTCGTGCCTTGATATCGTAACCCGTCAGCGTGATGCCCCTTAGATCCACGTTCTCTGGAGGTACGCCGTCGAGCCGGTTGGCCAGCAGCCTCGAAAAGGCCGCAAAGTTTTCTATCTCAGGGTCGCCAAGGTCGATTAGCTGAGCAATGTAGGCGTAGTTGCGGGAGAACCGCGCTAGTCCTGCCTTGAACTCGGCTAGATGGCCGATGGCCTCTTCCACCTGTTCTCGGTGGTGGTCCGCCTCCTTCATGCCGTCCTTGTTGCCAGCTGCCCGCGCATCCTGATAGTGGTTCTCACAGTCCTTTGCTTTCTCACGCAGCCTCTTGAGGCGTCTGTTGTATTCGTTAGTTGGCTCTTGGGTCGCCGCGAACATTGCCTTGTGCTCTGGTTCGACCGCCCCCGCGAAGTCGCGTGCTGTCTGGTAGCGTGCGGCCTTAAAAGCTTCGACGTGCTCGTTTGCATAGATGCCGAATTCGTCCAGCATCTCTTTGATGTCGTAAATAACGTTTAAATCCTGAACGGTCTCGATCTTAGCCCCAGAGTCATACATGGCGAAGGCAGCCTGGACCGATTCCGGCTCGTTCACGAAGTCGATAATGAAAGTCCTGTCCTTGCCCGGATGTTTGCGGTTTAGGCGGGAGAGCGTTTGAACGATTTCGACTGGATTGCCGATCTTTTTGTCGAGGTACATCGCCATGAGTTTGGGCTGATCGAACCCAGTCTGGAACTTGTTCGCCACCAGCATGACTCGGTATTCGGGCCGGTCGAAGGCGGTTCGCAGATCCTGACCGCCGACGCCTGGATTCATATTCGCCTCGGTGAACTCCGCATTCTCCTCAGTGATAAACGTGTCCTCGGCTAGTCGGTCGTCATCGGCGTGCATCACTTCATGGCCAGATAGTTTGCCCGAGAAGGCGACCAGAGCGCGGAGCTCGCGGTAAGCGGGGTTGGCCTCGATAAATCGATCGAAAGCCTTTTTGTAGCGCACGGCGGCTGCACGGGAGCTGGTAACGACCATCGCCTTAGCTTTGCCATCCAGCAGATGTGCAACGTTCCCAGCGAAATGCTCCATGATAAATTGTACCTTTTGGGTGACGTTTGTCGGATGCAGCGTCATCCACTTCGCTAGGGCACGCTTGGCAGCCTTGCCATCTACGCGGGCCTCCTCGGTCACTTCTTGGCCAAGGTTAAACGCAGTCTTATACGGCACGTAACCTTGCAACACGTCCATAATGAACTCTTCGTCGATCGCCTGACGCATCCCGTATTTGTGGAACGAGCGGGGTAGGTTGTCGTCGGAGGGCAGACGCGAAGGGTCGTCAGGGCGGCCGAAGAGCATCATAGTCGAGTGCTTAGGTGTCGCCGTGAAAGCGAAATGTGAAACGTTAGCCGGGCGAGCTCGGGATTGCTGGATCTCGGTCAGAAGCTCCTCGACCGACATGTTGGCCATATCTTGGGTCTTAGACAGCGCAAGTGTTGCCTGCAATTTCGAGGCGGTACTGCCTGTCTGCGAGTTATGCGCCTCGTCGATGATCACTGCGAAAGATTTATCTTTCAGCGTCTTCTCGGTAAGGATGGACTCCATAGCGTACGGGAACGTTTGAATCGTCACTACGATAATCGGCGTGCCTTTGAGCAGGGCTTCGCTCAACTGCTGACTTTTCGACTTGGATGAGGTGTCCCTGTCGATGGCGGCAATCAATCCCTTCTGGTGGTCGATCTGCTGGACTGCATCTTGAAGCTGACCGTCTAGAACATTCCGGTCGGTCACGATGATGGCGGCGTCAAAGATCGCTGTGCCCTCGTCTGTGCGCAGCTTGATCAGGTCATGCGCGGTCCAGGCAATGGTCGAGGTCTTGCCCGAGCCTGCGCTATGTTCGCAAAGATAAGTGTAGCCTGGCCCCTTCGCCTTAGCGTCCGCAATCGTCTTGTTTACTGCGTCAAGCTGGTGGAACCGTGGGAAGATCAGCGTCTCCTTCATGGTCCAATTTCCGCGCAGATCCACAGAGTCCTTTTTTTCGACATAGACGAAGCTATGGAAGATCCGTAGGAAGGCGTCGGGCTGGCAGATTTCTTCCCAGAAATAGGCAACAGGGTAGTCCCCGTCCTCACGGGGCGGGTTACCGCCATGGCCTTCGTACCCCTTGTTGAAGGGAAGGAAGGAGGTGCCCGTCCCGGCGAGATTTGTCGTCATCCAGATCTCGCTGTCCGACATTGCGAAGTGCACTATTGCCCCTCGTTTGAAGGTGAGAATCGGATGCTTGCGCTTTGTGTGGGGATCTTCAGGCAAGCGATCGTTGCGGTATTGCTCCTTAGCGCTCTCGGCGGACTGTGTGAAATCAGTCTTCAACTCCACTGTGGCTAGCGGGACGCCGTTCAGGAACAAGGCAAGATCAATTGCTAATTCGTGCCCTGGGTGATATTTCAGCTGCGGGACCACACGCAGACGATTAGAGGCGTAGCGGTGGAGGACATCCTTGTTGCGCTTGTCCTCAGGAGCGGCCTCGGACAGGTCGATATGGCCGCACCCCGCGATGTCGAAGCCTCGGCGTAACACGTGAACGGTGCCATTGCGTTCGAGCGCTTTATCAAGCCGGTTCATCAGAGTCTTGCGTGCGTCACTGCCATTCGCGGCGACCAGACGCTCCCATTTCTCGGGCTGGGTCGCTTTCATCCATTCCTCGATGTCCTCAGGATAAAGCCCGAAATCTGCGTCATAGTTGGCGTTATCGCCACGCAGCCAGCCCCTCGCGACTAGCTGCTCAATCACATAGACTTCGAAATGCTTTTCGTGATGCAGGTCGCTCATGCTGCGTCCCTTACGTCGATTTGACCGGTGATTGCCGCTGCGATCAGCGCCTCGCGCTTTTCCTTGAGCAACTCGATGCTGCGCTCGGTTTTGTTTACGAGACTGTCGATTCTGGTGGTCTCAAGGGTTAGGAATCGGGCAATTTCCGCTTGTTCGTCAAGGCTAATGAGAGGGAGTTTCACGGCGCGGAAATTCCAAAAATTCAGATCCTGGCCATCGCGCACGAAGCTTGAGGTAGAGCGAAGCGCCTGAATATAGCTGAGGGACTTGAAGAGGTAGGTGAAGAAATCTACATCCACGTGTTCTGTCGACTTTAGTACTACATAAGACGAGCGCACGCAGCCCCTAGCCTTGGCTCGTTCAAGCCCGCCTTCGGCGCTGCGCATGCTGATCACGAAATCGTCTACCTCGACGTGCTTACGCTGTTCAAGGTTGAGAAATGCCTTTGTAACCTGGCGGCCTTCGAGACGTTCAAATTCGGAAAGCGGGATGACTCCATATTTTTGGGTGGCAGACAATTGTTCGTCCTCCTTGAGAGCCCGTTGCTTGCTTTCCTTGAATAACCAAATGCTGGGCGCGACCTCCCAGTGGGAAGGGATCTCTCCGAGCCAATCCAAACCGGAGTTTTTCATCGGCACGTCGCGACTCAACCCTTTTGTAACTGCATTGTCGATGACTGCAACGCGTTTTTCCTTCATGAGCGCAATGAAGCGGTTTTTCTTCTCGATTAGCCCGTCAATCCGATCGATCTTGCGGTTGAGGTACCGGCCGATGGTGCGCTGCTCATCAAGACTGGGCGCGACCACGGGGAGTCTCCGTAAATCATCAAATCCTAGTGACTGTCGCATGCCGCCGCCCATCGAATAGAAAACCTTTTGTACGTCATAGGCGCGCATTAGGTAGTTCAGGAACGCCGGGTCGATGCCATCTGGTTGAACTACCACATAGGCAGAAGTAATGATTCCGCGCTCTCGACAGATCGCCGTTCGTAGACTTCGCTTGTCATTTTGAAGATCCGTCAGGCGGAAGACGATGTCGCCTGGGTCGATGATTTGGTAGGTTTCGTAGGAGGCGGGAAGTAAGCCTTCGTTGGTGTTAATGTCTTTGCGCTTGATGTTTCCGTAACTCAATGAAAGGAGGTTATTTTCCTTCATGCCTACGTTCTTGACTTGCTTTTCTTGAGCAATGGCGAACATGGGCTTTTCTTCCCAATGACAAGGGATTTTGTCAATCCATGGTGCCTTAGCACGTTTTGTGTTTGGGTAGGGACGGAGGTTCACTCTGTCACCTCCGCCAGAACAGCGGCGATTTCGGCCTCAACGGCATTCAAATCTTCGTCGATTTTTTGCAGGTCGCGGGGACGCTTATATTCATAGAAATACCGGTTGAAATTGATCTCGTAGCCGACAATTCCCACTTCGCCATCTGCCTCATCCCGATAGGTTTTGTCGATATAAGCATCCTCCGCATAGGGCAGGATCTCGGATGCAAGGAAGTCGTGAATATCGTTTCCTAGTGGCACGTTTTCGTAATCTGTCAATTCCTCATCGGGCAGTGTGTTGCCCTTGAGGTCTTTTACAGGGTCAAGCTCCGGATCGCGCACCCCAAAGGCCCGCTGAAACATTTTTACATGGGTTGCAGTAACCTTGCCGAGGGCAGGGTCAGCCTTTGCCTGGGCTTTCATCCAGCCATCAACCCAGTGCCAGTCATGCTCTACCCCTATCTGAGCATTGAGAAGGTCGCGCCATCTAGTGCGTTGGTCGTCAGAGAGCTTGGCCCAGGACTTCTCGTCCTCAAGCTTGGTGATTCCGTTCTCGGAGATCACAATCTTCTTTCGCAGGGGGCGGAGGACGCGAATTCGGCGATACCCGAAGTCCTGAATGTCGACTATCTGGCTTTCGCGCTTCTCGTCGAACGCGGAATACATGCTGACGATATCGCGAGTCTGCGTTTCGCCCACGCGCCGGCGCTTGTTGCCCTCGCTCTTGCGCATGGGCTCATACATCTCCGTCGCGTTGATCAACTGCACCTTGCCCTGTCGGTGTGTCGGTTTCTTGGTAGAAACGACCCAGATATAGGTGGCGATCTCAGTGCGGAAGAAGATCTCGGCTGGAAGGGCAATAATGGCTTCGACCACGTCCTGCTCTAAGAGATAACGCCGGATCTCGGATTCCCCTTGGCCTGCACGTCCATTGAATAAAGGGGAGCCCGAAAGGATTATCGCGCCGCGGCCTCCTCCTTGTTCTGGGCTTTCTAGTTTGCTGACGAGATGTTGTAGGAACAGCATGGAGCCATCGCCGATGCTCGGTAATTTTGGACCAAAGCGTCCCTCAAACCCTTTTTCGTCGTGTTCGCGTACGACGTCCTTCTGATCCATTTCCCACTTCTTGCCGAAGGGCGGATTTGAGACGCAGTAGTGAAAGCGTTCGTTCGGGAAAAGGTCCTCCGAAAGAGTACTACCGAGCCTGATGTTCTGCGATAGATCACGGCCTGGGTCTGTTTCCAAGGTCTGAAGAAGCATCCCCGCAAGGCAGACAGCATGGGTCTCGGGTTCTAGTTCCTGACCATGTGGAACGATTACTGGGGCGACGCTGTAGCGGTCGCGTAGGGCCTCAATGTGCTCCATGCCATCAAAAAGGAACCCCCCGGTGCCGCAGGTGGGGTCGTACAGCGTGCGAATCAGGCCCGGATTTTCGATGAAGAGCTGGTCATCCGGGTCAAGTAGAAGTTCCATGGCAAGGTGGACCACGTCTCGCGGCGTCATAAAATCTTCCGCCGCCTCGTTTACCTCGGCTCCGAATTTGCGGATTAGGTGCTCGTAAACATTCGACATCACCCTTTCCGGTACCACATTCGGGTGCAGGTCGATGGCAGCGAAGTTCTGGCATATCTTGTAAAGTCGGTCAGCCTTGTCCAGTTTCGCGATCGTGTTCGCGAAATCGAACTGCTCGAAAATCACCCGAGCGTTCGGGGAAAAATTGGCGATGTAGTCTTCTAGATTCCGGCGCGTACGAGTGCCGCCGAGGGAAGCAAGGCTGTAATCCGACGTGTTATAGAAGGGGTAGCCGGTCAGCTGGCGTAGGACTAAATCCATGTCGAGCCCCTCGGAGGCCATGGATTTGTGAGTCTCGCGCACCTCCTCCCGAGAGGGCTCCAGCACGCACTCAAGACGACGTAATAGGGTGAACGGTAGGATGACCTTGCCAAAATCCGTGTGCTTGAAATGCCCCCAGAGGTCGTCAGCGTTCTTCCAAATAAAGTCTGCGAGTGTGGTGTTTGTCGTTTGAGTAGTCATTCCGATGTATCACTTTATTTGGTTGGCCGCACGTTCCATAAAAAGCACATTCTCGACTGGTTTGTGCGGCTTCGTTTGATCACTGTACGTGAGAGACGTAGATGTTTGTGTTTCAGATCTTGAACTGCATCGGCCTTGTTCTTCCGGAAAGGCTTAAAGCTGGCCACGCCCCGAGCTTTATACGTTGCTTTCTCTGCGCAATGTAGCGTCCGTTGTTCAGAGGTGAGTGTTGCGGTCCTTGAATGCCTCAACGAGTCGTTGCGTGCTGATTGGGTTCCCGGTAAGTACGGAGGCTTTCGCGGCTTCCTCGCAGCAGCGGGTTACATCCGCCGGGCTCAAGCCCTCGGCTACCTTTGCGGCCTCGGACAGGTTCAGTTGCTCCAGGGAAAATGCCGCCAGGCGGTTCTGGATCAGCATTTCAATTTCAGGGGTATTCGGTATTGGGTATTGAATGATCTGATCAAACCGCCGGTAGAGCGCCTTGTCGAGAAGATCCGGATGGTTTGTTGCGGCAACGATGAGACTCTCAGACGTGTCCTTCTCCAGGAATTGGAGGAAGGAGTTGAAGACGCGGCGGATCTCGCCCACATCGTTACCCTCGGATCGCTCGCCTCCGATCGCATCGAATTCGTCGAACAGGTAAATGGCCCGGGTGGCTGCGATCTGATCGAAGATTTTACGGAGTTTGGAGGCGGTCTCACCAAGATAACGGCTTACCAGGCCGTCCAGACGGATCGTGTAGAGCGGCAGCTGGAGTTCTGTCGCGAGCACCGACGCTGTCATCGTTTTACCAGTGCCCGGGGGACCGGATAACAGAAGCTTTCGGCTGGGCAGCAGGCCGTAGTGTGAGAGCTTGGCCTTCTGCCGTTGCTCGTGGATGACGCTGTCGATCCGGGAGTTGACCTGTTCGGGCAAGACCAGCTCGTTGCGCCTGACTGCCGGCGTCAGTTGTTCGAGGAGCTCTTCCAGGTCTCCCTGGGGCGTCACCAAAGGGGTTGGCCCTTCTTTCTGCTGGCCTTTGTCTGCCTGGCTTTGAGAGCGCTGAAGCTTTTCCACTAGCGAGCGGATGTCCTGGGCCACCTTGTGGTGCCCACGTTGAGCCTCTTTCGCGGCCACCTGCAGCGCCACGGCAAAGAAGCGGTCGTTGTCCTGATCCGCGTAGCTGTTCAGTAAGGCTTTGATTTGAGAGCCGCTGGCCATAGGTGAAATCTCCCCTCGTTGGGGCGAATTGTAGACTATTGGTGGCTATTCGTTAACGAATGGGAGTGAGTGGGTTGAAAACTGTCGCTGGATACGGGTGGTTCTGTATTTATTGCCCGAATCCAGAACCAGAATCTCCCTCTCTGCTAGGCGATGATTTCCGTAGGTTGCGTGCTTCAATTTGTTCTCTATGTTTTTCATCGCGCTTTTCTTTTGGTTCGTAGATTGGTAGTTCTTTGATGTGGTAAAAATAGCCATTTTTTATTTCTGGTTCTCTGTTTCCCACCGCCTCAAACAAGTCTTCGTAAAGGATATACTGGCTGTTGGAATAGCGACTCTGTTGGACGTGGCCAGTCCGCATGAGCAGTCCTAAGGCATTATCGAGGTTTTCGTTTTCCCGAAGATCTCTTATCGCCCTTCGTTTAATTGTAGTTTTAATGAACTCGTATTCGCAATCGCCACGCTTAGTTCCATAGAGACGTATGGCGCGCACGAGCTCATTGGCCAGCGTTACAATTCTGGGTTCTCCGACAATATGATCGATGTAGTGCCTTGAGTAGTGGCGACAGAGTTCATAAGCGTATCGCAGCTCCGCTTCAGTTATATTGGAACGGTAATCGTCGTTTTCGAACAGATGAATGACACCAGCGATCCGGGTTATATTTTCCATCAGTTTTTCCCCATGATCCTTCGCATGGTAAAAAACCCCATCCGGTCTTAATTCTATTTGGATCATAAAGTTCAAATCTTCCCATAACCTTTTAGCTGGCTTCGTGAACTCAAGTATATCGCGCTGTTCTCCTTTCTCCAGCTTGTCAATGGATCGTTTTAGACGGTCACGGATTCGTTGCTGGAATTGCTTCGTATCCTCACCTGGCTTGTTATAACTCAAGGACTCACGATAGCCGGCATGGGGTGGCGGGTAGACGACTAGAAAACGCGCAAAGAACCCGGTTTCACGGAGCTTGTCGCCTTTTTTCTTGAGGACCTGATTAAGGACTTCAGGCTGAATCATAAGCGAGGCACTTAATCGCGCATCAGACAATATAAAGCTGTCGTTGCTCTTACGATTGACGCGGATATCCGATCCACTCCAGAGATCATTGATCAGAGTGGTATCTTGAAGTGCGCGGCCTTCAAAAACCGTGCCGCCCTCATCCGATAGGAGATACCCAAGCGGTAGGTTCTGGTAGAGGCCGGAAGCGAGTGCCTCAGGCGTTGTGTTGTTGTAGATGATTTGATGGTTTTTAGGCGGAGTCGGTTTTATCTCATCCATCTCGGACAAGGCGCTTTCGGTAACCTCGGTGGGTTCTCCGTCTCGAGTCTCTTTTCTGAGCTTTTTGTCGATTTCTGATCGCTTTGTTTTCCAGATCCCTAGATGTTTTTGGTATTGCCACTGCTGTTGTTTGTCCTCACCCATTTTCTCACGCTCAACCTCGCGGATGGGATCACAGAACCACCTATCGACCGCGGTTTTACGTTCACCACTGCCAGCAATGATCAGAGTCATCAGCGAGCACGGCACGACGTGCCCGTTGGGATACGCGACGTCGGCCAGGTTCTGGCATGCAGCGGCCATCGCGCCAAGCGCTGAGGTGAGCGCCATCTCATCCTCGACTTGGACGTAGTCGCTGACCTCTAGAAAAGCGCACTCAAAGAGCGCCGCGTCCTCGGGTAAACGAGGCCAAAAGTCTTTGCGGCCAGGAAGTGAGTGAGTGGCTTGGTTGCCCGTCTGCTGGGATGAATGGCTGTCTTCTTCGCTCATCAAAAACCTTAAAGTCTCAAAACCGTGCTACTTCGGCTAACAGTAGCCGAAATAGCACGGATTGTGAAGAGCATGTGATTTATTGTTCGTTGTACTGGGTGTGGTGACGAGTGTTATGAGCGGGCGTAGCGGTTACAAGCTGCGTTATGTGACAGTCGTCAGTTATTGGGTGACGTGTGCGCCAACAGCGCTGTCGATGGCTCTCGGCGTTTCCACCAGCCCACCCAGACGCTCTCCCACTGAGTCGCCCTGCAGCCATACCGACGCGCCGTGAAGACTGCTAGACTTCTCCCATGATTGACCCTATCCATACCTCCCTGGCCTCCATAGCCTCCCGTAAGGCCCTTCTGAGCGAACAGGGGGCTTATGAGTACCTGACGAGCCCATGATCCAGGCCGACCTGGACAGCCTGTACGCGCTGTATGCGAACTGGCAGCAGCGCTTGGGTGACTCCCCCTAGGGCATCGCAGACGGCGATGCCCTGGATACCTTTCTCGAGGCCAACCTCGACGAAGGCCAGGCAAGCTGTGTGGAGCAGGCCTACCTGGATCTGGTAGCCACGGTTCAAGAAGTGGGCTCTTCGGGCCCGCCACTCTCTGGCGAATGGCGCGTTACCCACTGGCGTAACACAGACTCACTCGGAGCCTGCGGCATCCGCCGCGACTGCATCCATTCTTCCAGGGTGCGTCTGGAGATCCCCAGTTCATCGGCCATCTGGCCCTGGGTGATGCCGCGCTGTTTGCACAGTACCCGTGCATCCCGGATCAGTCGTCGCTTTGGCTCATTCATGGCCAGCTTTACTTCGCGGCTGTCCGCGTAGTCTTGGAGCAGGGGTGGTAACGACGAAGGATGAGTCCTTGAAGGCTGTTCAGGGCGCTCTGGGGCGCTGTCAGACATTGGCCAAGGGCTACTCAGTGCAAAAGGGCGACGGACCATCTCGAATCTCCTATGGACGCCATGAAAAACGCCTGCTCTGAATGGGGCAGGCCCGTATGCCGTCAACCCGTCAAACCTGGCATGGCCGCTTTCGATGGCGCAATATCGGGCGTTTTTTACGGGCGTGCCGGACGGCTCATAGGATAGGGTTACAGGAATTGTTTCTCAGGCCCTGACACCTGTTGGATCCGAGCCGTCGTTGCGCGATCTGGTCTGGTGCCCTCAATACCGCTCTCCATCGCTGCTTACGCACTGATTCGCTCACCCTCTGGATGAGGCGCCAGCCCTGCGCGTTCTGGAGCACCCAAAGGCATGGATCTTATCCTGGTACACCTTGGTGGGGGCCTTGGCCATGTAGCTCAAACGATGGAATAAGGCCTCTCTGTCTTGCCCTGCGCCATTGAGATTGAGGTGATACTCCGGGTGGTCAGGACAGTGCATGAGCCCCTGGACCTGGTGTTCGGATAGGCCCAACACCTGTGCCCATGCTGAGGCGATGCGGTGGTACATGTTTTGTTGCTCGGAGTGGATCGATCCCATGCTGCAGTAGGCGTCCTGGTTCACCATCAGCGCACAGTGCCAGTGAGGGGCCGTTTCATCCTCGTTGTACTCTCTGGCCCAGACGTAGAATACGCCCGTGTCATGAGCGCGTGCGTTGTCTCTATGGGCTCTTAATCGATCCGCCTCGATTCTTGACTTAACCGATTTCCAGAACTGGGTCATAAGGCTGTTATCGGTATCGCCTAACGGATACCCAAATGGCAGCTTCAAAACAAACCAAAACGCTGTGATGCGTGAGTAGTGGCTAAGAGCCTCATCGATGGTGTTATTGATGCGATCCAGGTATTGCGTGATCAATGGTTGATCCGGTTTCGCTAGAACCGACTGTCCTTGATACCAGGCGTCATAGTGGAGTGTGAGATTTCGATTCTGATTGTGCTGCTTGTTATATTGAACGGGTTGCATGGGGGTCTCCTTAATGAATCCGTATTACAGCAATGAGTGCATTGGCGTTTGGCTTGCATATGCTCGATTGCTGTTTGATTACTGATACTGGTATCGATAAGGTTGATGCGTTCGAGTGGGCTGCTCGTAGGATTACAAGTATGCGTCGTTTTTGATTGGACGATGACGATCACTTGGATGATCCCTTCGGCTATCCGTCTGAATACAACTCAAGTGTTATTCGACATCCTGGTATCCGTATCCGTGTGAGTCTTCGTGTCATCTCATTGGTCGATTAGAAATACCACTCTATTTTATGTGTGATCCTCATCATTAGTGTTATTCGAATAACAGTGTTGTTCGACTCTTATCCGATTGTTGTTTTTTCTCATTCAATCGTATTGTTGCTTTACCATTGCTTGACTCTTAATAAACTATTTTGATTCCACTATATAACTACTACCGACATTGCCTACATGGAAATGTCGGGAAATCTGTTTCTGCATTGCCCACGATTTGCTGCTAATGCGATTAAACAGTCACTCGCATAAAATAAGCAGTGGTAGTGAAATAGATTGATTGGGTAGCGTCAGCCTTCTGCCCAGAATCGCGCTTATTAGGGTTCTGGGAAACGCGGGTGGGCGAGACTGGCATCGCTGAAGCCTTGGTCGACCCGCAAAAAGCGCAGTGCTCCCCGGACGTGACGCGACCAGAAGTCTCGACGGGTCATGCGCCGGAAAGCACCCTTCATGGCCTCCAGGCATTCGCTGAGCTGGGCCACTTGGCACTGTCGTACCGAGAAGGTGATCGAAACCCACTGACTATCACCTTGCCAGGGCTGGTCCCTAAACATCTGGTCTATTTGCTGCCCGTAGTCATAGGCTTTCTGACGCTGACAGATGGGGCAGTGGGGATGATGGCAGCCTTGCTGGTTGGTCTTAATCGCGAATCGATGGCGCGGTTGCAGGCGGAGTGCTCAGTTGTGGAACCGCGCCGCGTCCTTGCGGGTCCACGGATCCAGGAACAGGTGGTCAGCAACTTCCAATGCGGCGGCTTTAACGTTCTGGGGCGTGACTACATCCTTCGGTTCTTGAACGACGCTCATCGTGACAACTCTCATGGTAATAGTTGGGCGAGGTGTGACGGACATGCGGATGCAACGGCTCGTGGTAGGGGCACGGCAGGGTGTGTGGGGGGATCCGCGATAGCGTGTCGTCACACGGCGTTGATTGGCTCTCCAAGACGGAGGCGAGGTAAAAGGCGCTGTGAATTAACCGGTTGAGTGGAGGCGTGTGGCTGAATTGCCGTTGGCGGCGTCGCGCTCCTCGATACGGGCTAGCACCCAGTCTTCAACTTCCTGCTCTACCCAGCCAACCGAACGCCCCCCAAGGGGTACAGGCTGTGGGAAGGTACCTGCTTCGACGTATTTATAGATGGTGGAGCGCGCCAGGCCAGTGAGCTCCATGACGTCGCGTAATCTGATGATCCTCATGACGGTCTCCTATGGTTAGTCCGCTCATGGGATTGGGGAGGGCTGTTTCGGATGATGGATCTGCTTGTACTGGCCCTGTTACTTTTCGATGAGGTGTGTGGCCTCTGTTTCTGTAAGGATTGCGTTGCAAAATCCCGTTTTATTGATTCCTCCCACGTGCCGGCGAAGAACCCCCGCCCGTCTTCGGGACTAGTATCGACTTGCGTGATGTAGCACGGCCGCTTCCCAGTCGGGCCCTGCTTCCACTCAAACCACCCGTTGGCTGGGATGAGACATTATGTAGGAAGGCGTGGCTAAAAAACCGGCTGGTGGCCACTCTCTCCGCCTGGGTATTGATGTGCCTGGGTGAGTCCTCTCCGGCCCAGCTCGGCCGGAAACCCCACCTCGTCAGGTTGAAGTTGATGTCACCGTCGCTGCTGTACAAGGTACTGATCGCAGTGCCAGGGGCGATGTTGTATCGCGCTGTCTGGCTCTCGATGGGGCGTTGGACCCCGAAATAGTCCTCCGCAACCCATGCCAGAGGAGTGTGACGATCAAAACGGCCGCACATAGCGTTTCTCTCACTCCAGCGTCACCCCATGATCGCGGATGTCATCCAGGCGTGCAGTCCCAATGCCGTTGATAGCGGTCAGTTGGCTTAGATCCGTGATTGGTCGCATGGTGATGAGCTCGCGTGCACGTTCCGGCCCCAGATGCGGGACGTTCTGAAGTTCCTGCTCGCTAGCCGTATTCAAGGCGACATTGGCGCTATGAGGGGTGGGCTTCGCTCTGGTGTTGCCACCCGCTGAATCGGGCTGGCTTTGCGTCGCATTCGATGTAGAGTCCACAGCTTCCAATTCTTGAAACCGGATTCCCGCGAAGTCCGCGTAGATCTCGATCAATGTCTCCTGACGTTGGGTGCGATCGCCGTCTTCCAGAGCTAACTCATCTGCCTGCAGTATCGTTTCAGACACAATACGTTCCGGGGCTTTCTCCGCCATTCGTTGTGCCAGAGCAGCAATCAACTTGGAAGCCACACCCGCCATCTGGCCTGCGCCCTTGTCACGAAGACTCTGGAGGCGAGCAGCCACTGACGCCAGGTCTTCTGCCGCGCTGGCCAGTACTGGCCACGCCTCGTCATTCGAGGCCACGCGTTCCTGCATTGTCTGCGTCACCTCGTCCGGATCACGCCCGCGCCCCCACGCCACCAGAACTAGAGCGGTTCCTGCGATCAATGCCTCGTTAGTCCAGGCGTCGACGGGGGGCTCCAAGTCCTCCACACCTTCTGAAATCTGGCGCGTGAGACGCCAATTGCGGACGCGCCGTTTAGCAACCGCCACTGCATAAGGTGTCGCCAACGCGAGCCTGTAGACGATTCCGCCCAACAACACGGCCAGCTGGAACAGCACCACCAGCGCCTGGATCAACACCTGCACGGCCATCGCGAGGCCCGCGAGCAGCATATAGATCACCTGCAGCAAGGCCGCGTTCTGGCCACGCACCTGGACGCCGGCCACCTTGGCTGACGAGCGGTTGGGCTTGATCCAGTTGAACGAGCCCAGCGCGTTGCGGGTGGAGACCGTCGCGCCGGTTTTGGAAACGTTGAGTTTGGTGGGCCCGTCTCCGTAGCGCCCCCGCAACACAAAGCGCCCGTTCTGCAGGGCGAGTTGGGTATTGGTCATGGGTGTTCCGGAAACACGGAATCCGGTGCTGGTGTTGGCAGTGACGTTCACTCCAGCCGCCTTGGCCTGAGCCCGCAAGGCTACACCACCGGTGCGGCTCGCACGCAGGTGGCGCCCACGGTGCTCGACCCGGCGCTGGCGGCCGTAGTCATCTTTTTTGCCCAGATTGAAAAGTTCCATCGACCCGGCTCCTGCCCTCAACAATTGGTGATCCCAGCGTGCGACGTCAATTGAGTCGTCTGACTCTGATCCCGCTTCACAGATCTTCGCGCTGGCTTATGGAAGAGACTTTCCATGGATTCCAGCGATCCAAGTATGACACCCGGTGGAGACTCTCCATGACATAAGCATAGCTGCGCACCAAGCGCAGATAGATGCCCATATAGACCGGCATCAGAAACAGGTAAGGCCATTGCGCCGCTTCGTTTCGGCGCAGAGTTCTGCTGATCAGGAAACAAGCCATGCCAAACTGTAGAAAATTCGCAACCAGATAGAGCAAATAGGTGGTCAAAGCGATAAATTCCAGATACTGCTGTCCCGTGAGCAGTATCTGAACCATATACACCCACCAACGGATATTAAGCAGGATGTTGAAAAAGACATTCTCGGCGAAAGAAAGGAAATTACTGATCTGGAAATTGGCGTCCGGCCGGAATATGTCATTGTGTTTTCGAAGGCGAAAGCGAATCAGTGATCGGTCCCATCTAAAACGCTGACGTGCCAGTTTATTAAAAGCAACTGGAACGTTCGTATAGCAGATAGCATCGGGTTCATGCACGACCCTAAAGCCAAGCTTACGTATCTTGACGGTGATATCCCCATCAAGCCCTGGACCGACGTCCCAGCCGTGTAAACGCTCAAGCACGTCGCGACGGAAGGCACCATGGGCTCCGGCAACGATACGCAGGATCCCGAGCATGGCGGACACAGTGCGTCCGGTCGATATGGACTTCATGTATTCAATGGTCTGCAGCCGTGACGCCAGACTCGCATCATTGTTGGCGACACGAACATCCCCACCCACGGCACCAATTGACTGATCCAGCATGAACGGAATCAGAATCGTCTCTATGGATCGCGGATCCAGATGGGAGTCAGCATCCAAGTGAATTACATAGTCGCCACGTGCATACCGAAGGGCGGTATTGGCAGCGGAGGCTTTCCCTCCGCGAACGTCATTACGTATGAATAGATCAATTAGCCCCTGAGATTCCAGATTTCGGCAAATCCCCGGCGTATCGTCATCGGAGCCGTCGTCAACAACGATCAGTTCCAGATTGGAGTAGGTCTGGGTCTCAAGAGACGCCACCAGTTTTCCCATGTGCCGCCCTTCATTCTTTCCTGGGACAATCACCGAGACCAAAGGCTGGTGATGGAACAATTGCCGTCGCCCCCGCGCTTGGCGCCCTCGTCCAAGATAACGGCGGACGCAATACGCCGGCACCAATATCAAGTCAATCAGGACGTAGCGAAAAAAGTCGAAGAAAAAAAAGGGCCAGAAAAATAAAAACCACTCCCATAGGCCAAGACGGCTATGGAACTGGATGAACGCGTCAAGCATCCTGTGCAACCAGCGTTTCAACTGCCTCGTCGAGGTCTAGCGAGGCGGTTACGGCATGGGTCTGCGCCAGTAAACGTGCCTCATAGGCCAGGTTCCCGGTGAGTAGATCAGTAATCCCTTTTCTGATTCGTTCAACAGCAAGATCAGCCTGTTGAGTGGGAGTTTCTGTCAACAACAGTACGAAAGTGGACTCACTCTGAGCGGCGATGACATCGGAACGCCGCAGGACAGATTTGAGCACCTGTGAAATTTCAGCAAATATCTCGCCGGCTCTTTGGCCGAATTTGACGTAGAGATCCGAAAGATTGTCGAAATGGAGTACGGCGACGCTGCTACTCGAAATCTGGTAGCGCTCCTTCCGCGCCACTTCCAACGCCACGAGCTGTTTCGTGGTGTCATAGGCCCACAGCTGTAGCTCCGTATCAAGGGCCCTCATGAACAGATGCTCCATGCCATACAATGCGGCGCTGTTGCCAATCGCTGTGATTCTGTAAGCCTGGATCCGGCGTATCTGCTGGTGTTCCGGTTCAGCGGTCTGGCCACACTGAAAGCAGGAGCAAAGCACCGTTGGTGACTGGAAACGATGGCTGCAGGCATTGCAGTGATAGACAACGGAGGGCTTGTCATAGTCGACGCCAAGGTGGCGCAGCTCGCGATCACACTTGGGGCATTGCAGGCCTCGGATCGCCTCAAAATCAGATTTGCTGCCTGTATAGGCGCAACGGAAATGGTGGATCAACTCATCCCCATCAATGTTATCCGACTGGCAGTCGGGGCAGGTCTCCTTGAAATTCAAAAATGCACAGGCGCAATGACTGCATAAATGGACTTTCGTGATGTATTGGCCTGATACCAGATTCTGGCTTTCAAGAAAGGTCAGCACCTGGAGGGCATTAACGTTGCCACCGGGTTGACTCAGAAGTGGTTCCAGTGATGGATACAGGTAGCCACCGGGTGAAGCAATGCTCATCAGCGGCTCAATGACACGGCCACGACTGGCAAGGTAGCGTAAGACTTTGAAGGAGGGATCGACATCAGAGGTCTTCCTTGCTTCGCCCAACTGCGAAATCCACTGATTGAAAGGGTGCAGAAGATCCAGTAACCGCTGCTCTTCCTGCGGGGCATTGGATGCCCGGTAGATGCCGTCCGCAGCTTCCGACAACGTTTTTGCAATGGGCACGTTACTTTCAAGCAGAACAACGGGCTTGAGGTAAATTGACGGAGCACTCTGGCGCCGGATTCGTTCGAGCGTGTTCCGGGCCGCATGCGGATCCTCGGCGCTGATCACAAAAAAGGGTACTTGGTCGGCAGTATCAGCTTCCAGCTGTTCAACAGCGAGGGCTTTCATGCCCGACGGGGCTTCAGTCCTAGCATCGCCCACAAAACATGGCTTCGTCATGGTCCTGCTCTCACGCTTACATCCATTCGGTCGTACATCTGCCAGCGTTCCCGTGCTTTTGCTGTTTCAGGCACGATATCGAGACGGACCCGAGTGGACACTGGTACATAGTTCTGCTTTGTTCGCCGTGCGGCCTGGTAGGCGGAAGAGCGAATGGCGTCAATCCGCCCGACACTTTGATAGCCATCCGGAAATTCAATCGTCATGTGTTTGCCGACATGCACTTCATCCAGTTCATCTTCATCCAGGCAGGCTTCACTCCGCACAG
>ENA-ORDC01001126-ORDC01001126.1-marine-metagenome-genome-assembly--contig:-NODE-1126-length-21342-cov-9.169527_pt1 | contig 21342 bp, 23 predicted proteins | sample MGYA00237783_ERZ508515 | MGnify/ENA primary metagenome ERZ508515 (study PRJEB26186, sample SAMN06268792) | marine metagenome | isolation source: Eden Landing Ponds, San Francisco, CA, USA | place... | reverse complement strand
CGCATCGTCGAGATGGCGTTGGCGCCGATCGCGGGGGCGAAGGGCGGCGAGTTGCTGTTGGCGCCGAGCGCCCACGCGGTCCCCAGACTCGTCACTGTCGCGAGCGCGACCAGCGCCCAGAAGAGCACGTCGGCCATTCAGGTCACCCCGCCTGCTCGACCCCGGTCCCGGGGTCGTTCGTCGGTCATCACTCGTGATTGCGGGCCACGGCGGAAAAACGTTCGCGCCGGGCGCTCGCGGGAGCGGCGAGAGTAGCCATCTCCCGACCTGGGCGTCGCGGTCGCCAGTTCGGCGGTGGGAAACGCCGCGAGCGAGGCGACGACGGGCACCGCACCATCGATGTTCGTCCCGCCCGGCGTGTCGGTGCCCATCGGCGCGGTCATCTCACGCCACGTACATATGTGTGTGGCCGTGTGGGGAGCGGCGGGGACGTGGTGGCTTCGGGCAGCGATGCGCGGCGTCGTCCCACCGGCGGTCCCCCGTTCGAGGGCTGTCCCCGGCCCGCACCCGGCCCTTTTTCCTGACGGCGGCGGACGCTCGGGTATGGATAGACGGCTCCGGCGGGCAGTGTCGGTCGGGCGGGCGGTCGTCCACGAGATCCGCACGGAGCGTATCACGTTCATGGCCGGCAGCATCGCCTACCACGCGTTCGTCTCCTTGCTCCCGCTGCTCTTGCTGGTGCTCGCGGTCGTGGCGGCGCTGGACCGCCCGGAGATAGAAGCGGGGATCATCGCGCTGGCCGCGGCGCTCCTCTCGCCCGGCGCCGGTGACGTCCTCGTCGCGGAACTCCGGTCGACCTCGACGGGGGTGTCACTGCTTGGGCTCGTCGTCCTGGTGTGGGGGACGTTGCGGATATTCCGCGGGCTCGACACCGCGTTCTCGGACATCTACGAGACGGAGGCACACAACACGCTCGTCGACCAGTTCGCCGACGGCCTGGTCGTGCTGGTCTGTGTCGCCGTCGCGATCCTCGTCGGCGCCGGACTCGAACGGCTGCTCACGTTCGACGGTACTGCGGGGTGGGTGGCCGGCCGCGCGGTCCTCGTCGTCGGCCTCGCGCTCGCCTTTCTCCCGATGTACTACGTCTTCCCCGACGAACCCGGCATCACCGTCCGCGAGGTGCTCCCGGGCGTGGGGTTCGTCGCGGTCGGGCTGACGGCGTTCGCGTCGCTCTTTCGTGTCTACCTGGAAGCCAGTGGCAGCGCGGAGACGGGAAGCGTCCTCGGCGGCGTACTGGTCTTCCTGACGTGGCTGTACTTCAGCGGACTCGTCGTCCTCGTCGGCGTCGCGATCAACGCCGTCCTCTCGAACCGGAGCCGCGACGTCGACATCCGACCCGTCCTGGGTGGCCAGCCCCGCCGGGCGGACCACGACGTCGCGGCGACCGAGTCCGGCGTCGACCGGGATTCGCTCGTCGCGGCCATCGAGCGGTTACGCGGCGACCTGCGCGCCGGCGACGCCGTGACCGTCACGACCGGCGACGACACCGTGACCCTCCCGGCCCCCGACGAGGTGCTCGTCGACCTCGACCCCTCGCGACTCCCGTTCGTCTCTGACGCCGTCTCTCTCGAACTCCGCTGGTCGTCGGACGGGGAGTCCGTTCTCGCGGAGGGCGAGGGGAGTTCTGTCGACGGCGAAGACGCGGCCGGAGCGCAGGACCGAAACACCTCGTAGACCCGGACCGCGGGTACTGCGGGACTGACCTCGACCCACACGAACAGTCGTGGACCGGTCGCCCTCGTCAGGACTCGGACGGGCGTTCGGTCCCGACCACGCTGCCGGTCCCGTCGACGGTCACCCGCATGCGGTCGTCGTCGAGCGCGACGTCGACGGTGACGCGGACCGGGTCAGTCTCGACTACGGAGACCGCGTCGTCCTCGACGAACGGGTGTTCCCAGACGTGGTGGTCCCGGAGTCGGCGACCGTGGCGGCGGTAGAACGCCGCCACTTCGGGGTCGACGAGCAGACAGAAGCCGACGGGGCCGAGGACGCGCCCTCCACAGGTGTCACAGACGGCGCGCAACCGGGGGGAGCTGCTCGCGTGCTCGTGCTCGCTCTCTGTGGGCGCCTCGGTTTCGCTCTCGCGCCCGACGCGTATCTCGCTCTCGATGGGGTCGTAACAGGTCGGACAGATGCCGGTCAGCGCCCGCTCGATGGCCTGGGTCGCGAGCAGTTCGGCGCGGTCGACGACTTCCGGGACCGTCGCGTCGGCAGCGACGTTGGGCGGAACCGTCCACTGGAAGAGCCGGTGGTCGTTCGGACAGGTGACGGCACAGACTCCCTCCTGGCACGTGGCGACCGCCGGTTCGCCACAGGAGTGACAGACGCTGTCGAGTTCCGCCCGGCCGGTCGTCGAGGCGTCGGTGAGCGTCCCCGCGAGGACGGCCGCGACGACGGCCGTTCCGGCGTGTGTGAGTCGGTAGCCGTCGCCGGCCTTCTCGACGAAGTGGTCTCTGAGTTCGTTGAGGTGGTAGCGAAACCGTCCCGAGTCCCTCACCTCGACGCGACGGCGCAGGTCGGCGAAGCCGATCGGTTCGCCGTGCTCGGTCTCCCGCCGGTAGGCCGCCAGCTCGCGGAGAATGTCGACGCGGAGGGGGTCGCTCAGCGCCGCGAACGCCGCCGCGGGGTCGACCGCGCCCTCACCAGCGTTCGTGCCCTCGTCGCTGGCGGCCGGTTCGCTGGCGGTCCGTCTCTCGGAGCGGCCGTCACTGGTCGTCGCGTCGTCGGAGGGGGGCGTCACGCACACATCACACGGTGGACCCGTCGCATAGCGTGTCGTTCGAGCGGTGCGCTCACAAAAGCATCGCCACGCTCAGACCGCGTCGACGACGCAACGAAACCCGATGTTGCCCGTCGAACTGTCGGGGTCGTTCTTCGAGCGGGCGGCGAGACGATAGCGGTTACACCACGACTCGTGACAGAGGTGCGACCCGCCGCGCATGACCCGCTGGTCGCCCGTCGCCGGGCCGGTCGGGTTCTCGGGGTCGTAGGCGTCGGTCGTGTGGTGGGTCGGACTGAACCAGTCGGCACACCACTCCCAGACGTTGCCACAGACGTTGTAGAGGCCGAAGTCGTTGGGTTCGAAGGCGTTGACTGGTGCGGTCGAACGGTAGCCGTCGTCGACGGTATTGTGCTCGGGAAAGTCGCCCTGCCAGACGTTACAGCGGTGTTCGCCGTCCGGTTCGAGGTCGTCGCCCCAGGGGAAGCGCCGGCCCTCGTGGCCGCCACGGGCGGCGTACTCCCATTCAGCCTCCGTGGGGAGGCGTTTCCCCGCCCAGTCGGCGTAGGCGGCGGCGTCGGTCCAGGAGACGTGGGTCACGGGATGTTTCAGCAGGTCGTCGTCGACGACGTGCGAACTCGGGCCCCGCGGGTGGAACCAGTCGGCGCCCTCGACGGCGACCCACCAGGGTGCTGCGGGCACGTTCTGGAGGGTCCGACTCCGGTCGGCCTCGGCGAGGAAGTCCTCGAAGACGAACGACCAGCCGAACTGTTCGGCCTCGGTCGTGTACCCGGTGTCGCGGACGAACTCCAGGAACTGCGCGTTCGTGACGGCGAACCTGTCCACGTAGAAGGAGTCGACCGTCACCTCACGGGCCGGCCCCTCGCCGTCCTCGGGGAAGCCGACGTCCGCGTCCGTGCCCATCTGGAAGGTCCCGCCGTTGACGCGTACCATCGCTTTCGTGCGGTCGTCGTCGTCCGTGGCGGGGGCGGTGCGCCAGTCCGCGTCGGCAGTCACGTCGCTCGCGGCGGTCGCCTCGCCCGTGGCGGTCGTGCCGTCGCCGGTAACGGCGCTCTCACTGGCGCCACCGGCGGTCTCGCGCGTCGGCGAACAGCAGGCCGACTCGTCGTCGGACATGGCTGGACGTCTGGAGGTGCGACCGGTAAACGGTTGTGGTCAGGCGGGGCCAGTCGTCGTCACCCCTCGACAGTGACCGTCACGCTCGTCGCGTCGCTCTCCTCGTAGCCGTAGCGGATGGCCTTCGCCCGAACTGTCGTCTGGCCCTCGGGGAGGTCGATAGGTCCCGTGTAGAGGTGCCAGTGGGTCCCGCTGGCGTCGCGGTCACCGCCGTCCGCTCGCTCGTCGCCTCCGGACCCATCGCCGAGCGCGTACGCCACGGACGCACCCTGCGTGGCACAGTACAGCGACAGTGTCGCTGGCCCGTCGAGTTCGACCGTCCCTGCGACGGGTTCGCGCTCGCGGTTGCCCGGTGCGTTCGGGACGAACACGGGCGTCGCGGTCGTCGGCTGGTCGCCGCCCTCGTAGCGGGAGTGGATCATCTCGGTTTCCGTGACGTCGCCGACGTCGTCGACGCGCTCGCGCCAGTCGTCGAGTGCGGTTCGGAGGCGGTCGAGCGCGTCGGCGTGTTCGGGGTCCCCCGCCAGGTTCTCCGTCTCGTGCGGGTCGGCGTCGAGGTCGTACAGTTCCTCGGCAGGGCGAGTGTCGTCGAACCACTGCTCGGCGCCCGCCAGGTCGCCGCTGGCGGCCCGTTCGAGCAACTCCTCCGTCGCGGGGTGGCGGTTCCGGTAGGGGATCCACTGCCGGTAGGGACGCCCGGGACGGTAGTGACGGACGTAGCGATACCGTGGCCCCCGAACGGCCCGCACCATGTCGTACTCCTCGTCGTAGCGGTCCCGCGTCGAGACGACGTACTCGCGTTCGGGGGCGTCCCCGAGAAACGACTGCCCGTCGACGTACGGCGGCACGTCGAGTCCGCAGGCGTCGAGCATCGTCGGTCCCAGGTCGTGCAGCGAGACGAGTCGCTCGTCGACCTCGCCGCCGTCGAGTTCGCCCGGCCAGCGCACGATGAGGGGGACGTTCGTCCCGGAGTCGTAGGGCCAGCGCTTGCAGCGGGGCAGGCCCTCGCCGTGGTCGCTCCAGAGGACGACGACCGTGTCCTCGGCGAGTCCCGCCGCGGCGAGGCGGTCGAGGACGTCGCCGACCCAGGCGTCCGACGCGGCGAGGTTGTCGTAGTGGCGGGCGATGGCCTCGCGTGTCGCGTCGGTGTCGGGGAGGTAGGGCGGCACGTCGACGGCGTCGGGGTCCGTCTCGGGCGGGTCGGGTGCGCCGCCGGCCCGCCAGTCCGAGAGTGCCGGATCCCACATGCCGCTCTCGTGGGTGACCCCGTTCGTGAACATCGCGAAGAAGGGCTGGTCCTCGCGTTCACGGTCCCACCAGCCGGCGCCGTCGGCGTGGCGGTCCCACATCGTGAACGGCTCGCCGAACTGGTAGTCGGTCTTGGAATCGAGCGTGCAGAAGTAGCCAGCACGGCGGAAATACTCCGTGATAGCAGTGACGTAGTGGGGCGGGACGGCGTCGTAGGAGTCGGGCAGTCCCGCGCGGTCGTGGGTGTCGGTGCGCATGTGGTGGGTGCCGATGCGGTTCTGGTGACAGCCGGTCAGCACGGCCGAGCGACTGGGGGCACACACGGGTGCGGTACAGAACGTGTTGGGGTAGCGCCAACCCTCGCTGGCGAGGGCGTCGACGTTGGGTGTGCGGGCGACGTCGTCGCCGGTGCACCCGAAACGGGGGGAGACGTCCTCCATCGCCAGCCAGACGACGTTCGGCCGCGGCGGTGTCGACATGGGACTACGCCCGGCCACTGGCGAGTTAAGTCGTCGGGTGGCGGGTCGCGGTGCCGGTTTCGGCGAGGTCCCGGAGCGCCGGACGGGTACAGGTTCGACGGTATCCCGGAACGCCGGCCGTTCTCGAACGTGGGAATCGCAGCGACAGCTATTTGATCGCGACGCCGAAGGGATCACCAGATGAGTCGACTCGCAGTCGCCGCGGCCGCCGTCCTGGTGGTCGCTGTCGGCGTCGCGGCGGCCGCCGTGTTGACTGGAGCAGTTCCGGTCGAGAGCCTCACTGGTGGGAGCACCGCGACCGACACACCCGCTGCCGACCCCGCCAGCGCCACGATGGCCGATACACCACCAGACGCCGGGCCGAGTGGGACGGACGCGTCGACCACGACCGCGACTGCGATGCCAACTGCGAGCGCGACTCCCACGCCGGACCGGGACAGCGACGGCGACGGCCTCGACGCTGCAGTCGAGCGCGAACTCGGGACGGACCCGACCAGCGCCGACACGGACGCGGACGGCCTCGCCGACGGTCGCGAAGTCGAACTGGGGACGAACGCGACGGTCGCCGACACCGACGACGACGGCCTGGACGACGGCGCCGAGGTGGAGCGCGGGACGGACCCGACAGTCCCGGACACTGACGACGACGGACTGCGCGACGGCCGTGAAGTGGCCATCGGGAGCGACCCGACGGTGGCCGACACCGACGGCGACGGGCTCGCAGACGGCCGGGAGGCGGAGATCGGGACGAACGCCACCCTGGCCGACACCGACGCTGATGGCCTGGACGACGCCACAGAGCACGACGAGTACGACACGGACCCGACGACCGCCGACACGGACGGGGACGGCCTCGACGACGGCACCGAGTTCGAGCAGGGGACGGATCCGACGGTGGCCGACACGGACGATGACGGCGTCGTGGACGGGCGGGAACTCGAAGTCGGATCGAACGCGACCGTCGCCGACACCGACGGTGACGGCCTCGCCGACGGCCGTGAACTCGAACTGGGGACGAACGCGACCGTCGCCGACACCGACGGTGACGGACTCACCGACGCCACGGAACACGAGGAGTACGGCACCGACCCGACAGTCGCGGATACGGACGACGACGGGCTCGACGACGGCGCCGAGCGCGAGCGCGGCACGGACCCGCGGAACCCGGACACGGACGACGACGGCCTCGACGACGGGTCAGAGCGGGACCTGGGGACGAACGCGACCGACCCCGACACCGACGACGACACCCTGCTGGACGGCGAGGAGGTCGACGGCGAGACGACTGGCGGCGCCGCGCTGCCGGACGCGGACCCGCTCCGAACGGACCTCTACGTGCAGGTGAGCGTGAGCAACGACACCGAGGCGTTCACCGAGGAGGAACTCGCGGACATGCGCGCGGCGTGGGCGCGGATGCCGGTCGACAACCCCGACAACTCGACGGGGATCGACCTCCACGTCGACCAGCGCCGGCTCAACCGGACACTCGTCATCGACGGGGCGGATGACTACGACCGGTTCAAGTCGCGCTACGCGTCGACCGACGCACTCGGGAACGGGAGCGGGGTCTACCGGCACCTGCTCCTGCTGGAGATCGAACGCGACTACGCTGGGCGGGCGGCGTCGCCGGGCACCTTCGGCGTCGTCGCCGGACAGTACACGTCCGAGTACGGCGGGATGAGCTACCGGGGAGTGACCGCCGTCCACGAACTGTTACACAACGTCGTCGGCCGCCTCGACGAGGACAACCAGTGTCCCGACGAGTTCGACGGCGAGAGCGCGGCGTATCACACCTGCCAGGGCTGGCTGAGCTACGACCACCCCGGCCAGGTGCAGTTCCTCTCCGAGGGCGTGGCCGCCGAACTCGAACGCGACGGGCTCTCGCCAGCGTGACCACTCGGTGGTGTGGCGGTTCTGTGTTTCCCGTCCAGCGGTGACTCCGCCGTCAGGGTGCTCTGGCGACGAGCATCCCCATCGACTTCTCGATCGTGAACGGCGAGTCACCGAGTTCTTCGGCCGCCAGGGCGGCGAACGCGTCGAGTTCGTCCCGACCCACGGGCGGGAGCGACCCGGTGTAGGCGACCAGCGGTTCGAGGTCGGGCACCCGGAGCTGGGAGGCACGTTCGAACCGCTCGACACGCTCGAAGTGGGCGGCGAGCTGGTCGGGGCCGTTCTCCAGGCTGAACTCGGTCGCCGAGGGCGGTTCGAAGTCGCTGGTCGCAGTGATCAGCGACCGTAACTCCTGCAGGTTCGACTCGCCGTTGGTCGTGGCGTGGAGCCGTCCACCCGGCCGGAGGACGTGCCTGATCTCCGGGAGCGCTGCCTCGCGGTCGACGTGGTAGAGCATGTGATTCGCGAAGACGACGTCGATGCTGTCCGCGGGAAGCGGGAGCGACTCGGCGGCCGCCGCCGCGAAGCGTGGTTCGGGAGCGTCCTCGTCGCCGGATCCCGTGTCGCCACCCCCTTTGGCGGGCGTCGTCGGTGCTTCGGCGAGCGTCGCGCGTGCCTCGTCGACCATCCCCGGGGAGAAGTCGGTCAGGAGGCGGTCCCAACCCGGGGGGACGCGGTCGGCGACGTCCCGCCAGAGGTAGCCCGGGCCACAGCCGACTTCGAGAACGTCGGCGTCGGCGGGAGCGTCGACGTGGTCGAACACCCACTGCCACCAGCCGCGGTCGGCGGTGTCGTAATTCTCGTGGAGGCGAACGCGCGCGTTCAGGTTGTCGGCGTCGGCGTACTGCTCGGCCAGCGCCGCGCGTTCGGAGTCGTCCATACGATGCCCCCAGCGGCCTCCCTCAAGTGTGTGACGACCCCGCGTGGAGACAGGGCATCGAGCGAACGGGCGTTGTCGACACGAACCATCGAGCGAACGGGCGTTGTCGACACGCTGCCGAACGAGAGCGGCGACACCGAGTCTCTTTTCACCGCGACCGGCGAATCGGGGGCCAATGGAAGTGATCACGCTCGGTCCGGAGGGGACCTACTCCCACCGCGCGGCCGAGGCGGTCGGTGACGAGGTGTCGTTCGCCGAATCGATGACGGCCGTCATCGAGGCGGTCGCCAGCGGCGAGTACGACCGCGGGGTCGTCCCCGTCGAGAACAGTACCGACGGCTCGGTCAACGAGTCCCTGGACGCCTTCGCCGAGTACGATATCGCCATCGTCCGCGAACTCATCACGCCCATCCGCCACGCGCTCCTGGCACAGGGTCCGGAGTTCTCGGTCGTCGCCAGCCACGCCCAGGCGCTGGCCCAGTGTCGGGGCTACCTCGACGAGAACTACCCCAACGCGACGCTGGAAGCGGTCGCCAGTACCGCCCGTGGCGTCGAACACGCACGCGAGGACCCCGCTGTCGCCGGTATCGGTCATCCCGACAACGCCGGTGACGACCTCACCGTCCTCGCCGAGGACATCCAGGACCAGTCATCGAACGCCACTCGCTTCGTCGCACTCGCCCCCGCCAGCCAGCGCAGCGAGGCCGGTTCGAAGTCCTCGTTTATCGTCTACCCCGGTGTCGACTACCCCGGCCTCCTCCTGGAGTTGCTCGAACCCTTTGCCGACCGCGACATCAACCTCACCCGCGTCGAGTCCCGCCCCACCGGCGAACGCCTCGGCGACTACGTCTTCCACATCGACATCGCCGCCGGGCTCTACGAGGAACGGGCCACGGAGGCACTGGCCGAGATCGAGGCCATCGCCGAAGACGGCTGGGTCCGCCGACTCGGCTCCTACGACAGCGAGACTGTTCTCTGAGCGGTTTTCGACGCCATCGTGTTTCCGGGCCGGCCCGTCGGCGCCGGGAGAGTGCGGGGGATCCGTGACGACCCCCAGCCACGCGCCTTAAGACCGGTGGGGGCCTACGCCCGTGTGACATGACACGCCGCAGTGATCCGTTCTCCGAGATCGAGGAAATACTGGACGTCGTGACCGGCAGCGGCGGCGTCGAGGCGCCGACCGGCCTCGCCGTCGACCTCGTCGACACCGGCGAGGCGTTCGTCGCCGTCGCCGACCTCCCCGGCTACGACCGCGAAGACGTCCACGTGACACTCGTCGACGACACGACGCTCTCGGTCGCCGCCGAACGCGAGACCGAGACCGTCGAGGAGGCCGACCGCTACGTGACCCGCGAGCGCCAGCGCCGCTCGGTGAGCCGCCAGATCGGTCTCCCGGCCGCCGTCGAGGAGGGCGAAACCAGCGCTTCCCTCGACGAGGGCGTCCTCACCGTCCGGCTCCCCAAACGGGGCGACGCCGGCGGCGACAGCACCGAGATCCCCGTCGAGTGACTGGCGTCTGAACGGGGTCGCTGGCAGGACACAGGGCCAGTGTACAGGACACGACAGGACACAGGCCAGAATACGGGGCGGTACGGGACAGGACACGGACCGGCGAACCGAATTCGAGAGCGGTGGGACACGCCGGACTGGGGGTGGTCGAGAAACCGGGCTACGGACGCAGTCGTTCGCGCCGGGAGCGTTCGGGGTCCTCGCGCTCCCACTTCTCGGGGAGGTCGACCTCGTCGGGCGCGGGCATCCAGACGTAATCGAACGTGAGCCCGAGCGTCATCGGGAGAACGACGACGATGGCGACGACGGCAGCCGCCGACCCGAGGTTCGGACCGAGACCGAGCACGCCGCTGAAAAAGAGCGTCCCGGCGACCAGGACGAACGGCGAGATACTGAGCGCGTAAATCAGCCCGCCCCAGCGCGTGTGCATGCGCACCCGGAAAAACCGCGTCAGCAGCGCGACGATGGCGGTGTGGACGAGTAGCATGAAGGCGAGTCCGAACGCGTCCAGCAGGGTGACCATGCCTATTCTTGGGCCGGCAGGGACTTTTGGATGTCGATAGCGCAACCGCTCTTCGAGGACGACGACCGGTGGATGACACTGGCGGATGACTACCGATGGATGACACCGACGGATGACTACCGGGCGAGCGGACCCCGGCCAGCCGAGACAGATCCTCGGTCAGTCGAGACAGATGTACGTTTTCGTATCGGTGACGCCATCGATGTCGCGCAGGCGCGTGGCGACGCCGTGCATGAGGTCGTACACTTCCTCGCCGACGGCTTCGACGATGATGTCGTACTGCCCGGCGACGATGTGGGCCTCCTCGACGCCGTCGAGGTCGCCGATCCGCGCCAGCAGCTCTTCGGACTTCCCGGCCGCCGTCTTCACCATGATAAACGCCCGCACCATCGTTGCATGAGGTACGCTACCACAGGGCAAAAACCTTCCCCTGCCGGGGGTCCACCGTGCCCGCAAGCCGGGGGCGGGTCGCCGGAAGTAACTTTATTCACCCCGTCGTCGTAACGACTACCATGCGATTCGTTATCGTGGGTGCCGGTCGTGTCGGCCTCCGGACCGCCCGCGCACTCGAAGACAGCGGTCACGACGTCGTCCTCATCGAACGCGAGTCGACGAAAGTCGAGCGCGCTCGCGCCGAGGGCTACGAGGTGGTCGAAGGCGACGGGAGTGACGAGGCGGTGCTGGGCTCGGTCGACCTCGCGAACGCCGACGCACTGGGCGCGCTGACGAGCGACCTCACGACGAACTTCGTCGCCTGTATGGTCGCGAAACACCACGGCTGTCGAACAGTGCTCCGTATCGACGAGGACTACCGCGAGGAGATCTACCGCAAGTACGCCTCCGACGTCGACGAGGTCATCTACCCCGAACGACTGGGCGCCATCGTCGCCAAGAACGCCCTCCTGGGTGGCGACATTCACGCCGTCGCCGACATCGCACAGAACCTCCAGCTCGTCGAGCTCACCGTCACCGAGGAGTCGCCGATGCGGGGCTACACGCTGAGTGAACTCGAACTGCCGGCCGACAGCGAGTTACTCGCCTTCGGCAAGGCCGGTCAGCCCCTGACTGTCCCGAACGACGACGAGTCGCTGGAGACGGGCGACCGCCTCGCGGTGCTGGCCGACTTCGAGCGACTCGGCGAGGTCCGGCAACTGGTCGTCGGCGGGGCCCAGGCGGTCGCGGGGGGTGCCTGAGATGGTCCGCGCCTACGTCATGATCAAGGTCCACAGCGGCGACGCCGAACGCCTCAGAGACGACATCGAGGCGGTCGAGGGCGTCGTCGACGCCTACATCGTCGCCGGCGACGTCGACTTCATCGCCACCGTCGAGGTCGACACCCCCGCCGAGGTCAAGACGGCCGCGGCCACCCACATCCAGAACATCGACGGCGTCGAGGACACGCAAACCTACGTCGCGATGGATTGAGACACTCCCGGACGATTCACTCGAATCCGAAGTAATTAATAACAACAATTTTATACTTCGTCCGTCGGGAGCGTTAGTCGGCCGGAACCCACTCGTCGACCGACGGCGGCGAGTGGACACCTATCCGGCGGCGGTGTCGGTCCTGGCGCAACCCCCCCGTCGCGTAGGACGACACCGCGTTCGCTGTCTTCACCGACCCCACTCCGGATAGCGGTGTGGTTCCACACTGTCCCGGGAGGCACACCCGACCGGTCCGGGAACGTTCGGGGCGGGTGCCCCGACGGCATCGGAACCGCAACCGACAGCGCGACACCGGGTGGAAACCGACAGTTCGCCAGCGGGACCAACGGTCGCCAGCCAGCGACTCGCTCTTTGGGACGTTTTCGCTTCAGGTCGTCCGGAACGCACGGTCGCCGGCGTCGCCGAGGCCGGGGACGATGTAGCCGTCGTCGTCGAGGTGGTCGTCGATCGCGACGGTCAGCAGTTCCACTTCAGGGAAGGTTTCGCCGACGCGAACGAGCCCCTCGGGCGCGCTGACCGCCGAGAGGACGAACAGGTGTTCGGGGTCGGGCGCGCCAGCGGTCAGTTCTTCCAGGACCGCACACATCGTGCTCCCGGTCGCGAGCATCGGGTCGGCGACGATGACGGTGTCTTCCTCGCGGATCTCGGGCAGTTTCACGTAGTCGACGGAGATGGGAAACGAACCGTCCTCCGCTCGTCCCGCGGACTCGTCGCGACTGGCCGAGATGACGCCCTGGCGGGCGCGAGGGAACGCCTTCAGCAGGCCCTCGACGAACGGCGTCGCCGCGCGGAGGACGTTGACGATGACGACGTCGTCCAGGCCTTTGACACGCTCACCGGTGGTTTCGGTCAGCGGCGTCTGGACGGGAACGTACTCCGTCTCCATCGCGCCGTCGATGATCTCGTAGCCACAGATCCGCCCCAGTCGGACGAGCCCCTTGCGGAAGGCCACCTGTTCCGTCGAGACGTCTCGGATCCGGGTCAGTTCGTCCGTGGCGAGCGCGTGCGTGACGACGGACGCGTCGCCGCGGTCTTCGATCGTCATGTCCGCCTCTGCGCGGGGATGGGCCAAATATCCACCGCGAACGCCGTCGCGGCGACACTGCGACCCGCTGGCACCCCCCAGACAACACTTAACCGCGCGGAAGCCAAGAACAGATCCAACATGAATCCGGTTCGCGCCGCGTTCCGTCCCGTCACCGACCCGTCCGCAGTCGCCGATTCGGGGGTGGACTGACGTGGAAGAGAGTGTCTCCGGATTCGAGGTTCGCGGCGGCTGGGTCGACGTCGTCGAGCACGGTGAACGGGTCGTTCGCGCCCTGAAAGACCTGGACGGTGAAGACGAGAACGTCGACAGCGAGGCCCTCGAGGCGTTCGACGAGTGGCGGCCCAAGAGCCACGAACGCCTGGACGAGGACGTCAACGAGAAGACGGCCGACCAGGCCAGCGTCGACGAGGGGAAAGGCGAGAAAGCGGGCAAGAACCCCGACGAGGACCTCCAGACCGCGGGCGAGAAACTCACCGAGTCCTACGAGAACCTGGACGAACCCGACGAGGCCGTCGACAAGTGGGGCGAGTCCGTCGACTACGTCCGGCGTGCGGCCGATTCGGCCGGTCGCAAGGCCGTCCGCACCGTCGAAGACGCCGTCTACCGCAACGTGATGACTCGTATCGCGCCCTACTACTTCGACAACGAACTCGTCAGCGCGAACCTCCAGCGGGTCTCGGAGGGCGACCGCCCGGAGTACGTCTTCGAGATCAACGTCAACGACGACGACCTGAAGATCCGCGTCTCGAACAAACTCGCCGACTACGAGCAGGACGTCGACCGCTGGCACGTCGACACCGAGAAAGCGACCGCGGCGGCCGAGGCCGCCGAGGGCGTCGAACCCCCGGACAACGGTCTGGACGCCGACGCCGACACGACGTGACCGGCAGGCACTTGTACGGACACCCGGTACCACCGGGGGAATGGCATCGGTGGAGATCCTGTTCGTCGCGGCCGGGGCGAGTCTCTTCATGGCGTGGGCTATCGGCGCCGGGTCGTCGGGATCGACACCCTTCGCTCCCGCTGTCGGGGCGAACGCTATCTCGATCATGCGCGCCGGCTTCGTCGTCGGCATCCTGGGGTTTGCCGGGGCCGTCCTCCAGGGGGCGAACGTCTCAGAGGCCGTCGGTGGGGAACTCATCCAGGGAGTTGCGCTCTCCCCGGCCGCTGCCGTCATCGGACTGACCACCGCCGCCATCCTCGTGGCGATCGGTGTCTTCGCCGGCTACCCGATCGCCACCGCCTTCACCGTCACCGGCGCCGTCGTCGGCGTGGGGCTGGCGATGGGCGGTGACCCTGCCTGGGCCAAGTACCGCCAGATCGGCGCACTCTGGGTCGCAACCCCGTTCATCGGCGGGGGCATCGCCTACGGGACCGCGAAGACGCTCCGCGACGAGCGCGTTCCCGAACGGATCGCCGTCCCGTTGCTCGCGGGCGTCGTCGGCGTCATCCTCGCCAACGTCGAGTTCACGTTCCTCGGCCCAAGTGGCGAGCAGGCCTCGCTCGTCGCCGCGCTCTCCGCAGGATCCGACCTCGCCCCCCTCCTCGTCCGGGGTGGTGTCTCGGCCGTCGCCGCCGCGCTCGCCGTGCTCGCGCTCTGGTGGGACGTCCGCGGCGACGAGGCGCGCGGCCAGCGACACTTCCTCCTGGTGCTCGGTGGCCTCGTCGCCTTCTCGGCGGGTGGCAGCCAGGTCGGTCTCGCGACGGGGCCACTCCTCCCGCTGGTCGGCCCCATCGGCATCCCGATCATGCCGGTTCTCGTCGGTGGCGGCATCGGCCTGCTGATAGGGTCCTGGACCGGCGCCCCGCGGATGATCAAGGCGCTCTCGCAGGACTACTCCTCGCTCGGGCCTCGCCGGTCTATCGCCGCGCTCATCCCCTCCTTCGCCATCGCCCAGACGGCCGTCTTCTTCGGCATCCCCGTCTCGTTCAACGAGATCATCGTCAGCGCCATCGTCGGGAGCGGTTACGCCGCCGGAAACAGCGCGGTCAGTCGCAACAAGATGGCGAAGACGGTGCTGGCGTGGGTCGGGTCGCTCGCACTCGCGCTCGGCATCGGCTACGGGGCGTTCTCCGTCGTCGACGCACTGCTTTGAGCCTCCTGTTCGCGACCGACGAGTACATCTGTCGGCCGACACCACTCCGGATATGAGCGAGATCGACGTCGAAGCGGTCGAGACGATCGACGACGCGGCGGTCCCTGCGGGCGTCGACGCGCCGGAGTACGTCCTCTACGGCGGCAAGGGTGGCGTCGGCAAGACGACGATGGCCGCCGCAACCGCACTCGCCAGCGCCCGCGACGGCACCGCCACGCTCGTCGTCTCGACGGACCCCGCACACTCGCTGTCGGACACCCTCGAAACCGACATCCCCGCCGAACCCACACAGATCCGCGACGAGTACCCCCTCTACGCCGCGGAGATCGACCCCGAGGACGCCCTCGACGAGGGGCCCTTCGCCGGCGACGGCGAGAACCCCATGGGTGGGATGATGGGCGGCCTCGGCGAGGCGCTGGCCGGCGGCGGACCCGGTGGTGCCGGCGACGACCCGGACATGGTCGACCCCCTGGGAGGATCGATGCCCGGCGCAGACGAAGCCGCCGCCGTCCGGTTGCTCCTCGACTACATGGACGACCCACGCTTCGACCGGGTCGTCATCGACACTGCGCCGACCGGTCACACGCTGCGCCTGCTCGAACTCCCCGAGGTGATGGACTCGATGCTCGGGCGCGTGCTGACGATGCGCCAGCGCTTCTCGGGGATGATGGACAGCGTGACCGGGATGTTCGGCGACGACGACGAGGGGGCCGAGATGGAGATGGAAGACCTGGAGGAACTCCGCGAGCGCATCGAAGTGCTCCGGGACGTCCTCCAGGACCCCACCCGGACCGATTTCCGGGTGGTGCTCGTGCCAGAGGAACTCTCCGTGCGCGAGTCCGAGCGACTGCTGGACCGGCTCGGCGAGTTCGGCGTGCCGGTCGGAACCGTCGTCGTCAACCGCGTGATGCAGGACCTGACCGACGTCGCCGACGTCGAGGCCGACTGGTTCGTCACGCCGGACCTGGACGACTGCGAGTTCTGCCAGCGCCGGTGGTCGGTCCAGCGCGAGGCACTCGGGCGGTCACAGGACATCTTCCGGGGCCACGACGTGCGCCGCGTGCCGCTGTTTGCCGACGAAGTGCGCGGCGAGGAACTACTCAGGGTCGTCGCCGCCTGCATCGAGACCTGACCGCTCGCGAGCCAGTTCCAGGCACGTCTCGACGTCCTCCGGCACGCTGAAGTCGGCGTCGGGGCCGACCCAGAGGAACACCCCCGAGGTCTCCGAGACGTAGAGGCTGACGCCGGTGCCGTGTTCGGTGATTCTGACGTCGGCGTGGACCTCGTTGTCGTACAGGTCACTGGCCATGTCGGCCTGCTGGTGTCGCGAGACGCCGTCGCGGTGCATCTGTTCGGGCGTGCGCATGTCCCGCTTTGCCGCCCACTCGCGATACCACGCTTCGCCCTGGAGAAACTCCCAGTCCTGTTCGGTGTAGCGGATGACCATCGTCAACTCATCGCGGACGCGCTCGGGAAGAGACGAGACGAACCCGTCCGCTTCAGTCGCTGCCATTGGTGTCGATGCGGGTGGGGGTCGCTTAACGTTCACTCAGCGATTTCAGCGTCTGAAAATCACTGCCCGCGGTGGACGTCGCCGCCCCGCTCGTACTCCATGGCGGTCGCGACCGACTCGGCGACGTCGGAGCCCCACTCGCGCTCGACCAGCCACAGCGCGCAGTCGATCCCCGCCGTGATCCCGCCCGCCGTGACGACGTCACCGTCGTCGACGACGCGCGCTTCGACGACCTCGGCACCGCGTTCGCGCAGGTCGTCTCTGGCCTCGTGGTGTGTGACGGCCGGTCGCCCGTCCAGCACGCCCGCCTCGGCGAGTACCAGCCCGCCCGTACACACCGAGACCAGGGTCGTCCCACCGTCGTGGAGCGTGCGGATCGTCGCCAGCAGGTCGTCGTCGCCCGCGGCACCGCGTGCACCCTGTCCCTCGTCGCCGTCGTTCCACCCGCCCCCAGGTATCACGAGGTAATCGAGGTCGGCGTCTGCGTCGAGCGTACCGTCCGGTTCGACCCGAAGACCGTAGGCGGCGGTCACCCGCTCCGTGGGTTCGGTCGCGAGGGTCTCGACGGTCCAGTCCGCACCACGCTTGGCGGCGTTGCCGAACACCTCGTAGGGGCCGACCGCGTCGAGTTCCTCGAACCCCTCGAAGAGGAGCACACCGATCCGCTTCGTGTCGGTCATCGGTGCCCCTACCACCGACCGAGACGAAAAGATACCGCCTATCGCTCGACGACGAGGACGCGAAGATCGTTGACGTTCGTTCCTGTACGGCCGGTGTGGATCAGCCCATTCCGTCCGTCGAGAAACGTCCCGGCGTCGTTGTCGGCCAGCGCCGCCCGCGCGTCGGTGGCCGCGTCGGCGTCCGGCACGGTCGACCCGTCGACGACCGCGCCGGCGGCGTCACTCCCGCCGTCCCGTCCGTCGGTGTCGACCGCGGCGAGGACGACGTCGCCGGCGTCACCGGCACCCCCGCTCGCACCCGCGCCGCCAAAGGCCAGGGCCGCCCGGAGCGTGAACTCCTGGTTGGGGCCGCCCTCGCCGCCGCCCCGGACGGTCACAGTCGTCTCTCCGCCCGAGAGCACGACCGCAGGCGGTTCGACTGGCTCGCCACTCGCTGCTGCTTCCTCGGCGACGGCGACGTGAGCCACCCCCTGTTCGCGTGCCTCCCCGCGAACCCGCGTCGAGAGGACGAGCGGGTCGTAGCCTCGCTCGCGGGCCACCTCGCGGGCGGCGTCGACGGCCGTCCACGCGTTCGCGAGGACGTGTGTGCTGACGTGGTCGAAGTCCGCGTCGGGACCCGGCGTCTCGGATGGCCCGCCGCCAGTCCCCGACGCGGCGGTCGCGCCCGCTTCGAGGTGGTCCCGGACCGTCTCGGGGACGTCGAGGTCGTAGCGGTCGAGCACGGCGAGCGCGTCGGCGTACGTCGTCGGGTCGGGGACCGTGGGCCCGCTCGCGATGACGCCCAGGTCGTCACCGACGACGTCCGAGAAGGCGAGCGTCACGACCGTCGCCGGCCGAGCGGCCGCCGCGAGTCGCCCGCCCTTGGTCGCCGAGCAGTGCTTGCGGACGGCGTTTATCTCGTCGATCGAGGCACCGCTCTCCAGGAGCAGGTCGGTCGTCGCCTGCAGGTCCGCCAGCGTGATGCCGTCGACGGGTGCCGGGAGAAGGGCGCTGCCGCCACCGGTGATCACCGCGAGTACGAGTGTCCGTTCGCCGGCGCGCTCGACCAGTTCGCGGACGCGCCGTGCACCCTCGACGCCCGCCTCGTTCGGCACCGGATGCGTTGCCTCGACGACGTCGATGCGTTCGGTTTCGACCGGGTCGTCCGTGACGATCACACCGCCGTCCAGGCGGTCGCCGAGCAGCCGTTCGAGCGTCGCGGCGACGCCGCCCCCGGCTTTCCCACCCCCCACCACGACCACCTCGTCGTAGCCGGTGAGGTCGTAGCTGGCGTCCTCGACCCGGAGGCTGTCGCCATCCAGCGAGACGCTCTCGCGGAGCACCGTCTCGGGGTGGGCGGCGTCGATGCCGGCTTCGACGCAGTCGAGGGCGACCTCGCGAGCGGGCGAGCCTGCGAGTCGCTCGCGGTCGTCGACGTCGGTCATGAGACGACCCACCGCACGAGTCGGTACGCCCCGTCGCGCCAGCGGTCCGGGAGGTGGCGCGAGGCCGCGACCAGGCGCGCGGTCGTCCCGAGGACGTACCGCGGTTCCGGGTCCGAGGTACTGGCGGCGTCGACGACGACGCGGGCGACCTCCGAGGGGTGGAGACCGACGTCCCCACCGCTGGCCAGCAGGTTCGAGTCGGCGATGAGGTCGTAGACCGACTCGTAGTTACCCCGGCGCTCCAGCCGGCGCAACTGGTCCTCTGCGTGGTCACCAAAGGCCGTCCGGACGGGGCCGGGTTCGACCACGACGACGTTCACGTCGTACTCGTCGGCCTCGACGCGCAGGGCGTCGGACAGGGACTCCATCGCGGCCTTCGAGGCGGCGTAGGGGCCGGTCCCGGCGGTGGCGACGCGGGCCTGCGGGCTGGAGATGTTGACGACTGTTCCCGTTCGCCGCCGACGCATGTGGGGCATGACCGCCCGGATCATGCGGTGTGGGCCGTAGACGTTCACGTCGAACTGGTCGTCGAGCGCGTCGAGGGGGACGTCCTCGACGGGGCCGTACTGGCCGTAGCCGGCGTTGTTGACCAGACAGTCGATGCGCCCCGTCTCCTCGATCACCCGGTCGACGACACGGTCGACCGCGGCGTCGTCAGTCACGTCGAGCGGGGCGGTCCGACACCCGGCGTCGACCAGGTCCGCCACGTCGTCGGTGTCGCGGGCGGTCGCGTAGACCGTCCAGTCCCGCCGGAGAAAGGCTGCCGCGGTGGCCCGCCCGATGCCCGAGGAGGCCCCCGTTATCAGCGCCGTCTTCGTCATGTGAGCGGTGTGGACCGCCCGATAGTTAAGTGTCGAGTATTCTCCGGTGGCCCCGTCGACTCCCGGTGACTACTTCCACGGGTGTGCCCTGATCGGAGCCATGACCAACAGTCCCGACGCCAGCGACCACGACCCCGCGGCGGACGGCCACCACACGTTCCCCGCCGAGAACGCCGACAGACTCGAAGACGCCGCGACCCGCTACCGGCGCGTCTCCGCCGAGGAACTCTACTGGGCGCTCGGACTCCCCACGGACAGCACCGTCCTCGACGTGGGGAGCGGCACCGGCTTCTACGTCGACGACGTGGCCCCCCACGCCGGTCACGTGGTCGGCCTCGACGTCCAGCCCGCGATGCACGCCTACTACCGGGAGAAAGGCGTTCCCGCGAACGTCCGCCTCGTCGCCGGCAGCGGCGCCGAGTTCCCCCTGCGGGAGGCGAGTATCGACGCCGCCTACACGACGATGACCTACCACGAACTCCCCCGGAGAGCGGCGCTTGCCGAGTTCGCACGCGTACTCGTCGACGGTGGTCGACTCGTGATCGCGGACTGGTCGGCCGACGGCGCTGGCGAGAGTGGGCCGCCGCTGGAGGAACGGTTCACCGCAGACGACGCTGTCGCACACCTCCGGGACGCGGGCTTTTCGGTCGTCCACGCGGCCACTCGCTCGGAAACGTTCCTCGTCGTCGCCGAACGCGACCGGCGCTGAGACGGTCGGTCAGAGTTCGCGCTTGATGGTATCGGCGTAGCTGTCGGCGAGTCGCGTCGGTTCCGGGAGTTTGTACCCCGCACAGCACCGTTCGACGAGGTCGGTCGCCGTCCCGGCGCTCACGCGGTGGCCCGGACTCACGAACAGGGGGTTGACGTGGCGCGACCCGCTCTCGAACTGGCGCGTCTGGAGGGCGTGGCCGACGACGGTCCCGGGTGCGGCGGTCTCGACCTGTTCGTCGGCGGTGATCGGGATCCGGGTACCGACGGGGTGTTTCCCGTCGAGCGACCGTTCGGGCGTGCCACAGAGGAGGCTCTTGGCGACGCCGACGGTGGGCAGGTCGAGGGTCACGCCGATGTGGGTCGCCAGTCCCGCCTCGCGGTAGTGGATCCGGCCGCTGCCGTCGACGAGCGCGAGGTCGGGCTCGTGCTCCAGGGCCGCGAACGCCGATAGGATCGCCCCGCCCTCCCGGAAACTCAACAGTCCGGGGATATACGGGATCGCCGTGGGTTCGACGGCGTGGACGCGCTCGACGACCCGTCCCTCCTGTAGGACGACCACGACGCTGACCGCCCGGTCGTCGACGAACGCCTGGTCGACGCCCGCGAGTAGCGGGGGGTCGACGTCAGGGTCGCCCCCGAGGCGCTGCTGTTTCCCGGCGGTTTCGCCCGTGCTCGGGTCGCCACGACCGACGGCGTCGAGATCGACCGGACTGTCGACTCCGACGCTGGCGGGGTCGACCGGCAGGTCGTCGTCGAACGTCGCGGCGGCGGCGATGTCACGCTGGAGAGCTTCCATCTCCTCGCGCGAGAGCGACGCGTCGGGGACGAACTCGGGGCGGACGGGCTTCATAGCGGTCAGAAGCGACCGCCAGGACCCCCGGGACCGCCGGGACCACCGCCCCGTCGACCGCCGCCGGCGCCGAACTGGAGCTGGTTGGGGACGCGGTGGCGGCCCTTGACGTGCTGGCCGTAGGCGAGCCCGATACCGAGGCCGACGAGGTGGGCGATCTGTGCGGTGCCGCCGGCACCGGCGCCGACGGCGAAGATCTGGAAGACGGTATAGCCGGTGTACCCGATCGTCAACAGCCACAGCGGGACCGGGAGGATGAAATAGAGGTAGACCCGGAGACTCGGGTTCAGGACGGTCAACACGCCCATGATGGCCAGCCCGGCACCGCTGGCGCCGAGGACGCCGACCGCCGGGCCGCCGCCTCCCGA
>ENA-ORDC01001124-ORDC01001124.1-marine-metagenome-genome-assembly--contig:-NODE-1124-length-21383-cov-8.668873_pt1 | contig 21383 bp, 22 predicted proteins | sample MGYA00237783_ERZ508515 | MGnify/ENA primary metagenome ERZ508515 (study PRJEB26186, sample SAMN06268792) | marine metagenome | isolation source: Eden Landing Ponds, San Francisco, CA, USA | place... | reverse complement strand
GAAGTCGGTGTGCTCGTGTGAGAGCGACACCGACCGCTCCTCGGTGCGACAGCGGTAGTAGACGGCAAAGCGGCCGTCGTCGTCGTCGTTGAGCCAGGAGATGGCGTGGACGGGCTGGCCGAGTTCGGGGTCGATCCCGGTCTCTTCGACGATCTCCCGGCGGACACCGGCGCGGGCGTCCTCGTCGCGGTCGAGACGGCCTCCGGGAAGCTCCCAGCCACCGTCGGTGCGTCGCCGGACGAGCAACACCTCGTGGTTCGGCGCGAAGACCACGCCCCGCTGTGAGACCGTCGCCCGGAGCGGTCGCTCTGTCATACCACGGGTGATCGACCCAGACCGACATGAATGTACGGGACGACAGGAGCGCAGGACAGGGGGACGCCAAAGCGACTGCCGTCGAAGGCGGTGGGGCGGCGGCCCCGACAGCGGGCGGGAGTCCTTTGTACGAGTAGCCCTCAGAGGCGGACGTGGACCGCGTCGAAGTCAGCACCGTCGTCTATCTGCCGCCCGAAGAGGTCTACGAGTTCCTCGTCGACTTCCCGGGGTACGCCAACTACTCGAAGTATCTCGAACGGGTGCGAAGTGACGGCGACGGCTCGCCCGGCACCCGCTATGCCCTCCGGTTTTCCTGGTGGAAAGTCACCTACACCGCCCACACGAAGGTCACCGACGCCGACCCGCCCAACCGGATCGACTGGGAAGTCATCAAAGACATGAACGCCCACGGCTACTGGCTCGTCGAAGAAGACCCCGGACTCGCGCCCGAGGATTCCGAGACTGCCTCGCGGGTCACCCTCCGCGTCGAGTTCGAACCCGGGTCGGTCAAAGTCGGCAACATCGGCCTGCCGTCGTTCGTCTCGCTGTCCTGGCTCGTCGAGAAGGTCAAACCGCTCATCCAGGAGGAAGCCGAACGCGTCGTCGAGCGGATCGTCGCCGACATCGAGGGGGAATCACGCCCCGTGGAGTTGACCGTCCACGCGACCCCCGACTCCGTGTGACCGCACTGCCCGGTGTCCCGACGGCCAGGCCGGCGGCAGACACAACAGACGGAAGACAGAAAGAGCGCGGGCCGGTCAGGCAGTGCCGGTCTCGGGTTCGTCCCGACCGCCGTATTTCAGGAACAGATAGGAGAGCCCGAGCGTCGCGGCCATCGCGAAGCCAGCGGCGACGCCGACCGATTTCCCGACATCGGGCACCTGGGGGCCGGCACTACCGGTCTCGATGGTCTCGGTCTCGACGTCGCCGCCGACGGCGATCGCGCCGACCATGCCGAGCTGTTCGTGAGGCGAACAGAAGTAGGTGTACATGCCGCCGGTCTCGAAGGTGTGGGAGTAGGTGAACCCCTCGTCTTCCAGGGCCTCGCCCGACCCTTCCCAGCCCGCGCCTTCGGGCTGGGTGTTGGGCAGGACGTTGTGGCCGTTCGACACCCACTCGAAGTTGACGGTCGTCCCGGGGTCGATCCAGATGTTCGTCGGTGCGAAGGCAACCTGATTCGATCCGGCCCCGACTTCGACCGTCACTTCCGAACTACCGCGCATGTCCGAGTATTCGCCCCCAGCGGCGCCGTCGACGTAACTCGGGAACACCGGCTGTGTCGTCCCGCCGCCCCCGCCTTCTTGAGCGGCCGCCGTCCCGGCCGCGGCGGTCGCGGCGGTCGCGCCACCGGCGACACCGCCGGCGGTTCGCAGAAAGTCCCGTCTGTCCATAGGCGTCCGAATCTCGGAACCGAATTTGTATAAACCCACCGAATACCCGCGCAGGCACGCGGTTCGGACCGCTCTTCCTCCGAAGCCGTTCGGCTCCTCACTCTGCGAATTACCCCTGTCTGGACTCGCCGGCACCGTCCGCGACTGCGTCTCCGGTGTCCTCGGTGTCAGCCCCGTCGCCTTCAGCCGCCAGAGCTTCGCGCTCCCCCTCGGGAAGCACGTCCGGTCGTTCACCGGGTTCGAGGTCGACCGCACGGAGGCGGTTGCGGTACTCCTCGGCGCGAAACCGGTCTGACAGTCGGGCGTTGGCGACCACGGTAAAGAGGAAGACGCCGATCGCGACGAAGAGGATGCCCGCGACGAGCATCCCGACGACGTTGAGCGACCGTACTGTCGCCCCGGCAGGCGGCGAGAGGACGCCGACCGTCACCAGCAGCCACGCCCCCATCAACACGATACCCGCCAGCACCTGCGCCCCGGCGACCGCCTGGAGCATCCAGTTGCCTAATTGCCCGGTGCCCTCGGGCACCTCTGCCGGCTCCGGCAACTCCCCGTCGGGTGGGTTCTCGGGCGGGTCGTAGGATTCCATCGAGCACAGCGCCACGCTCGGCTTGACGTCCCGGAGGACGGTGCCCTGTCCCTCGACGCTGCCGTCGGCGTAGACGGTGGCGTAGCCAGTATCGGAGTAGGCGAGCAGGCGGTCCTCGCGACGTTCGAGGCGAGCGAAGACGTCCCGGTCGGCGACGCGCTGGCGCAGGTCGCGCTCGACGCGGTCTAACAGTTCCTCACCCGTGATCCAGGTCTCGGGGTCGAAGGCAGCTTCCCACTCCTCGCCGGTCATCTGGGCCATGTCGGTCGGCCCGAAGTCGTCGAAGTCGTACTTCTCCTCGACCTGCTCGCGCAGGGCTTCGAGGTCTTCGCTCGTCTCGTCGGCGACCGACGGCCGAGCGCCCGCCTCCGGCGCTTCGTCGGTCGCCGCGGCGCTCCCGGACCGTCCGCTCGCGTCGGCCGACCGGGTGCCATCGCTCGTGTCGGCCTCGTCGGCACTGCCGTGCTCGTCGGAGGCGTCGCTCATTGCCGGGGCTTGGGTGCCCGTGAACGTCAGGGTGACGGTCGACAGCAGACCGCCGGGCAGCACGGGCACGGTACGTATCGGCCACTTCGAGCCTCACACGGGTGTCGGCACCCACACCGCCGACGGGAGCACACCCACTATCGACAGGACGCCGAGCAGGAGCGAGGTGACCACGATGCTCGCCGCCGGCGGGTCGAGGTGCGTCTCGGCGTGGGCGTAGAGGACTCGCTGGAGGAACTCGCCGGCGAGCGCGCCGACGAGGCCGAACGCGACCCCGACGAGCAACACGGGTCCGAGCGCGAGCGACTCGTGGACGAGGGTCGGCGTCAGCGCGGCGGCCGGCGCGTCCACGAGCGCGAGCGCCGCCGTGCTCGCTGGGAGTGTCATATGGTGGGTGACCGGAATATCGGCCACGCCCGCACAGAGGAAGGCGAGCGCGACGACGCTGATCCCGAAGGCGAGAAACGGACTCGCCGTCACGTAGGCGACGTACCCGCCGAGTGCACCCATCGCGACGCCGAGCACCGCGACGTGGGCCCAGCGGTACTGGTAGGGGAGCCACGGTTCGACCGCGTGCCCGCTGTCGCCGACAGTCTCACCACCAGCGCCATCGCCACCACCGTCGGCCGCGACACGCGCCTCGAACGGCGACATGTCGAGCAGCCGTCCGGGACGGGCCCCGACGACGCTGTAGCCCAGCGCCAGTCGGTGGGCGAACGCGGAGCCGACGACACCCAGCGCGACGGGATCGACGGGGGCCGCGAGCGCGCCCGAACCGGCCGTGACGAGGTGGCCCACGACGCCGAAGATACCGCCGACCGCGAGGACGTCCGGTCGACTCCCGAGCCCGGTCGTGACGTTCTTGGCCGGGTGGTAGTCGAAGTCGGCGTCGAGATATCCTTTCCGGGCGGCGTAGGCGACTGCGCCCGCGCCGCCGGCGAACGCGACGTGCGGTCCCAGGACGGGACCGAAGGCGATCGACCCGGTGACGTCGACGACCGGTGTCCCGCCGACGGTCTCGACGGCCAGCGCGTAGAGTTCGCCGACGACGACGACCAGTCCCGCCAGCGCAAAGGACTGGAGGGCCCCGACTGCGGCGCCGAACATGCCGCCCGCGAACGCCGCGAGCACCAGTTCGATCGCCCACGGACTCGACACCGGCACGGCTACCGTTCCTCGACGGCTGCGTCGGTCTCGGCGTCCGCGCCAGCGTGAGCCTCGGCATCCGCGCCAGCGTCGGTAGCTGCCGTGACACCCTCGGTGTCCGCGGGCTTGCGTCCCGTGATACTGGCGGAGACGACGAACTCGCTGGGGTCGTGCTCGTCGTCCCATTCGCGGATGAACTGCTCACTGTCGTCTTTTGGCTCTATATCGACCTCTTCGAACCCGGCGTCGTCGAGCATCGTCTCCAGGCGCTCGACGGTCGACGCGCCGGCAACACAGGCCGCGACTGACTCGGGGTCGGCCCGCAGGTCGGTCGGCGGTTCGGCTGTCAGGACGACGTCCGAGACCGCGAGCCGGCCACCGGGCCGGAGGACGCGATAGGCCTCGCGGAACACCTGTGGCTTGTCCGGCGAGAGGTTGATCACACAGTTCGAGATGATCACGTCGACCGTCCCGTCGGCCACGGGCAGGTGCTCGATCTCGCCGAGGCGAAAGTCGACGTGGTCGGTCTCGTTCTCCCGTGCGTTTTCGCGGGCTTTCTCGACCATCTCGGGCGTCATGTCGACGCCGATCACCTGAGCGGACTCACTCACGGCCTGTGCGGCGAGAAAGCAGTCGAAACCCGCGCCCGACCCGAGGTCGACGACCGTCTCGCCGGGGTCGAGCGACGCGATGGCCTGTGGATTGCCACAGCCGAGTCCGAGGTTCGCGTCGCCGTCGACGCTCTCGATCTCCGCTCCGGAGTAGCCGACCAACTCCGCGGTGCGGTCCACCGAGTCGACGGATTCGGTGTCGACCGACTCCGTCTCGGTGGTCCCGGTGTCGTCGCCGCAGCACGTATCGGTCGAACAGCAGCCCCCGTCAGCGTCGTCGGCACGCCCGTCGTCGCCCACGCCCGATTCCGTCGCGATCCCCGCGTAGCGCTCTCGGACGACCTGCCGCTGTGTGTGGGGGTCGAGGCCGCCATCGTCGTTGCCTACATCCTCGGACGCGTCGGAGTCAGTCACGCCTCGCCACCTCCTGCTCGATCTCGTCGAAGAGTGCGCTCACGCGCCCCTCGATCTCGTCTCTGATCTCGCGGACTCGTTCCATGTTCTGGCTGTCGGGGTCGTCGAGCGCCCAGTCGCGGACGTCGACCGTCGATCCGTCGGCGTCGAGGTCGAGCGTCGAACAGCCCATCGTCGCGACGTAGTCACACGATTCGAGTTCGGCGGTCGAGATCTCCCGGGGCGTGCGGTCCGAGAGGTCGAACCCTTCCTCCTCCATCACTTCGACGACCTCATCGTGGACGTGGTCGGCGGGGTGGGTGCCACCGGTGAGGATCTCGACGGCGTCGTCCAGTCCCCGGCGCTCGCGTTCGCGCTCGGCGAAGGCCGTCGACATCTGCGACCGACCGGCGTTCTGTACGCACATGAACGCTACGCGGACGGGGTCGTCACTCATCGACATCACCCTGGTTCTCCTCGCTCGTCGCTCTCGTCGAATCGAGCGCGGCGAGCAGACTGTCGGCCCGGTCGGTCGTGTCGTAGTAGCGCCACTGGCCCTCCTTGCGGCGAGTGACGAGTCCGGCCTCGGTCAGGTCCGAGAGGGCGTGGCTCACCGCGCTGTCGCTGACCGCGACCAGCGGTGAAACCTCACAGACACAGAGTTCTCCCTCGGCGGCCGAGAGGTAGCGCGCGATCCGATACCGCGTGTCGTCACTCAGCGTCCCGAGCGCCGTCAGGTCCGCGCCGGTATCGTCCGGGAGCCCTCGCTCCAGGGCCTCCAGGTCCTCGATACGGTCCGCGACGTCGGTGTCACAGCACTCCCCCAGCCGGTCGTCGAGTAACCGCCGGAGTCGCGCCGATTCGGTTCCCATGACTGAACGTCTGAACAGCTGTTCAGATAATCGTTGTGGTCTGGTCCCTGGTTCCAGCGGACCGGCAGTCGGCACGTTTTAGCGCGGACGGCGGTAAGCGGCGAGTATGGTGTCGGACGGGGTGCTCGCGACGGTCGCTCTCGCGTCGGTGACGCTGAGTTTCCCCTGTTTCGTCTACGGCGCGTGGTACATCATCGAGACCGAACCCGTGACCTGGAACGTCCTGATGCACCATCTGAAGTTCGTCGTGACGGGGCTGATACTGACGACGGTGCCGATGCTCTTCTGGATGGCACCGCGGCTGCTGGACCAGTTCGGCGGCTTCACCGCCGTCCATGCCTTCCTCGGTGCACAGGCCTACGCCATGCTCGCCTTCGGGTTTACGGGCATCGTCCGCATCTTCCGCGCCAAGCGCCGCCACGACCTCTACAACGACTACGACCAGGACCTCTTGCTGGACGAGATCGGCGGCGAGACGATGGACCACTGGCGGAGTCGCCTCCGGATCGGCGTCTTCGGGTACGTCTTCTTCTGGATACTCGCGTACCTCGTCGGCGTCGCTCGCTACGCGTTCCGTTACTGGCTGTGAGGGCTGTTCTGCTGCTGGCTGTTCCGCTACTGGCCGTGAGAGCCACCGGTCCCGCGATGATCCACCGGCCCACGGGGGTATGTAGTCACGGTTCCTGTAGTCACGGTTTTTTGGCCGCTGGCGTCCACCGTGGGGTTACGATGACCCGAAACCCCGACGTAGTGGTGTTGCGCCAGAACATCCACGGAATGGCACCCGAGCGATACGTCGAAGCGCTCGAAGACCGATTCCCCGACCGCGAGGTCGCCTACGCCGGGACGCCGACCGCGGAGCGTGAGTTACTCCCCGGCGCCAGCGTCGTCGCCGGACTGGACGTCGACGAAGAACTGCTCGACCGGGCCGAGAACCTGCGACTGTTCGCCTGTTCGTACGCCGGTGTCGACCACCTCCCGCTCGACGCGCTCCGCGAGCGCGGTGTCGCCGTCACGAACGCCGCTGGTGTCCACGCCCCCAACGTCAGCGAGTACGCCCTCGGCGCGGTCCTCACGTTCGCACGCGACTTCCTCGAATCCCGCCGCCGCCAGCGCCGCCGCGAGTGGCGCTCACACCAGGCCCACGAACTTGCCGGGTCGACCGTCGCCGTCGTCGGCATGGGCGCTATCGGTCAGAGTATCGTCGAGCGCCTCGACGCCTTCGACGCCCACACCGTCGGCGTCCGCTACACCCCCGAGAAGGGGGGGCCGACCGACGAGGTCTACGGCTACGACGAGCTCTGTGAGGCCGTCGGTGACGCGGCCTACGTACTCCTCGCCTGTCCACTGACCGACGCTACCCGACACCTCGTCGACGAGGAAGCCTTCGTGACGATGCCGCCCGATTCGGTGCTCGTCAACGTCGCTCGCGGCGGTGTCGTCGATACCGACGCGCTCGTCGGCGCGCTCCGGGGCAACTCGATCCGCGGTGCCGCCCTCGACGTGACCGACCCCGAACCGCTCCCCGAAGACCACCCGCTCTGGACGTTCGAGAACGTGCTGATCACGCCCCACAACGCGGGTCACACGCCCGAGTACTTCCAGCGACTCGCCGATATCGTCGCCGACGCCGTCCGCGCCGCCGAGGACTCCGGCGAGTGGTCCGGTCTGCCGAACCAGGTGGTCTGATGGCGATTCGATAGCCGAAGGCACCCCGAACACTGCACTGCAGCGACTCCCGGCCGACCCGCTCAGGACTGGACAGTCGCGTCCTCGTAGCCGGACGCGGCCTCCAGAACCCAGTAGGCCAGAATGCCGGCGACAGCCACCACGCCCAACACGAGATCGGACGACACAGGACCGAGGGGTACCGGGTCGGTAAACGCCGACACAGCGGCCAGACCCACGACGCCGGCGACGAGTCCGACGAAGCGCCACCGCGAGGTGACGGGGACGACACCGTCCGTGCCGAGCACGGCGAGAACGAGGTGGGCCCCGCCGAGTACGAAGCCGTAGCAGACGAGCCCCACGAACGTCAGAACCGAGCTGTCGAGGTTCGGAAATGCCCAGTTCAGGACGAGCAGTGCGGCGATAGACACCGCGACGACGGCCGCGTGAACCGCCGTATCGCTGGAGACCATGACCCACTCTCACCCGGTGGCGACAAAAGGATTCGTTTGTTCGTCGCGAACGACCCTCGACGGCACGTGCCCGGTTCGACGGGGCGCGTGACACCTCGAAACCGTTTTGTCGTTCAGGTTCCACGAACAGACGTGGTATCGCTGGGTACGGCCATCGTGGCGACGTACGCGGTCGCCGGCGTCCTGATGGTGCCGTTCGTGTGGCTGTTCTCCCGCTACGAGGTGCGGGGAGCGGTGTGGATGGCGGCCATCATGGCGACGGCGTTTCTCACCGCCGAGGCGTACACGGCCTCGTTACTGGCCGGCGGACTCACCGCGACGCTGGCGTGGTACTACGTCTTCGCGATAGCGATCAGTCTCGACGCACTCGCCTTTCTCGGGTTCACGCTGGTCTGGACCGGACGGGGATCGTTTGTCCGGCCGCGGGTCCTCGTGCCACTCGCGGCCGCCTACGTCGCGGTCCCCATCGCGGGACTCGTCGCTCTCGCGGTCCCGGGGGTCGAACTCCAGTCACTCGTCTGGGCGGATCCAGGCCTGGTCGACGTGGGCGGACTGACCGCCTTCCACCGGACGCCCGGCCCGGTGGGACTGGTCTGGCGGGTCGCCCCGACCGCGAGCGTCGTCGTGATGCTCGCGTTGCTCGCCGAATTCACCTTCCGGCCCGAGCAGCGCCTCTACCGCCGGCGGAACGCACTGTTGCTGGCTGCACCGGTCGCCGTCACGCTCATCTCGCTCGCCGCACAGTTCGCCGGTGTGCCCGTCGAGGTGACCCCGCTCGCCTATCTCCTGACGGGGGGGATCTTCGCCGTGGCGATCGGGACGTTCGGCCACTTCGACGTCGTCCCGCTGGCGACCGACAGCATCGTCGACGAGATCGACGCCGGCATCCTCGCTTACGACGAAAACGGCCGCGTCCTCGACAGCAATCGCCGTGCCCGGGAACTGCTCGAGGTCGAGGAGAATCCCGGGACCGACGTCGTCGCGACACTGGCGGACTCGCCAGCACTGGCAGACTCGGAGGCACTGATCGATCCCCCCGAAGACGCCGGTGACGTGGCGAGCGACACCGACCTCTCGGTCGTCGAGGACCGCCTCGACGGTCGGGAGTTCGCTGCGGTCCTCGATGGCGAGCGCCGGCAGTTCGCCGTCAGCATTTCGACGCTCTCGGGGTCTTCGGATGCACCCGTCGGTCGCGCCCTCCTGTTGTTCGACGTGACCGAGCGCTTCCGTCGCGAGCGAACGCTCCGGCGCAAAAACGAGCAACTCGAACAGAAAAACGAGCAGCTCGAACGCCTCGCCGACGTCGTCTCCCACGACATGCGCGGGCCGCTCTCGACGGCCGACACTGCCCTCGCACTGCTCCGCGGGGACCTGGACGACCCGGACCCGCCGGTCGAACAGTCCCTGGAGGACCTCGCGGAGGTCCACGACCGACTCGACGACTTCGTCGAACACCTGCCACAGCTCGCGCGGGGGAGCACCGACGTCGACTCCCCGGTCGAGTGTGACCTCGCGAACCTCGCCGAGTCGGCCTGGCGCGTCCTCGACACCGGCGACGTCGAACTGCGGGTCGCGGGGACGACCGAACTACAGGGCGACCGACAGCGCCTCCAGCGGGTCTTCGAGAACCTCTTTCTGAACGCGGTAGAACACGGGGCGAAAGACCCCGACGCGCGAGCGGCGGAGGCGGCCGTCGCGACCGGCAGCGGCGGACCGGCGACCCAACCGGACCCCTCGGGTGGAGTCACGCACGTCAGCGTCGGCACCTTCGACGGTGGCGTCTTCGTCGAGGACGACGGCCCCGGGGTTCCTGAGGCGCTTCGCGAGGACGTCTTCGAGTTCGGGACCGGAACCGGCGACGGGTCGGGCTTCGGCCTGGCGATCGTTCGCACTATCGTCGAAGCTCACGGCTGGGCTATCGGCGTGACCGAGAGCGACTCGGGTGGCGCTCGCTTCGAGATCGAGACCGGTGAGTGACGGTTCTCTCTGGTCTGGTGTGGGGACTCAACCCGGGAAGACGACGTACAGCATGAGATAGACGACGGTTCCGAGGACGAAAGAGACCAGCCACAGCGACGCCGCGGCCTTGCCGACGGTCGGGTGCCGTGTCTCGGGGAGTTCCGCGACCGAGTGGGTCAGCGCCAGCAGGAGCGTGTAGATGACGAGCGGGACGCAGACGATGGCCAGCAGGATGTGGATACCGAGGACCGGATAGTAGACGAACCGTTCGACCGCCGCCGGCCCCGGGAACGCCGTCGGCCCCTCCAGTGCGACGCGGTAGAGGTACGCGACGAGGAAGACGGCGAACAGGCCGGTCGTCGCGAGCATGGCCTGTCTGTGCCGGGCGATATCGCCGCGACGGACCGCGCGGACACCCACGACGATAGTCGCGATGGCCGTGACGCTGACGACAGCGTTGACGTGGGGGATCGCGTGGATGACCGCATCGGGTGCCCGGGGGAGCAACCAGTCGGGAATGACTCGCAGCGCCGCAGCGAACACCAGCGCGAGCGCGATAACAGAGAGAACCCCGCTCACCGCGGGGACGTGACGCCTGACGTTCATCGCCCGACGGTAGGGTGCGGTCGCTCAATGAGCTTTCGAATTCTACTATCGGTTCCCACCGGTACTACCCAATAAAACTGTGGCCGGTGCCCCTCGTCGGCCGGTCGCTTCGGGTGGTCGTTCTCTGCGATGATATCTGGGCGATTGCATTTATACCGGATAACGGGAGATATCATCGGTCGTAGCATGCCACAGTACGACGAACGTCACCTGACGATTCGAATGGACGATACTCTCGACGCCGTAGTCATGGAGTGGCACGAGTTCGCCGAGGGCGAACCCTATCGCGAGGGGCTCGAATCGGGGCTCGAACTGGCCCAGCAGGAGAGGGCAACGAACTGGCTGGCCGACCTGCGGGAGATGGGAACCGTCGCCGAGGCCGACCAGGAGTGGTCCAACGAGGAGTGGTTCCCGCGTGCGCTCGACTCTCCGATCTCCAACATGGCGATCGTCCAGCCCGAGAGCGTCGTCGCCGACATGGCAGTCGAGAACATCATGCAGGAGGTCGGCGACGGCGCCCTGACGACCAGGTACTTCGACGACCGCGCCGAGGCCGAGAGCTGGCTCGAAGAACAGACTGCACTCGTCTGAGTTCGCGTCGAAGCGACGGTACCGGTCTGGAGAGACCACCGGCGGAGGTTCCGCCGGGTGTCACTTTCCTACTGGAACGTACGGCTGACCTGGTTCTCTTCGGGCTCTTCGGTGGTGTCGAAACGCTCTTCGATCTCCTCGTAGCGCTCGCGGATGTCCTCGTCGACGCTGGCCGTGACCTCTCCCAGCGCGTGCTCGAAGTGGTCCATCGTGACGCGGACGTTGCCGATGGAGTCGCTCATCTCCTCGGGGGAGACGCTGTTGATGAACTCGCGGCTGGCAGCCATCGAGGCCTCCCGGGTGACCGCCTCGATGTCGGCACCGACGTAGCCGTCCGTGCGGGCAGCGAGGTCGTCGAGGTCGACGCCCTCGGCGAGGGGCTTGTCACGGGTGTGGACCTCGAAGATCTTCCGGCGGCCCTCCTCGTCGGGGACGGGCACGTGGACGTGCCTGTCCAGGCGACCCGGTCGGACCAGCGCGTTGTCGATGAGGTCCGGCCGGTTGGTCGTCGCGACGACCACGACGTCTTCGAGTTCTTCGAGCCCGTCCAGTTCCGTCAGGAGCTGGGAGACGACGCGCTCACCGACGCCGGAGTCGGTGGCCTGACCGCCCCGTTCGCCGGCGATCGAGTCGATCTCGTCGAAGAAGATCACCGTCGGTGCGTTCTCGCGGGCCTTGCTGAAGACCTCGCGGACGCCCTTCTCCGACTCGCCGACGAACTTGTTGAGCAGCTCGGGGCCTTTCACCGAGATGAAGTTCGACTCCGCCTCGTTGGCGACGGCCTTGGCGAGCAGCGTCTTGCCGGTGCCCGGCGGGCCGTACAGCAGGACACCCTTTGCGGCCTGCATGTCCAGCGTCTCGAACACCTCGGGGTAGTCGAGCGGCCACTGGATCGTCTCGCGGAGCCGTTCCTTGGTGTCTTCGAGACCGCCGACGTCGCTCCAGGTGACGTCGGGCACCTCGACGAACACTTCGCGCAGGGCGGAGGGTTCGATTCCCTTCAGCGCCTGCTTGAAGTCGTTTTCCGTCACTTCGAGCTTCTCCAGGACCTCGGCGTCGATCTCGTCGGATTCGAGGTCGAGCTGGGGACGGACCCGGCGGAGCGCGCCCATCGCGGACTCCTTGGCGAGCGATTCGAGGTCGGCGCCGACGAAGCCGTGGGTGTTCTCCGCGTACCGCTCGAGGTCGATCTCCTCGTCGAGGGGCATCCCGCGGGTGTGGACCTGCAGGATCTCCTTGCGGCCGTCCTTGTCCGGGACGCCGATCTCGATCTCGCGGTCGAAGCGGCCACCGCGCCGGAGCGCGGGGTCGACGGCGTCGACGCGGTTGGTCGCACCGATGACGATGGTCTGGCCCCGGGATTCGAGGCCGTCCATCAGCGACAGTAACTGTGCGACGACGCGGCGCTCGACGTCGCCCTGGGTCTCACCGCGCTTGGGCGCGATGGAGTCGATCTCGTCGATGAAGACGATCGCGGGGGAGTTCTCCTCGGCTTCGTCGAAGATCTCCCGGAGTTGCTCCTCGGACTCCCCGTAGTACTTCGACATGATCTCGGGGCCCGAGATGTCGGTGAAGTAGGCGTCGATCTCGTTGGCGACGGCCTTGGCCATCAGGGTCTTGCCGGTGCCCGGCGGGCCGTGGAGCAGGACGCCTTTCGGGGGTTCGATGCCGAGCGTCTCGAACAGTTCGGGGTGGCGCATCGGGAGTTCGATCATCTCCCGGACCTGTTCGAGTTCCTCGTCGAGACCGCCGATGTCCTCGTAGGTGATGTCGGGCGCCTCGGCGCCGCCGCGGCCCGTGCCCTGGATCTGCTCGGCGGGCTCGTCGGCGACTTCGATCTCCGTCGAGTCGGTGACGACCACGGTCCCGGCGGGGTCCGTACTCGCGACCTTCAGGGGTATCTGCTGGCCGCTCATCGAGGAGAGCGGACCGAGCCCGAACGAGACGGGCACGGTCTGGCCTTCGGTGATGGCCTGCCCGCTCAGGTTGTTGCGGATCATCGGGGCGACGTCGCCCCGGACGCGGAGGTTCTGGGGGAGCGCGACGCGCACGCCCTTCGCGGGCTTGACGTCGGCTTTCTCGACGTCGACGGCGTCGTCGATACCCGCGTCTGCCTCCTGGCGCAGGCGGCCGTCGATCCGGACGACGCCACGACCCTCGTCTTCGGGGTAGCCGGGCCAGACGCGGGCCACCGCGCGCTGGTCACCTTCGATGACGATGTAGTCACCGTTCTCCAGGTCCAGCTCCGCCATCGCCGCGCGGTCGATGGCCGCCAGTCCGCGACCGGCGTCTTTCTGTTTGAGGGGCTTGACAGTGAGTCTCATGCGTCCACCTCGATAGTGAGGACGCCGTTGCTGATAAACGCTCGCGACGCCCCCTCGACGTCGATGTCGTGTTGCTCGTCGCCGAGGACGACGATGACGGTGCCGTCCACGACGTCGACCGCGGCCTCGGCCGCCGGGCCGAAGTCCGCCGCCAGCACCGCCCCGTCGTCGTACTCGTATCGGCGCACCGCGACCTCGTCGCCGAACTGCTGTAGTTCACTCATACTAACTCTGAGTTAGTTTCGAGAGTATTTAAATCTTTCGTAGAAATACCGGTACCGTCCCCCCCATACGCGTGTATCGGTAGAATTGCGGTTCACACTCTCGAGGGTCGGTCCCGGGTGGCCAGTGAGGTCGTGGGCCCGCTGGTCAACGGTACACTGGTGTCGCTGCCCGAGCCTTTTGGGTGGGGGTGCGATAGAGTGGTTCATGGAGACGGTGACACACGATGGCCGGGAGACGGCCTATCGGCTCGCCGGCGGGAACCGCGATGGTGGGACCGACGACGCCCAGATCCTCTACGTCCACGGGAGCGGCGGAACCCACCGTGTCTGGGGCGCACAGTACGGGCCTGACGGTCCGGTACACCCGGCTGTTGCCCTCGATCTGAGCGGGCACGGCGACTCCGCGGACGTCGAGACGCCGCCAGGTCCGGAGACGCTCGTCGCGTACGCGCGTGACGTACGGTCGGTTGCCGAGGCGACCGGCGCGGACGCCCTCGTCGGCAACTCGCTGGGTGGCGCGGTCTGTCTCCACCTCGCTATCGAGACGGAGTTCGAGGCCGCCGCACTCGTCCTCGCGGGGACAGGCGCGAAACTCGCAGTGATGGAAGACCTGCGAACGTGGCTCGGCGAGGACTTCGAGCGCGCCGTCGACTTTCTCCACGGGCCCGACCGGTTTTTCCACGACGCCGACGCCCGGACTGTCGAGCGCTCGAAGCGAGCGATGCGCGACACCGGACGGGCAGTCACCCGCCGCGATTTCCTCACCTGTCACCGCTTCGACGTCCGCGACCGACTCTCGACGGTCGACGTGCCAACGCTCGCGCTGGTCGGCGAACACGACAGTCTGACGCCACCTGCCTACCACGAGTACCTCGCCGAACACACGGGAGGCGAGTACGCGGAGGTTCCGGACACGGCCCACCTCGCGATGGTCGAGCGGCCGACAGCGTTCGACGAGCAGGTCGGCGCGTTTCTCGACCGGACGCTCGACGGCGACTGACAGGGGAGAACCGCCACGTCGACTGGTCGCTCCCGAAGGATTTCGGACGCACTTCGGGATATCTTTATGAGTGTCGCTACTCGCTAGTCGGCATCGACGTTTCGATGGACACTCGTCTGAACTACAGCGGTCTCGTGGTCGCAGGTGTCGGGTTCTTTCTCACCAGATTCACCGTCGTGCTCGCGGTGGACCAGTCCCCCGCTCGCTTCTACCTCTCGGGGGTCGTGCCACTGGTGCTGGGACTCGGTCTGTCGGCGTTCGGTGTCGCGTTGACCGTCGCGGACGTCGACCGGGTGCTGGTCCGGACGACCGCCGTCTGGTGTCTCCTCGGAACAGGGGGGATGCTCGCGCTGGTCGTCCTGACGCTGCTCGGTTCCGCGCCCGAGGGGACGACCGGAGCCGCGGCGTTGCAGTCACAGACGTATCTCTCCAATTTCCTCATCGCCGGGAGCGTCGGCGGGACGCTCACGGGGCTCTACGCGTCCCGAAACCGGCGCCAGCGGGTCCATCTCCGGCGGCAGGCCACCAGATTCGAAGTCCTGAACCAGTTACTCCGCCACGAAGTGTTGAACGGGCTGACCGCCATCAGGGGGTACGCCGCGCTCCGCGAGGCCAGCGACCGGGACGCCGAACAGGTCGTCGCGGACCGATCCGACGGGATCGAGGAGACCATCGAGGAAGTCGGCTATCTCACCCAGAGCGCCGAGCCCGGCGACACCGCCCTCGGCCCTGTCTCCGTCCGCTCCCACGTAGCGGAGAGCGTCGACTCCATCAGGGAGCGCTACCCGGAGGCGACGATAGCGGTCGACGACGCCGTCGATGCCCCGGAGGCACTGGCCAACGAGCGCCTCGGCTACGTGTTCACCCACCTCGTCGAGAACGCGGTCGTCCACACGCCGACGGGGACGCCGGTCGAGGTCTCGGTGACGGCGACGGCCGACACCGTCAGCGTGGCCGTCAGTGACCGCGGACCGGGCCTCCCCGAACGCGAGCGACGACTCCTGGAGGCAGGGGACGTCGAGGAGGGGAACGGCCCGCGGTCGGGGTTCGGACTCTACTTCGTGCGTTTTCTGGTCGCGAGCTACGGCGGGTCCATCGACACCGACGTGGGACAGGACGGATCGACGATACGGGTCGTCCTTTCGCGGGCCGACGGGAAGTCGTCGGGGTTGGGGCGACCCGCGACCGAACCGACCGCTGTCGGCCCCGCGACGCCACACCTCGCCGTGGTCGTCGGCGCTGCACTCGCCGCGGGCGTCGTCTACGGCGTCGCCGCCGAGCAGGTCGGTGGGTCGGTCGGGATCATCGGCGCCCTCTACGGCGCGGAAGACGAGGTCGTCGGCTGGATCACGCACCAGTTCCACAGCGTCGTGTTCGGGTTCGTCTTCGCCGGACTCGTGACATTCGTTCCCGGGCGGTATCGCGACTCGCTCCCGGCGTACGTCCTGGTGGGCACGGGCTGGGGACTCGTCCTCTGGTTCGTCGCCGCCGGGTTCGTCTCGGCCGTCTGGTTTCGGCTCCTGGGTATCCCGGCCGATATCCCGAGTCTCTCGATGGTCACCCTGGTGGCACACCTGGCGTGGGGGCCGTCGCTCGGCGTCCTTACCGCACTCGGCTACCGACACCTCTCACCCCGCCTCGCGCGCGTCCGGGACCGTCTGGTCGGGGCCTGATGGTCGTGACCTGACTGTCCCCGCTCGACGACAGCTGTCTGCGAGCCATACTCCCGAGTCCGTGGTCACGGTATCGACCCCCAGGGTCGGGTCGCGGCGGGAACGCACCACTCAAGACGCTGCCGGAAAAACTCCCGACCGTGCCAGAGCGCGTCGGCCGGACCGACCCCGAGGGCGTCGACTACGGGCGAGTCATGCAGATCACCTTCGTCGCCACTATCGCCCTCGGTGCGCCGCTGGTCGCGATCCTCTCGACGTCGGTCGAACTCCCAACATGGGGTGCGCGAGCCGGCTTCGCTATCCGCGTGGGCGCGGTCGTCTGGTTCGTCACCGCTCTCGTGGTCTACGGGATCGAACGCCGGCAGACTGTGGACTGACGCAGGCCCACTCTTGCGGTTACCGCTCGCTGCGGTTGCTGACCCACTCGAAGGCCGTCCCCGCGCGTTCGGCAGCGACGCGGTCGGTATCCGAATCGCCGACGAACAGTGCTGTTTCCGGCGTCACGCCGAGTCGCTCCAGCGCGGCCAGCAGGGGACCTGGGTCGGGTTTGACCGTCTCGACTGTCCCTCGGCCCACGACGGCGTCGACGTGGCCGTCGAGACCGTGGTGTTCGAGCGCGATCCGGCAGGCACCCTCGGCGTTCAGCGAACAGACGCCGACGGGGACTCCGTGAGGGAGGTCGTCGGCGAGCGCGAGTCGGGTGGCGTTGCGGGCGCCCTCGCGCTCGAACTCGGCGATGACGTCGTCGACCCTGTCGAGGACCCCGTGGTCGGCCGCGAGTTCGCGAATGGTCCAGATGTCGGCCGCTCCGACCTCGATATCCCGGTCGGTGAGCACTGCCGCTGTTTGCTCCCTGACGGCCGCCCAGTCGACGTCGAGGCGGACGAGCGTCCCGTCCAGGTCGTACACGATGGCGTCGTACTCGGTCACGCTCGCCCGTAGCACTCGCCAGACCTAATCGTCTTCGCCCGATTCATAGTGATTATTGTAGCGATTTACCGGTATGCGCCGACCCCGAGGTCCGCGCCATCCGGAAACAATCTACAATAATCACTATCACCTGTCGAGGCGACAGGCCGACACCGAGCGGAAGGTCGCTTCGGCAGTCTCCTCGGCGCTGTGACTACAGACCAGGAGCCCGAGCGTGACTCGGTCCCCCAACTCGAGCGAGCGCTGGTCGACGGGGCGCCACTCCTCGCCGTCGGCCGAGAGATAACAGGTGACGTCGCCGACGCCGTACTCGACGCGGTACCAGTTGAACGCCCCCGAACGCTCCTCGAACTGGATGCTGCTCGTGTGACCGTCCCGGGAGCGGCGCCAGGTGGTCTCCGAGCCGTGCTCTGCGGTGGTGCCGACGTACCCGAACGGGGCGTCGGCCTCGGAACCACCCCTGACGATGAATCCGGCCTTGCTGAACTCGTGGGCGGCGTCCAGATCGGTGATACGGCCCTGTATCCGCACAGGCGGGCGCGTCGTCCCGGAGACGAGGTGGAACTCGTGTGTGTCCCCCCAGACGTCCCGCCCGTTCCCGGTGACGTGCCAGGTGTCCGTCTCGGCGTCGTAGTCGGCGCACCCGGGATGGGTCACCGCGCCGACGTCACTACTCTCGGTGAGCGGGACCAGTTCGTCACTGTCGGCATCGACGAGCGTGTTCGTGACGACCGGGCAGTCGGTGACCGTGATGCGTGCACCGCCGGCTGCGCTCTCCTCGGCCGAGAGATCCCAGCCCTGTTGTTTCACCGTGTCGAGCACGGCGAGCAGCCCCGGCCCGAGCGCGTCACGGTCGTCGACGGTCTCGCCCTGGAGTGCCGACAACACTGCCTCGGGGAATCCGGGGCCGTCGTCCGCGATGAAAAACCCCTGTGGGTCGGTCGAACCAACGGTGACGGACACGTCGGGCCCGCCGTGTTCGATCGCGTTGCGCAGGAGGGTCTCGACGAGCGGACGGACGACGCCCACCCGGGCGACGACGAGCGTGTCCGCCGGAAGTTCGACCGATAGTGCCCGTCCCTCGCCGTCCACCGACTGCCACACTTCTTCGACCAGCGGCACCAGGTGCGTGGAGGCGAGGCCCACGCTGACCGCGTCGTACCCCGAACCCAGACTCATCGGCGACGAGGAGAGGCCCCGCAGGTCCTCGACGATCGTTCGCATCCGCTCGTGTGCTTGCTCGACTTTCTCGAAGGCCGACTCGTCGCCCTCCCGGGCGGCGTCGAGGGCACCGTAGGCGACCTGTATCGGCGTCCGCAGGTCGTGCGCGAGGTATTTCGTGAACCGGTCGATGCGCCGGCGCTCGATATCCAGTCGCCGCTCGCGTTCTTTCCACCGCGTGACGTCGAAGGAAACTCCCACCAGTCCCTGGATCTCCCCGTCGTCGCGCCACGGGACTTTCGTCGTCAGCGACCAGTACTCGTCGTTCCCGCGACCGGCCCGTTCCTCCTGCCGGTAGATCCCTTCGCCGGACTGGATCACTGCCATGTCGTCGGCATACGTGTCCCGCGCGGCGTCGAGATACCCCTGTTCGGCCAGGTCGAGGTCCGTCTCCCCGATCGTCTCTGCGGGGTCCTGGAGGTCGTTTTCGAGGTCGGATTTGTAGAGATGTCTGCCCTGGACGTCTTTCGCGTAGAGCGGGACCTCCGGCTCTGCCAGCAGCGTCCGGAAGAGACTGCTCTCGGCAGCCACACGGCGCGACTCGGCGAAGGTAACGAGTGCGTCGTCGACTGCGTCGACGAGTCGCTGGTCGGACGCCGACTGCGGGAGATAGCGACAGTGTCGGCGGGCGGCGACCGCCCCTGCGACTTCGACGTCGTCGGCGACCACCACCACCGGTAACTCGTCGCTGTACTCCCGGACCGTCTCACACTCGCTCCCGACGTGGTCGGCTGCTTCGACGCCCGAGTCACCGTCACCCAGCAGGACGACACAACCGACGTCGTCGCGTTCGTCGAGCCGAGACGTCACTTCACTCAGCGCAGGTGCTGTCAGCACATCCGTTGCTGTCCCCCTAGCGACGGCCGACCGGACCCGTTCTCGCCCCGTCTCGGTCCCGCCGACGACCAGCACCGCCGTCGGGTCCACGAGCAGGTAACTCATCTACCGAATACAGAGCGCGTTTCGTCCCCAGCGACATAAGCGTACCCGCCAGACAGTCAGAACCGCTGTCACGTCCCCGGGTTTTCCGGCGGCATTCGGCCGGTGTTGGGTGCGGAGAGACGACTCGACGGCCGTGCCTGTCAGCCGAGCAGATGCCGCGCGATGACGTCTTTCTGGATCTGGGTCGTCCCCTCGTAGATGGTCGTGACTTTCGCGTCGCGATAGAACTGTTCGACGGGGTGGGCGGTCGTGTAGCCGGCGCCGCCGTGGAGCTGGACGGCCTCGCCCGTCACGTCGACTGCCGCCTCGCTCGCGAAGTACTTCGCCGAACTGGCGGCCACTCGCGCGTCAGCACCCTCGCCGGCATCGAGACGCCGCGCCGCGTCTCGCGTGAGCAGTCGGCCGGCCTGGACCTGCGTGTGCATCTCGGCGAGCGTGTGCTGAACCGACTGGAACTCCCCGATGGGGCGGTCGAACTGTTCGCGCTCGCCGACGTACGCGACCGCCTCGTCGAGTGCGGCCTGTGCGAGTCCCACGGCCTGTGCGGCGATGCCGACGCGGCCGCCGTTGAGGATCGACAGCGCCGCCGCGAGCCCCCGCCCCACCTCGGTCAGCCGGTACCGGTCCGGGACCCGGACGCCGTCGAAAGTCAACGACACGGTGTCGCTCGCCCGTAAACCCAGTTTGTCCTCTGGCTCACCGACGGTGAGGCCGTCGGCATCGGCGGGCACGAGGAACTGCGTCACCGCATCCCGTGTCTGGGCCCCTTCGGGTCCGCCGGCTCCGGCGCCGGATTCCGCGGCCCCGTCGGTCCCAGTATCGGCCTTCGCGAAGACCACGACGACGCCCGCGCGGGCGCCGTTGGTGATCCACTGTTTCGTCCCGTCGAGGACCCACTCGTCACCGTCGCGGGTCGCGGTCGTCGACATCTCTGCGGGGTTCGACCCCGCGTCGGGTTCCGAGAGCGCGAACGCGCCCACTGGACGACCGTCGACCATCTCCGGGAGCCATTTCTCGCGCAGGTCGTCGTCGCCGAACTCCGCGATACAGGAGGTCGCCAGACAGTGGACCGACAGGGCGGTCGCAACCGCGAGCGAGCCGTAGGCTACTTCCTCGTTGACGACGGCGTACGTGAGTCGGTCGGCGTCGAACCCGCCGTAGGCCTCGGGGGTCGTCAGTCCCGTCAGGTCCAGCTCCGCGAGCCCGTCCCAGACGTCCTCGGGAAAGCGCTCGTCGCGGTCACACTCCCGGAGCGTCGGCCGTATCTCCTCGACGGCGAACTCTCGGACCGCCTCCCGGATGGCCGTCTGTGTCGCCGATAACTCCATACCCCTCCGTTAGCGGGGCTCCTGCAAAAATTGGCGGGCCGCGAACGGACGAGAGACGACGGTCAGGTCTCGTCGACGAGTTCGACGTCGAGTTCGTCTTCGAGTGTCTCGATGAGCGAGCCGCCGACGCCGGCCTTGGTGGCTCGGCCCTGTTCGATCGCGATGACGTCGGACTCGTCGACGCCGACGACCTCGGCGAGTTCGGCTGTCTGGAGGCCGGCGTCCTGGCGGGCCTCGGTGACCAGTTCGCCGTAGCCCGCGACGAGGTACGGCAACTGGTCGTCGTCGTAGTCGGCGCCGTCTTCCCAGTGTTCGCTGTCACCGGCAGCGGCGTCGTGCATGCGAGCGGTGTTCCGCGCGGCGCGGCGACCGCTGTCCCGGTCGCTTTCGTCGCTCGAACTCCCGCTCGACCCGGCTGTCGCGGACTCGTCGTGCTGGGCGGCACAGTCGGGGCAGACCTGCAGCGTCGCGCCCGCGACTTTCGCCGTCCGGAGGTCGGTGTCGGCGGCACCACAGAGCTCGCACGTCTCGCTGTCGCCGGAGCCGCCACCACCGGTCGAGTATTTGGCCATACCGCCCGGTAGTGGGTAGACGCTATTTGAATTGTGGGGTTCGGGCCGCGACGAACGTCGGCGCCGACG
>ENA-ORDC01001123-ORDC01001123.1-marine-metagenome-genome-assembly--contig:-NODE-1123-length-21430-cov-3.739006_pt1 | contig 21430 bp, 17 predicted proteins | sample MGYA00237783_ERZ508515 | MGnify/ENA primary metagenome ERZ508515 (study PRJEB26186, sample SAMN06268792) | marine metagenome | isolation source: Eden Landing Ponds, San Francisco, CA, USA | place... | reverse complement strand
CACGTTGAGCCTAAAACCGCTGAAAATTGGCTTCAAGCATTTGCCGCCTGGCTCAATGCTCCAAACTAAACACTACCCCTACATCCCCCGAAACATTTATCAGTCTATAATGAGGGTTAAAACCCGTATAGATGGAGCCGAGCCCGTCAACCCAGTCACGACGCTTTTCCGAAGAAGCCGCCCGTTCGATCACATTTCCCCACGCGAACATAACAGCGATTAACGCGATGTCCGATGTGTTCAGATCGACAGTCGGCCCACAGTCAATGGACGTTTTGCTACTCGACACACCTTCAACGGGGGGCGGTGAGGACACGAGACTGGAGGTCGATGCGTACACTGTAACCGGAGATGGTGCACACCTCCTGCAGTCTCTTTCGGTAGAGCATCCGGTCGGTGAACTACTGGAGCGGTCGATTGGTCCGTACCGCCCGGGTGATACGGACGTTGACGGTAAAGACATCTTTGACGGCGTCAGCTCGAAGGTCCTCTTTGCGAACGCATTGCTCACGAATTCCATCGATCTACTCGAACAGGGGGTGCACCCGCAAGAAATTATCAGTGGTTTCCAATCAAGCCTCACTGTCGTGGAGAATACGCTTCGTTCCTCCAGCATTAACCCGGGAGACGACGAGAGGGTGTCTGCTGCTGATGCGGCCCGTACAGCACTTACAGGGAATGATTTCGGAAAGATGCGGGACGAGATCGCGAATCTCGCTGCGACTGCTGCCGACGAGATCGGTGAACCGAATGAAAGGTCGTTTGACGTCACGACAGTGCGATACGGATCGTTACGCGACAGTCGGTTGATCAAGGGAACCGTTCTAGATCGCAATACGGTGGTTCATCAAGAGATGCCTCGACGCGTTGCGGATGCGAACGTACTGTTGTTGGGCGGGCACGATCAGGGTGGGTTACAAGATCCGGATGTTGTGGATGATTTCGACGTCGAACTGGAATCACCGGAAGCGATCGGCTCATTCGAACGAAAGGCAGCAGATCAGCGACGAGATGTCGTTGATCAGATTGTCCAAGTCGGTGCCGACGTCGTCGTCACGCAAATGGGGATAAACAGTCATTATCAGCAGCTGTTGGCTGACCACGGGGTTATGGCGATTCGACGCGTCCACCCTCGTAATCTACAGCGGTTGTCGTTGGCGACCGGAGCGACCATCGTAAAAGACAACCACGACATCGATCCGACACATCTCGGCAACTGCGACACCGTCGTTGAGACGGAAATCGAACAGCGGAAGCACCGTCGAAAACACAGACGAGTGGTTATTTTCGAGGGTTGTACGAATCCCGATTCGGTCACGATGTTGTTGTGTGGGACGTTCGGACAGCTCGAATCGCAAGTGCCACGTGAAGTCCGGAAAGCAGTGCTGGCAGCCGCACAGTCGACGAGAGACGGACCTTCGGAAGGAGTTGTTCCGGGTGGCGGAGCCATAGAAATAGCGATCGCACACCGAATTAGACAGGAGGCAAAAACACAGGGGTCGAAAAGCCATCTCGCGATGAACGAGTATGCGTCAGCTCTCGAAAATCTGGTGCAGACTCTCGTCGATAATGCCGGAATGGACCCGCTTGCCACGGTCGCAGATCTCCGTAGAGCGAATCGAACGGACTCGAAAGTGGGTGTTGTTCTTCCTGAGGGGAATATCACCGATACGATTGAAGCCGGAGTAGTTGATACGACCGCGACGAAAAAGAACGTCTACAGGAGCGGTACCGACCTCGCGGCATTGGTCCTTCGTGTCGATGACGCGTTAGATGCGACGTTCGAGGGGAAGACAGTGGATACGGGGGAAGCGATCTATCGAGAACCGGCAGAGCGACATCAGGAATACGTCGAAGAAGCTGGTTCTCAGACAGTCTGGAATTGACTCCTAAAAGGTGAGTTCGTCAGAGGAACGAACTCGAAGAACTGTCAAACCACTATCCACGGGCTAACTCTGTAATATCTACTCTACGAAGAGAGAGATAGACGATCCCGAATATGACGATTAGCAGCATAAGCGAGAGCGCCGATGCGGCGGGATAGTCGAGTCCTTGGTTCACTGTCGTATAAATTAGCGTAGAAATCGTACTGCTTCCACCACTGAGAAATTGCGGGACAGCAAAGTTTCCGATCGAAAGAACAAACACGAAGATCGATCCGATCACGACGCCTGGGAGGCTAAGTGGCCAAGTCACGTTTTTGAACGTGGCTATCGGATTGCCCCTCAGCGTTTCTGAAGCGTCGAGCAATCCTTCATCCACCTGTGTGAGGGCAATGTAGATCGGAGCAGCCATAAAAACCACGTAGTTCTGTAAGTATCCCAAAATCTGGGAGACCGGTGAGAAGAGTAGCCAAGAGAGCGGTTGATCGATAACACCAGCCAGTAGAAGCACTTGGTTGATCACGCCCTCCTTTCCGAGAACCGGAATCCATCCCAAGGTCCGAATGATTCCTGAGGTCCAAAACGGAATGATGAGGAACAACAGCAGAATGATTCCGCCGTTTTGACTGGTGTAAAATCGAAGGTAATACGCCAGCGGGTATCCGAAGACGAGGGTAATAAGCGTCACGACCGCTCCAGTGAGAAGCGTCTCGAGGAACACTTGACGGATCGTAGCAGACGTGACAACGTTGATCCAGGGCTCTAACGTGAGCGTGTGCTCTACCGAGAAGGAACTATAGGTGAGGAAACTGTAATAACTGATAACTCCGAGCGGAATCAGGAGGAATACTCCGAACCAGAGCACCGAGGGCCCGGCAAGGAGGTATGACTCGTGTATCGATATGGAATCTCGTGATATTTTTTTCATAGTGTGCAGTGATCGATTTATCGTTCTTACGCGCTCTGGAATTCTTGCCAGCGGTCCAACATATATTCCGCGTTATCGGGCCAGATCTGGAAGAATCCGATACGGTCAATTCGCTCTTCGATCGAACCGCAGTCCCGCTTCTGTCCGTCGGATGAGGGTGTGCCCTCTTCAGATGACCAGTCGTACGATTGGGGGTCGAACAAAGCGGGGTCATCGACCGATTCGTACGTCTTCTTGCCTTCATACGCCCAGTCATAGTACTCTGGACCCATCCCCTCACCACTACTGTCTGATCCGTCACGAACTAATTCCTTGTTCGGGTAGTGTGGGACTGAGTACCCCCAGTTTTGAATGTATCCTGGGAACCACGCACCAAGGTGGACGTCGTTGTACAGCGAGTGGACAGCCTCGCGGTTGTTCCGATCGGACGCACCCGGGTTGAGCGGTGCCATTCCGACGTACCAGAACCGATAGCCCTGGGCCCCTTTGCTCATCGTCGCGTACTCACACGGCGTGCCGGAACGACGAACGTCGAGAGCAGCCGGCTGCCATAGGTCACCGATGACTGCCTCCTCACCGGCCATTAAATTGACCGAGTTTCCGTAGGCGGTCCACGTCGATCTGAACTGTCCGTTCGATTTCTGTTCGACCAGGTAATCGATAACCGTGTCGAGTTGGTCCTTTGTGGGATTATTCAGCTCACCCACTGATCCATCGATCTGATCATTGTCGAGGAGGTGCATCATCGTCTGTGGGATCTGGATCGGGGCAGCACCATTGACGAGCACCTCGCCCTCGTATTGGTCATCGAACAAAGCGCTCCACTTTGAAACGTCATCGACGTACTTCGGGTTATACCCGATCGCGTCGAAATTATATGCGTACGGCGGGAGCCGAAGGCTCCCATCGGATTTATTCTCCCATACTTCCTGATCGATAGTCTCCGTTTGTTCCTCCAACTGTGGAATCCGCTCTCCGGGATTCAAAAAGAGGTCTGAAATGGTATCTTCCGACCAATTATCCAGATCGGCTGTATCTACACCATAGCTGGCATCGTTATCCACGGTAAGAGCCGATGCGGTCGACGTATCCAACGAAAACACGTCCATCGTTTCTCGACCGCCGCTCAGGACCTGTTGTTGAACGGTCGAGCCGGTGGCCGTGGTTAATTCTATATCGTTTCCGCTCACCTCAGTGTACTTTTCACCTTGACCATCTCTCACCCCGTAGGCGGGTCCGATCCACTGGAGCGTCGACCCGTTGCTACTGCTACTCTCTTGACCACCCTCGTTGTCGGTATCTTCATTCCCACCGCCACCAATGCATCCGCTTATTCCAGCTGTCGCGGCAGCTGCGCCACCGTACTTGACAAAGTTTCGCCTGCTGAGTGGTTCTCGCATGGCTTCTACTAACACAGTTCATCGAAGAGATAAAAGTGTATTGGATATTTTCATATGATAGCAGCATACATAGAAAGAAAATATGATCTTGACGGTGGGTGAGGCAAGGGTGGGGAAGAGACCTCACCGCTTAAAATTATATAAAGAATAGTACACTAGTGAGGAACAATTATATATTGGAATGTCGAATGAGTTGCTATGGCGGCCCATCCAGCGATCGACATAGATTCATTGAGCAAGAAGTTCGGTGACGAACTTGTCCTAGATCGTATCGACCTCTCGATTAACGACGGGGAGTTCTGCGTGGTAATCGGGCCCAGCGGATGCGGAAAAAGCACGTTGTTGAAGTGCATAGCAGGGGTTTCCGATCCGGATACGGGAGAGATACACCTCCGAGGAAAAAATACAGAAGCGCAACCTGCCCGAAACCGGAATATCGGTCTCGTGTTTCAGGAGTTCGAAGAGACCCTATTCCCACACAAAACCGTCGAGGAGAACATCGCATTCGGTCTCAGGCAAAAGTCCGAACCCCCATCAGAAGAGCATATCGAAGGCCGAATCGACGAGATGCTCGACCTTCTCGCTATTGCGCCTACCAAATCGAGTTATCCAGACGAGTTAAGTGGCGGGCAACAACAGCGCGTCGAGCTGGCCCGCCAACTCGTTCGTGACTGTGATATCACATTGTTCGATGATCCGTTAGCGGATCTGGATTACAAACTCCAAAAACGAATGGAGATCGAAATGAGGCGGCTTCACAAAGAACTCGAGAGCACGTTTTTGTACGTGACGCATAACCAGGATCAAGCACTAAAACTTGCAGACAGGCTGATCGTGATGAACGAGGGAGTAATCGAACAGGTGGGGACACCCGAGGAAGTGTACACTAATCCAGCGAATGCATTTGTCGGCCGGTTTGTCGGCGATTCTAATCTCCTGATAGGCAACGTGGTGCAAAAAACCGAATCAGAGATACGAATCGAAACACAAATCGGCGAACTCTCCGTCTCGAATACTGGAGATCAGCCAACGGTTGACTCCGAGGGCGCTGTATTGATTCGTCCTGAGGATGTTGTTATCGGAGACGACGCGGAAAGTTGTCGAAACAATATGGATGTCGTCCTCGAAGGGAAGACGTACACGGGGGAAGTGACCGAGTATTCAGTCTCGGTATCCGGATACAAAAACGAACTACAAGTCGTCAGGCCCGGCAAACCGGGTGATATAGGCAATAAAAACGAGGCGAAGATCGGCTTCAATCCAAATGCGGCACAGTTCTTCGAAGAGATGAGCGTTACTGGAGACATACAAGCCAGTGATCTGTTAGAGGCAGAACAATGAACGAAGCAGACAACCTGTTGACCCAATCTGACCGACCAGAACAGTCCGAGTCCGAGAGAGTGATGCTTGATGTTTCTGGACTCACCAAGATATACCCCGATGGAACGCTTGCGGTCGATGATATCGACTTCTCCGTCGACGCTGGGGATTTTTGCGTTATTATCGGCCCGAGTGGATGTGGTAAGTCGACGACACTTCACTCACTCGTTGGAAATCTCGATGTAACTACCGGGACGATCAGCCTCGACGGGGTGGATATCACCGACCAGCCAACCCACGATAGAGATATTGGTCTCGTCTTCCAGGATTTCCAGCTCTTCCCGCATCTCTCCGTAGCAGAGAACATCGTATACGGTCTGGAGCAGATGGAGCTCGATGATCAAGAGAAAAACCGACGGACGGAACGGCTCTTGGAGATGATGCAGTTGGAGGACCTGGCGGATCGTGACCCAGAGGAACTCTCCGCGGGACAAAAACAGCGAGTGGCGCTTGCACGGAGTCTCGTCCTCGAACCGAAGTTACTGTTGCTGGACGAGCCGCTGGGAGATATGGATTATAAACTTCAGAAGCGAATGGAGCGGGAATTACTTCGCATCCACAGGGAGTTCGATACTACCTTTATTTACGTCACACACGACCAAACGCAGGCGATGAGGCTCGCTGATCAGATCATCGTAATGAACGACGGGCAGGTGGAGCAATCTGGTTCGGTTGCGGAGATCTATAATTCACCGAATACTGCTTTTGTATCGGCATTTGTGGGAGATTCGAATACATTCACTGGGAACCTCGAAAAAGAGCATATCGATGGCAGCGTAACCGTCAATACGGACCTTGGTTCGTTCAGAGCCTCATCAGCCAATCTTCAATCACCGATCGACGAGGTCCTGGGATCCGAGATGTCCTTTTCTGTTCGACCGCAGCATCTGACGCTGTCTGGTGAACACGAAAATACGCTCGAATGCCGAGTACAAGACGTGATTTGGAACCCTGGATCGAGTACGCAAGTGTTGTTGGATGTCCAAGCAGATGGCGCCAGTAAGGAAATCAGTCTGAAGTCGTGGGAGGTGTCCACCGTTCCAGAGGGGAATGTGCAAGTGAGTTGGAAGCCCGAGCACACGATCCTCCTGGAGCAGACGAGTGTTGTGGAGGGAATCGATTTACAAAAGGATATCCTCGGAAGTTAATCGATATTCAGTATTTCCAACGTTCAAAAATGGTGTTTCCCGCGTTTCAATGCCTGATCTCTTCGTTCCTCATCGTCTGAATATTGACTTCGATGACGTTCGCAGCGCTCGTAACGAGATCCGGGACTGTCTTGTGAAAGTCGTCTCCTTGCATCCGGCTTGTCGGCTTTGTAATACTCACGGCTCCGAGCACAGTCTCATTTTTGTCTAAAATCGGAGCCCCTACCGCTCGGGTCCCAAATATTTCTTCTTCGTCGTTCTGTGCGTACCCCTGTTCACGAATCGAGTCTAATTCCTCAAAGAGTTCATCTCTAGAGGTTAGTGTTTTCTCGGTGCGCTGTGGAAGCCCCGATTCCTCGATGATCTCTTCCACCCGAGTTTCGGGAAGGTAGGCTAGAATGGCCTTTCCGTACGCTGAACTGTGTAAATAGCCCGGCTTTTCGAGCTTTTTTTCGAAATAATTCTTTCCCACAGCGTTCTGTCCACGAGCCTCGTGTAAGTAAATGAGATCCCCGTGTTCCTCAGTGACCAGATGAACGTATTCATCGGTCTCTTCGGCCAATCGCTCGATTTCGGATCGTCCCGCATTGAAGAGAGCGTTGTCTTTTTTCACAAACTCCCCGAGGCTGAGAAAGTGAAGCCCTAATTGATATTTCCCATCCTGTTTGACCACGTATTTTTGCTCTTTCAAGGTAGCAAGATGGGTATAAACGGTTCCTTTCGGCATATCAAGGTGCTCTGCAAGCTCTGTAACGCCGGCTCCCTGTAACTGTTCCAGCGCGTGGATTATGTCCCAACTGGTCGCGACGGTCGTCATCGTCCGCGGCGACGATTGTTTGGCCATTTGGAAGCACATACCAAGCCAAAATACTTAAATTTACCCATCTGAATGGCCAATGGATGAGTAGAGATTCAATATTTCTAGCGGATATTTGTCTAATTGTCCAAATTACTGTTTGTGAGTTACGATCTTTATGTTGAATATGACCGTTGCGGGTGACAATTTCGTATGTCTATTCCAAACAATCATATTTAGATTGGCGCCGATACTGCTAGATATATCGGATCATCTACCGTCGCATTGGCCAAAACTGGTAGATCGTAGATATATCGAACGGAATTCGCACCGAGGGGGGTTATGTCAATTACAAGGGTACATCTGTAATGGTCAGTCTACATGTTAAGCACTGTTGAACGATATGCCCAGTCTCTATTTCGTTATTCCAAACACATACAGAGACACAGGAAGCCATCAATTCGGTTTCCGAGAAAGGGTGGCAAGATCTGAGCCTTGCGGTATGAAACGCAGCGAAGGCTGTGAGCACAGGCTTGATCGAACTGGCGGAGGGGACAGAAGGGAAATCGGTCACGGAAGGGTCTAAATCAGCATTTGAAGATCAAAGACCGGTCCTTCACATATTACTGAATCCCCGTTTCACGCTCGTACCTACAACCGACGAGTCCGATCGGCCAGTCGTACCGCGTGCTATTATCGGCCGGTTCCACCAGGATGCCTTCACGGCGAAACACGTCCTGGTAACGAACGTGAGACAATATGCGGAAACAGGTCGAAGTCCGCGAAATCAGTACTAAAATTTTATGAATGGTGAGGTTTAATAGGGGAGTATGGTAATCGTGGCTGCAGTCGACCGATCAGATCAAGCGAGTGCCGTACTCGAAGAGGCCAATGTCCTTGCACAGCGGTTCGACGAGGGCGTACACGTGCTGCACGTGATGAAGCGATCAGAGGCGATTCAAGGTGGAGAAGACAGCGGTGGTAACGGCGATGGCGGGATACCGACATCGGATCTTCAAGACCGAGCGGCACAGGTCGCCTCGAAGTTGATCGATGGACAGCAGTTCGGTGTCGAAGTGGAAGCCGTCGGTCGTATCGGCGATCCAGCGAGTAAGATCGTCGAATACGCCGAAGATCAGGACGCACGATACGTGGTTGTGAGCCCTCAACAGCGGAGTAAGACGGGGAAGGTACTCTTTGGAAGCGTCGCTCAGTCGGTTCTATTGAATGCGCACTGTCCGGTCGTTTCGCTGCGGGCTCGATCTCTCGACCAGTAACACCGAGCGTCCGACTCAACAGCGAGACGAACAGAAGAGTCGAGGGGTGGGACCAGGTACCGACTCCCATCTGTGGGCGACGTTCCGCGAGGGCCGCCTGGATTGCTGCGATATCAACCTGCCCCGCTGGATTCTGACGGTACTTCGAGCGCCGGCAGTCCGACCTCGACGAACTCGTCACCGCCGACCTCTTCGGACGGCTGAGTCTACTCGCCGGGAGTCTGATCCCCAAGCGACTTCCCTCGATTTTCGATGTCGTTATCACTGCTTCTCCGTCACTGAGCCTCGGGGAGATGGCATAACGGTCCTCATCTCTCGGACTCTGGCAGACGTTCTCATATAAAAGAAACGTCGTGTCGAGTGGGCCGGGACGCTGAAGCGCGTCTAGCCTCGTAGCCGTTCACAGGGGAAACAAGATATTGGACTCTTGGAGGCATCAGTGCAGCCGATCCGCGGCGCCGAAGACTGCTCGTCGTCGGTGACCGACAGTCGGCACCAATGGTACTCCGCAGCGGCACCTTCTGACTGCGGCTGAGTGGGCATCCCACTAACAAGTATCAGAAATACATCGTTATCTTTATTTATTATGATATTGTTTGAGTTTCTGTGTCAAGTTAGACGTTGGCACAGCAGCAACCAGGCCAATCCGGCAAACCCAACACAAATATGACTGAAGATAATGTCAAATCGTCATTGAGAACGTTCATAGATGAGTTAGATCGGGTGATCTTTGGTATTGGGATAACAGTCACTACCCTCGCAGTGCTCGGGTTCGTTTTCTGGGAGGAAGCGGCGATAAGGTTGACAGGTGATATCAATACGTTCCTCTGGACAGAACTAAGTTGGGCGTACCTGCTAATTATGTTCAGTGCGGTGGTGTTCGTCCTCTTTCTCATATTGGGTCCGTGGGGAAGCATCAAACTCGGGAAAGAGGAGGACGAACCGGAGTTCGGGTATCTAACGTACTTCGTGATGCTGTATTCCGCGGGGACTGCAGCAGGCGTCGTGTTCTGGGGCCCGGCAGAAGCAATCTTCCACTATCAGTCACCATCACCCTTCTTTGACGTAGCAGCAGAAAGCCCGGGAGCAGCTATCGGTGCGATACAATACAGCTACTTCCACTGGGGACTCTCGGCGTGGTCGGCATATATGGTGATTGCAATCCCGATCGCCTATCTCGCCTACAAGTACGACGCGCCGCTGCGTGTTTCCACGCTTATCGCACCGTTGGTCGGCTTGGACAATCTGAACAGCGTATGGGCGAAACTGATCGACGTCGTCGCGGTCTTTGCTACTATCGGAGGCGTAGCGACGACTCTCGGATTGGTGGGAAGCCAATTCCTCGTCGGACTCGATTACGTCACAGGGATCCAATTGGGTGACGGCGGAACTGTGCTTATGATCACCGGCCTGACGATAGGATTCACGCTCTCCGTGTCAGCGGGGATCAAAAAGGGAATTCTGCGGATTTCCTACTTCAATATGACGCTGTTTTCGGTGCTGACCATAGCGGCGTTTATACTGGGACCAACGTCCTATATTCTCCTAACGGGGACAGAGGCTCTCGGTAACTACATCGATCAGTTTATCGCGATGAGTTTTTATACGAGTGCCGGGACCGGCTCCAGCGCGTGGGTCGGAAACTGGACGATCTTCTTCTGGGCGTGGTGGTTCTCGTGGGCACCGTTCGTCGGTCTATTTATCGCCCGAATCTCCCGTGGACGAACGATTCGCGAAGTGTCGATCATCGGGGTATTCGCGTCGACCGGAGTCACGGTTCCCTGGTATGCAACGATGGGCGGATCGGCGATCTTCTTCCAAAGTTCGGGAGTAGCAGACATTCTCGGCACGATCAGTCAGTACGGAGGTGAAGAAGCCGCAGCGGGATACCCATTATTCGATGCACTACCATTCGGTGAAATCCTGATGGTGATGTTTTTGGTTCTCGTCACGACGTTTTTCATCACCTCTGCAGACTCATCGACATTAGCGCTCGGTATGCTCACGACAGGAGGAGAGGAATCGCCGTCACTGATCAACCGGGTTATCTGGGGCGGGATAATCGGGTTACTCGCATCAGTGCTGATGGTTGTCGGGGGAGTGAACGCGCTCCAGGCCGCTGCGATTATTACGGGCGGTCCGTTCGCGATCGTCGTCCTCGTCTCGATCTATTCGATGACGAAACTATTCAGTAGTCATTTCGAGGTGATCAGTAGGACGCCGACTTCAGTACAGAGGGAGACGCCAGTGCAAGACGATTGAAAATCTCCCAGCGTAATTCTTCTTCGCTCGACCCTCGCGTGGCGCCTTTTACTCGCAGAAGTCCATAAGACGATGAGTCTAGGGCCGATGAAAGTCGATCGCGGTACTGTTCTCCCCGAAATGCACCGCCGTTTCGCTCGGCCGGGTCCGCGCGACGGGTGTACCCTCCTTTAGGACCAACCGACGAGGTGAACGCGTCCGTAACGTATCGAATGCGCCGAAGCTGTCATACACGACGAGCGACCCTTCGTCTCCCGGGTCGAGCCCGTAGTTTTCTGCGCCGAAAATGCTCGAGTTCGCCACTGTCAGCATATCCCATATCGTTTGGACGTCGTCGTACCCACTCATCTGCGCATAGTGAATTAACACGTACGCAGCGTCGAGTGGATCGGCCTTTCCATAGTGATACCACGGGTCCATAACCGAATCGTGCCCGAGGCCGACCGTGACTCCCGCGTCGTGAAGTTGATCGATACGAGTGTGTCCTCGTCGTCGCGGATAATCGTCGTATCGACCCTGTAGTACGCTGTTATCCGGAGGGTTGGTGATTACACTAACGCCACTTTCTGCGAGGAGAGAGATGACCTTGCTCGCATATGGGTTCGGGTACGAGTGAAGCGCAGCCGCGTGGCTCGCCGTCGTTCTATCTCCCCAGTTGTGCCGTCGCGCTTCGTGTGCCAGTACCTCCGTGAATCGGGATCCGGGATCGTCCGTCTCGTCGATGTGCATATCGATCTTCAGGTCTTTGTCCCTGGCAATATTGAACGCGGTTTGTATCGATTTCACTCCCGTCTCCCGCGTTGGTTCGGCGTGGGGGATCGCACCGACGACGTCGACACCCATTTCCACCGCTTCCCGAAGTGAGGTCTCGTTTCCTTCCGCGGTGTAGATACCGTCTTGTGGAAATGCGACGACTTCGATGTCGATAAAATCCTGCAGCTCCCGTCGCAACTCGACAAGTGCTTCAACCGTCGAGAGAGAACTTTCAGTCGCATCTGCATGTGTTCGGACTCTCGTGACGCCGTTCGCAACGAGCCATTTTACCGTCCGCTTGGCTCTCGTTTTTACGTCTTCCTTGGTCAGATCTCGCTTGTATTCGGCCCAAATATCTATGCCCTCAGACAGGGTTCCAGCGTCGTTCCAACGCGGCTCTCCCGCAGCGAGGGCGTAATCCAGGTGTATGTGTGGCTCAGTGAGCGAGGGAGTGACTAACCGACCGTCTGCATCGAAAACTCGTTGTTCGTCCGCGGAGACACCAGAAATCGTCCCGGCTTCGGTTATGTCGCTGATGGCCCCATCTCGAATCCGAATATCCACACTTCGATCCGCTACTGTCGTGGCATTCAATATGGTGAAGTTTCCCATAGTATCCCATCCTGGGTTATTCATATAATATTTATGTGATCGATCCGCGTCTGACGAAGCGCGTCTCGGAGACAGAGAGCACTGTCCGCCGGGAGGCTGTCAGGTCGAAAAGCGTGTGAGGGTACTCTTCGAACACCCCCGAGTGGTCTCGAATAAAACCCGAAAGAATACATTGATTTACTGTGTGAGTTCTACGAAGACAGCATATGGCGATTATAACAAGAGTCTATTTCTCTCATCCGAGGATGGCGTTAGCGCACGTGATCGAATCGATACCACACCTCGAGATTCGGGCACTTCAAGAGGTGAGTACTGACCCGACGCATAATATGCATTATTTTATCATAAATCAGGAAAGTGTCCAAGAGTTCGAGGAGGTAATCGAGTCCGATCACACGGTAGCAACCGCTCAACGAGTACCAAGTTATGAAAACCAACCTGTCTACCGCATCGAATTCACTCCCGAGACGCTGTTACTCGGATCGATCGTCACGCAAGAAAACGGATTCGCGCTGAACGCGTACCGACACAGCGAGGGGTGGATCGAACGCTGGCAACTCCCTGAACACGAATCACTGCAGAAAATCTGGAACTTCGCAGACGAACAGTCGTTCACCTTCGAGATCTGTGAAATCCACCAGGTATCCGATTACGACAGAAATAGGAATCACGGACTCACGGAAAAACAGGAGGAATTACTGGCTGTGGCCTATTCGAACGGTTATTTCGACAAGCCACGGGAGATGACGCTCGAGGAAATCGCAGAGACACTCGGTATATCGACGTCCGCGGCAAGCGGACGCCTTCGCAGGGGAATAAAAAAGCTCGTTGAATTATCAGACATCGATTCGTTGATCGAACCAGTCATCGAGGAGTAAAGACTCCACACCAGCCGTCGAGACTGACACTCGCTATCAGACGATGTGGAAGGTTTCAGGGGTGAATGTGGGGGAGTATGACCAGATGGCTATGTCGAGAGTTCCCTAATCGGTACGTGTGCGATCAGTACAGAGTTTCACGATCCAGTCAGAACAGCTACCCGATCGGATCCTCACGTCCGCAGACCAGATAAGAAACGCTCAGTCGGTATCGTGGGTCGAAACGGGGAAACGCCCGAAGTCAACCCCTATGGTTCACGACAAGAGATCGAGAACGGTGTCTGAAAGAACCGAGACACCTATCAGCAGGCAATCCTCGTCGACGTCGAACGTCGGCGTGTGATGTCCGCTGGGACTATCACTTCCGATCCCGACATACGTCGCTTTCCCGCCGTTGTCTTTGACGGCCCGCATAAGGTAGGTGACGTCCTCGCTGGCGCCCGCACTCCTGCGTCGGTGCACTACGGAAACGCCATCGACACCGCCTGCGATCTCGTCGACGAGACCGACCAGTTCTTCGTCGCTGTCTTCACGAATCGCCTCCCCGATGAGCGAGGTCTCCTCCTCACAACCGTGGGCTTCCGCCGCCGCGTCGATGTGGCGGTGGAGTGAATCGCGCATATATTCCATCAACTCGTTCGATTCCCCACGTACCTCTACTGTCGCAGTCGCCTTATCAGCGATCACGTTGGCGGCGTTGTCGGAATTGATCTCACCGACGTTGACACGAGTGGCACCGTCTCTGTGACGCGGAATACCGAAGATATTGTTCGTGGCGGTCACAAGCGCTTGTACCGCATTACGGCCCTCATTGGGTGCGAAGCCGGCGTGAGCCGATTCGCCCGTGAACGTGACGTCGAAACGCGAGAAGGCGAGCACCTCGTCGAGGCCTGCGATCACGGTTCCAGTCGGGTACTCAAGCCCGACGTGCGTGCCGATCAGGTAATCCACGTCGTCGATGTGTGGCCCGGCGGCCATCGCTTTTCCGCCTCCGAGTAGTTCCTCTGACGGCTGGAAGAACACCTTGAACGTGCCGTCGAATTCGCTTTCGATGACAGTCTGGAGCGTCCCCAAGCCGAACGTTATGTGTGAGTCGTGTCCACACGCGTGCATATAGCCTTCATTCTCGGAGCGGAATCCCTCGGCAGTCGGCTTGTGATCCCCGTCAGACGATTCAGTGATCGGGAGGGCGTCGATATCGACGCGGAGCCCCACCGTCGGACCGTCACCGCGTTCGACGACCGCGACGACACCGGTGTGTCCGCCCTCGACCTGTTCGAGGACGTCCGTCCGGTCCGTCCGAGCGGCCGCCCGATCGAGCCACTCCGATAGCTCCCGTTCGTCCGGTACCCCCAATCGCTCCTCGGGGGCGAGCGCGTCGGCCCCGACGTGTATTTGATCGACGCCGAGGCGTTCGAGTTCCTCGACGATTCGGGCCGTCGTCCAGAACTCGCGCCACCCCGGCTCCGGGAATTCGTGGAATTCACGCCGGAGGTCGATGAGTTCTTGTTTCGTCGGCAGGTGCGTGTTCGTTGTCATTGGTAGCTTGTAACTTCGCAGTTGTTCGTGATCATACTATCTACGTCATTCGTTCTCTTCGTCGGGTGGTGAGATCATACCGTGCTGCCACATCCAGCGGGCGATGAGCGTCGTTCCGAACACGGAGACGACTATCACCGCGTACAGCGGGTAACTCGGAAGGAAGGCCAAGTATCCGAGTTCCAGCAGCAGCGTCATAACCAGGGCGATGGCGAAACCGATCCCCGCGACTTTCGGATAGTCCCGCCCGAACTGTGCGAAGATGGCCCCGAAGACCGCCGGAACCAGGTACGATTCGAGCGCGTTTCGCCACAGTTCGGGGAGCGCTTGGAACGCGGAGACGAGCGCGACCGCACCGAAGCCCAACACCAGGGTGTTGACGAAGATCGAGGCGGCGATCGCCACCGTCGAAATGATGCTCGCCTGCGGCGTTCCCGTCTCGACGTCCGAGGCCTCTTGTGCCGCCGCGGCACAGGGTAATCGCAGGTTCGAGATGTTCCCCGACATAAACGCCATATACGTCCCCGGGATGCCCAGTACCGGATAATACGACAGCGGTTCGATGAACCACGCCCATCCGAACGTGAGCGCGACGGACACGAACGCTCCGACGATCGCCTGCGACGGGGGAAGGATATCGAAGACGGTCAGCAGCGCCACCGCCGGACCGAGCGAGAGCAGAACCGCGAGAAGGTTGGTGCGTCGCCCCCACTTGTTGATATAGGGCACGAACTTGTCCTCGTAAACGTCCGTTCCGCTCGCTGCTCCGGACATCTCTCCCTCTGAGTGCTGGTTTTCAGACATCTTACCACCAGCTCCCCACGGTTACCTGTATCGCGACACCCGCCACCAGTCCGACCAACATCGCCGTTCCGAGCGCCCACTCTTTGAGCCACTGGATGTCTCGGCTGTCGGCGAGATGCAACAGCCCGAGCATCGTCAGTCCGCCGACCGCGATGGAACCGGTCTCCGGCGTCCCGGCGGTGGCTTCACCGGTCAAGAAGTACGCGAAGGCACCGAGCATCGCTGCGGCGCTGACAATCGGGAGGAGTTTTTCGTTGCCGTTGCTGATCTTCGTTCTGACTGTCTCCATATGGCGCGTACCGAACGCCGAGACGAGCAACCACCCTGTGCCACCGAGCGTCATCGCCCAGACCGCGGTCGCGTACGCCGTTTCTGTGATGCCCTCGTCGCCCAGACTGTACCCGAACTGGCTGACGCCCAGTTCGGCGGCCGGCAGCTCGAACGCCACCGATCCGATCACCGTGAGACGCATCCACGCGACGGGACCGCCGACGGTGGCGATCAACGCCAGCATTCCCGCTAACACCGCGATGGAAGGACCGATAGCCGAGATCACTCCCGTCTTGAATCCGGTCTTCAACTTCTGCTCGGACAGCCCCATCTCCTTTCCGTCGTTCCACGCGCGCCGGAGGAAGAGAGTGGCCTGCAGGAGCACGGCCAAGACGACTGGCAACGTTGAGAGCCACAGCCAGCGGCTATTGGCGATGTCCAGATACGCTGGTAGCGGCACTAGCTCGTACCCTATCATACACTATTTAGTCGATTAAATCAACACATATAAGCTACGATGCTGGCTGGCAGGGCTGTACGTCTCATACGGTTAGACAGTAGTCCGTGGAACGGTTCGACACCCACGCAGGGTGCCGACACGCCTCACGAAGTTCTGTCCGACAGTATCAGTTCATAGATTCGAGGCAGGATTCCAGAGCCGATAGTCTAAAATGAGCCAGTAGCGATAGAAGATTCACCGGTGCAAGAGATCGTGCGAAATTTCCTGGGTGACCCCTTCGCCGTCATGAACACGGTCGGACTGGTCGCGTTCGCTTTCGTCGGGTCGGCAAAGGCGATCCGCGAACGGTTCGATCTGTTCGGAGTGGCCGTTGTGGGTCTCGCGACCGCGTTCGTCGGCGGGACGACGCGCGACATTCTCGTTAACCGAGTCCCACTGTCGTTGAGTTCGCTGGGCGAGATTAGTCTCGGAATGCTCGGCGTGATCCTTGCGGTGGGATTGAGCGTCGTCCTCGACTCACCCGACGATCACCCGATCACGATGCTCGCGGACGCCGTCGGACTCGGCGCCTTTGCGACGGCCGGCGCGATCGTGGCGACGGAGGCCGGCATCCCAAGTTTCGGAGTGATCGCGATCGCAACGATCAACGCTGCCGGCGGTGGGGCCTTCGCGGATCTGCTGTTGGACCGGTCTCCGTTCATCCTCGTGACGGACTTCTACGCGAGCTGTGCGGTGCTCGGCGGTGGCACGTACTGGATCGTGACGACCGTATTCGCGACCGAGGGCGTCGCCGCCGGGCTGTGTGCCGCGGTCACCGTCGGGACGCGACTGACCGCGGTCACTCGCGGGTGGGAACTTCCCACTGCCCAGTCGCTCGAAGCGCTACTCCTGGGGTTCGACGGCAAGTAGTGGTGCCGCATCCGGTCGAAGAGGCGTCAACACTGAAGCGTGTGAATCGACCGATCGATCGCGTTCGCAGCCATCGCTGTCACTACGGTTCGACCGTCAGACAAGCCTGTATCGTATCTATGCAATCGCTTACAGTGAGTTTCGACTCCACAACGAGCGTCAGTGCGAGACGATCTAACCGGCATTGACGAGTCGTCGCTCCGAAACAGACTCCAGATCGAAGACGTCTCGGGGGAGGACATCGCCTCCGCCGTCGAACGGTTCACCGAGACGCGATTTCGCGTTCGATCTGGGTTACCGTCTCACGTAACTCCGGCACGATCTCTTCTTCGGAGAGGCGGTACGGTGGTCCGGACACATCGAGGGATCCGAGTACGCTCCCGTCCGGATTCGTGATAGCCATCCCGACGGCCATCAACCCCTCGAGGGCTTCCTGTTGGTTGAGCGAGTAGCCCCGTTCGCGGGTCCGCTCCAGTTCCTCGTAGAGTTCCGGTGCGCTCTGTATCGTGTTCTCCGTCTCCGCGGGGAGCCCCCACCGATTGAGTACCTCGTCGACGCGCTCGCGAGAGAACTCCGCGAGCATAGCCTTGCCGCTCGCGGAGTTGTGCATATGGAAGTATCGTCCCACCTGGAACCCCTCCTTCGCGGGGTCGTTGTTCTCGTCGAAGATGATGACCGACCGACCGTGCTCGGTGATGGCGAACGCGACCTCCTCGTTGAGGCGGTTGCTCAGTTCGTGAGCGTGTCGTCGCACGATGTCGTACTCGGGCTTCCGGTGTCGCGCTTGCTCGCCGAGGTGAAAGAGCTTGATGCCGAGGTGGAACTCGTTGCCCTCCTTGACGACGAGTTCGTGGTTGCGAAGCGTCGCCAGATGCGCGTGAACGGTACTGTTGGCCAGATCCAGTTCCGCGGCGATATCGCTCATTCGTGCGCCCTCGAGCCGGTTGATCGCGTCGACGATCCGGAGCGAGGTGGCGGTCGTCGTCAGTTCGCGTCCGTGTTCTGGCACGGGCGACCGTTCGTGGGGGATCCATATAAATATTCACGAGACGCGAATTTCACTGCTTCCTCGAAGCACAATTCGGGGGAGAGTTCGACTCATCTGGATCAGGTTATTGCGCTTTAACTACTAACCATCCGATGAATTTGCAATTAGGACTCTTATTGGTGTGACCGAGCCAAGATATGCACTTCTCCCGTTCCGCAGAAGCGAAATCTATCCCGATACCCGACGAGGCGACGACAGGCGATCGAGGCCGACCGAACGTCCGCTTCCGCTATAGACCCCTCACAAAGGGGTTGAGAACGAGGATTTAATCCGGTTATCGAATCGAGTCGGGAGCGGTCGACGTCGCCCTGCGCTGTCGGTCGCTGATCGGGATTCACGTGTCGCGAAAATCCAGACGTCATAATACAACGAATAGGTAATTATCTAAGTGAAAAACGTATAAATACTTGCAGTTGTATAACGTAAATTGTGTCATCCAAGCGAACACCGCTGTACGAATCCCACCGTCGGGCGGGTGCGGACTTTACCGACTTCGGCGGCTGGGAGATGCCGGTCTCCTTCGACTCGATTCAGCAGGAGCACCGGGCCGTTCGAGAGGACGTCGGGCTGTTCGACGTGAGCCATATGGGGCAGCTGGTCGTCGATGGGCCCGAGGCGGCGACGTTGTTGCACCGACTCACCCCGGGTGACGTACGGGATCTCGAACCGGGCGAGGCGCTGTATTCGTGTTTCCTTCGGTCTGACGGCGTCATACTCGACGACATCGTCGTGTACGATCATCCGAGCGAGAGCGAGTACGTCGTCGTGCCGAACGCCGGACACGACGAGGAGATGTACGATCGGCTGGGCGAGCACGCCGACCGCTGGGACCTCGACGTCACCCTCGAAAACCGGACCACGGAGACCGGAATGATCGCGGTACAGGGGCCCGAGGCAGTACCCCGTGTCGACGAGGAAGCGGACGAACGGATCGGCGACCTGGATCCGTTCACCGTGGCGGACACGTCGGTCGGCGACGTCGAGTGTCTCGTGGCCCGCACGGGATACACCGGCGAAGACGGCGTCGAGATCCTGTTCTCCGGTGACGACGCGGAAGCCGTCGACAGTGTGTTCGACGACGTTCAGCGCTGCGGGCTCGGAGCCAGAGACACCCTCCGACTCGAAGCGGGGCTGCTGCTCTCCGGACAGGATTTCGACCCCGAGGACGAACCGCACGACTCCTTCGAGGCCGGCATCGGGTTCGCCGTCGACCTCGACAGCGGGGACTTCGTCGGTCGCTCGGCGTTAGAACAGGCCCGCGAGGAGGGAGTCGACGAACGGATCGTCGGACTCCGCCTCGAGGATCGAGCGATCGCCCGCCACGGATACGAGATTCGTGCCGACGACGATCCCATCGGACGGGTGACGAGCGGGACGATGAGTCCCACGCTCGAAATCCCGATCGCGCTCGGATACGTCGACGCGGAGTTCGCCGACTCCGGCACCGAGCTCACCGTGTCGGTTCGCGGCCGGTCCGTCGACGCGACCGTCGTCGACACGCCGTTCCTCGAATCGTGCGGGGAGTGACGCTCACCGAACGCGCATAGCGGAGACGAGAACGCACGTCGACGACGAACGAGCATCGACGCGACGGCGAACGGTACGGACGACCGAACTTCGGAACAGATAATGAACGACACACACAGCGAACCTCAGAAACGATGACGTACGAAACTCCTGACGATTTACAGTACACCGACTCACACGAATGGATCGACGACAGCGGTGACGTCCTGCGAATCGGGATCACCGACTTCGCGCAGGACGAACTCGGCGACGTCGTGTTCGTCGAACTGCCCGAGGAGGGCGAATCCCTCGAGAGCGGCACGGCCTGCGCCGTCGTCGAGAGCATCAAGGCGGTCTCGGACATCTATACCCCGGTCTCCGGGACCGTGACCGCGACCAACGACGACGTTCTCGACCAGCCGGAACTGCTCAACACCGATCCGTACGGCGAGGGCTGGCTCTTCGAAATCGACGGAGAAGTACCCGACGACGCGCTCGACGCGGACGACTACCGGGAGCAGATCGAATAACGACAATGCAACGAATACAGCACGACGAAACGGACCTGTCGCACGACCCGGACGAATCGAGCCCCTTCGCGCCACAGACGCCGCGGGACGTGGACGCGATGCTCTCGGCGGTCGGTGCCGACAGCGTCGAGGAACTGTTCGACGTCCCGGAGGCGGTCGCGTTCCGAGGGGACTTCGACATCGAGGCGAAATCGGAGTACGAGGTCAGAAGCGAAATCGAGGACCTGCTCGGACGGAACGCCGACCGGACCGAATTCCTCGGGCGCGGCCATTACGATCATTACGTGCCGTCGGTCGTCGACTACCTCTCGCTGCGTTCGGAATTTCTGACCTCCTACACGCAGTACCAGCCTGAGACCTCTCAGGGGTTCCTGCAGGCGCTCTTCGAGTTCCAGTCGATGATCGTCGAACTGACCGGACTCGAGGTCGCCAACTGCTCGATGTACGATGCCGCGACCGCGCTCGGCGAGGCGGCCGCGCTCGCCGCTCGCGTCCGAGAAACCAGCGGGTCGCGCGTACTCGTTCCCGAGACCATCCGTTCGGAGCGACGCAGCGTGTTGGAAAACTACGCCGACGGCGCGGGGTTGACGGTGGAGACGTATCCGCTGGACGCGGGGAACACCGACCTCGACGCGCTTTCGGAACTGGTCGACGAGGACGTCGTGATGGTGTACGCCGAATCACCGACGGCCCGTGGAGCGATCGAGGAGCAACTGTCGGCGGTCGCGGCTCTCGCGGACGACCACGAGGCGTCGTTCTGTCTCGGATCTGATCCCGTCGCACTGGCGCTTCTGAAGGAGCCGGCCGCGGTGGGCGCGGACATCGTCATCGGCGACGCGAGCGTCCTCGGTCTCTCGGCCAGCCACGGAATGGGGCTCGGCCTGTTCGCCGTCAAGGAGGGGTATCTGCGACAGGTCCCCGGACGGCTCGTGGGAACGAGCGAGACGGCTGACGGACGGCGTGCGTACACCCTGACGCTGCAGACCCGCGAGCAGCACATCCGGAAGGAGCGCGCCACCTCGAACATCTGCACGAACCAGGCGTGGG
>ENA-ORDC01001121-ORDC01001121.1-marine-metagenome-genome-assembly--contig:-NODE-1121-length-21444-cov-6.935929_pt1 | contig 21444 bp, 16 predicted proteins | sample MGYA00237783_ERZ508515 | MGnify/ENA primary metagenome ERZ508515 (study PRJEB26186, sample SAMN06268792) | marine metagenome | isolation source: Eden Landing Ponds, San Francisco, CA, USA | place... | reverse complement strand
TCCCCCCGGGCGGTCGAGGCGCGACTCGAAACCACCGCGACCGACGTCGGCCCGCCCGGCGTGGACCCCGCCGCCGGCCACGGCCTCGTGGCGCCGATCCGGGCCGTCGAACCCGCGGGCAACGAGAGCGCGCCGGCGGGCGGTGAGGCGAGCGAATCGGAGACGCGGTGAGAACGAGGCGAGCGAATCGGAGACGCGGTGAGAACGAGGCGAGCGAATCGGAGACGCGGTGAGGGCGCCGACGGAGCCGACCGCGACGGAATCAAACGCGCGTTTGACCTACGGGTAGGCTTAGTAGCCGCGTCCGCGACGGTCAGACACGACAACCATGTCCGGACTCATCGAGCGACTCCAGCCGCACACCGGCGCCGCGGACGAGCGGCCGCGGGTGATCGACGTCCACTCCGCGGAGACGACGGAGGTGATCGACGCGCTCTCCTCGGAGACGCGCCGGGCGATCCTCGGGGCGCTGTTCGAGGGGCCGTCGACCCCGTCGGAACTGGCCGAGGAACTCGACACCACTGCCCAGAACGTCCACTACCACCTCTCGGCGCTCCGGGAGGCCGACCTGGTCGAACCGGTCGGCACCCGGTACTCGGTGAAGGGAAACGAGATGTCGGTGTACGCGCCCGCGAACGATCCGATCGTCGTCGTGGGCGACGAGGAGCGCCGGAGTAGGGTCGATCGGTCGATCCACGACCTGCTCGCCGGCCTCGGCCTGCTCTCGCTGGCCGCGCTGTTCGTCCAGTGGGGCGCCGAACGGCTGCTGCGCGCGCCGGCCGGCGGCGGGGCGGTCGAACCGGCGGCGTGGAACCCCGGCGCCGGCCCGGGCCAGACCGTCGGCTGGCTCGTCTTCGACGTGGTCGAACCGGGCGTGCTCTTCTTCTTCGGCTGTCTACTCGTCCTCGTCGTCGTCGCCCGCGTCTACGACTGACGTCGTCCGCGCCTACGACTGAGCGACCGATTGCGAACCGCTGGCCGGTCCGTAGGCGAAGCGTCAGCGCCGGCCGAGGAGGACCACCGCGCCCGCGAGCGCCAGCACGCCGCCGACGGCAAGGCCGCCGACGCCGAGGAGCGCCGGCGAGAGCGGGCCGGGGGCGGTCGAGCCGGTCGCGACGGCCGTCCCGCCGGCCGGCGTCGCGGAGGCCGTGGGGCTCGTCCGCGCGGGGTCGGTCCCCGACTCCGCGGGCGCCTCGTAGACCACGAGCCGCCCGGTGTCGATCGGGTCGGCGGACAGGTTCCCCGCCGGGTAGAGCCTGAGCGGGTACTCGGCCGCGTCGAGCAGCGAGGGGAGGTCGGGCTCCTCGACGGCGACCTCGCCCTCGTCGCCGTCGGAGACGACCCGGACCGTCGGCGCCGAGTCGCCCGCCGCCGCGGTGTCGAAGCCGACCACGACCCGCCCGTCGTCGTTCCCGTCGCGGACGGTGATCGCGGTTCGGTAGTTGACCGCGTCGCCGCCCACCACGAGGGTCGCCCGCCGGCGGTCGTTCAGGTTGATCGGGATCCGCGCGGGATGGCCCCGGGTCGCCTCTGCCACGGCGACGACGCCGAACCCATCGACGGGGAAGGGCGTCGTCTCGGCGGCGTCGCAGTCCGACTCGCAGGGGACGATCCGACCGGGGACCGTCTCCACGGTGCCGTTCGGCCCGCGAACCGTCAGGACGAACGTCGTCCCCGGCGGGACGCCGTCGAGGTCGAACCGGCCCTGGAACGTGCCGAACGCGCCCACCTCCGCGGTCGTCGACCTGAGGAACGCCCGGCCCTGGACCGAGCGCATCCTGATCGTGAGATCGGTCCCGGCCGGCAGGGCCGTCTCGCCGTTGACGAGCCGTCCCGGGGCGGCCTCCAGCGAGAGGTTCGCCTCGGTGGGCAGCACCGTGATCGCCTCGGTGTCGGCGGGGTCGTCGGGCAGCGGGTACGGCCCGGCGGTCGTGGGCTCCGCGTCGCCGCCCTCGTCCGGTTCGTCGCCGGAGCCGCCGTCGCCGCCGTCCTCGCTGCCGTCGTCCGGCGGGACCCACGTCCCGGCGATGCGCCCGGGGACCGCCTCGCGGGTCTCGTTCGGGCCGACCACGGTCAGCGTGAACGTCGACCCCGGGGTCGCCGCGTCGAGGTCGACCGAGGCGGCGAACCCGCCGGAGTCGTTCACCGTTGCCGTGTCGACCACGAGGTATTTCCGCCCGCTCTCGGCTGTGATCCGGACGCTGAGGTTCGTCCCCGGGGCGAACGCGGTCTCGCCCCGGATCGTCCGGTTCGTCGCCGGCTCGACGGTGAGGTTCGCCTCGGTGGGCAGCACCGTGATCGCCGCGCTGTCTGCGGCGTCGCCGGGCAGCGGCGGTCGTTCGGCCCCCGCCCCGTCGTCCGACCGCTGGACGACGAGCGTCCCGACGTCGGTCGGCTCGGAGCGCGGCCCGAGGCGCAGGTCGTAGTCGCCGGGTTCGATCGGCCGGTCGAGGGGGTCGGTGCGCTGGGTCGCCGCCCGCAGGTCGTCGCCCGCCGAGACCGAGAGGTACGCGGAGGCGTTGCCAGTCCCCGCCTCGGCGGTGTCGACGAACAGGCTGACGCGGCCGTCGCCGTCGGCGTCGACCACCGTCGCGCTCGCGACGAAGTTCGTCTCGTTCGAGCCGACGTGGACGCGCCGGGTCGCGTTCGCCCCGTCGACGACCACGGTCACGTTGGCCGTGTCGCCGGCCGCGACGGTCGTGATCGACTCCGCGAAGGCGGCCCCGCCGTCGGCGGCGGCCGAAGCGGCGGGGAGCGCCGCCGTCGCCGCGAGCGCGACGATCAGCGCCAGGGCGACGGTCGAGCCGCGCCGGCTCACGGGCGGCTCACCCCCTGAACGCGGGGAGGCTTCGCCCCGACGGCCGGCCGTCGGGAGTACGAGACGAGTCCGCTGGAGGGTCGTGACGCGCGCCGGATCGAGCGCGCGTCGGACGTGTGGGGACGCATCCGGTCGACACGTCACCGGCGGGGGATAAAGCGGCCACGGAGGGTCAAACGGCGATTTGATCGGTCCGGCGAGGGTGCGGCGGTCGCGTGGCGGGCGGTGTCCGACACCCGGATTTATTCGACGCCGGTGCGCTATCCGGACGAGATGGGACGGAGAGACGACCGGTCCGTGGGGCGGCGTCGCTACCTGGAACTCGGCCTCGCCGCCGGGGTCACGACGCTCGCGGGATGCGCGCTCGACCTCGACCGGGACGCGTCGGCCGGCGGGGAACGTGGAACCACGAGCGACCGAACCGAGCGGTCCACGGTCCCTCGGACGACGAGCGCCCGCCCCGCGGCTGATCCGTCGGGCGAGACGGACGCACCCGCCGAGACGGACGCACCCGCCGAAACGACGGCCGAACCGGAGCGCCCGGGGGGCGCGCGGACGTTCTTCGTCGCCCCCGACGGCGACGACGACGCCCGGGGGACGCGGGAGCGCCCCTTCGCCACGGTGCAGGAGGCGATGTCGCGCGCGACCGCCGGCGACGTCGTGTCGCTGGCGCCGGGCGAGTATCGGCAGGCGGTGTTCTCGGTCCGAAGCGGGGAGCCGGGGCAGCCGATCACGATCGAAGGGCCGGCGAGCGCGGTGCTCCGCCACCCCGAGGGGGCGTTCTCCACGATCACGATCAAGCACAGCCACGTCCACGTGCGCGGGCTGACCATCGACGGCCTCGGACGCCCGGACCGGCCGGACGAGGTCGAGTCGTACGCGCCCGGGCCGCTCATCAGCTGTCGTCCCCGGGACGACCAGCAGACGTACCTCCGGGATCTCAAGCTGCTCCCCTCGGCGCTGGGGAACGGACAGTCGGTGTTGATACGGCTGATCCGCTGTTCCGACGTCGAGATCGGTGAGTTCAGGCTGAGCGGCATGGCCGGCGCCAACCTCGTCGTCGGCGACGAGATCGACCACGTCGCCGAGGTGCTCTATGTCGGGACCGGCTTCAACCAGCTCGACGAATCCTGGTACCCGTGGGATTCGTGGGACCGGACGAACAACGTCCACGTCCACCACATCGACAACAGCGAGGGGCACGTCCACGGTGACTTCGTCGCGTTCGAACCCGGGACGTACGCCTGCCTGGCCGAGTACTGCACGGATCGCAACGCCGGGCACTCGACCGACGGCAGCCATGGGCCGTCGTTCGTCCACGGCGGGCGACAGAACACGGTTCGGTACTGCGACGTCGCCGACTCGCCGTCCGGCGTCGCGTTCGACGGCAACGAGACGTTCGCGAGCTACGGGAACAACTGCTACCACAACCGGATCGCGGGGATCGACAACTACGCGATGGCGTTCGTCGAGGAGGCCCCGCCCGCGCGGCAGGGAGTCATCTGCGGGAACGAGGTCGACGGCGAGGTCGGGTTCTTCAACCGACCCGGGCGGGACCCCGAGGTCGACGTCGGCGCCGCCTGTCCCGTCGACGTGCCGCCCGGCGACGGGATCGGACACACGGGCGGCGACGGCCCGTGGTCGTGAATCAGGCCGACCGGGCCTGGTCGTCGAGTCGTTCGCGGCGCGACTCGAACTCCGCGTCGGTGAGGTCGCCGCGGGCGTAGGCGGTCCGGAGTTCCGTCAGCGCGGGGTCGGCCCCCGGCGCGCCGCCCGATCCACCCGCGACGAGCCGGTACAGCAGGTAGGCGACGCCGCCCAGCAGGGCGACCGGGAGCGCGAGCGCGACGACGGCGCCGAGGGGCAGGCCGAACCCCAGCTGGAAGCCCGGACCGGCCATCGACCCGGCGTGGGCGCCAACCATCGGCATCGGGTGGCCGGTCGCGCCGGCGATGGCGACCCGCCACATGCCGCCGACGAATCCCGCCAGCAGCGTCAGGGTGAACAGTGCCACGGCTACGACGGCGGCCGTCCGGCCGAGGAGTCGGGTCGTCTCTCCGCGAGTTTGTGTGGCGGTCATGACTCGAGATACGCACGGAGCGACCATCACCCCCGTCGATGGTTCTCGGGGCGTGAAAACGTCGACCCGAGGCGTTCGAGCGCGGAGGGGCGGCGGAGCCGCCGTCGAGAGGGGCGCCGTGGGGCCCCGCCGTCGAGAGTGGCCATAGTGGAGGGGCCACCGTCGTCGAGTCGCGGCCACGTGGAAATGATTAATAATTAAGCGGTGAGTGTGACTGGTGTACACATGGGTGAGAAACTCGTCGGCACACCGATGCGACGTCGGGAAGACGCCGACCTCGTGCGAGGGGAAGCGACGTACACGGACGACGTACAGGTACCCGAGATGGCCCACGCGGCGATCCTCCGGAGCCAGTACGGCCACGCCACCATCGAGTCGATCGACACGAGCGCGGCCGAGGACGCCGACGGCGTCCTCGCGGTGTTCACGAGCGAGGACATCGAGGCGTCGGACGCGCCGGGCGTCATCCAGGCGCCGCCGATCATGCCGAACGCGGTGCCGACGCCGTTCCCGGTGCTGGCGAAGGACGTCGTCCGCTACACCGGGGAGGCGATCGCCGTCGTCGTCGCGGAGGATCGCTACGCCGCGAACGACGCGCTCGACCTGATCGACGTCGACTACGACCGGCGCGAGGCGGTCGTCGACGTGCGCGAGGCCCTGGAGGACGACGCCCCCACGCTCCACGAGGAGGCGCCGGACAACCTCGCGTTCGACTGGCCGTTCGGCGACGAGGAGGCCCTCGACGAGGCGTTCGCCGAGGCCGACACGACCGCCAGCGTCGAACTCCAGAACCAGCGGCTCATCGGCGACCCGATGGAGCCCCGCTCGGTGCTCGCGGAACAGGAGGACGGCGGCCTCAAGGTCACCATGTCGACCCAGGTGCCCTACATGGAGGTCGATCACCTCGCGGGGACGCTCGGCCTCGACGAGGAGGACGTCCACGTCGTCTCGCCGTCGGTCGGCGGCGGCTTCGGGATCAAGGGCGGAGAGTACCCCGAGGAGGTCGTCGTCTCCTGGTGTGCGCTCCAGCTCGACCGGCCCGTCAAGTGGACGGAGACGCGCTCGGAGGGCCACCAGGCCGACTACCAGTCCCGCGACTGGTACCTCGACGGCGAACTCGCCCTGGAGGAGGACGGGACGATCAGCGCGATGCGCGTCGACTGCGCCAACACGGTCGGCGCGTACTTCGCGTTCGGGCCGACGCTCGCGGGGAACTTCCAGCCGCTGCTCTCCGGCCAGTACGAGATCGACGAGATCGGCGGCCGGATCGTCGGCAGCTACACCAACACGACCCCCACGGCATCCTACCGCGGCGCCGGTCGCCCGGAGGTGATGTACCTCGTCGAGCGCCTCGTCGACGCCGCCGCGCGCGAACTCGACATGGACCCGGCCGAGTTCCGCCGCAAGAACCTCATCCCGCCGGACGCCTTCCCCTACGAGAGCGCCGTGGGCGCCGTCTACGACAGCGGCGACTACGAACCCGCCCTCGACCTCGCGCTGGAGCACGCCGACTACGACGCGCTCCGCGAGCGCCAGGCCGAACTCCGCGAGGAGGGGCGCTACCTCGGCATCGGCGTCTCCTCGATCATCGAGAACTCCGCGAACCAGCCCGGGATGGGCGAACTCGGCCGCGTCCGGTTCGGCCAGGACGGGAAACTGACGGCGTTCCTGGGGACCCACGACCACGGCCAGGGCCACGAGACGTCCTTCTCGCAGATCCTCTCCGACGAACTCGGCGTCGACTACGACGACATCGAGATCGAGGAGGGCGACACCCAGTACCTCCCGGGCGGCGTCGGGACGTTCGGGAGCCGGAGCATGGCGCTCGGCGGCGCGGCGATGGTCGACGCCGCCGAGCAGGTCAAAGAGGAGGCGCGCAAGATCGCGGCCGACCAGCTCGAGGTCGCCGCGGAGGACCTCGAGTTCGAGGACGGCGAGTTCTACGTCACCGGCGCGCCCGACCGCTCGATCAAGATCACGAAAGTCGCCGAGCTCGCGGCCGACCAGGAGATCGAACTGGACGCCACCGCGGAGTACGACCCGCCGAACTTCGGGTGGCCGTTCGGGACGCACATCGCCGTCGTCGAGGTCGACCCCGACACGGGCGAGGTCGACTTCGAGCAGTACGTCGCCGTCGACGACTGCGGGACGGTCATCAACCCGCTGATCGTGGACGGCCAGATCCACGGCGGCGTCGCCCAGGGGATCGGCCAGGCGCTCTACGAGGGCGCCCAGTACGACGAGAACGGCCAGCTTCTCACGGGGTCGATGCAGGACTACGCGGTGCCAAAGTCGATCCAGATCCCCGAGATGACGACCGACGAGACGGAGACGCCGAGCCCGCACAACCCCCTCGGCGTGAAGGGCACCGGCGAGGCGGGGACGACCGCCGCCACCCCGGCCGTCATCAACGCGATCGTCGACGCGCTCGAACCGTACGGCGTCGAGGACGTCGAGATGCCGGCGCGCCCGGAGAACGTCTGGCGGGCCATCCGCGAGGCGGACGAGTCGGCGTAACCGACCGATCGGGCCGGTTGGCTGCCCCGGCCGCGTACTGCCGCTCCGCTGTCGCGCATATTGTACGACGTCGCGCGCCTCGCACCGCCGCGCGCGTCTACGCGAAAAGACGGTCATCGTCCGAGCGACAGCGACGTCGCACCGGCGGCTGCTTCCTGCGAGTCCGCCCGGCCGTGACACCGGGATCGGCCGGCGTCGACGGCCACCGGTCCTCGTCGGTCTCCGGTGACCAGCACGGAACCAAGTCGTACGTAACCGAAACGCAACGTCGACCGAACGGCCAGTGTTCCGGACCAACCTGCGGTAGCTGATACGGACGCCGAAAAAACAGTGAAGTCCGCGCTCCGAGTGCGTGCTAGCAGTTCTCGTGGCAGTTTCTAGCAACCCCCGGCGACCCCTCGAAACCGCGACCGGTGCGGACGCGGTAACGGAGGCGGTGAGCGGGCACGAACCGGTCGACGCTCGGACGCACGCGGGTCGAGAGACGCGAACCGTCGCGGTCGATCCGACCGCTCGCCGGCCGCCCGTCGGAGGGACGGATGGCTGAACGCGGACGTCCGCGGCGCGTCGCCGCGAGGAGACTGCTTGTCGCGCTCGTGGCGCTGACGGTGGTCGCGAGCGCGGCGCTCGCCGGGACCGGCGTCGCGACGACCCGGGACCGCGGCGGCGACGCACCGATCCGGGACCGCGCCGCCATCGGCTCGACCGCGTCGCCGGACGTACTGGCGACCCCGGCGCCGGTACCCTCGGACGGTCGGGCGGCCCCGGACGGCGGGGCGGCCGGCCTCCAGCTATCCCAGCGCGCCGCCGCCGAGCGGGGCGTCGAGGAGGGGGCCCGACTGGCCCAGCAGCAGGGGGCGACGGTCGCGCAGGCCCAGCGGCGGGCCGCGAGGGAGGCCATCGTCGACGTCGTGCGCCAGCACCAGGACGCGAGCGTCGAGCAGATCCAGCGCGCGGCCCGCGGGGCCGCACACGGCGCGCTGGTGCAGTCCCAGTCCGCGAACGCGACCCAGATACAGGCGGCCGTCGCCGGGAGCTTCGACGGCGCGCTCTCCCAGAGCCAGTCGGCCAACGTGACCCAGCTACAGGGCGCGGCCTACGGGGCGGCCCACGGCTCGGTCGCGCAGGCCCAGCGCGTCTCGCTGACGCAGGTGCAGCGCGCCGCGGCGGGGGCCGCGGCCGGCGCTGCCAGGGGGGCGGCCAAGCGGGGCGTCCCCGACGTCGCGAAGATCCAGGAGGCCGCACAGGGCGGGGCCTACGGGGCGCTCGAACGCCACGCGACGCCCGAGAAGACCTACGGCGCCGCCAGGGGCGGCGCCGAAGGCGCCCTCGAACAGGCCCAGCACGCGACGGTCAAGCAGGTGCAGGTGGCCGCACTGGGCGGCGCGAAGGGCGCCGTCGCCCAGAGCCAGCGGGCGACGGTCAGACAGGTCCAGGCGGCGGGTTACGGGGGCGCGGCCGGCGCCATCTCACAGAGCCAGACGGTCAGCATCGAACAGATACAGGTCGCCGCGGCGGGCGCGGCGTCGGGCGCGCTCTCCCAGAGCCAGTCGGCGAGCGTCACGCAGATCCAGTCGGCCGCCAGGGGCGCCTGTGAGGGGGCACTCGGGCAGGTGACCCAGGTGCAGATCGTCAACGTCGTCCAGATCCAGATCATCGTCCAGGTCGCGGCCGCCGAGACCACGAAGAAGGCCGTCGAGGACCGGGAGCACCGGCCGTCGAAGATCCACCGCGACGGGTACAAGAAGGGCAAGGACAAGTTCCGCGCGCCCGGCGACCGCGACCGCGACGGCCTCTCGGACGACCAGGAGCGCCTCATCAGCACCGACCCGAACGACGTCGACACCGACGACGACGGCCTGAACGACGGGACGGAGGTGCTCGTCGAGCGAACCGATCCGCGCGACCGGGACACCGACGGCGACGGCGTCGAGGACGGCGAGGAGGTCGAGCGCGGTACCGACCCGACGCTGGCCGACTCCGACCGCGACGGCATCGAGGACGGCGAGGAGATCGAGCGGGGCTCGGACCCGCTCGACCCGAACGATCCGAGAGAGACGGACGCAGACGGTGACGGCCTGACGCTGGGCGAGGAGCGCGACCTCGGGACCGACCCGGACGACGACGACACCGACGACGACGGCCTGAACGACGGAGCCGAGGTGAACTCGTACGGCTCGAACCCGCTCGCCCACGACACCGACCGCGACGGCCTGAGCGACGGGACCGAGGTCGACCTCGGGACCGACCCGACCGCGCCGGACACCGACGGCGACGGCCTCACCGACTCGGCGGAACTCGACCGCGGCACCGATCCGACCGACGCCGACGACCCCGCGCCCCCGGATCCCGACGAGGACGGCCTGGGAACCGCCCAGGAACAACAGCTCGGGACCGACCCGGAGGATCCCGACACCGACGGTGATGGACTGGAGGACGGGATCGAGGTGACGGAGACGTTCACCGACCCGCTCGACGCCGACACGGACAACGACACCATCTCCGACGGCGTCGAGGTCCGGAACGGCTCCGACCCGCTCGACGTCAACGATCCGAACCGGATAGACGCCGACGACGACGGCCTCTCCGACGAGACGGAGGAGGAGATCGGGACGAACGCGAGCGACCCCGACACCGACGGGGACGGCTTCCTCGACGGGACGGAGGTCGACGAGGGGACGGATCCGCTCGACCCGGACGACCCGCCGCGGATTCGGCCGCTGGGCGTCGCGACCGCCTGCGAGAACGTCACCGTCACCAACCCCAACGACGTGCCCGTGTCGCTGACCGTCACCGGGCCGGACGGTACCGACGAACTCGGCCTCGCCTCGGGGGAAACCCGGCGAGTGGTGGAGACGGCCGGCGACTACGCGCTGACGGCGAGCACCGGCGACGGGACGACGGTGCCCCTGACCGCGGAGAACGAGTCCGAACTGGACGTCGCCGTCGAGACGTGCCCGACGGTCGCCCGGAGCCTCACCGTGGTCGAGCGCGAGCGCAACGTCTCGGTCACCAACCCGAACGACGCGTCCGTCACCGTCACCGCGAGCGACGAGGCGGGCGCGGTCCAGAACGAGACCGTGGCCACGAACGAGACCGCGACGCTCCCGCTCGCGCCCGGCGACTACGCCCTCACGGCGCGAACCGAGACCGGCGAACCGGTCGCCCTCAACGGCGAGTCGACGCTGAACGTCTCCGTCGCGCAAGTGGCCAGCGAGGTGGACCTCTCCGCGTCGGTCGAGAACGCCACGCTCACGGTCACCAATCCCGCCGACGCGAACGCGACGGCGACCCTGACCAGCGAGACGGGAACCGTCGAATCGTTCGCCGTCCCCGCGGGCGAGACGACGACCCTCCCGGACCTGGCGCCGGGCAACTACACGCTGAACGCGAGCGGCGAGGGGAACGCGACGGCCCTGATCAACGGCGGCGCCAGCATCTCGTTCGCCGTCGAGGAGCCCTCGACGCCTCCCACGGCGACGCCGACGCCTACTACCGCGACCCCCACGCCCGCAACGGGGACGCCTACGCCAACCACGGCAACCCCTTCGCCTCCCACGGCGACGCCGACGCCAGCCACCACCACGCCGACGCCTACCACCACCACGCCGACGCCAGCCACCGCCACGCCGACGCCTACCACCACCACGCCGACGCCGACGCCCGCAACGGCGACACCGACGATCACCACGGCAACGCCGAGACCCACCACGACGTCGATCCCGACGCCCATCGTAACGTCGACTCCGACGCCTACCGCGACACCCACCACGTCGACTCCGACGCCCGCCGCGACGGCGACCCCGACACCGCCCGAATCGCTCGACGTGGTCGTCGGCGCCGAGACGTTCAGCGTCGAGAACCCGAACTCGCTGGCCGTCTCCGTCACGGTCGTAAACGAGTCCGGCACGCTCGGGGCGGTGACGTTCTTCCCCGGCGAAAACGTGACCGTCGGGGGGCTCGCGCCCGGGAACTACACGCTGAACGCGACCAGCGAGGACGGGCGACTGGTTCCCCTGAACGGGAACGAGACGCTGTCCGTCGAACTCGTCGGAACGGTCGACTCCGGCGGTGCGGGTACTGTGCCGCCGCCGACGCCGACGACCACGACGTCGGCCCCGACACCCACCACGACGGCACCCCGGACGTCCACGACGACGTTCACGCCGCTGTTCCCGTGACGGCCACACCGGGGTCCTCCTGACGGTCACACCGGGTTCCCCGTGACGGCCACGACGGCGCCCACCGGGTCCGGGTCGTCCGTGGCTCGTCCCTCGCTCGTTTTGGCTCCCCTCGCAGCCCTCCGCTTCCGAGGGTGCCGCGCCCGGGGGACGCGTTCAGTACCCGTTTCCGTCGGAGAAGCAGCGACCGCACTTGCTGGCGCTGGTGGTGTCGATGGTGTGGTCGATGGACACCCGCTCGAGCCGGTCGTGACCGACGTGGAGCGTGGCGCCACACTCCGTCTGCCGTTCGGGGCCTCCCGGTTGGTGCTTGTGTACCGTGTTCGTGATCTCGTTCAGCACGCCCTCCATGCGAGGTGTGGTGCGGGCTACGTCCATAATCTGACACCCTGCGCCTGCGGGGGGCGGCGACCGTCTTCGGCGCCGGGTCCTGTTCGCAGGGCAACCGTCGACGACGCTCGGGGGCGACGAGAGTCGATCGCGCCGTCGAACCAGCCGAGCCCCCCGGACAGCCCAGGCCGCACCGCAACCGGCAGGGCGTCCGGTCTAGCTCTCGACGGATTCGTCGGAGGAGCGTCCTCTCCGAGTGCGCCCGTCGGGAGAGAGCCCGAGTCGTCGCTCGTGTTCCCGCATCGGAACCATCCTCGCGAACTTCCCGATCCCGATGGGCGGGACGTTCCGGAAGAACGTCTCGAAGGCGTCGCCGTCGACGACGTAGAGCTCCGCCCAGAATCCGAGACCTCCGTCCGGATCGGCCTCCTCGTTGTACCACTTCCAGGCCGGGACGTGAGAGCCGTCCGGGTCGGTCGCGAACCGCCGGAGGTCCTCAAGCGACCGCCAGTACTGCATCGCGGCCCCCTTTCGGAGGCCGAGAAAGATCGGCGTGTACCCGAGGAACCCGCTGTCCGGATCCGCCTCCAGTTCTCTGAACATCTTCGCGACTTTCCAGTTCGCCACCAGCCACTGGGGGAACGCCCGGAGTTTGTTGAGCCGCATCCCGTTGATGTAGATCACGAACCCGTCGTCCATTTCCGCGGCCATCCGCTCCCGGAAGACCTCTGCCACAGGCGTCTCTACGCGTCCCGAGATGATAAGCGAGACAGATGCCAACCGAGCAAAACGGGACAAAAGCGCAAAGCTCGGTGTCGCCCGCGGCTCCCTGTCAGCCGTCGAGGCTGGTCGCGTCGTCGCTTTCGACACGCTTTTCGACGACGGCGTCGCTCCCGACCGAGGCGACGTCTTCCCGTGCTTCGATCCGCTCTACCCACTCGGCGAACTCGTCGGACGCCATGATCTCGTACTCGCTGTCGAGCCCCAGGTAGACGGTGTAACACATCAACAGGAGAACGAACGCGAAGGGGAGGCCGGCGGCGATCGCGGCGGTCTGGAGCGCGCCGAGTCCGCCGCCGATCAGTAGGACGGCTGCGACGGCTCCCTCGGTGACCGCCCAGAAGATCCGCTGGGTGACCGGCACGTCGTGTTTCCCGCCGGAGGTCAGGTGGTCGATCACCAGCGATCCCGAGTCCGACGAGGTGACGAAGAAGGTGACTACGAGCACGACCCCTACGATCGACATCAGCGGGGTTAGCGGGTAGTACGAGAACAGTTCGAATATCGCCGTCGCGACGTTTTCGTTGACCGCCGCGACGAGGGTGCCACTGGTCTCCAGTTCGACGAACAGCGCCGATCCACCGAAGACCGACATCCAGAAGAAGGAAAACAGCGAGGGTAAGAAGAGAACGGCCAGCACGAACTCGCGGACAGTCCGTCCTTTCGAGATGCGGGCGATGAACATCCCGACGAACGGCGCCCACGAGATCCACCACCCCCAGTAGAAGATAGTCCAGGCACTCTGCCAGGTGTCGCCGCTCGTGGTCTGGGTCCAGAACGCCAGTTCCGGCAGGACGCCGACGTAGGTCCCGATGCTCGAGACGAACCCTCTGAGGAGGTATAGCGTCGGGCCGACGGCGAGCATCAGCGCGAGGAACCCGAGCATGAGATACAGGTTCAGTTCGCTGAGACGGCGGACGCCGCCGTCGAGACCCGCGGCGACCGACAGCGTCGCGATGGCGGTGATGCCCGCGATGAGAACGACCTGTACCCACGTCGCCTGCGGGACGGCCGTCGCGAGGTACTGGCCCGAGAGGACGCTGAGGCCGGCGTTTACCTGCTGGACACCGATCCCGAGCGACGTCGAGAGACCGAACAGCGTCGCGATGACGGAGACGATGTCGATGAGGTGGCCCGGCCATCCGTAGATCCGCTCGCCGAGCAGCGGCCAGAATATCGATCGGAAGGTCAGCGGAAGCCCGCGGTTGAACGAGAAAAACGCCAGTCCGAGCCCGACGAGCGCGTATATCGCCCAGGGGTGGATCCCCCAGTGGAGGTAGGTCATCGCCATCCCCGCGGGACCAGCGGCCTCGGTCTCGGCCTCGACGCCCGTGAAAAAGGGCGGCACGGACCCGAAGTGGGAGACGGGTTCGGCGACGCTGAAGAACATCAGGCCGATCCCCATACCGGCGCTGAACAGCATCGCCATCCAGGAGAAGTCCGTGAACTCCTTTTCCGCCTCGACGCCGCCGATGCGGATCGTTCCGTACTTGCTGAGCGCGAAATAGAGGATGACGAGGATGAAGACGTTCACCGCGAGGACGTAAAACCACCCGCCACCCGCGGAGATGAGCACCTGCCCGGTCCCGAAGACTTCCGCCGAGCCGGATCTGAACGCCAGCGTGAGGCCGATAAACAGCGCGATCACCGCGCAGGCGATCGGGAACACCCGCGGGTGGATGTCGAACCCCCACCGTTCGACGTTCGTGTCGCCAGGCTTCCGCTCGGTGTCCGGGTGGAACAGCTCAACCTGGAGACCCTCTGACGTTTCACCGACCAGCGTTTCCTCGGCGTCTGAGCCAGCCGAGGCGTCGTCAGGTTCAGAAGACACTGCCTTCACCCGTGACGTGGCGCCGGAGGGTGAAACGTCCCCTTTCTCGGAGCGATGGAACGATGGAAGTCCGGGTGCGTGCCCGGCTTCCGGAGTTGGCGGCCGGTCCGCCCACCCGTGTCGTGGCAGGGACGAAACGATGTCTGTGGGGCACCATCATGTGGGGTACTAACACCCACCACACACAGTTATCCCTTTCCTCTCCACTTCAAACAGATCAGGTTCGGATACCATTTCTACCGTGTACGCGCCCCCACGGGTGACCCGTGTGTCGCCCGTGGAAAGCGGCGCGCGAAGCGCGAACCCGACGAGGAAAACGGTCGGCGTCTAGTCCTTCCGCCCGGCGCCGAGGGCGCTCTCGCCGACCGGATCGTGGCCCTCGATGACCTCGCGGTCACCCATGTACGGCCGGAGCGCCTCGGGGACGGTCACGGTGCCGTCGTCGTTCTGGTAGTACTCCAGGATGGCGACCATCACCCGCGGGACCGCGAGGCCGGACCCGTTGAGCGTGTGGAGGTACTCCGCCGATTCGTGGCGCTCGGGGCGGTAGCGCAGGCCGGCGCGCCGGGCCTGGAAGTCCTCGAAGTTCGAGACGGAGGACACTTCGAGCCAGCGGCCGCCCTCGTCGGGACCGTCCTCCATGTCGTCGCCGGGCGCCCACACCTCGATGTCGTACTTCTTCGTCTGGGTGAACCCCAGGTCGCCGGTGCACATCTCCAGGATCCGATAGGGGAGGTCGAGCCGTCGGAGTACCTCCTCGGCCTCGTCGACCAGCCCCTCGAACCGATCGTAGGACTCCTCGGGCCGGACGAAGTTGACCAGTTCGACCTTGTTGAACTGGTGGACGCGGACGATGCCTCGCGTCTCGGTGCCGTGCTCGCCCGCCTCGCGCCGGAAGTTCGGCGTGTACGCCTGGTGTTTCACCGGGAGGTCGTCGTCGAGCAGGATCTCGTCGCGGTACATGTTCGTGACCGGCACCTCCGCCGTGGGGCAGAGCCAGAGGTCGTCGTCGTCGTAGGACTCCTCGTTCGACCCGCCGACGCGGTAGGCGTCCTCGGTGAACTTCGGGAACTGACCGGTGCCCTCCATCGACCGGCTCTTGACCGGGATCGGCGGGAACACGTCGGTGTACCCCTGCTCGCGGTGCACCTCGAGCATGAACTGGATGAGGGCGTGTTCGAGCATCGCGCCCTCGCCCTTGGTGAAGTAGAAGCCGCCGCCGGTGACCTTCGCGCCGCGCTCGAAGTCGAGGATGTCGAGGTCCTCGCCGAGGTCGTAGTGGGGGACGACCGGGTCGGGCAACTCGCGCAGGTCGTCGAACCCCTCGCGCCGCCGCTCGACGTTCTCGGTCTCGTCGGCGCCGACGGGGACCGACTCGTGGGGGACCTGCGGGAGTTCGAGCAGCGATCGCTCCAGTTCGGTCTCCAGTTCGTCGGCCCGCTCCTCGACGCGTTCGAGTTCGGCCTTGAGTTCGCCGGAGCGCTCGATGGCCGCCTCGGCGGCCTCCTCCTTTCCCTCCTGTTTGAGCTGTCCGATCTCCCGCGACACCTCGTTTCGCTCGTGGCGGAGGTCGTCGCCCTCCGCCTTGAGTTCGCGCCACTCTGCGTCGACCTCCAGGATCCGGTCGAGGTCGACGTCGTCGACGCCCTTCTTCTCCAGGGCCTCCCTGACGACGTCGGGGTGCTCCCGGACGAACTGCCTGCTCAGCATTTGCTCCGAATTGCGGGGGGCGGGGCAAAACCGTGTCGCATCGGGGGACGGCGCTCTCGGGGTCCGTGCCGAACTCGCCTTCGACGTGCCGAACAGATCTCGACGTGCGCAAAAAGTCTCGACCGGGACGGATCGTCAGTCGTTCGACCCGGCGTTCGCCTCCAGGTGCTCGGCGATGTCGGCGACTTCGTCCTTGAACTGGTCGAGGTCGTACTCCTGTGCGTGGAGCATCGCGCTGTAGCGAGAGGTGAAACTCGCCAGGGAGACCGCCTCCTCGAGTTCCGCGTCGGTCGCGCCGTGCATCTGCGCCGCGCCACGATGGAAGTGCACGCAGTAGGGACACTTGATGTTCGCCGCGACGGCGAGTCCGATGAGTTCCCGGTACTTCGGCGGGATCTCGCTCTCGCCGACCGTGTACTTCTTGAACGTCGGCCACTCCTGGACGGCGTCGTCCTCGGGGATGCCGTCCAGCGGCGCCGGCACCATCCCGAACGTCTCTTCCAGGTCCGCCTTCGCTTCGGTGTACTTCGTCGTAGTTGCCATCTCACCCACCTCTGTGGGTAGCTAGCATATGGCACTGACCGATGTAAACATTTCTCAGACGTTTTATAAATTAGTTGTCCGACACACACTCCGTGGGGCCGCACAGTCGCGAATGGGTCGAGTCCAGAGCGACCGACAGAAGCGACGGCCGATCGGGCAACCGCCCCGCCGCCGACTCACGTCGACGGGGAGGCGGTTCCGCGGAGCGAGGGCGTTACGATCCCGACACGGATCGCCGCGAGGGCCGCGACTGCGTTCGGGACCCGCTTACAGCAGGCCGAGTAGCGCGGCGAGCGCGCCGGTCAGGCCGTCAGCGATCTTCGGGAGGCTCCCGTGTTCGAGCACGTCGGCGAAGATGTGCGTCCAGACCGACAAGACCAGCAGTGAGCACCACTGCCGTGAGGAGATCGAGCTGGTGAAGCCACCGCGGGCCGGCCGTGAGGAGCGCGATCCCGTCGAAGAGATCCACGCTAACGCCAGCGATCCCACAAGCGCCGACGACAGGAAGTGATAGGCGACGCGGACGAGCAGTTCCGTCATCCATCCGGGCTGTCGTGGGGAGACGGGGGTAATGAACCATCGCCTCCGAGTATCATCGGGGAGAATCGGTCGCGCGTCGCGTTCGACCGGGCGACGCGACCGCGACGTCGGCGGCGAGAGCCGTCTCGGTCCGGTGACGGGACGGTCAGGCCACGCCGCCGAGCAGGTTCCCGACGGTGTAGGCGACGACCGCGGCCGCCATCCCGACGACGAACATCTCGACGCCGTTGACGAGCCACGAGCGATCCGTCACCAGGCTCCTGCTCGCGCCGACGAGGAAGAAGGCGAAGCCGGTGAAGCCGATCGAGAACGGGAACGCGGGGGCGAGGTCGAAGATGTACGGCATCAGGGGCGCCCACCCGGCGACGACGAACGCGAGGAACGTCACGAGGGCGGTTCGCCGCGGCGACTTGCCGTCGCCGAAGTCGTCGCGGGGCGCCGTATCCGCGTCGCGGCGGGAGTTCCGGTAGTCGAGTTCCGACCGGCGGCTGAGGTAGTTGCTCATGCCCATCGAGAAGCCGTCCGCGAACAGGTTCGCCGCCCCCAGGATGAGGACGATCGACGGGTTCAGGGCGGCGCCGGCGACGCCCGACACGACGGCGAAGGTCGTGACGATGCCGTCGTTCGCGCCGTAGATCACTTCGGCGAGGTAGCGCCCGGACGACTCCACCTCGTCTCCGAGGAGTTGCTCGATCATCGCTCGGGCGTACGTCGGCCGCCCGCGGCAAAGCACCCCGGCATCGCGCCGGCGCGTCCACGCACGTCGGGCCGGGGGAGCGTCCCCCGGACGAGCAGGCCGTCGACGGTGGATGGGCGGTCGGGTCGACCACGCATCAGCGACCGGGTCGAGGGGAGCGGCGAACGGGCCGAGAGGAGCGGCGACCGGGTCCAGGGGGGCAGCGGTCGGATCGACCGGGGTAACGGTTTCCCGCGTCCGGTGCGATGGTGCGCCCGTGACCGAACACATCCTCGTCCCGTACGACGGCTCGCCGCTCTCGCGGCGAGCGCTCGAACGGGCCGTCACCAGGCACCCCGACGCCCGGATCACCGTCCTCTACGTGATCGATCCGATGCTCGCGGTGTACGAGTCCGAGACGAAGGGGCTGCCAGAGGCGAGTTCGTGGCACGACCGGGCCCGGGAGCGGGCCGACGAGATATGCGCCGACGCCACGGCCCTGGCCGAGGACGAGGGGTGCGATATCGCGACGGCCACCGAGACCGGTCGACCCGCCCGCGCGATCCTGGAGTACGTCGACGCCCACGGGGTCGACCACGTAGTCATGGGCAGTCACGGCCGCGAGGGCGTCTCGCGGCTCGTCCTCGGTAGCGTGGCCGAGCGGGTGATGCGGCAGGCGCCCGTCCCCGTCACGATCGTTCGGTGACGTCCACCGCCACCCGGTCGCGACCACCGTCACGTCGGTCGACACCGGTGGTCTCGATCCGAACGTCGCCGGCCGACCGGGGTTGGTCGGGGTGTCCCGGCACGGCTAAGAGGCTGGCGAGGTACCCCCCGACATGGGCGAGAACCGGTCGCTCGACGAGTTCGAAGTCGGCACCCGCCTCGGAAATTACGGCCGCGCGCATCGTGTCTGTCATGCGTGTAGGGGCAACGGACGACGCGGCAAAAGTCCGAGTATTCGTGAGCATCAATAGCATCCAACATGAACGTCGAGACGCGCGAGCGAACAGGCCTATTACGGAGGACGACGAGTGGTCGGCCGTGACGATGAGAGTATGCCACCGGAGCTGACCGACGCGGTACTCGACACCCTCCTCGCCCGGATCGCGGTGATCGACGTGGCGGGTCAGATCGTCGAGTCGAACGCGTCGTGGCAAGCGTTCGCCGAGACGACCGACCACCCGCTCGCACCCGACACCAGCACTGGCGAAGCGTATCTCGCCTGCCTCGAACGGTCGTCGAACGAGCAGGCCGTCCGCCTCGCGGGCCGACTGCAGTCGGTCCTCGACGCCGACGCCGATACCAGCGGCGAGTATCTGTACCGGGCCGACCCCGAGGGGAAGGCCCTCCACGTGCGGTTTGCGCGGACGGAACACGAGGGCGAACGCCACGCTGTCGTGGCCCACCGTGACCGCAATGCTCGGACCGAGGCCGCCGCCAACCTCCGACTCAAGGAGCGGGCGATGGACGAGGCGCCAGTCGGCATCACCATCTCCGACCCCGACCAGCCCGACAACCCGGTTATCTACGCCAACGCTGCCTTCGAACGCATCACCGGCTACCCGATTCAGAAGGTCGTCGGGCAGAACTGCCGGTTCCTGCAGGGCGAGAACACCGACCCCGAGACGGTCGCCCGGATGCGGCGCGCGGTCGACGAGTGGGAGCCAGTGACCGTCGAGGTTCGCAACTACCGGCAGAACGGCGAGGAGTTCTGGAACCAGGTGACCATCGCCCCCATCTACGACGAGGACGGCGAGCCGTCACACTACGTCGGCTTCCAACAGGACGTGACCGACCGCAAGCAGGCCGAGGAGGCACTCGAAACCGAGCGTGACCGCCTCGCCCTGCTCAATCAGATCGTTCGCCACGACATCCGCAACGACATGTCCGTCGCGCTCGGGTGGGGTGGCGAACTCGCCGACCGACTCCCGCCGAAAGACGCCGACGCTTTCGAGCGAGTGATGACCGCCGCGACACACACCAAAGAGCTGACCGAGGCGGTCGGTGACTTGACCCAAATTCTCGGGACCGCCGATCCCGAACTCGAATCGGTCCCGCTGGAGGAGGTGCTTCGGAAAGAAATCGAGCGCGTGCGGTCCAACTTTGACTACCGCTCCGAACAGATTACAATCGAGGGCAACGAAGAGTTGCCGGCGGTCGACGTACTCGCGACCTCGATACTCTCCTCGGTGTTCGGCAACCTTCTCGATAACGCCGTCTTCCACAACGACAAGAGCCAAATCGAGATTTCGGTCGGCGTCGAGGTGACCCCCGAGACGGCCGTCGTTCGCGTCGCCGACAACGGCCCGGGCGTCCCCGACACACGGAAACGCGAGGTGTTCGGTCGCGGGAAGAAGGGGTTAGAGAGTCCGGGGAGCGGCCTCGGTCTCTACCTCGCCGACAACCTCGTCGAGACGTACGGCGGCCGAGTCTGGATCGAGGACAACGACCCCGCTGGCGCCGTCTTCTGTGTCGAACTCCAGCGAGCGGACGCCGCCGAGGCGTGAGCGTGTTTCGTGTGACTGTGTACCGGCGCTCCGACGACCCGTCCTAGTGGAGCGCCGGAAATGACTTACACGAAACACTATGAGCCGACGAACACGCTTATTTCGCTCACCGACAGAATGGGGAGTATGACCAAGACAGCAGTGCCCGACGGGTGGCTGAAGACCGGGCGCCGCGAGTACGAGAACCGAACGCTGGAAGTCGAGGTGAAGTTCCAGCCCACGCCCGACCGCGACGGCAACTTCGAAGTGTGGGTCGTCAACGAGGAGACCGAGGAGTCGACCCGCGTCGAGAACGTCCAGCCGACCGAAACCGACGTGCGCGAACTGGCCAAGGACGTGATGGACGCCTTCACTACCGCCTTCGAGTCGGCTGTCGAGGCAGGTGCCGACGAAGACGACGCCGTCGCACAGGCCATCGAGCAGGCCGCGGCGGAACACAGCGCCTGAATTATCGGCGCGTTCGCGCCGACAGAACCGACCGCCTCGGTGGCGGCGAGTGACGACACGAGCGGTCGCCGGGAGAGGTTAACTGTCTCGGGGTGGAAGCCAGAGTATGGCCGACGACCCACGCCCGTTCCGTATCGATGCCGACGTCGACCCCGGCGAGAAACGGCAGTTCCGGTACGAGGTGAGCGAGACGTATCTCGGCGACCCCGTCGAGATTCCCGTGACGGTCATCAACGGCGAGGCGGACGGCCCGCGCGTCTGCCTGACCGCCGCGCTCCACGGCGACGAGCTCAACGGCGTCAAGGTGCTCCAAGAAGTCGCCGACCGCTATCGACCGTCCGACATCCACGGCACCATAGTCTGCCTCCACGTCGTGAACGTTCCCGGCTACCAAGCCCAACAGCGGTATCTCCCCATCTACGATCTGGACCTCAACCGCTCGTTCCCGGGAAAGGAACGGTCGAACACGGCCGAACGGATG
>ENA-ORDC01001120-ORDC01001120.1-marine-metagenome-genome-assembly--contig:-NODE-1120-length-21460-cov-16.301782_pt1 | contig 21460 bp, 28 predicted proteins | sample MGYA00237783_ERZ508515 | MGnify/ENA primary metagenome ERZ508515 (study PRJEB26186, sample SAMN06268792) | marine metagenome | isolation source: Eden Landing Ponds, San Francisco, CA, USA | place... | reverse complement strand
TCCGCGTCACCGCGACGCTGGACGACGACCAGCGCCGGTACGACCTCCGCCACGAGGCCGACGCCGACCGCGCGGCCACCGATCTACAGCGCTACGACGAGCCGCGAGACGCCCGCGACATCGCGAAACTCGACGCCGACGGCGAGTACCGCCCCCTCAAGACCGCGCCGACACTCCGTTCGGGATGGGTCTTTCCCGACCTCGACGCCGCCGACCTCGTCGCCGCCGTGGACTTCTGCTACCCGGCGACGATCGAGAACTGGCACCGCGAGCGCGAGGACGACCTCGACATCTCACACTGGCACGAGACGATGGCCCGTCAGACCGGGATCTACGGCGTGGTCGAGACCTGGGATCGCCAGGAGGGTCACGACCACGTCGAGTGGGTCGCCGAGGCCTGCTGTGACGACTCGCAGTGTCTCAAGCGCCGCGAGTGGGGCTACGACGCCGAAACGCCGCTGGAGACGGACGGCGGCTCGGGCGTCTTCCCCTGCCGTGAACCCTGTTCGATCGTCGTCTCGGCGGCCCGCCAGTGGACCAAACAGGAGGGCGAGCAGGCCCGGACCTACGAGTTCGAACTCACGCCGACCGAAAAGGAGCAGCTCGAAGCGGTCGTCGACGCCGTCGCAGAGGGTTGGATCGACGACATCCGCCCGGCGGACGTCCGCAACGAGGCCAATAAGCTCCGGATTCGGTTCCTCCGGGCGAAACTGTTCGACGACGACGGCAATCTCGGCGGCGTGTCGACCGGAGAGGAGTGAGATCGGGAGTCGGTTTTCTGTCGAGCAGCACGGTCGAGAGAGACTGCGGTGGCCGGGAGTGCCCTCGTGGCGCGACCTGGGGAAGGGCAGGTTTGCTGTACGTAGCGGTGCGGTCGCGGACCCTGGCGGATGAAAGGGCGAGGCTCGCTTGTCGGCTCCCGCACGATGTAAGCACTGCAACGAGCACCGCGAGTGAAGCGCGCAGCGAGTCCCGGAGTCACAAGCGAGTCGAGGGCTTTCTTGCGTTGTTCGCGTTGCTGTCTGTGTGTCCGAGCCAGCGAGTCGAGAGCCATCCACTAAGTCAGGAATTCCACCAAAATCCACGAACACAGAGGCTTTACACGCCCGCCAACTACCAGAGAGCAATATGAGCAAGCCGAGCCCCGAAGTCTACGAGCAGGGCAAGGGGATGGACGCCCACAATCAGGTGATGCGGGAGATCCGCGGGCGCAAGGACAAAACCTACGACCCGACCGAACCGACCCGGGTCTGGCTCGACGAGGACAACACGCCCGACGGCGTCTACCAGAGTCTGACGATCATCCTCAACACCGGGGGCTGTCGCTGGGCTCGTGCCGGGGGCTGTACGATGTGTGGCTACGTCGCCGAAAGCGTCGAAGGCGGCACTGTCGCCCACGAGGATCTGATGACGCAGGTCCAGGCCTGCCTCGATCACGAGCAAGAGAACGCCGACGAGAAATCCGGACTCATCAAGATCTACACCTCCGGAAGTTTCCTCGACGAACGCGAAGTCCCCGCCGAGACGCGCCAGGCCATCGCCGAGACCTTCGGCGACCGCGAGCGGATCGTCGTCGAGTCCCTCCCTGATTTCGTCGACCGCGAGAAGATCGCGAACTTCACCGACCAGGGCCTGAACACCGACGTCGCTGTCGGCCTCGAAACCGCAACTGACCGCGTCCGTCATGACTGTGTGAACAAGTACTTCGACTTCGCGGACTTCGAAGACGCCTGCGCGGAGGCCCGCGCCGCCGACGCGGACGCCGAGGACGTCGACGCAGGGATCAAAGCCTACCTCCTCATGAAACCGCCCTTCCTCAGCGAGCCCGAAGCGATCGAGGACATGAAATCCTCGGTCCGGCGCTGCGGGGCCGTCGAGGGCTGTCACACTGTCTCGATGAATCCGACCAACGTCCAGAAATTCACCGAGGTCGAACAGCTGTATTTCGACGATGGCTACCGCCCGCCGTGGCTCTGGAGCGTCGCCGAGGTCCTCGAATCAACCGCCGACGAAGACGTCATCGTCGTCTCGGACCCGGTCGGCCACGGCAGCGACCGTGGCGCGCACAATTGCGGGGAGTGTGACGACCGCGTCCAGAAAGCTATCAAGGACTTCGACCTCCGGCAGGACCCCAGCGTCTTCGAGCAAGTCTCCTGTGCATGCGAGCGAACCTGGGATGTCGTCGTCGAGCGCGAGACGAGCTACAATCTCCCGCTCGCGCGATAGGGCTGTCACCGTATCACATCATCCTCTCACGTCCCGTACTTTCACTTTCACTCCGGTAGGCTGGCCTTCATGGGGTCGGCGCGAATGGTTGTATATACGGGGCCCGGATCACTGTCACACGCTCCATGGCCCCGCTCCCCTTTGATTCTGCACGGGTAGCGACAGGACGATCGCACCGAGAAAGACACAGGCGCTATCCGACTGTGCGTTTGCGTTTTTCGAGCACGTGAACGTCGGCGATCCGTGTCTCGGGATACTCGCCGTCCGCGTCCTTTTCGGCAGACTTGACCATGTCCCAGACGACGTTCAACCCCGTCGTCACGCCCTCCAGTGCCTCCATCTCACAGCCCGTCTTTCCCGTCGTCTCGACAGTGACAGTGAGCGTCACCGACGACTCGTCGACCTGGAAGTCGGTCTCGACGTTCGTGATCGGGATCTGGTGACACATCGGGATCGTCTCCCAGGTGTGTTTGACCGCCTGGATCGCGCCGATCCGCGCCGTTGCGAGGACGTCACCCTTGCCGATCTCGCTCGCTCGAATAGCGTCGACAGTAGAACTATGCAGATGGATCGTTCCGCGAGCGACCGCCCGGCGCTTCGAGTCTGGCTTGTCACCGACATCAACCATCTGGGCCTCGCCCGAGTCGTCGGTGTGCGTCAGTTTCTCGGACGGGTCGCACTGTCCGTCGTCACTCATCGTCTCCCCTCCACATGACTCGCGGAATCGCATCGAGCAGGTCCGTGGCGACCAGTCCGTATCCCTGTGCGTCAACGACCCGGTCGCCCGCCGCACCGTTAACGTACGCGCCGATCGCAGCCGCGTCGAGTGGCTCCTGCGTCGCCGACAGCGCGGCCGTCACACCAGCGAGTACGTCGCCAGTCCCGCCGACAGTCATCCCCGGATTGCCAGTTCGACTGACGCGAGTCCGCTCACCGTCCGAGACCACGTCGTATCGCCCCTTCACCAGAAGCGTGTGACCGAGCTCGGCCGCGAACGCCTCGACCAGATCAGCGCGCTCGCGCCACTCGTCGGCGGTCTTGCCACCCATCCGTTCGAGTTCACCCTGATGGGGCGTACAGAGCAGCGTAGCATCGGTCTCGACCCCCGGGACGACCTGGAGTGCGTCTGCATCGACGACCGCCGTGCCCGTGAACTGCGTCAGGAAGTTCTGTACCGCGACGAGCGTGTTGTCGTGGTCGCCGAGGCCCGGCCCGAGGACGACGGTGTCGTGCTCGGCAGCCAGTTCCACGACCGTCCCGACAGCGTGTGGACTGAATCGCTCGCCCTCGAACGGCCGGACGATCAGGTTCTCGCTATAGCCCTGCAGTTCGCGGGCGACCGGCTCCGGACACGCAACGCGGGCGAGATCTGCGCCGGCCCGCAAGGCCGCCTGCGCGGAGAGGGCGGGCGCGCCGGTGTAGGGTCCCCCACCGATCACGAGCACCTCGCCGAAATCACCCTTGTGCGTGTCGGCCGGGCGAGAGAGTCGCAGGAGGTCGCCGCGCTCGACGAACCGTTCTGCCGCCGCCGGGATTCCGATGTCCGCGACCGTTACTGGGGCGTCCAGTGCGGCGAGGCCGGGCTTTGGCCTGTGGAACGTGACGACATGATCGGCCTCGACAGCGTTTTCAGCGAGCACACCCGTCTCGGCGTCCAGTCCCGAGGGAACGTCCACGGAGACGACCGACGACTCACTGGCGTTCATCTGCGCGGCCGCCGTCGCCATCGGTTCCCGGAGGTCACCACTGATCCCCGTCCCGAGCATCGCGTCGACGAACAGATCCGGCTCGCCGATGTCCAGTGCCGTCGAGTCGCGCACGACCTCGGCGGCTACCTCAGCGTGCTGGATCGCCTCCCAGTTCTCGCGGGCGATGTCGGTCGTGATCGTCTCCGGACGGCCGAGGAGGTGGACTCGAATCTGATAGTCGTCCAGAAACCGGGCCGCGACGAAGGCGTCACCGCCGTTGTTGCCGCGGCCGACGACGATCGCGATTTCGTCCTCGGGGTCGGCATCAGCTTCGACTGCGCGCGCGACGGCGTGGCCCGACGACTCCATCAGTTGCTTGCGCGGAACGCCCAGCGCGGCCGCGTTCGCGTCGATCACCGCCATCTCCTGACCCGTGATGACCTCACCGAGACTCATACATCCGGATTCGACTGGCCAGGGCAAAAACTCGGGGGCTATCGCCTGATCTCGAACCCCTCGTATCCGTCCGGCTCCGCGTACTCGACCTCGACATCGTCGACGCGTGCCTGTGGACTCCCTTCGTGACAGAATTCGACCATCGCCTCGACGGCGTCTTCGGGCCCCTCGAAGACAGCCTCGACGCGGCCGTCAGCGAGGTTCTTCACCCAGCCGTCGACGCCGTGTTCGCGTGCCGTGTCACGGGTCGTCGCCCGGAAGAAAACGCCCTGAACGCGGCCCGAGACGAAGACGTGTGCGTGCGTACGATCGGTCATACCCGAGAGTGTAACGCTCCGTCCTCAAAAACGCTAGTCGTCTCCTCCACCGTTGCGGAGGTGATGAAAGACGTACGTCTGGGCGTAGCCGGCGTACTCGCCACCGAGACGCTCGCGGATCGCGCGGGAGGTTTCGGCGTAGTTGCCGCGGTCGCAGTCGGGATAGTACTCAGCAATCGTCTTGCGGATCCACGTGTCCAGGGGCACGGCTTCCAGAAAGTCCAGCGAGAAGAGGAGGACGCAATCGGCGACTTTCTCGCCGACGCCGACGAACTGTGTCAGGTGCTCGCGGGCGGCCTCGTACTCCATCTCGCGGGCCGTATCGGGGTGGGCTTCGCCCGAAGCGACCAGTTCAGCGCTGCGCTGGACGTACGGCGCGCGATAGCCCAACCCGAGATCTCGGAGGTCGGCTTCGCTCGCCCCGGCCAACTGGTCGGGTGTCGGGAACGCGTGATAGGCCCGGCCGTCGAACTCGACGACGTCACCGAACGCCTCGGCGAGTGCGACTTGCATCCCGTGAATCCGTGAGACACGCATCTGGGCCGAACAGATAAACGAGATGAGCGCCCCGAACGGTGGGTCGCGGACGAGGCGCATCCCCCAGTAGCGATCGTAGGCAGCCTCGATCAGCGGGTCGTCGGGCGTCGCCGCGCGGATCGCCGGCAGATCGTCGTCCAGTCGGAGGAGCGATCTGACGACCCCCTCCGCTTCGGCTGTCGACTCCCACTCCAGGCGACCGTCGCGCTGACGAACGCGAACGACAGCCGGCTCACCCTCGTCGAGACGGACGTGTCCTGCCTCGTCGGGCCGGACGACCGTCACGTACCAGGCATCGCCGCCCGTTTGCTCGCTCTCGTCGTACATCTGTCCGTCCTCCCGTCGCCAGAGGTACGACTGCCCGCTTTCGAGCGTCGCCTGCAAATCGAGACTGCCGGACAGCGACGAGATATCGATGGTTCCGGATGGCATCTGGGCGGATTCGGGGCTGGAGTGGCTTTTCGGTTACGAGACCGGTTCGAAACGCTGGCCAACCTTCATATCGGAGGGAGAGTAATGATAACATATGGATTGTCGCGTTGTCGTCGAAGCCGCTATCCCCGTCTACGACGTCGAGACGGCCGACGAAGCGGTCCGGATCGCCATCTCCAAGACCGGCGAGATGCTCAATCCGGATCTCAACTACGTCGAGATCAACATGGGCGAGCGGTCCTGTCCACATTGTGGTGAGGAACTCGAACCGGCGTTCATCGCCGCCGACGAGAGTCTCGTCGCGCTCGAACTCGAGATGACCGTCTTCAATGTCGAGCGCAACGAACACGCCTCCCGTATCGCCCGCAAAGAGATCGGGCAGCGATTGACCAACATCCCCCTCGATGTCGTCGAGATCGAAGTCATCGACGAAGACGACCAAGACGACGAAACCGAGAGTGTGACAACTGCGGACGAGCAAGCGCGTGACGAGGGCGAGACGACCACCGAGGAGGCCCGGTCGAGTGACAGCGATGTCCTCCCGGAGTTCGAGGAATTGATCGACGAGTGAAAGCTGATTTTCGGCGAGCGTAGCAGTTGCTCATAGTGATTACTCCAAGTCTGTTCCGCATCGACCGCACGCTCTGGTACGGTCGTACGGTAAATCGTTACAGTAACCACTATCAGAGACGAAACGTGTGTCCAGACAGAGAACCCACCCGGTTCCCAGTCCGTCTCAGTCCGCAGCCGCAGAAACTGGCTCTTTGACTTCCGATTCGAGTTCGCCACACAGCCCGTCCGCCAGCGCAAACACCGCAGCTTTGTGGTCTGTTTTCGACTTGTGGATCGATGTCGGCCGCACGCTCTGCTGAAGATACTCGTCGTGGTCGACGGTATTTCCGGTCCGCTCTTCGTAGTGATCTTGTACCTGTGCGAGCAGGCCGTGAAGGTGAATGAGCTCCTGCTTCTTCATGGTCACTCCTTTCTACCGACTCAAGGATTATAGTAGTATCCTGAGTATCGTTAGCATGCACCTCCCATTTTCAGGGGTTTTATCACGGTCTATCAGTCGATATGAGGGTGGACGAAATACTACCTCACACACTTGGCGGTTCGAGGGTGGCTGGACGACTCTGAAAGGCTTTTGATGTGGCCCCAGCTAGAACGGGTATGGATTACGACGACATGCTCGATCGGGCACTCGACGAGACGCCCGACATCGACGGCGACAGCGAACGGTTCGACGTCCCCGACCCCAACGTTCGACAGGAAGGCAACGTCACTGTCTACGAGAACTTCCAGGCGACGGTCGACCGTCTCGGCCGTGAGGAAGACCACGTGATGAAGTTCCTCCAGAACGAGGTCGGGACCAGCGGCCACATCGACGAGAGCGGGCGCGCCCGCCTGACTGGCAGCTTTAGCAAGCGCCGGATCTCCGAGGCCCTCGACGCCTACGTCGAGGAGTTCGTCCTCTGTTCGGAGTGTGGCCTGCCGGACACCAAGCTCGTACGCGAGCAGGGAGCGATCCTGCTGCAGTGTGAGGCGTGCGGCGCGCGATCGGCAACCAGTAGCTAGGGGGGACTGCCAGCCTCACCGGGAGATTACTGGAGGCGCTTGAGCGTCTGGAGGTCGTGATCGGTCCGCATGAACTCCGAGAGGTGTCGCGATGCGTGACAGTTCGGGCAGTGGAACACGCGATTCGGTTCGGGGAGATCCCTGGGCGTCGACTCCCAGTCTTTGGCACACTCAGGACAGAGCAATCGAACGTACGCTTCCTCCATGTGGGTACGTCACACACGGTAGATAGAAAAAGGTTGGCGCCGGGGCCGGAAGCAGACAGGCGTCTGACAGCGTCGAAAAGCTATATATGTCTCTGCCGCCGTCCTCTATGCTAACAGTGGGGAACCATGGGCACGCAGGTAGCACATAGACTACAGGTCAGTGACAATAAGGGCAGCGGGGAGGGGCAAGATGCCGAGTCATAGTGACGTCCAGTCGACACAGAGTCGTCGGCTGCGGCTGGACGCCGGCACACAGGCGCTGGTCGCGACTGACTCACTGCGACCGTCGCTCTCGCTGTTGCCCGCAGCGGCCTACCAGCAGTTGTTGATCGTCTCGCCGCGAACGCCGGCAACTATCGAGCGGCTCGTCCGGGAAGCCGGCGGCGACGTTTCGACGGTGGGCCACCTCCCGCTGTCGGCGACAGAACACGACTACGAGGGGCCGATGTGGACGACCGAGAGTATCGACCCGAGCGATCTCACCGGGTTGAGCATGCAGTACAATCGCGCCCTGCGAGCGCTCGAAGACGGGCACGGCTGGGTCCTGTTCGACGACTTCAACACCCTGTTGCTGTACACCGGCGCCGAGCGCGTCGTGCGGTTCCTCGGCCACGTCACCCAGCGGACCCGTGAAGCCGGTGTCAGGAGCGCGATCACCGTCGTCCGCGACGCGATGGACGACCAGACCTACGCGTCGCTCCAGCGTGCGGTCGACACGGAGATCGACCTGCGGTAGCCGATCCAGCTACGCGCTGTAGCGCTCGATCAGCGACACGTAGTGGCTCTTCTCACGGACGCCCGTCAGCTGTTCGGCCGTCTCGCCGTCGACCGCCAACACGACGGTCGGAACGCCGCGGACACCGTACTGGGCGGCCAGCTGCTGGTGGGCGTCGACGTCAACTTTCGCGACCGCGGCGTCGGTCTCGGCGGCGATCTCTTCGACGACGGGTTCGAGCATCTGACACGGCCCACACCAGTCCGCGTAGAAGTCCACGAGCACGACGTCGTACTCACCGAGCACCTCCTCGAAGTGCTCACCGCTCTCGACGTGGATCGGCTCGCCCGGCGCGGGCGTCCGCTGGGTCTGTTGCTGTAACTCCTCACGTTTCTGTTCGCGGATCTCTTCCAACTCGTCGGTGTCGGTCATACCACGACATTGGGAGTCAGCAGCCTTAATGATTTTGCTAAGTGCGTGCAATACCACCGGCTCCGGGCGAGCAGAATCGGAGTTGCGAAGTCGGTTCCTTCCCCACTGGATAGGCGATCGTTCCCCTTTGTCGCAATATCGAGGGGTAGAATACCTGCGTGCGAAGTGATCGTGTAATCTGGTTAACTCGAAGATCGTGGCGACTCGAGAGGGGTTTCGCGGTTATGCACATTACTCACAAGGCTTTTGAGTCGACTCCGCGTATATGAGCGTAATGCCAGAATCGATGACCGAGTATCTCTCACAGGACATGGAGTGTGAGGGGCTACTGGAGTGTATCCACGGACTGAAAGAACTCGACAAGGAAGTGTTTCGGACGCTGACGCGCGCGGAGGAGCCGCTGACGGTCGACGAGATCGCAGAGGCGGTCCAGCGCGAGCGCTCGACTGCCTACCGGTCGGTCCAGCGACTGCTCTCGTCGGGGTTCATCCAGAAAGAGCAGGTCAACTACGAGCAGGGCGGGTACTACCACGTCTACCGGCCGACCGACCCAGATCAGATCGCCGACGACATGCAGCGCGTGCTCAACGACTGGTACGCGAAGATGGGGCAGTTGATCGGCGAGTTCCGCGAGGAGTACAAACAGTCCGTTCCTGCCGAGTGATCACGCCAGTGCCAGCGGGATTCCGAAGACGACTGCCAGTCCGATCGCGAGTACGACGACGCCCGTCAGCACCTGGCGCATCGTGAAGTCGCTCTGGGGAGCAGTGCTTCGAAGTGGGGGTTCTCGGGACGGCAACTCGACGTTCTCGGGATCGTAGTCCGGGCGATCCGCGCCGTGGTCGTGTTCGTCGTGGTGATCGTGGGTCGTGTCGTGTTCCTGCTCGCCGTCAGTAGTCTCGTGCTCGTCGGCCATACCCGCCGATTCGTCCGGGCCCGTCTTTTAGCTATTGAACTCTATCCCACCGGCTTATTTATATGATGATCGTGGAGAACGTCACATGGGAGTGCGGCAACAGCAGCAAACGGGTGGATCGTTATCGAACGTCTCGATCGGGAAGGGGATCGGTGTGGGGATCCTGGCGTGGATCGTCACGTTCGTCCTCGCGAATCTCCTGTTCGTCCTCGAAATCGGCAACAGCGACCAGGGGTTCGAGTACTACGGCCAAACTGGCTGGCGGGATCTGGTCGGCTACAAGTTCGGTGAGAACTACTTTTCGGCCTATCCGGGCGCGTTCGACAGCCCAGAGCGGCTGAACGAGCTCCTCGTGAGCTACGACACTGTCCCCGACATCGTCTACATCCTGCTCGTCGTCGGAATCCTGGCGTTGCTGGGGTATCGGATGGTTTCGAACGCAGTTGCTGACTTCGACGAGGTCGGAGCCGCTGCGCAGGGTGCGACCATGGCGATTCCCTACGCCGTGTTGATGGGGCTCACCGTCCTGGCTGTCGGTGCGTTCATGGAAGACAACCTCCTGGTCCTCTCCTCGGACATCTTCTCCGACGAGCTGACCAACATCGTGATCGTCGGCGGGATCATCTACCCCGCAGTCTTCGGCGGTCTCGGCGGCGTCGCCGCCGTCTTCAGAGAAAAGCAGTCCGCGGGTCAACAGCCAGCCGGACGACCACCGGCGCAGGGACAGCCACCCGCGGGCGGCCAGGCGCGCGCGCCACAACACCAGCCAGGCCAGCCACAGGGACAGCGACCCGGCGGCCAGCAGGCCGGTCAGCCACAGGGTGGACAACAAACTCGACAGCCCCAGGGTGGCCAGCCACAGGGTGGACAGCCCCAGGGCGGTCAGCCACAGGGCAGTCACCAATCAGGCCAGCCACAGGGCGGCCAGCCCCGAGACGCTCAACAGCCCGGACGACCGCAGAGCGGCCAGCAGCCGCCGACTGAAGAGCCAGCGACCGATGACGCGGACGCGTCCGAGGAGTCATCCGAGGACGATGGCGACGACTCGGTAGATTCAGCGGGTGCTGACGACGCCAGCGGAACTGGCTCCGGGAACCCTAGCGGCGACATCTGAGCGCTGGCGTCAGGTTCGCGCCGAACGAAACCGTCAACACCGCGCGCGGCCAACGTCGCAGTAGTAGATGCTCACCAAACGGATCATCCCCTGTATCGACGTCGATCTGGACGACGAGGGGAACGCAGCGGTGTACACGGGGGTCAACTTCGAAGACCTCGAATACACGGGCGACCCCGTCGAGATGGCCAAACGGTACAACCAGGCCGGGGCCGACGAGTTCGTCTTCCTGGACATCACGGCCTCCGCGGAGGGGCGAGAGACCATGCTCGATACCGTCGAGTCCGTCGCCGACGAGGTCTTCATCCCCCTGACTGTCGGGGGCGGCATTCGAACTCGCGAAGACATCAAAGAAACCCTCCGGGCGGGCGCGGACAAGGTGTCGATCAACTCCGGGGCTATCGCCGAACCAGACCTCATCGACGAAGGCGCCCGAGCGTTCGGCAGCCAGTGTATCGTCATCAGCGTCGACGCCAAGCGCCGCTTCGACGAACAGGGCGAGTACTACGCCGAGGTCGACGGCGAGTCCTGCTGGTTCGAGTGCACGGTCAAAGGCGGACGCGAAGGCACCGGCCTCGACGTCGTCGAGTGGGTCCAGGAAGCCGAAGATCGGGGTGCGGGCGAGCTGTTCGTCAACTCAATCGACGCCGACGGGACCAAAGACGGCTACGACATCCCGCTGACCAAAGCCGTCTGTGACACCGTCTCGACGCCCGTGATCGCCTCCTCGGGCTGTGGCGGCCCCGAAGACATGTACGAGGTCTTCACTGAAGCTGGCGCGGACGCCGGCCTCGCGGCCTCGATCTTCCACTTCGAGGAGTACTCGATCTCGCGCGTCAAGGAGTATCTCGACGAGCGCGGCGTGCCGGTGCGGCTCTAAACGAAGAACTACGATTCAGCGGTGGCGCGCGCCAGCGAGCGTGCCAGTGGCCGCGAGGTGGCGTCGCGCGAGGGATGAGTAAGGGAGTGAAACGACCGAACGAATCGGCTGGGGAGGTGTGTGGTTGTTGCGGTGCTGTGCGGGGACGCCGTTGCCGACGAATTCACTGTGCAAGATCACAGCGAAGACATTCCCGATAGCCTGCACGTCCCCAACCAGGACACGCCGATAGCAACCAATAGCACACGCGATTCGCATTCGAGCGAGAAGATGTCGGCCCGCTTATTACAGCCCAGCCCCGAACCTGAGTCGTGAAGTGGCGCTGTCCGCAGTGTGGCAAACCCCACGAGAAAAACGACCCGCCGTGTGACAACTGCGGCCATCACAAGTTCGAGCGAGCAGTCGTCCCCACTGCCAGCGCCGACGAAGACCACGAACAGTTCGTCTGGGCCTGCACCGAGTGCGGTCGCCACCACCAGCGCAACAACCCGCCCTGTAGTCGGTGTGGCAACGCGAAATTCGAGAAGGAACCCCTCGATTACGACGAGTTTGATCCCGGCAGTACAGCGAGCTACTTCGATCTCGTCGGCCGGCTCGAAGTCAGCGCGGCCCTGGTCATCGTCGCGCTCGTCACGGTGGGCGTCCTCGGCTTCCTCGGCGTGATCAACGTCCCGGGGCTCACCCCACAGGGGCCGCCGACCGTCGAGAACGTGCCGGGCAACGAAACGGCAGTCGGCGACGTCTCGCTGGCCGACGTCGAGACGTCGGTCTTCGGTGAACTGAACGTCGACCGGACACCGCGAATCGGGCGGGCCGGCGGACTCGACGCGATAGCGACGTACGTCAACCAGCGGACCGTCAAGAGCGCCTACACTGACGCCGATGGCAGGATCAGCGACGATCAACTCCGTCAGTTCGACGTCAGTTGTTCTGGACGACTGGGATACCTACCACTGCAGACGCGCGAGCCCGTCGGCGACGGAGACACTGCCGACGCAGTTGCGCGTGAGTTTACACCAACACTCGAATCGATTCGAACGGCCGAGACTGGAGAACAGACCTACCGACTCGAAAACGTCGGCATCGACGCCCACGCTGGCCCAGACGGGCGCGTGTTCGTGACCGTGGCGTTCTGTCAGACCGCGGCCTCGTAGGCCTCGCTCAGCGCGTCGGTCTTCTCGATGACGCGATCCGTGCCGTCTTCCAGCGCGTCCAGTGCGTCCGTCCCCTCCTCGGTCTTGATCGTCAGCACGGGGTCGGTCTGGCCACCGGACTGTTCGGGGTTCATGTCGTAGGTCGCGGCGGCGACGCCGTCGGTCTCCAGCAGCGCGCCTTTGAGTACGTTCATGAACGTGTGATCCTCACCAGCAATCTCGATAGAGAGCGCGTTCTCGTCTTTCTCGATGACCCGCAGGTCCATACCTACGGGTACGCGTGAGGCGGAATAAGTCTCACGACCTGAATTGATGTCGACGGCCGGCTCGCGAGCGTTTTTATACGCGAGCAGTCCAGCCGGGAGGCGCCTACATATCGGGCCAGGCTCGCAGCGCCCGGCGGATCGAGGAGACGTCGGCGATCCAGCGCACGGCGATGGCCTTCTTCAAGAGTTTGGCGGGCAGGCCACCGAACGTCGAGATGGGCAGCAGCATGACGTCGTGGGCGACAGCCTCCTCACCGATGGAGATGGCCGTCCCTTTGTCTTTGAATTTCCAGGGCTTCAACGGCTGGCCGCGCATCTGTCGGGCGATGTTCTCACCGACGAGTTCGGCGGCCTGCCAGGCGGCCTGGGCGGTCGGCGGCGCGGGTTCGCCGTTCTGGTCGACCAGCGCGGCGTCGCCGATGGCGAACACGCGCTCGTCGTCGGTCTGGAAGGTCGTCTCCGCGCGGACGCGATTGGACCGCTCGTCCTTGTCGAGGGCGACGTGTTGCATGGCCTCGCGACCGGTGATCCCGCCGGTCCAGACGAGGACGTCGTAGGACATCTCCGCGTCGTCGCCGACGTAGATTTTCTCGGCGTCGACCTCGCCGATGAACTCGCCAGTCTCGATCTGGACGTCCCGGGCTTCCAGACGGCTCCTGAGTGCGCCCTGCAGTTCGGGATCGCTCTCGGGAAGGATGTTGTCCAGCCCTTCGACGAGCGTGATGTCGATGGGGGCACGCGCCTTCTCGCGGTACTCCGCGACCTCGCCGGCGACCTGGATCCCCGAGAGCCCGGCCCCGCCGACGACGACTTCGGCGGGATCGGATTTCGTCGCCTCGCGGCCGGCCTCGGTGACGGCGTCGTGGATGGCCAGTGCGTCGTCGAGACTCTTGAGGGTGTGGGCGTGCTCGCGGAGACCCTCGATCCCGAAGAAGGCCGTCCGAGAGCCGATCCCGATCAGCAGGTAGTCGTAGTCGACAGTCCGATCGTCTTCGAGGACGACCGTGCGTGTGTCGGTGTCGACGTCCGTGACGGTCCCCTGGAGGAAGCGTGTGTCCGCGGATTTGATCGCGTCGACGGGGACGGTAATCTGCTCCTGCACGCTTGGGTCTTTGATACAGCGGTGAACTTCGTGAAGGACGAGATGGTAGTCGACGTCCGAGATCCACGTAATATCGGCCTCGTCGCCCAGCTCGGCTTCCAGGCTGTTGATGGCTCCTGCACCCGCGTACCCGGAGCCGAGGACGACGACCTGCGCTGTCATACCCGTCGTTCAGGTTCGGCCCGATACAAAGGTGTTGGAATGGCTCCGGCAGTCGGTTAGTCCTCCACCGACGAGGATGACAAATCCACGGGGGCGAAGAGGCTACCGCCGCCCCTCCTGTGAAATATTCTCGCCGCAGAAACATACGCAACATTTGACTACCCGTCAATAGACAGGTGGGGGAACAATAATTACAGAGGGGCGGGAAAGTCAGTTTAATGAGCGACGACGACAGCCCGGAGGGCGAGGACCTTCCGGACAACGTGCTGTTCGACCTGTATCGACAGTACATCGGGGAGCCAGACGACCGAATCGACGTCTACCTGGGGTTCGGCCTGTTCTTCGGCGGAATCGCGCTCGCCGGGCTGGCGCTGGTCCTGTTCATCGGCGCCTCGCTGTTCGCCTTCGAGAGCGATCCGTTCTGGCTGTTCCGCGAAATTTCGTTCGGGATGGGGATGATGGCCGTCCCGACGCTGCTGCTGGGGATTCTGGTGTTGTTGCCAGTCGACAACCGGGCGATCTACGCCGGCGCGGCAGGGACGGCGATCACCTTCGTCGCCGTCATCGGGTTTGCGGTCCTCTATCCCTACAACTTCAACGTTGAGGGTGCCCAATACACCGCCCACGTCGTCGTCTCCTACGCCGTCGGGATGGCGCTCGTGCTCGTCTCGACCGGGGTGGCGCTGGTCGCTCACCAGATCGAGCGCGCCAAACCCGGGCCGGCGGACATCGAGCCGATGGAAGAGCCCGAGCCCACCGAATCCTACAGCGACGAGGAGATCCGGCGGGACATCGAGGACGCGATGAACGACGTCGACATCACCTGGGGTGGCGTCGAGAAACACGAGGGGACCTCGCTGACCTTCGATCTCGAAGAAGAAGGCTACGACTTCTCAGGCATGCAAGTCGAAGCGAAGAAGGTCACCAGCTCCTCAACGACCGACGACCAGGTCCAGGGCCTGAAAGCGATGAAAGGTGGCGAGAACAAGACTGCGACGTCCACCTCGACGGTCGACGACCAGACGACCAAACTCAACGAGCTCCGGCAGAAGCGAAAAGAAGACCAGGAAAAAGCCAAGACGGCAACCGCTACGAAATCAGTTGGAGGGGGCGGCATTATCGATCGTCTGAAACGTCTATTGCGCATCTCGTAGATTGGCCGTTTCCGGCACTGAGAGGGCCGAAATCAGCCACGATAAATTTACAGTAATTATCTATTTATCCCCTTTCAAATAGATTTATTACACCACCCTTAGATGCAGAGAACATGGCGAAAGGACTAGACGTCGGCACCATGAACATCATTTCGGCACAGCAGGAAGGCAACGAGACCGTCTTCGTTCAGCAGCGGAACTCGTTCGTCGAGATCGAATATTCGGACATGGCCGAGCAGATGCTTAGCCGTTCGGACGTACTCCACATCCGTAAGGACGACAAGGTCTACGTCGTCGGGGACGACGCCCTGAACTTCGCGAATATTTTCAACAAGGAGACACGACGTCCGATGAAACACGGGATCCTCTCCTCGGACGAGAAGTCCGCGATCCCGATGATGAAACTCATCATCGAGCAGGTCGTCGGCTCGCCGAGCCACCCCAACGAGAAGATCTACTTCTCGACGCCGGCCGACCCGATCGACTCGGACCTCTCGACGCTGTATCACCAGAAAACCATCGAGAGCTTCCTCGACGACATGGGCTACGACGCCGAACCCATCAACGAGGGGATGTCCGTCATCTATTCCGAACTTGCAGACAACGACTTCACCGGGCTCGGGATCAGCTTCGGTGCCGGGATGACCAACGTCTGTCTGGCCTACTACGCCGTGCCAGTCATGAAGTTCTCGGTCGCCCGTGGTGGCGACTGGGTCGACGAGCAGGCCGCCCAGGCCACGGGCACGCCCGTCGACAAGGTCACCTCGATCAAAGAGGAGGACTTCGAGCTGGACTTCACCACCGACGTCGGCGGCGTCGAGGGTGCCCTGTCGATCTACTACGAGAACCTGCTGGACTACGTCATCGAGAACATCCAGCGTGAGGTCGACGAGGAGGACGTCGAAGAAGGACTGGACGTTCCGGTCGTCGTCACCGGCGGGACCTCCTCGCCGAAAGGCTTCACCAAGCTGTTCGAGCGACACCTCGAAGAGGCCAACATTCCGTTCTCGATCAGCGGCGTCTCCCACGCCGACGAGCCGATGTACTCCGTCGCACGCGGTGGCCTCGTGGCCGCTCGCTCGGACGAAGAGCAGCCCCAGCAAGAGGCAGACGAAGAGGAAGCCGAAGCCGTCGAAGCCGAGGACTAGCGGCACTCGCCGTTTTCACTCCGAAACCCAGACCGTTTTTTCCGTGCGCCACGCTCAGCAGTGACGCGTCTGTATGGAGTAACGATCGCAGAGATCAGGCTGGCTTCTCGCGCTCTTCGCCGACGTCCTCCGAGGCGTCATCGACGTCGTCATCTTGCACTGCCTCGTCTGGCCTTCCGTTCTCGTCGGCCGCGACGTCTTTCTCGTCAGACTCCCCTGCTACGGCCTTCTCGTCCACGTCGTCTGTTGGTGGTACCGCTTCGTCCGCGGATTGATCGCGATCGATCTCGACGAGCGCGGCAGTCTCGCCCGAGCCGACGATGGCGGCGTCACCTTCGACGAACTTCTCGTGGAAGCGCTTCAACGCGGCTGCCCAGGGTTCCGGCTCCGGCCGTTTTGTCGCCTCGTGCTCGACCGGTGTGTCGGCGAATCCGCAGTCGGTGCACACGTAGGCCTCCTTCTCACCCAGCGAGTACGTTTCCAGCTCGCCCCCGCACCGGGAACAGTCCATACGAGCAGGTACAATAGTGAGGAACATAATTCTCCCGCTCCGTTTCCGGGCGCTTATTCGCTCGCGCCGCGAAGAGAGTGGCATGGCACTCGGGCTCGACCAGACCCAGCTCGATCGGTACTCCCGACACATCATCCTCGACGACGTCGGCCCCGATGGACAGGCGGCACTGCTAGACGCCAGCGTCCTCGTCGTCGGTGCCGGCGGCCTGGGGTCGCCAGTGATCCAGTACCTTGCTGCCGCGGGCGTCGGCCGACTGGGTATCGCCGACGACGACGTCGTCGAGCGCTCGAATCTCCAGCGCCAGGTGATCCACGGCGAGCGCGACATCGGCCGCCCGAAAGTCGCCAGCGCTGCCGAGTTCGTCGCCGACCTGAATCCAGACGTCGACGTCGAGACCCACGAAATTCGCGTCGGTCCGGAGACGGTCATGGACCTCGTCGACGGCTACGACGTCGTCGTCGACGCCACCGACAACTTCCAGGCGCGCTATCTCATCAACGACGCCTGCGTCCTCGCCGATATCCCGGTCTCTCACGGCGCAGTCTATCGCTTCGAGGGACAGGTCTCGACGTTCGAGCGCGGCCCCGATTCGCCCTGTTACCGCTGTCTGTTTCCCGAAGCCCCGCCCGAGGGTGCGATCCCGGACTGCGCGACCGCCGGCGTCCTCGGCGTCGTCCCCGGAATGATCGGAACGGTCCAGGCCACCGAGACGATCAAGCTCCTGCTCGACCACGGCGACTCTCTTTCCGGCCGGCTCTGGTGTGTCGACGCCAGCCGGATGGACGTCGAGTCGGTCCCGATCCGAGCAAATCCCAATTGCCCGGTCTGCAGTGAGAATTCCGACATCGAGTCGGTCCACGACGTGACCTACGCCGATCGCTGTGGAATCCCTGCGGAGTAGTCAGTTATCGATTCTGGGAATCGGGCCACGAAGCTTATATGAAATCTTTCGCTTTTTTGTGGCATATCACCGATGTCCGTCCGCCAGTTCTCGGCTCCGAAACCCACACTCAGACTCCCCAGCTATGCAGCACTCGTGGCAGCGCTGGTCGTCGTCTGGGGCGTCGGCGACGCCCTCTCGACGCTGTGGGCTATCGAGGCGACGGGGTCGATCCAGGGCGAAGCGAATCCGTGGATCAAAGCCCTGCTGGCACACGACCCAGCGCTATTGCTCGTCCTGAAGGCGGGCGTCGTTGCCGTGGCGGGCGGCCTCCTGCTCACCTGCCAGGAGTTCGTCGAGAGCGTGCCCGGCTGGCGCGCGTGGTTCCTCAGCATCCTTGGGCTAGGGTCGCTGATCGTGGTGAACAACGTCTACGTCGGCGTGGCTGCGCTGACGTAACTCACCGGATTACTCTCTCGCGGCCGTTTTCGTGAGCGGGACAGTGACGTCTTCGGGCGGCCTCTCGAACTCGTCGGGATAGAGGAGTCCGGCGAGGTGTTCGGCTGTCTCGACGAGCCGTGGCCCGGGCCGATTCACGAAGTGATGGCCGTCGAGCAGATAGACGCAGTCGTTCTGGACGGCCGTCAAATCTTGCCAGCCCGGCCGGTCGGTGAGGTCGGCGAGATTCTCGCGGGTCTGGTCTAGGTCGAACCCACAAGGGGAAACGACGATCACGTCCGGGTCCGCCTCGCGAATCTCGTCCCACTCCCAGGGCCGGGAGTGTTCGCCCGTCTCCATCAGAGGATAGCGGCCGCCCGCCGCCGCGACGAGTTCGGGGACCCAGTGGCCGGCGACCATCACGGGGTCCATCCAGTCGAAGACCGCGACGCTGGGTTGCTCCTCGATCGCCGCGACGCGGTTTCGAAGTGCCTCGATTCGCGATTGTAGGTCGGCTACCAGCTCCGCGGCGCGGTCCTCGCGGCCGGTCGCCGCGCCGATCTGCCGGACGTCCTCATACAGGTCGGCCAGCGAGTGGGTGTCGGTCGTGACGATCTCGGCGTCGATCCCCCGGGCGTCGAGCACGTCGGCGACGAGGATCTGGTCGACGGCACAGACGTCACACAGCCCCTGTGTGATCACGACGTCGGGGTCGATATCGTCGAGGAGATCGGCGTCGATCTCGTAGATTCCCTCGCCCTGTTCGACGGCCGCGACCTGTTCGTTGATCGCGGCGCTGTCGGTGTCGGGATCGATCCGAACGTCGTTGACGGCCGGCCTGGATCGGGCTGCCGGCGGGTAGTCACACTCGTGGGAGACGCCGACGGGTTCGACTCCAAGGGCGTAACAGATCTCGGTCGCGGAGGGCAGCAGTGAAACGACGCGCATACCTCGACTATCGCTGCCTCCTACTAAAATTAGCACACCGTCTTCGGATCCAGACCCATGTCGGCCAGCGTCTCGACGTAGTCCTCGTAGGCGACGGCGATCAGATCGAGCGCCGCGTCGGCGGCAGCCTCGCCTTCGCTCTCGGAGACGGCGTCTTCGCCCGCCGCGAGCAGGTCGTCGAGACCGGCCCGGATCTCACGGCAGTCGTCGGCTGCGGTCTCGTCGGCCTCGTTGACGAAGAAGCTCACACCCTGGAGCGCCCAGCCGTCGACCACGAGCGGCACGCCGATCAATCCGGCTCCGACACGCGCTGGCCGCCCCTCGACGTCTCCGAGCGTGCTGACGAGCGGGTGGTCGGTTGCAGGCTCGACGTCGTCGCCAGCGGCTGCGGTCGCGGCCAGCTCGTGAGCCGACTCGGCCGCCGTCGCGAAGGTCTCGTCTTCGCTGGCCCACCCCTCGTAGACGGTCCCGACACCAGCGAGGGCGCCCGCGAGTCGTGAGCGGATCGTCTCTGCCGAGAGGTCGGCGTCGGTCAGTGCGATCAGTCCGCGATCGGAGCCGAGCCGTTCGAGTTCGGTCGCTGCCTGCGCGCGGACGCGGTCCTCGATCGAGTCCATATCCCTACGCGGGACGCCAGCGGCTTGAACGTACTCCCGACCCCATCACGTTCCGCCACCGCCGACGCCTCACCGTTTATTCGGGTTGGCGTGCTACGATCCCGTATGACCGACCAGACGCCCGCGATCACTCCGCGGGAACTCTACGACCGTATCGAGGCCGGCGAGCCGGTCCGAATTCTGGACATCCGCGACCGTACCGCGGTCGAACAGTGGCAGATCACCGGCGACTCGGTCACGTTCACGTTCCTGCCGCGATCGAAGGTCCTGCAAGCCAAAGCCATCGGGACGGTCGACGGCCTCGTGGGCGAAATCGATGGCGAGGGACCGATCACCGTCGTCTGCGCGGAGGGGCGCGCCAGCGCGGAAGTCGCCGACTTCCTGACCGAGGCGGGCCACGACGCACAGAACCTCGCCGAGGGCATGGAGGGGTGGGCCGACCTCTACGTCGGGACGGAACTGGAAACCCAGGGCGTGCGGATCGTCCAGTACCGCCGGCCCTCCAGCGGCTGTCTCGCCTATCTCATCGTCAGCGACGGCGAGGCCGCAGTCGTCGACCCGCTCGCGGCGTTCACGGATCGCTACGTCGCCGACGCCACCGGATTCGACGCCGAAATCGAGTGCGTGATCGACACGCACGTCCACGCCGACCACGTCAGCGGCCTCCGGGAACTGGCCGCAGAGACTGGTGCGAACCCACTGATGTCACCCGAGGCCCGCGAGCGTGGTGTCGCGTTCGAGACCGAGACGATCACCGACGGCGAGACACTCACAGTGGGCGATGCGACGGTCGAAGCCATGGCCGCACCCGGACATACGACGGGGATGACGGCACTGGTTGTCGACGGCGTCTTGCTGTCGGGCGACAGTCTCTTCGTCGAGAGCGTCGCCCGGCCGGACCTCGAACGCGAGGACGCGGGCGCGGCCGACCTGGCCCACGAACTCTACGTCACACTGACCGAGCAATTCGGACTCCTCCCCGACGATGTGCTCGTCGCGCCGGGCCACTACAGCGAGGCGGCCGAGCAGGCCACAGACGGGACCTACAGCGCGACCCTGGGCGAATTACGGGGGGAGTTGTGGACGTTCGAGACGACCGAAGCGGCGTTCGTCGAGCGGATCCTCGCGGATCTGCCGCCGCGGCCGGCCAACTACGAGCGACTGATTGCGATCAACCTCGGCCAGCAGACGCAGACCGAGGACGCGCTCGAACTGGAACTCGGGCCGAACAACTGCGCGGCGACGGCCTGAGAAGCGAGCTAAAACGGGAACTTTCGGCGGAGCTGGTCGAAGAGGGAGTCGTCGTCGGGCTGGTCGGGGCCGATGACGTCCTCGTCGGGGATGATGACGGTGCGTTCGTCGGCGTCGTCGACGGTGATGAGGTCGTCCGATTTGAGTTCCGCGAGCGCCGATTCGAGGCTATCGATATCCTGATCGACGTGCGAGCGAAGCTCGAAGATCGTCATTCCTTCGTCACCCCTGTCGGCGAGGGCGTCGAGCACCGCCACCTCCGCGTCGTCGCGGTCGCGGTACTCCGGCTTGGCTTGCATACTCGCTCGTTTGGACGCAGATGTCTTGTGCTT
>ENA-ORDC01001119-ORDC01001119.1-marine-metagenome-genome-assembly--contig:-NODE-1119-length-21464-cov-3.759200_pt1 | contig 21464 bp, 20 predicted proteins | sample MGYA00237783_ERZ508515 | MGnify/ENA primary metagenome ERZ508515 (study PRJEB26186, sample SAMN06268792) | marine metagenome | isolation source: Eden Landing Ponds, San Francisco, CA, USA | place... | reverse complement strand
GTCTGCACGAAGAACACGACGGAAGCGATGAACCCCGTCGCTTACGCGTGGGGCCTGAACGAGCTCGGCCCGGACGACGAGGTCGTCCTGACGGAGATGGAACACCACGCCTCGCTGGTGACGTGGCACCAGATCGCCAAGCGGACCGGCGCGGACTGCAAGTACATCCCCATCACCGACGAGGGACGGCTCGACATGGACGCCGCGCGGGAGCTGATCACCGACGACACGGCGATGGTGAGCGTCGTCCACGCGTCGAACACGCTCGGCACGGTCAACCCGGTGCGGGAGCTCGCCGATATCGCCCACGATCACGACTCGTACATCTTCGTCGACGGCGCACAGTCGGTCCCGCACCGCCCGGTCGACGTGAAGGAGATGGACTGTGATTTCCTCGCCTTCTCCGGCCACAAGATGTGCGGTCCGACCGGAATCGGCGCGCTGTACGGGAAAGAGCACGTCCTCGAGGCGATGGAGCCGTATCTCTACGGCGGCGACATGATTCTGAAGGTCACCTTCGAGGACTCGCAGTGGAACGAGCTGCCGTGGAAGTTCGAGGCCGGCACGCCGAACATCGCACAGGGCATCGCCTTCGCGGAGGCGTGTGAGTATCTCGACGACGTGGGGCTCGAACGGGTCCAACGGCACACGGAGTCGCTGGCCGCGTACGCCTACGAGGAACTAACGGCGTACGACGACGTCGAGGTGTACGGCCCGTCGGCCGACGACCGCGGCCCGCTCGTCGCGTTCAACGTCGACGGCGTCCACGCGCACGACCTCTCCTCCATCGTCAACGACTACGGCGTCGCCATCCGGGCCGGCGACCACTGTACCCAGCCGCTCCACGACGTGCTCGGGACCTCGGCGTCGGCGCGCGCCTCCTTCTACCTCTACAACACCCGCGAAGAGGTCGACGCGCTCGTGGACGCGGTGGACGAAGCCCGGCAGATTTTCGCCTGAGAACCTTTTTACTCGTCGGGGTTGCCGGCTTCGCCGGCAACCCACTCCTCGCAAAAACGTTCATGAAAAACGTGCCGCGCCTCCGCTTCGCTCCGGCGCGGTGAACCGCTCGCTTCGCTCGCGGATGCTACAGCGACACCAGGAGGTAACTAACCGACTCGGCGCGCGCTGGCGAGCGTTTCATCGCGAGCCAGCGGCGCGCGAGGGGCGACTGAGTGAGGGAGCCGTGCGACCGAACGAAGGAGTCGGCTGGGGAGGTTCGTGGCGCGGTCGCGGTGCCGTGCGGTCACCCATAGGTCCGCGATAGCAGGGCGTTCCGGAACGATATATCGACGTAGCCACGTAGCAGGGCGTTCCGGAACGATCCATCGGCACAGCCGCACAGCAGGACGTTCGCGGAACCTACTCACAGGAGCAAACAGGCCAAAAGAAGCCGAAAAGGAATCCAACCGAACGGACCAACAGAACGCTACCAAACCACACGCGAGCACGACGTCGGCAGGCACACAACCCTTTTCACCGAGATTCCCCTCCTACCGACAACGATGGGAACCGGCTCCGACATGTACCGCCAGCAGATCCTGGACCACTACAAGAACCCCCGCAACTACGGCGAACTCGACGACGCCACCTTCGAACACGTCGGCGAGAACCCGATGTGCGGCGACACCATCAAGCTGTTCGTGCAGCTCGACGACGACGACGAGACCATCGAGGGGGTGTCGTTCATCGGCGACGGCTGTGCCATCTCGCAGGCGTCGGCGAGTCTCCTCTCCGGCGAGCTCCGGGGGATGACTCTCGAGGAGGTCCGGGCGATGGACCGCGACGACATCATCGACATGCTCGGCGTCGAGATCTCGCCGATGCGCGTGAAGTGTGCCGTCCTCGCCGAGAAGGTCGCACAGGACGGCGCCGCAATCTACGTCGGCGACAAGGAGCTCGATGAGACGACGACCGAGGAGTCGGAGTCGTAAGCCGGGCCGGGGACGAACCGAGGACCGACCCGCCGGCGGTCGGGTCGGACGTGGGGATTTTTGCCGGTGTGTGACGAAGCAACACATTGGGATGGCGACCAAACAGCAACAGGTCAGCTTCGGGGAGACCGTCTACGACGAAGAGGGAAACGAACTCGGTCGGGTACGCGGGCTCGACGAGCACGGCTTCTACGTGACGACCGGCGCGGGTGTCGTCGCGATGTCCGTGGAACACGAGGCCGACACGAAGGCCGGAATCAAGGAGCTCCAATGGCGCTGCTGGGAGTGTGGCGAGATCGGGGAGATCGAGGAGATGCCGGAGACGTGTCCGAACTGCGGCGCCCCCGAGGAGGAGCTCTACTACTGGCAACAGGATTAGCTCTTTCACGGGGCGTCACCTCGGCCACGGCATGGAGATCCTCGTCTTCGGCGCCGGCAGCCTCGGCTCGCTCGTCGGCGGCCTCCTCGCGCGCGCTCACGACGTGACGCTCGTCGGTCGCGACCCGCACATCGGGCGCGTCCGCGAGGCCGGCCTCCGGGTGACGGGGGCCGTCGAGGCGACGGTCAACCCGGACGCGACCACGGAGCCGCCAGCGGGTGCCGACCTCGCCGTCGTGACGGTGAAGGCGTTCGACACGGACGCGGCCGCCGACGCGTTGTCGGGAGTCGACCTCGACTGCTGTCTCTCGCTCCAGAACGGGATGGGTAACGAGGCGACACTCGCGGCGGTGCTGGACGTACCCATTCTCGCTGGCACCTGCACCTACGGCGCGCGGCTGACCGACCCCGGGGTCGTCGCGTGTACCGGTGTGGGCGAGGTGGTCCTCGGCGACCGAGACGGTGGCACGAGCGAAACCGCGGAGCGCGTCGGCACCGCCTTCGCCGACGCCGGCCTCGAGACGGCGGTCGCGGACGACATGCCCCGGCGACTGTGGGAGAAACTCGCCGTCAACGCCGGCATCAACGCGACGACGGCGCTCGCGAGAGTCGAGAACGGCGCGCTCCTCGACGGCCCCGCCTACGAGGTCGCCAGCGACGCGGCCCGGGAAACTGCACGCGTCGCCCGCGACGAGGGGGTGGCGCTCGGGGACGAGGAGGCAGTTGCCGCGGTCGAACGCGTTGCCGAGGCGACCGCCGCGAACCGCTCGTCGATGCTGCAGGACGTCGAGGCGGGTCGGCGCACGGAGGTCGATGCCATCTCCGGGTTCGTCGCCGAACACGGGGCGTCGACGCCGGTGAACACGACGGCAGCGCGGCTGCTCCGCGCGTGGGAGCGCGGTCGCGGACTCCGGTAGTCGGGGGCCGCCGACAGCGTGGGGTTCTCACGGGGGCGGAGGACGACGCCCGCGTCCGACGTGCGTCTGCCCTGGCAGGAACCCCTAAGTGGAGGCCCTCGTAAGGCGGGGGTATGTGGGGTAGCCGGGACCGAACGACGCAGGTGACCTGTATCGCCTGCGGCGAGACAGTCGCCCGTCGCGAGGCACGGGAGTACGACAAGGAGGGCGACCGCTACGACCGGGTCGACAAGGAGTTCGAGTACCTCTGTAAGCCGTGTCACGGCGACATCGACACCCAGCCCCGCGGCAACCTCGAATCGCTGCTGACCGAGAGCGGCGCGGGCGAGGTCGACCGCGGCGAGTTCCTCGAACGCTACGCCGAGCTCGCGACGGAGCGTGGCCCCCGCTCCGGACGAGAGCGGTAGCGACTCGTTTCCGTTCCCGGCCATGACGTCACTCGTGCAGTTTCCCCTCCGTCGCCGTTGCTGGCGTCGTCTCGCTGCTCGGAGCGCTGCTCCCGGTTCTGACTGAGCGGGTGGGCTCCAACGGACGACAGCCCTAACTCCCGGCCCGTCGAACGCCGGTGCATGAGCGACGAACAGGCGCAGGCAGGCACCGCGGAGGGACAGGGGCCCGTCCGCATCGACGAGGAGCTGTCCCACCGCCTCGAGGAGAAGCGCGAGGAGCTGTTCGAGGAGTTCGAGCTCCGCGACGCCTTCCCCGGCGAGGTCATTCGCGAGGCCGAAGAGCGGACGACCGACATCGATGCCGAGATCGAATCCGAGGTCGGCGAGGCGTACCGCACGGACTGCCGGGAGCTGACGACGTGTACCATCGACCCGTCCGATGCGCAGGACTTCGACGACGCGATCTCGATCCGGAAAGAAGAGGACGGCTACCGACTGTGGGTCCACATCGCCGACGTGACCCACTACGTCCAGCCGGGAACGGCGATGTGGGAGGAGGCGCTGAAGCGCGGCAACACGGTGTACCTGCCGGGGTACACGATGCACATGCTGCCGCCCGTGCTCGCCGAGACGGTCTGCTCGCTCGTGCCGAACGAGGACCGGCTGGCACACACGGTGGAGATGAAGATCGACGGCGAGACGCTGTCGAACGAGTCCATCGACATCTACAAGTCCGTCGTCCACTCCGACGAGCGGCTCACCTACAAACAGGCCGAAGCGCGGCTCGACGACGAGGACGCCGACCTCCACGACGAGCTGACGCTCGTTCACGAACTCGCCGATCAGCTCCACGAGCAGCGGAAGGAGGACGGCTCCCTGGTCTTGAACCCGCGGCGCGACCGCGCACACACCATCATCGAGGAGTGCATGCTGAAGGCGAACAAGGCAGTCACCCACGAGCTACAGTGGTCGCGTGGGCTCGAGGCGATGTTCCGGGTCCACCCCCAGCCGACGGAGGAGAAGTGGAACGAGGCACTCCAGGAGATACAGGACCTCGACGGTGTCTCCATTCCCGGCAGCGCGTGGGACGACCCCCGGAAGGCCGTCAACGCGACGCTGGAGGAGGCGCCCGGGCGACAGCTCGACAAGATCCAGTGGGCCGTGATGAAGGTGATGCCGCGCGCGAAGTACATGTCCGACCCGTTCGGCGGCCACCACGCGCTCAACTTCGAGATATACGGCCACTTCACCTCGCCCATCCGGCGGCTCTCCGACTTAGTGAACCACTGGATCATCTATCAGGACGAGTCACCAGAGGGGGTCGTCCTCGCGGACCTCTGTGACCACGCCTCCGAGCGCGGGAAGGCCGCGGAGACCTGCGAGCGCATCTACAAGGACTTCCTTCAGGAGGTCGGGCTCGACCCGCACGCGGTGAACAACCGCGGCGTCGAGGTCGTGGAAGACGCCGACGACGAGGCGGAACTCGACCGACGGGCCGAAGAGGTCGACGCAGCGGCGTTCGAGTGACGCGGTTCCGCAGCGTTCTCACAGCGTGAGAACGCTGTCGAACACTCATACGTCGGTATATCAACCGTACCCGTATGGGCGAAGCGAGCACCGTGTCCGCGACCGACGGACCGGTCACCGTCGAGCGCGATGTCACCGTCAAACCCGAGGGGGTAATCGTCGAGGTGAGCGTCCGGTCTACCGAGGAGGCGACCGTCAGCATCACCGACGACCTGCCCGCAGCGATAGGACCCGACGAGGTCGGGTTCCATCCGGAACATACGCCGGAGACGGGAGAGGCGTCGACTGAGCGCGTCACCGTCGAGACGCCGGTCGGTCCGGAGCGACCGGTGACGGTCCTCTACGGCGCCTACCTCGACACGAGCGACCTCGACGTAGTGTGGGAGGACTCCACGCTCCGTGTCGAGGCCGAACCGGTCGCGGCCCAAGAGGACGCGGACGGTGGGCTCCGAGGCTACGTCAACCGGTTCTTCGGGGGCGACGAAGAGCCGTCGGGGGCGGCAGGCACCACGTCGGCCGACGCCGCGACCGTCGACGAACTCGACTCGTTCGACGGGGCGGACGACCGGACCGACGACGCCCCAGACGGGACCGACGACGCCGCGGACCGGACCGAGACGGCGACCGACGAGACCGACGAGACGAGTAGCGACGAACTGACCGAACGACTGACCGACGACGACGCGCTCGAACCGGCCGTTCGCAGGGTCACGGGGGATGAGACCGATGCGGCCGACGACGCGACCGACGAGACCGACGAGGAGGTACACGACATGGAGGACACCGACGCATCGACCGAGGGGGGAGAACCGAACGAAATCGACACGACCGAAGGGTCTGTCGCCGCGGCACTCGCGGCCGAGCTCGAAGCGGGCGAGGTCGACCCGAAGACGCAGGACGTGCTCGCCGACGAGCTCGGCGCGAAGCTGTCCGGGAGTCAGGTGGCGCGGCTCGACCACGTCCAGAAGCGCATCGACAACATCGCAGCGTACGTCGACCCGCTGAAGGAGCTGCTCGACACCGAGGGACGACCCGCCCACGTGGTCGAGGAGCTCCGCGAGGAGATGACCGACGTCCGCGAGGAGACCGCAGCGCTGAAAGAGCGGACTGAAGACGTCGAGGCGAGCACGGACCGGCTCGACGACACCGTCGAGTCGCTCGAGGAGACGACGGAGGTGGCCGAAGACGAGCGGACGGAGCTCCGTGAGGAGCTCGACAATGCGACGGCCGAGATCGAGTCCGTCCGCGAGGACCTCGACGAGGAGGTCGACGCGGTTCGGGAGACCATGGACGAGGAGCTTGATGCGCTCCGGGAGACCGTCGAGGAGGAACTCGACCGCGTCGAGCAGGAAGCCCGCGAGGGCCGCCGGGACATCGAGGCCGACGTGGCGGAGCTGCAGTCGGTCGCGGCGCAGGTCGAATCGCTCCGGGAAGCCCTGTCGACCGCATTCGGCGCCGAGGCGGCGACGACGGAACCGACGGACTCGTCCGAGAAGGCCGAGGAGACCGACGAAGCCGCGGAGGAGGCCGAGGAGCCGGCCACCGAGCCGGCAGTGACCGACGCCAGCGACGCGGCGACCGACGGTGGCGACGACATCGAGAGTCGGCTCCGGGAGATGGAGGCCGAAGAGGGACCGGAGCGCGAAGAGCCGTTCTGACCGGCGCTCCGTCCGACTGTATCGTCCGTGGGGGAGTTTTATGCTCCCCAGCGGTAATCGCGCGGTATGGCGTGGCACGTCGACCTCGAGTACGACAGCTACGAGACGGCCCGCGAGTCGTTCGCGTGGGACATCCCGGACGACTACAACCTCGTCGAGGACCTACTGCGAAAACATGAGGACACGGACGCGCCGGCCCTCCACCAGCGCTACCCGGACGGCCGCGAGCGGACCGACTCCTTTGCCGACCTGGACGACCGCTCCGACCGCGTCGCGAACGCGCTCGCGGACCGCGGCGTCGAGCGTGGCGACACCGTCGCCATCGTCCTCCCGCAGGTGCCGGCGAACCCGGTCACGCATCTCGCCTGCTGGAAGCTCGGTGCCGTCTCGCTGCCGCTGTCGGTGCTGTTCGGCCCCGACGCGCTCGAGAGCCGATTGGACGACAGCGGCGCGGTTGCCGTCGTCGCGGACGCCGACTGCCGAGACGCGGTGACCGAGGCGGCCGCGGCGTGTGATGCGCTGGATCACCACGTCGAGGTGCGCTGGCGCGGCGACACGGACAGCGACGACGCGGCAGGGGTCGAGTCGTTCGCCGACCTGCTCGAACACCCCCCCGCGTTCGACCGCGTCGAGACGACCCCCGACACGCCGGCCATCGTCATGTACACCTCCGGGTCGACCGGCCCCCCGAAGGGGGTGCTCCACACGCACGACGTGTGGGTCGGCCACTGTCCGGCGTTCTCGATGTACTTCGAACTCGACACGGAGGGGACGTTCTGGACGCCCGCCGACTGGGCGTGGATCGGCGCGCTGGGCGACCTGCTGTTCCCCGCGTGGCACTACGGCCAGCCGGTCGTCGGCTACCCGATGGGAGGGTTCGACGCCCGCGAGGCGTACGATATCATGGAGACGTACGGCGTGACGAACGCCTTCCTCCCGCCGACGGCCATCCGGATGTTGATGAACGAGGACCCCGACGAGTGGGCGCTGTCCGTCGAGGCAATCTGTTCGGGCGGGGAGCCGCTGACGCCGGAGATCCTGTCGTGGGCCGACGAGGAGCTCGGCGGCGTCCCGGTGAACGAGCTGTACGGGCAGACGGAGGCGAACCTCCTCGTGACGAACTGCCGACGGTGGTTCGACGCGCAGCCCGGCAGCATGGGCAAGCCGGTGCCGGGCCACGAGGTGGCGCCGGTCGACCCGGAGACGGGCGAGCCGAAGCCGACGGGCGAGATAGGCGAACTCGCCGTCAAGCGAGAGCTGCCAAACGGGCGCCCGGACCCCGTCGTCTTCGAGGAGTACCTGAATCGCCCCGAAAAGACCGCCGCGGCGACCGTCGAGGCAGCCGACGGGGGGCACTGGCACCTGACGGGCGACCTCGGGAGCCGCGACGAGGACGGCTACCTCTGGTTCAAGGCCCGCGACGACGACGTCATCACCACGTCGGGCTACCGGGTCGGTCCCGGCGAGGTGGAGAGCGCGATTCTCGAACACCCATCCGTCGAACAGGTCGGCGTCATCGGCGTCCCCGACGAACTCCGCGGCGAGATAATCAAGGCGTTCGTCCAGCCCGTCGCGGGCGTCGACGGGGACGACGCCCTGCGCGAGGAGATACGAGAGATGGTCCGCGAAAACCTCGCGAAGTACGAGTATCCCCGCGAGATCGAGTTCGTCGACGAACTCCCCCAGACGACGACGGGGAAGATACAGCGCCGGAAGCTCCGCGGGTCGGAGTCCTAAGTGAGCACCGTCGTCCCGTTGTCGACCCTGTCGAGCCACGCCGGCTCGGAGACCGTCGTCTCGCCGACGCGGGTGTACGACACCGCGACGGTCGCCTCGACGCTCCCCTCGGCGCGTGACACGTCGTACGTGACGCGGTACGACCGGAGGAGGCCGCGTTCGGAGACGAGCGCCGTCACCGAGACGTTCACCAGCGGCGGCAGCGTCGCGTTCGGCGCGCTCTCGAGGCGGGCGTAGCGCGTACCGTTCACCTCGACGGTGTCGACCACGCGCGTCTCGACGAGAGTGAACACGCGGGCGATCGACCGGGTGTTCGTCAGGTTCTCGGGGTACACCTGCCGCGGGTCACGGAGTTCACCGTCCGGCCACCGGAGTCGCTCGTACCGCGTCGTGTTCTCCTCGGTGATGGCCGCGTACGCGGCGTCACCGTCCCCGTAGCGGCGTACCGTCCGCTCGACGAGCGCGCCGTTGCGACGGTCGGTCTGCCGGAGCGTCGCGACGAACCGTCCAGGGGTGTCGGTGAACCGCGCGACGGTGACGTATCGAGAGCGGAGCGTCCCGTTCGAGTACCGCTGGACAAGCGTCTGGTTCACGGTGTAGGAGGCGTTCGAGAGCGCCCGCGCGTGTGCCCTCGCCAGACGCTCGCCGTTCACCCCCTCGTCGCTGACGCCGGGAGCGAACTGCCCGTCGGGCGTGGCTCTCGACTCGACAGACGGGACCGGTGCGGGCGTCACCGTCGGCGTCTCCGTCGCCGGTCCCGTCGGTCCTGCAGGTGCGTTACAGCCGGCGAGCAGGAGGAGCGCGACGACGGCGAACGCCCGAAGCACGGTCGAGGTTAGGGATGGACCCCGAAAGGGGCGTCGGCGCTACTCCCGACGGCTCGCGATCATCTCGCGAATCCGCTGGATGCCGCCGTAGACGCCGTTGTCGAAGAACAGCACCACGATGAGCAGCAGGAAGCCGAAGCTGAACTCCCAGAACTCCTCCAGCAGCGGGTACTGTCGGATGATCCACCGCAGATACTCGTAGGTGAACGCGCCGAACGCCGGGCCGAGGAACGCGTACGGCCCGCCGATGACCGTCATGACGACGGGTGTCGCCGACGACGTCCAGAACGCGTCCGACGGCAGCACACCCGTCTTGAGCATGACGAGCATCGCGCCGGCCAGCCCCGAGAACGCGCCGGAGATGATGAACGTCATCCACGAGTGGAACTGCGTGTCGATGCCGAGCGCACGCGCACGCTCGGGGTTCTCACGGATCGCCTGACACGTCGTGCCGAACGGCGAGTTGATGATTCGGTACAACGCGTACATCCCGACGGCGAACACCACGAGCGTCAGCAGGTAGAACGCGACCGGGTCGGCGATGTCGACGAGCCGGAACTCCAGCCCGAAGAGGTTCACCTCGCCGAGCCGGAACGTCAGCCCGTCGGAGCCGTTGGTGAACGTGCCGCCGCCGATACCGAACACCTCGAGCGCGCTTCCGAGGATGTCCTGATTGGCGATGACCCAGATGGCCATACTGAACGACAGCGTGATCATCGCGAAGTAGATCTCCTCCAACTGCACGGAGAGATAGCCGATACCCACGGCGAGCAGCGCCGCCATGGCCGTGCCGAACACCAGTGCGAGGATCCAGACGACCATCAGCGCGGCGCCGCCGAATATATCACCGATACCGAGCGCGGGCGCGACCTGTTGGACGACCTTCGCGACGGTGTAGCCGGACGCCGCGACGAACATCGCGTGCCCGAACGAGAGCAGACCGGTGTAGCCGTACAGCAGGTTGAACGCCGTTGCGAACAGCGCGAAGATGAGCGTTCGTGCGAGCAGCGAGGTCTGGAACCCGCCGAGGACGAACGGAGCGACGACTAACACGATGGCTGCGGCTGCGATCCCGACCACCTGCATCCGGTTGTCGGGAGCGAGCAGTCGTTCGCGGACGCCGTAACTCATCTATAGGCCGGGGCCCAGCCCACTTCCTTCGAGGAGTTCCAGCGAGCGCTCGCGCGTCAGGGTGTACGTCTGGGTGTTGATGAGCCCGGCGCCGTCGTACGGCACGTCGGCGTCGAAGCTCGTCTCACCGATGACACACGGCGCGGTCGCCTGATGCGTGTCCTCCTGGATCGTGGTCGCGCCACGCGGGTCGTTGTCGATGGTGAGCCCCTCCAGCTCGGAGATGATGTCGTCCGAGTTCGTGGAGCCGGCCGCCTCGATGGCCTTCTTGTACATGTAGATCGCCGCCCACGTACTCCCGCCCGTGAAGCCGGGGATGTTCGGCGTCGTGTCGTCGTCCTGGTACTCCTCGCGGTACGCGTCGAGGAACGCCTGGTTGTCCTCGTTGTCGTAGGCGGTGGGCCAGTACCAGCCGGACATGTGGATACCCTCGGGCGTCGTGTCGCCGAGCGCCTCGTACACCGTCGGGTCCGCGCCGATGGTGTCGAACACGTCCTCGACCTCGTCGAAGAGACCCTGTTCGGCGGCCTGCGAGATGAACGTCGTCGCGTCGCCGGCCCAGAAGCTCGTGAACACGAGGTCCGGGTTGGCGCTGAGCACGGAGTTGATCTGCGGCGTCATGTCGCTGGCGCCCAGCGACGGGAACTCGCTGGCGACGTACTCGTGGTCGACGCCGAGCCCTTCGGAGTACGCCTTGAAGTACTCCCAACACTGCTGGCCGTACGCGTAGTCCGGCCCCATGTTGGCGACGCGCATCGCACCGTAGTTGTCCGCGACGAACTTCGCGATGGCGTACGTCATGTGGGACGTGTTCGAGTTCGTCCGGAACATGTTCGGCGTGAACGCCGCCTTCCCGTCGTCGGACTCGAAGTAGTTGCCGTACGAGTCCGTGTCCGGTTCCGTGATGTACGGCGTCCCGATGTCGGTGAGCGTGAACGGCACGCCCAGCGACTCGATGGTGGGAGCGGACGCGAGCGTCACACCCGAGGAGGTGAGGCCGATCATCACGTCGGCGTTGAACTCCTGTGCGAGGCTCCGGATCTGCGCCTGCGGGTCCTCACCGTGGTCCCGGATCTCCATTTCGATCTCCTGCCCGTTGATGCCACCGTTCTCGTTGATCTGCTTGGCGGCGACTTCCGCCGCGTTCGCCGACGAGGTCCCGAGCGCCTGCGCGATCCCCGAGAGGAGATAGACACCGCCGATCTTGATCGTGTCGCCACCGCCACCGCCGAGTCCCGAACAGCCGGCGATGGCTGCCGTCGCTCCAGTCCCGGCCGCGGCGAGGAAGCCACGCCGGTCCAATCCCGTGTTCAATTGTCCACTCTTTTCCGCACCGTGTCCCGTGTGGTCCTCGGACATACGAGCCTACGTATGGAGAAAGTGTATAAATAACCTATGCAGACCGGGTCCCGTTCGTCACGGGCCGTCGACACGTTCACCCCTCAGAATTGACCGTCGGTTGATACGTAGAAACCTGCGGACGTCGTAAGGTTTAATCATGCAGTATTGGATTCGTACCGTATGGTATCAACCGGGCTGGTTTTCGATCAGCTGATAACGGGGCTGTCGATCGGGGCCCGACTGTTCCTCATCGCAGTCGGACTGAGCCTCATCTTCGGAGTGCTCGACGTGTTGAACTTCGCACACGGCGTGCTGTACATGGTTGGCGCGTACGCCGCGCTGTGGTCGATCGGAGCGGTGTCGGTTCCGGTCGCCGGGACGCTCGGGATCGGCTTCTGGCCGGGACTGATCATCGCGGCCCTCATCGCGGGGCTCCTCGGCGTCTTCATCGAGGCGGGGTTCATCCGGCGGGTGTACGACCGCGAGCCGCTGGATCAACTCCTCCTCACGTTCGCGTTCGTCCTGATGTTGACGGACGTGGTCAAGACGACCTTCGGCTCGGGGTCGAACGTCGTGAACCCGCCGGCGCTGCTCGTCGGCGACGTGACGATCACCAGTAGCCTCTCGCTGCCGACGTACCGGGCGTTCGTTATCCTGATGTCGATCGTCGTGCTCGCCGCCATCTTCGCCGTCATCCGGTCGACGAACATCGGGCGGCTGGTCCGGGCAACCTCCTCGGACCGCGACATGGCGGCGCTGTTGGGCGTGGACGTGCCTCGGCTGTACACGCTCGTCTTCTTCGTCGGCGCGGCGCTCGCCGGCCTCGGCGGCGCGCTCGCAACCCCGACACAGTCGATCACGCCGGCGCTCGGTAATCAGGTCATCATCAACGCCTTCGTCATCGCGGTCATCGGTGGCCTCGGCTCGTTCGGCGGCGCGTTCGTCGGCGCGTATCTCGTCGGTATCTCCATCGCCGTCGGGAGCCTCATCGTCGCGGGTGCGGGACAGCTGCTCCCCTTCGTCGCGATGATCGTCGTCCTGCTCGTTAAGCCCGAAGGGCTCTTCGGAGGTGCCGAAGCATGAGCTCGGTACTCAAAACAGAGGAGCTGCGCCGGCAGTTCGGTCGGCTGGTGGCCGTCGACGACGTAACCGTCGACATCCAGTCGGACGAGATCACGAGCATCATCGGTCCGAACGGTGCCGGGAAGACGACGTTCTACAACCTGCTCACCGGCCGACTGGAGCCAACCAGCGGGACCGTACAGCTCCGGGACCGGAACGGTGAGCTCGTCGACGTAACCGACCGCTCCGCACACGACATCGCAAACCTCGGTCTCTCCCGCGGCTTCCAGATCAACAACCTGTTCCAGGGACTCACCGTCCTCGAGAACGTCCGCATCGCACGGATCAGCCGCGACGGCCGGACGCGCGACATCACCGCCATCACGGGGAGCGACGCCGAGCTCAACGACGGCGCCTGGGAGATCATCGAGCTGATCGGGCTGGAGGAGGTCGCGGAGACGGAGTGTGCGAACCTCTCGCACGGCGACAAGCGAAAGGTCGAAATCGCGCTCGCGCTCGGCACCGACCCGTCCGTGGTCCTGCTCGACGAGCCGACGGCCGGGATGAACGCGACCGAGACGAAACAGATGGTGGAGCTGATCGAACGGCTCAACGAGGAGACGGACACCACCTTCGTCGTGACGGAACACGACATGGAGGTCGTGCTCGGCATCTCCGATCGCATCCTCGTGTTGGACAACGGCACCCTTATCGCCGACGGCAGCCCCGACGAGGTGCTCTCCGACGAGCGCGTCCGCGAAGCGTATCTCGGGCTCGAGGAGGGCGAGGAGCTCGAAACCAGCCTCGGGGGGACGAACACCGACCGGTCGGCCTCCGAGGACGGGGGTGAGACCGCATGAGCGTGCTCACGCTCGAGGACGTGAACAGCTACTACGGGAACAGCCACATCCTCTTCGACCTGAACATGGAGGTCGAACAGAACGAGGTCGTCGCCCTGCTCGGACGCAACGGTGCGGGGAAGACGACGACGCTCCGGACGATCACCGGAACCATCCCGCGCCGGGAGGGGACAATCAACTTCCGCGGCGATGACATCTCCGGTGAGTCGGTCGACAGCATCTCGAACCGTGGCGTCAAGCTCGTCCCGGAGGAGCGGCGTATCTTCCCGACGCTCACCGTCACGGAGAACATGCAGGTCGCCCGCGACATGTGCAGCGGCGACCCACGCAACATCGAGGAGATGTACGACATCTTCCCGGTGCTCGACGAGCTCCGCGAGAACCGTGGTCGGAACCTCTCCGGCGGGGAACAGCAGATGCTCTCCGTCGCCCGCGCGCTCATCCAGGACCCCGACCTGCTGCTGCTCGACGAGCCGACCGAGGGGCTCGCGCCGGTCATCGTCGACGACCTCTACGATGTGCTCTCGGAGGTTGTCGAGGAGGACGTGACCGTCCTCATCACCGAGCAGAACGTCGACTTCGCACTCGACCTCTCCGAGCGCGCCTACATCATCGAGAAGGGGGCGAACGCGTGGGAGGGCTCCGTCGACGAGCTCCAGGAGCGGGACGACCTGCTCGATCAGTACCTCTCGATCGGCGGCGCGGAAGCGGACTGAGCCGTCGCCACGCGAACCCTTTTGCGCGCTGACCGCCTATTCAGGACAACCGAATGCGTCGCATCCTCGCTGCGCTGTTCGTCCTGCTTCTCGTCGCGCCGAGCGCCGCGGCCGTCCCGGACGCGCGCCTCGCCGTCTCCGGGCTGACCGTCGCGCCCGACACGCCCACCGTCGGTGAACCCGTCACCGTGACGGCGACCGTCCGTAACTCCGCCGGGTCGACCTCCCCGGCGGAACTCGAGGCGGTCCGACTCGTCAACCGCGACGGCGACACCGTCCTCGCGACGGCCGAGAACCCCGGCTCGCTCTCCCCTGGAGACACGCTCACCGTCGACCTGACGCGGACGTTCCGCGCCGCCGGGGAGAAAGAACTCGCCGTGGTCGCGGTCGGGCTCGACGACGACGGGGAGAAGGTCACCGTGCGCCGGCCGGTGACGGTGACCGTCGAGCAGGCCGACCCGCTCGTCGAGTTCGAGCGCACCGACCCCGTCGCCGGCGTCGAGACGACGCTCCCGGTGACGGTGTCGAACCCGAACACCGAGGCGTACCGCGATATCGTCGTGCGGCTCGACGCCCCAGAGGCGACCGTCGAGCGGCGCACCGTCGCGACGCTGCCCGGGGGCGCGTCGACGACGCTGAACTTCAGCTACGTGCCGCTGGCCGGCGACGTGGCCGTCGGCGTCGACGTGTCCTACGTGACGAACACGGGCGCGAAACGGTCGACTGAGTACGGCGAACCCGTCCGTGTCGCGCCGCTGCGCGAGGACGTCGGTGTCGCCGTCGAGCCGGTGGACCCCGAGACGAACGCTGACCCGACCGGCGGCGCCCTTCAGGGGGCGCTCGGCGGCGGAGCGACGGGCGGCGGTCCCCTACAGTCACAGGGTGAGGACGGGGCCTCGGGACCGCCCGACACGCTCGCCGTCGAGGTGACGAACTTCGGGAACGCGCCGCTCACCGACGCCGTCGTCGTGCCGCGCGCCGGCGACGAGCCGCTCGCTCGTGAGGCCGTCGGGACCGTCCCGCCCGGCGAGTCGACGACCGTCGAGGTGAGCCTCGCGTCGCTCGACGCACCAGCGACGGTGACCGCAACCGTCGAGTACGCGACCGGCGACCGGACCGGCACCGCCGCGGGGAGCTACGAGTACCGTCCGCCGACGGGCGACCTGCGGCTCACCGGCGTCGACCTGACGCTCGACGACGGGACGCTCACGATTACCGGCAACGCCGGCAACGTCGGCAACGGCGAAGTAACGGGCGTCGTCGTCGCCGTCGGCGAGAGCGAGGGCGTCCGCCCGGCGTATCCGAGCCGCGACTACTTCGTCGGCACCGTCGAGGGGAGCGAGTTCGCCCCCTTCGAGCTCACCGCGGCGGTCGACGCCCCGAACGCGACGGCCGTGCCGGTCGAGGTGACCTACCGGGTCGCGGGCGAGGAGCGCACCCGGACGGAGACGTTCCCACTCGACGGCGTCGACTCCGGGAGCGAGGAGCGACGGTCGGGCGGCGCGAACCCGGGCGTCGCCGCCGCGCTCGTCGCAGGGATCACCCTCCTCGCGGCTGCCGTCGTGTTCGGGGTCCGGCGGAGCCGGAACCGATGACGGAGTCCCCGCCGCTGGAGCTGGAGGACGTGACCAAGGAGTACGACGGCGGCGGAGAGCTCGTTCGCGCGCTCGTCGACGTGGAGCTCCGGATCGACCGCGGCGAGTTCGTCTCCGTCGTCGGCCCCTCCGGGTCCGGGAAGTCGACGATGCTGAACACGCTCGGCCTGCTCGACGTCCCCACGACGGGGACCGTCCGCGTCGACGGCCGGGACGCGACGACGATGACGGACGCCGAGCGCACGGACGCGCGCAAGGAGTACGTCGGCTTCGTCTTCCAGCAGTTCTTCCTCATCCCGTCGCTCACGGCGCTGGAGAACGTCCTGCTCCCGACGGAGTTCCACGACGACCCCGGCGCAGACGAGCGTGCGCGAGCGCTGCTGGAACGGGTCGGGCTCGGCGACCGGCTCGACCACACGCCGGACGAGCTGTCCGGCGGGCAGAAACAGCGGGTCGCCATCGCCCGCGCGCTGGTGAACGACCCGGCCGTCGTGCTGGCCGACGAGCCGACGGGGAACCTCGACCGGGAGACAGGGAAGACGGTGCTCGGCGAGTTCGAGCGCATCACTGACCGCGACGTGGCCGTCGTGACGGTGACCCACGACCCGCTCGTCGCGGACTACGCCGACCGAACGGTGCGGCTCGTCGACGGCCGACTGACCGAAGAGGACGGCGTCGACGGGAGGGGCTCGGGGGTGGACGAGTGAGCCGGTTCCCGGCGGTCCGGCTGGCGGTGCGGAACCTGAACCGCAACCGCGTCCGGAGCGTGCTCGCGGCGCTCGGTATCGTCATCGGCGTGCTCGCCATCGCGACGCTCGGCGTCTTCGGCAACGTGCTTCAGTTGGCCGCCACGGACTCGTTCGGCGGCATCGGCAACCAGGTGGTCATCTCGCCGAACGCCGACGCCGGGGTGGAGTCCTTCTCCGAGCGGGACCTCGGAACGATCCGACGTGCTGCGGAGGGACGCGGCGTCGCCGTCCCGCTCGTCACGGGCGGTGGACTGGTGCGCGCCAACGACGCGAGCAGCGCCGCACAGCTGTACGGGACAGACGACCCGGGCGCGCTGTTCGACGCGAGTGCGGGGACGATACCGCCGCGACTCAGGAGCGGCGCGCTCGTCGGGAGCGCCGTCGCCGAGTCGCTCGGCGTCGGCGTCGGGAGCACGATCGAGATCGACGGGAACCGCTACCGGGTGGTGGCCGTCCTCGCGCCGGCCGACGACATCTCACCGGTGACGCCCGACCGCGCCGTTGTGCTGCCGACCGACGAGTTCGTCGACCGGACGCCCTCGCAGGTGGTCGTGCAGGCGAACAGCCGCGAGGACGCGAACGCGGTCGCGACCGAGATACGTGAGCGAGCGAACGCACGTGAACAGCGGCTCAGCGTCTTCGAGCTCTCTTCCATCGTGGACCGCATCGGCGAGTTCTTCGACCTGCTCAACGCCTTCCTCGTCGCGCTGGCTGCGCTGTCGCTCGTCGTGGCCGGCGTCGCCATCTTCAACGTGATGCTGATGAGCACGAACGAGCGCCGCGGCGAGATCGGCGTCCTCCGGGCGGTCGGTGTCCGAAAGCGGGACGTGTTGCGCACGCTCGTCGTCGAGGCGGTGCTGCTCGGTGTCCTCGGTGGGGTCGTTGGCCTGCTGTGCTCGCTGGTCGCCGTGTGGGCACTGTATCAGTTCACCACGCTCGGGCTGGACGTGGTCGCCCACCCGTCGAACCTCCCGTACCTCCTGCTCGCGTTCGGCTTCGGCGTCACCGTTGCGCTCGTCTCGGGGCTGTACCCGGCATGGAAGGCCGCGAACCTCCACCCTGTGGAGGCGCTGCGAGGATGACCGCGACGGGGCGACCGACCCGGCGGACGCGGACACCTCACGACATCCGGTCGCTGAAGTCCCACGCGTACAGCCGCTCCGGCTCGATCCGGAGGCGAACCTCGTCGCGCTCGGGGCGAAGCAGCTGGTCGGCGAGCGCCGAATCCGTCCCCCCGAGATACCGCTCGAGCAGCGTGCGCAACAGCCGCTTGTCCTCGTCCGGGGTGACGCTCGCCGTGCCGGCGCCGCGCACGCCGAGATACGGCGGCTCGTTCACCGACACCTCGAACGCGACGCCCTCGTCGGCCGCGAGATAGCTGACGACGTCGGCGTCGGCGCTCGTCGCACACTCCAGTCCGCCGTCGCGCCACCGGTACCACAGCGAGAGCATCCACAGCCCGCCGCCGGGCCTGCGACACGCGAGCCGGAGCGGCACCCGGCCGTCCGGGCTGGTGAGGAACGCCTCCGTTTCTTCGGCCGTCCAGTCGCCGGTGACCTCCATCGGCGAATGGTACGGCCGGGAGACGGATAAAATCGGCCGTCAGAACGGCGAGAACCGCCGGTACGCGAGGACACCGAGCGCGAACAGGAACGTACTGAGCGCGACCAGCGTGCCGACGCTCGCGGCGTAGCCCCCCGGATAGCCGAGCTCCCACAGCAGGAACCGTGCGACCGACCCCAGCGCGAACGACCCCGCGGCGACGAGTACCACCGCGAGCACTCCGGTCCAGACGTTCGCCCCCATGGACGGGAATCCGCCGCCGGCACGTAAATAGCCACCACCCACGAGGCGAGCCGCGACCAGCCGCCCGCTACTCGCCGGTCGTCCCCTGTCGCTCCGTCCCCGGCCGCTCCGGCGACGGGCGGCCTTTCTCCCGACGGCCGCTGCCGAACAGCCGTTCGCGGAGCGGGCGGTCCGTGGGGCGCTCGGAGAGCAGCACGGAACAGTCCACCTCGTCAACGACGTTCATGTGCAGCGAGTCGGCGACGAGCCGAGCGAGCAGCCCCTGTTCGGTCGCCCCGAGCAGCACGACCGAGTGGTCCGCGGCGGCGCGCTTGATGGCGTCCTCGACATCACCGCTCTCGTCGACGAGCGACGGCGCGTCGGCGAGTCCGTGGGCCTCGCCCCACGACCTGAGGAACTGCTCGCCAGCTTCGCGCTCACCGGGGCCGTCGACGACGTGGAGCAGCGACACCTCGGCGCCGAGCGTGTCCCGGAGCGCGCAGGCGACCTCCCCGCTCAGGTCGGAACTCGGCCCGCCCGCGGTCGGGACGAGCACCCGCGAGCAGTCGAGGCCGCGGTCCTTGACGACGAGGAAATCACAGGGGAGCCGGTTCGTCAGCTCCGCGATGGGCCGTTCCGCTCGGGCGGAGGCCCACACGCCGTCGTCCGCCCACCCCATCATCACGAGGTCCGGCCGGGTCCGGTTCGCCCGGTCGAAGATATCCTCGAACGAGCGGTGGGTGGCGATGGTCGACGTCTCGAAGTCGATGTCGTACCCCTCGCCGATCCGTCGAACGTCCTCCAACAGGCGGTCGGACTCCTTCGTGACGCGGTCGCGCTGCCGGCGGTCGTCCCCGCGACCGTCGCCGGGCATCTGGACGACGTGGGCGACGTGGACGGTTCCGTCGGCCCGGCTGCTCGCGACGGCGCAGGCGAGTTCCACGAGCGCCGACTCCGTCCGCGGGTTCGTGATGGGGACGAGCACCCGGTAGGAGTCGGGGTCGCGCACGAACTCCTCGACGGTGTCGGCGAGCGGTACGTACGACCGCCCCGCGAGGCTCCCGAGCAGCCACTCGCGGACCGCGAGCCGGCGGACGTTCTCGAAGCGCGCCGTCGCGAGGCGATCCTCCGTCGTCTGGTAGTAGTTGACGACGGTGACGAGCACGACCCCGCCGAGCGTGTTGCCGACGAGCACGGGGATGACGAAGTCGGTCATCGCGAGCAGGAGGCCGAGGTCGCCGACGAGCATCAGATACACCGCCTCGGTGAAGGAGACGACGACGTGGAAGAGGTTGCCGAGCGGGATGGTGAGGAAGGCGAGATAGACGATGGCGAGCCGGGAGATGGTATCGCGGGCAGCGAAGTTCATCCAGACGACGCCGGCGACGACGAGCCCGGCGAACGCGCCTTTGAAGAACAGCGCCCACCGCGTCGTCTCGTACACCCCTTCGACGGCGAGGTCGGCGGCGACCGCGGCGGCCTCCGGCGAGAGAACCCCGCCGTACGCGAGGACGACCGCACCGATCGCACCGCCGGCGAAGTTGCCGGCCGCGACGATCCCCCAGTGCCGGAACAGCGCCGGGACCGAGGCGAGCCGCTCCAGCGTCAGCGCGACCGGCGGGAGCGTGTTCTCCGTGTACAGCTGGTAGCCGCCGATGATGATGTAGATGAAGCCGATGGGGTACAGCAGCGCGGCGACGATGCTGCTGTCCGTCCGCGGATACATCGACGCGTACACCAGCAGCGTGATCGTGATGGCGAAGCCCCCCGCCAGCGCGCTGAAGAACAGCTCCCGGGCGCCGGACGTGATCTCGTGGTCCGCGTCGGCGACGATACGCTGGAACACCTCGTCAGAGGAGAACTTGTCCGGCACCACCTCTCCGAGGACCGGAACGTCTGTCTCCGGCGCGTCGTCGCTTCCGGGGGACACACCGCCGTTCGCGTCGGCCATCGCGGGAGGGGACACAGCCGAGGATGAAGAAAGTTTACGCGACCGCACGCCTCCGTACCGGGGAGAATGTCGTGTCCGGACGTACGCGACCGCCAGCGGGCGGGTGGAACCGGCGTCGTCACGGGGGACGGCCGACCCAAAGGTTGACATTCCGACATGATGAAGCCGATCCATGGACGACCGACGCCTCCTCCCGGTCGCGCTCGCCGTCGTCGGGTGTGCGACCGTCGTCGCCGGCGTGTACCAGGGACTGATTCACGTCGCGCCGGGGTACGAAGGGACGGTCGTCTCCGGCTGGGGCGGAGAGCTGAACCACGAGGAGCTGCTGCTCGTCCGGCTGGGGCTGCTGGCAGTCGTGGGGACGGTCGCCGCCCGGCGATGGAGCTACCTGGCGGGAGTTCCGATCCTCCTCGGTGCGGTCGTTGTGTTCTACGCCGTCCGAGCGGTCTACGGGCTGGTCCGTTCCCCCCGACCGCTGTACCGCGAAGTGTCGATCCACGGTGCCGGCTTCGGGGGCGACCCCGTCGTGTTCGTCCTCGGCGCGGAGCCGTTCCTCCTCGCCGCCGGCGGGCTCCTGCTCGTCGGGGCCGGAGTCGCGGCGGCGAAGCTGCGAACGCCACGGGGTGACGGCAGCGCGGACGCCGCCCCCGCCCGGGTCGACTGACGAGGGGAGTCGGACATCTGCACCGACCGCCGTGCTTCCTTCCGGAAACGTCCAGCGGGCGTCGGGGTGGAAGAGACACCGTCGTTCCTTCGCGCATTCTCGGGGATCCTTCCGCTACTCGTCGAGCCGAAAAGTGGCGCGTGGGAGCCGCTCGCGGGTGTTCTTTCGACACTTCGCAAAAACGACGACGTGACATGGACGAGCGGGGATTTGAACCCCGGGCCTCTTCCTTGCGAAGGAAGC
>ENA-ORDC01001118-ORDC01001118.1-marine-metagenome-genome-assembly--contig:-NODE-1118-length-21470-cov-2.786425_pt1 | contig 21470 bp, 22 predicted proteins | sample MGYA00237783_ERZ508515 | MGnify/ENA primary metagenome ERZ508515 (study PRJEB26186, sample SAMN06268792) | marine metagenome | isolation source: Eden Landing Ponds, San Francisco, CA, USA | place... | reverse complement strand
CTCGCCCGACGAGGGGGGCGAGGCGCTCCAGGAGATACAGGAGCTTGACGGCGTGTCGATCCCCGCCGAGACGTGGGACGAGCCACGCAAGGCGGTCAACGCGACGCTGGAGTCCGCGCCCGAACGGCAGCTCTCTGACATCCAGTGGGCCGTGATGAAGGTGATGCCCGCCGCGAAGTACATGAACGACCCCTTCGGCGGCCACCACGCGCTCAACTTCGAGATCTACGGGCACTTCACCAGCCCCATCCGGCGGCTCTCGGACCTCATCAACCACTGGATCGTCCACACGAACGACGTACCGGAGGATCTCGTCGCGCTGTGCGATCGGGCTTCCGACAAGGAGCGCGACGCCGAGCAGTGCGAGCGGGAGTACCGACAGTTCCTCGGCGAGGTCGGGCTCGACGCCGACGCCGTCAACAATCGCGGCATCGAGGTCGTGGAGGACCCGGCCGAGGCCGATTACACGCTCTAGCGGACCGCTCCCGTACGGAACGCCTCCCGGAATATGCCGTCGACAGAAACCACTTTAGGCGCAGGATCAGTAGTACTCGTATGGTTTATACGCTCCAGTACTACGATCTCGTGTTGATCGCGGTGATCACGCCGGTTCTCCTCGGGATCGGCCTCGGATCGTTCACGGAGCTTGCGATGCCGGTGTCCATCATCGGACTGGGAGCGGTCTCGATGGCCGTGATGTTCTACGCGATGTTCATCAACGGGCCCGTCGAGGAGGTCCAGGACCTCACGAACGAGGTCGAGGAGCTGGTCTGATTCGGCACGGCCGATTTGCAGGAACCATGGAAGAACAGCACTTTGTAAGCAGACTCCCCAGCTTCAGCTATGCACACCAGCGAGGGGATCGCGCTTTCCTGTGGGGCTTGCGGCTGGCGAACCGATCGGCTCGACGCGCAGCGGTGTCCGGACTGTAACGGACAACTCGCGCCCAGCTACGACGCCGATCAGATCGACGTAGAGTCACTTCGGACGACTGGCAGCAACGACTCCCAGTGGACCTTCGACGCGCTGCTTCCGGATGCCGGCGACGCAGTGGTCTCACTCGGCGAAGGTGGGACGCCGCTTGTCGACTGTCCGACCCTCGCGGAGGAACTCGACGTCGAGACGTTTGCGATCAAGGACGAGGGGCACAATCCGACCGGCACTGTCAGCGATCGAGGGATCTCGGTGGCGACGACGGTCGTGGCGGAGGCAGGAGCCACCGACGTCGCGCTGCCGACGACCGGTGCCGACGGTGTCGCCGCGGCGGCGTACGCCGCCAGGGCCGAGCTGGACGCTCACGTGTTCGTGCCGACCCGGTCCACGCATACGACGAAGGCGATGATCAACGTCCACGGCGGCGATATGCAGGTCGTCGAAGGACGCCTCCCGGATGCCGAGGAAGCCTTCGAATCGGCGATCGACGACGAGGAGGACTGGACGCCGCTCGATCCCGCGAATGCCCCGCTCCGCGCCGTGGGTGCCGCGACGATGGGTGCCGAACTGCTCGGAAACGCCGACGACGTTCCCGACGCGCTCGTCGTCCCGACCGGGAACGGCGAGGTGCTCGCTGGACTCCACGCCGTCGGGGAACTGCTGGTCGACCTCGAGATCCTCGACGAACTGCCCGAGCTCCACGCTGTCCAGCCCGAGGGCTGCGCGCCGATCGTCCGGGCCATCGATTCCGGCGCGGAGACCGTCGAAGGCTGGGACGGACCGGACACGATCAGTGGCGCGCTCGAAGTCCCGGAGCCTGCGTTCGGGACGCAGGCCATCGCGGCGGTTCAGGAGTCCGGCGGGAGCGCGATCGCCGTCGACGACGAGGCGATCCTGGCGTCCGCGTGCCGGATCGCTGCCGCCGAAGGACTCCAGGCCAGCGTCGCAGGCGGTGCTGCGGCCGCCGGTGCCTGGGAGCTGTCGGCTGCAGACGCGTTCGATTCCGCCGAGACCGTCGTCTGCTGCAACACCGGAGCGGGCTCACTCGACTCCGACGTACTGCGGAGTCACCTGATGCGGGCCGGGTGAGGCCAGGAATCGACAACCTCCGACTGCTCATGCGCCGAAATCGTCCAGGTCAGTCACCACGAGGAGCTCCGTCGGTCCGGGCTGAAACCGGTATTCGACCTCACGACGCTCGGTCGTGCACCCAGCGTCCTCGAGGGACTGCGCAACGGGTTCGACGTACTGCGACGGTTCCGCGTCGAGCGTCTGGAGTCCCGCGATCCGGAGTTCGTCCGCGGTGACGCGGGTGAGCTCCCTTGCAGCCGCGACGTGGAAGGAGCGATCGAATCGGTCGTCGTAGAGAAAGAGGAAGTTCGCGGAGCAGGTGAGATCGAAGGCGTCGTCTTCGAACGGCAGCTCCGGAAGCGCTGCCTCCACGTACCGGTCCGGATGCCGATCGTAGTCGGCGAGAAATCGACGGGCCGCTGCTCTCGCGTAGCGTTCCCGCGTCGCGACGTCGCCGTAAAACGACCAGTCGAAGAAGGATCGTTTCGCTTCGATCTGTTCGACGACCTCGTCGATCGTCGCCTCGCAGTGGACTTCGAGTTCGGCGACCGGCGGTCCGTACACCGGGTCGACGGCCACGGCGTCGTCGGCGATCTGCGATGTAACGGCCGTGAAGGACCCCGGGCCTCCAGGACAGTCCAGTACTCGCCGTCCCAGGAGGTCTGTAGCCCCGATATCGAACAGCCGGCAGTACTCCTCGAACGTCCGACCGTAGAAGGCGGTCCCCTCCTCGACGACGAATCCGTCAGATTGCACCGGTATTGAATACGCATATTCGCACACTATTGTAGTTTTCTGTACATTGATTCTTCGTCGCATACCGAGGTACCTCGCCTGCGGCAGCAGTCCGGATCACCGCGACCGCGGGGCTCAAGGGTCGGCCGGCGGAGTTTCCGCTATGGATTCAGTGCTGATCACTGGGGCGCTCGGACTCGTCGGGCGCTGGGCCGTGGATCGATTCGCCGAGGACTACGACGTGATCGCCGTCGATCGAACGCGACCCGACAATCCCCGAGACGACGTCGAGTACCGCGCAGCGGATCTCACGGAACAGGGACCTGCCTGGGAGCTCGTCCTCGCGGAGGAGCCCGACGCCATCGTCCACCTCGCCGCGATCCCAGCGATGGGCATGCGCGCAGGCGCCGAGACGTTCACCACAAACGTCACCGCCGCCTACAACGTCCTGACCGCCGCCGGTGAGGCTGGCATTCCCGTCGCCTGGGCCTCCAGCGAGTGCGCGTACGGCGAGGTGTTCGCCGACGAGCCACGAGCGCCCGAATCCCTGCCCGTCGAGACGGACGATCGCACCGATCCCGAGGACCCCTACGGCACCTCGAAGGTCGCGACCGAGGCCATCGCAGACAGCGTCACTCGCAAGTACGACGTCCAGGTGACGACGGTCCGCCCCTCGTGGGTCCAGGAACCCGGCGACTATCACACGCCGGACGCCCGCGCCGAGTTCGATCCCGAGGATCCCGGCCTGCAGGGCAACTACTGGTCCTACGTCGACGTCCGAGACCTCGTCGCCCTGTTCCGCGCGGCACTCGAGGTCGGCCACGACGGCCACGAGATCTACAACGGCATGGCCGACGAGAACTTCATCGACTACCCGACCGCCGATGCCATCGAAGCCGCGTTCGGCATCCGACCCGAACCCTGCGAGATCGAAGGCGATCAGTGTGCCTTCTCGAACGCGAAAGCCGAGCGCGAACTCGGCTGGTCACCCGAACACAGCTGGCGGACGGCGGAGGACGAGGACGTGCCGCGACCGGAGCTGTAGGGATTCGCTCTGCGGTATAGCTCCGGACAGTAGGTGGTCTCTCGCGGCTCATTCGTTCGCCGGGAGCCTCGCTCCGCTCGTCTTCCGAGCCATGCGCTCGCGGTTCACTTCGTTCACCGCTCGCGTTCCCGAGCCGCTCCCGCTGGTCGCGGCTCGAATGCGAGGGATGGGATTTGAACTACGCCCAGACGTTCCGGCTCGGGCCATCGGCCCTCGCGGGCTGCGACTGGTCTCATTCGAATCCATCGTACGCATCTCTCCTCACTGTCGTTCGGAACGATGCGAGGGATGGGATTTGAACCGGAGGAAGACGGTCCGGGCTGCGGCCTCGCTACGCTCGGCCGTTCCGGGCTGCGACTTCCAGGGTTCAAATCCCATCTGAACGATTGCTGTCGCTCGCGGTGAGGCTCGCGACAGCAATGCGAGGGATGGGATTTGAACCCACGAACTCCTACGAGAGCGGGTCTTAAGCCCGCCGCCTTTGGCCAGGCTCGGCCACCCTCGCGCGTCCGGCACTTCCGCACACCCCGTCAAGTCGGTTTCGCCTGCCCGCGACGAGCAGCAATTACCAGTCGACGCTGATCGTGCCGTCGCCGTGGGGATCGGGCGCGATTTCCTCGTCGGTGCGTCGGTCGACGACGTGGATGCAGCCATCGCCCTTCTTCGCGGGACAGACCTCCGCGGCGCGAACGTTCTCCTCGAGGTCGTCCTCTGATATGAAGTAGGAGTTCGGTTTGGCCATCCCGCTCAGGATGTCCATCTCCCAGTTCTCGCCGACCTCTGCGCACTTCCCGGCGCCGAAACAGGCGTTGGCTTCGAAGATGATCTTGTAGGGCTTCTCGGCGATCGGCGGTCCCTCGTCGCCGACGGAGGAGGGGTCCTGCACCTCGGCATCGAGATCGCTCATTACGTAATGGGTAGCACCGGGGTTGCTTTCGCGTTACGGTTCCCGCGAGTCACACGCCGTCCGCGTCGACGGCCTCCGCTTCCCCTGATTGGTCGCCCGTCCGCTTCCACTTCTTCTCCAGGTCGCCGTTCGCAACGACGAGCACGTCACCGTCGGCCTGACGGAGTCGACACTTGCGGAGTTCGATCGCTTCGACCACGCCCTCGCCCTTGTCCGTCACGACGTGATCCCCGACCTCGAAGTCTGGATCCCGGAGGAGATAGACGCCGGCAACGGTGTCCTCGATCATATCGGAGAGGGCGTAGGAGACGCCGAGGGCGATGAAGCCAGTCGCCGTGCCGAGGCTCGCGGCGATCTGCCCCATCCCGAGCGTCGAGAGGATCGAGAGCGCGACGCCGAACCACAGGAAGATGGCGACGATCGTGGCGAGCAGATCCACGACGAGATCCTCGCGCTCGCCGTAGATGCGACCGAGCACGCGGCGCACGACGAACAGCACGAGTTTGATCCCGACGTACGCGAGTGCGAGGACGATGAGGACCCGAAGGAGGGAGGGAATCGAGGTCTCGATCCAGGCGGCGAGCTGGTCCGCAGTCGATTCGGCGAGGTCCGAGACGTACGCGCGAGGATCGATGGCCATAGACGCCGCTGGGCCGGACTCCTGTTCAACGCTTGGGTTGACGAGGCGGGAAAACCGGGACCGCAGTTACTCGAAGGGATGGTCGAGCACGCCGGTGTGCTCGCGTTCGGGGCCGAGTCCGACGGCGTAGAGGTCGGTGTCGATTTCCTCGGCGACGTAGTCGAGGTACGTTCGGGCGTTCTCGGGGAGCGCCTCGTAGCCTTCCTCGGCGACAGCGGCCCAGTCGACCTCGGGCCAGCCCTCGAACGTGCGAAGGTTGGGCTCGCACTTGGCCCACCGCTCGGTCGTCGAGGGGATCGTCTCGATCGTCTCGCCGTCGAGGTCGTAGCTCTCCCCGACCTTGACTTCCTCCAGACCGGCGAGGACGTCGACGTGATTGACCGCGAAGCCGGTGAACCCGCTCGCGCGAGCGGCGTGGCGGACCATCGGCAGGTCGAGCCAGCCGACGCGACGGGGGCGGCCGGTGACGGTGCCGTACTCGCCACCCTCCTCGCGGATGTAGGATGCGAGGTCCTCGGCAGTGGGGTCGGACCCGGTCGCCGCGGACTCGTCGCCTGCGTCGACGCCGTGGCCGCCGTCGCTCGGGCCGAGTTCCGTCGGCATCGGTCCGGTGCCGACGCGGGAGAGGTACCCCTTGACCACGCCGATGACGTCGCCGTCGCCGACGGTGGTGACGCCGAGGCCCGAGCCCGTTGCCGCGTAGCCGGCGGTCGGGTTCGAGGAGGTGACGTACGGGAAGTTCCCGTGATCGATGTCGAGCAGCGTTCCCTGCGCACCCTCGAGCATGACCTGCTCGCCGTCGTCGATACGGTCAGAGAGGAACTCACCGGCGACGACCGGCATATCTTCCGCGCGGAGCCGCTCGCCGTACTGGACGTACTGCTCGTACACGGCGTCGACGTCGAGCGCGTCCTCCACGTCGAAGCCGTCGAATGCGAGGTCCACCGACTGGAGGTCGATGCCGTACACGTCCTCGATCAGCGCACGCTTCTGTGGGATGACGTACTCGAGGCGATCCCGGAGCACCTCGGGGTCGAGGAGGTCGCCGATCCGGACGCCGCGGCGGCCGACCTTGTCCTCGTAGGTCGGGCCGATGCCACGACCCGTGGTCCCGACCTTGAGATCGTCGTCGCTGCGAACGTCCTCCTCGAGGTTGTCGAGGATCCGGTGGTAGGGCATGATGACATGCGCCCGCTCCGCGACGCGCACGTCGGGATCGAGGCCCTGCTCCTGGAGCCCGTCGAGTTCCTCGAACAGCGTGTGCGGATTCACGACGCAGCCGTTGCCGAGGACGCCGATCTTGCCGCGAACGGCGCCGCTGGGAACCAGTGAGAGCTTGTAGGTCTCTCCGCCGTGCACGACCGTGTGCCCGGCGTTGTCACCGCCCTGGTACCGCGCGACCACGTCGGCAGACTCGCCGAAGACGTCAACGATGCCGCCCTTCCCCTCGTCGCCGAGCTGCGCGCCGACGATGGTGACAGTCATTACGAGGCGAGATTTCGCGTCGCCGGATAAACGAATTACGATGTGCCTGGCTTCCCACGGGTTGCGGGCCATCGCACATCCGCTCGGATCGGAACCGTTAACCACTCGCACGGGACAGTTTCTATCGATACTGGTGGTTTCTGGCCACTGACCGGCGTCCCCCCGCGGTTCTTGACGACAACATTTAAAGCCCCCAACGACAAGTTAACACGTGCCATGATAGATAGGCTCGAAAAGGAAGTCGACATGCTGGAACGCCATCTGCAGGTCCTGCGGATGGTCATCGAGAACGAGCCCATCGGCATCGTGAAGATGTCCAACGAGACGGGCTACCCCCACCACAAGGTCCGCTACTCCCTGCGAGTCCTCGAAGAGGAGAACCTCATCGAGCCCTCGAGCCAGGGTGCAATCACCACCGAGCGCACCGCCGAGTTCATCGACGAGCTCGACGACAAGATCGACGAGACGGTCGACACCCTCGAAGGCATGAAGCTCGAGGACGCGGCCGAACTCGAATCCTGACTGCACGCGCACTGCCTGCAGCCCGGACGAAACCGCTCGACGCGATCGACTGCCTCGCCCGCCCGATTGCCCTCCGGGCCCCGCACTCTTTCCGGACCGCACGCAAGCACGAGCGATTACACCGGGTTCGATCCGAGGTCTGCGTGCTGTGAGCGCGGGAGACGGGTTTATACCCTGGCTCTAGAACGTATTCCATGACGAGCCACGGTACCGCGGTTCGGATGCGATTCGTCCTGTAACCCTACAGCTCCGGAACGTTCACCTACAACTCCGGGACGTTCAGATGCAGATCGTCGCCGCGAGCCTCCACGAGACACAGGTGGTACCCCTGCTTGCGGGAGAGCTTGACGTAACTCGCTCTGGAATCACGGCTGAGCAGGCTCCCGCTCGTCGCTTCCGACGCCGTCTCCAGCGCCGCGGGCTCGAAGAAGCTCCGCGTGACGAAGAACGCACCGGCGAGCGCCATCGAGTGCTCCTTCACCCGACTGGCTCCCTCCTGGAGATCGACGATCATCCGCCCGGTTGCAGGATCGCGAGCATCGTTCATGTTCGCGACGAGCAGCGCCTCACCCATCTTGTCGCGCACGACCACGTCGAACGTCTCGCTCGGGGCACCTTCCTCTCCCTCGACGGCGTCGCGGGCGACCTCGCCGTGGAACTCGACGCGATCGATTTCCGGAAGCGCATCGAAGAGATCACGGAGTGCCGCGGCCGAATCGGTTTCCCTGACTTCGTACGGCAGTGTCCGCACGAGCCATTCGACGAAGCGGTATGCCATCGTCTCCCGAAGGAATGCATCGAATGGGTCGCCGTTTACGGTCACACCCTCGTCCTCGAACTGCGTGTGCACGTCGAGTCTGAGGTTCTCGTTTACGGCGGTTGCGTCGGCACTGCCGTCGTGAGCGGCTTCCAACGTCGGTGCACTCTTGGAATCGTAGCGGACGAAGAGGTCGGTCCCCTCGAGGGCAGCCCGTGGGGTCATCGGACCGCCGACAGCCGAGTCACCGTCTGCGTCCTCGGCGGACGTCGGCTCGGCACTCGCTGCCGCCGCTTCGAGCTCCTCGATGTCCTGTTCGAGCGACCGAATCTCGCCGCGCAGGGACTCGTTTTCCTCCGTCAGCGAGTCGACGCGCTGCTGGAGCCGATCGCGCTCCTCGGTGACCTCGTCCCGTTCGTCTTCGAGATTCTCGACGCGCTGTTGCAATCGATCGATCCGATCCTCGCGCTCGAGCACCTCCTGTTCGAGCGTGTTGTCGGCACCCTTCGTCCGATCGGTCGCTGCGGACCGGCCGCTCCCGCTCGCGGATCGGTCCGTCGAGGAGCCGGACCGTGCGCTCCCGGCCTGGTCCGGTGAGCCGTCGCGAGCGCCGGTGCTGGAACGCGACGGGGAGCGAGAGGTGCTCGCACTGGCATCGCGCGCTTGCTGTGCAGTTCGAGACTGGCGCCGCTGGGACGGACCCTGGGAGTGCCCGCTGGCCTCGACCGACTCCGTACGGTCCGGATCGAGCGCCGGAACGGTCGTCGCCTCGCGCCAGGCCGCCTCGGACTGCCGAGGATCGTCCTCGCGGCTTCGAGCGGCGTCATCGTCGCCGCGCCGCCCGGCTGCACTGGCTGCTCGCTCACCGTCGCCGCTCGCGTCCGTAGACTGACCCACCGGCCGGCCCGAGCCACTGGCTTCGGGTGCTCCGGCCCCACGCTGGGTCGAGGACGCATCGTCGGTGTCGGCCGTTCGAGCAGCACTGCGATCGCTGGACGAGTGGTCGGCTGCTCTCGCGTCCGTGCCTGTTGCCGTGGCGGACCCCGTGGCAGGTTCGCCGCCACTGGACTGCTCGGCGCTACTGGACCGGTCGGAGCTACTGCGACGATCTGTGGCCGAACTCGACTGCGACGCGTCGGTCGATGCCGTCGCGTCGGTCGTCGATTTAGTCGCCGTCGAGCCGGGCGAAGCAGCCTCTGCCGTGCCGTCGTCGTTCGCCGCTTCCGTCGAGGAATCGGTCGCCGACTGGGTCGCGGCGTCTGCAGATGTTCCTGGGTCCGGCTGGGTATCGGCCGATCCGTCGCCGGGAGGAGTACTCGACGGTTCACTCCCCGTCGACGCCTCGACAGCACCGTCGGGGCCTGCATCGGAGTCTGCTGTAGTCCCCTCGGGGACGTCGGCGCTGGCCTCCGAGGTGTCAGGATCGGGCTCGGCCGAGGAATCCTCGCCCGCATCCGTCTCCGCAGCCGTAGATTCGGTCGCGTCGTCGGCCGCAGCAGCGCCAGCGCCGGTCGCCTCGGGCTCGTCTGTGGCCTCCGAGTCGTCGGGCGCATCCGGCTGTGGCACGTCGGTCACCTCGATATCTACGTCCACGACCTCGTAGATGCCGACTTCGTCGTCGGCGCGTTCGAACGCATCCTCGCCGGTGATCATCTTCCCACTGTTGCCGACGAACGCGACGCTCATCGAGTGGCCGCCGTGGTAGAGCTGGTAGTAATCGCCGCTCAGGACGTTCTCGCTGAGTTCCACGTAGCCTGTGAAGGAGCCGGAGGAGAGGGTGCTGTCGACCTGCGAGATCGGCGTGTCGTTGGTGTAGTACTTCGCCCGCGTGTCGCCGCCCTCCGTCTGCATCGCGTAGAGGAGCGGTAGGGACGGATGTGGTGCCTTGTGCGCCGTTCCCTGCGCGTCTTCGACGTCTTCGATCGTCCCCTCGAAGACGCCCACGATCTTGCCGTTGACGAAGAATAGCCAGGTGCCGCCGGCGCGGACGACACCCGAGAAGTCCACGGACGCCAGCTGACGGAGCCCGTCGTAGCCGTCCTCGAACGGCCGCGTCGGCCAGCCCTCGACGTCCGCTTCGATGCGTCGCTCCATACCCACGTCAAGCCGGAGTCCGCCCAAATATGTTCCGCCGCTCCGGGAGCAGCACAGCTGTCGTACGAGACGAGATTGCGACTCCGAGGCGGCGAAGGATGCGGCCGAAGCCGCGGAGGAAGAAACGAAAAACGGGCCGTTAGATCTTCTGCTCCGCGTCGTCGGCCAGTTCTTCCATTCGCTTGCCAATGCGGCCGGCGGATGAGAACTCGTCGTCACTCATCGCCGAGGCGAGCGCGTTGCCGAGGACGAAGACGGCGTGCTTGTGCTCGTTCTTGGATTTGTGGACGTGGTCGGGCTCGATGTCGAGCTGTTCGTACGGTTCGAACAGTGCAGGGTCGGCGTCTTCGCGATCCCTGAAGTGACGCATGATGGTCACCATCTGTTCGTGAAGCTCTAGAAGCTCGTCTTTGTGCATGTTGGCACCTGATAGGCAGGTTCCCCAGTTAAGGGTTATTTCACACATGATACCACCCCACATGGAGAGCGTGATAGCCACCGGCTACTTTCACAGCCCAACACTGCAAACGCGATCGAACCTGCTGTCGCGACTGGACACTACTGGCAAGATCAACTCTACTGACGCGATCGAACTCTCCTGATGCGATCGAACTCTATCGACACGATCGAGCTGTACTATCGTGACCGACCACATCCGACGAGCGTGGGTCTTCGAATCGGATTCGTCCGGCTTCGAATCGGATTCGTCCGGGTAACCGATGGATCGACCGCGAGCCGTCGTCGGCCGATCGCCAGCAAGCGGAGCGTCTGACGATAGTTTTTGTATCAGGCCTTCGTAGCGGATTTTGAATGCCCGAATTCCGCGTCGCGGTCGACCCCGAGACCGCGGACGCCCTCCAGACGGAAGTCGATCTACTCGGATTCGGGGACGCCGACGAGTACCTGTCGTGGGTCGTCGACAACCGCGCGTCGATCGAGCAGGGAACGGAGTCCGCCGAACTGCTCGATTCGTATCACGAACGACTCGTCGCTCTCGAAGAGCGTCTTGCTGCGGAAGGGGTCGATCCGGCAACCGTCGACGCGGAAACCGGACCGATCTCCGATGCCGGCCCCGAAGAGACCGCCCCAACGGATGGAACGACAGCTGCCGAGGCCCGTGCGTCGACTAGCCGCTCGTCTGAAGATTCGACCCAGAGCACGCTCTCCGATACAGAAACCGGGTCCGTGGATACCCTCGCGACGAGTGCGGATCGATCACCGGCCATCGAAACTGGGGGCACGGCTGCGAACGGACGGGACAGCGAATCAGTCACGCGGTCCTCCTCTGCATCGGACGAACAACGCGCGGCGTCCGACGGTGGCGTCAGTGCCGAAGCGGAGATTACTTCCATGCACCTCCAGCCCGAGCGCGTCCAGCGTGTCCGGGAGGATCCAGTGACGCGAGACGCCGATTCGCTCAAAGACGTAGAGACGAATCGACTCGACGAGCTGAGTCGGCGTGCCGTGGCCGAGACGCGTCAGCAACTCGATCGAACGGTCGAGACCGGCCTCGATTACGAATCGACGACCACGCTCGACGACTCCGACGTCCGTCCTGGCGAGGATCTCGCGGAGCTCGACGCACTCGACGTCCCTGGACGAACCGAGGGGCTCGTCGAGGCACGGAGGGTCGCAGTCGGCCGAGCGCTCGCCTATCTTCACGACGTCGGACAGGCACGAAAGCGGGATTTCGTCGACGAACTCTACGAGGACTGGCCGGCAGGTTACGAGAGCGCCGCCGGCTGGTGGCGATGCATTCGCGGCGCGCTCGAGCAGGTCGACGCCGTCGACGGCGGCCACATCTGGGAGTATCAGACGTAACGCTCGACCGGACGCTCCCGGGGAGTCACTGCGCGTTGCCGAGTCCGGCCCTCGCCGCGGTTCGCTCACGCTCTTCGAGTTTGCGGAACGCTTCGGTGAGAATCCAGCCACCGAGTGCGAGTGCGCCGACGAACTCCGGAATCGCGATCCCGGCGTCGGCCATCGAGAACGTCCAGAGCAACCACGTCGCGAGCACGATCGTACCGAGGAGCACTGCGGTTGCGCCACGTCGAACGTGGCCGATCTGCGCCGTTCCGAGACCGTAGAGCCAGAGAAATCCCATGGTCGAGAGGAAGTGGACGATCGCCGCCGGGGCGTGCCAGCCGTGCGGAAGGTGGAAGACACCGACGGCGGCGAGAGAGAGCAATGCGACGGCGAGAGTGATCGCGCCTGACCGCTGCAGCGGGTGGCTCGCGTCGTCGTGAAGTAACCAGGCGAATGGCAAACCGCCCACCCCGGCGACGATCAGGCTGCCGTTGAACAGGAGGAAAGATGGGCGATCTGCGATCAGTGCGAGTGAGATCGAGCGCCCCGGCGGCAACTCGCCGGTGTGCGACAGCGCACTGTCCAGCCAGGAGAACTCCGGAGCGACGAGCGTCGCGAGGAGAATCCCAACGAGCGCAATCGGCGGCGCAGCCAGCCCCGTTCTGATCGCGATCCCACGTCGGTCCATACATTTGCTGGCGGTGGGCAGGCCTTGAAGCTACGTGTTCCGGGTCACTCGAAGCGAGGTGGATCCCACGGACCCAACAGAGTGCAATGCGACACTACTCGGTGTGCTTCTCGCGGGGGAACCAGGCGAGATCGTGATTGGCCGTCACGTCGACACAGACCGCCTCGTCCAGATCGACGTTTGCGGAGTGATTGTGCATGCACTCCACTGCGTCGCCGTTCTCGAGTTCGACGCGATAGAGAACCGACGGCCCGAGGTAGCGCCGATACGTGACTCTGCCGTCCGGTTCCACGGCGTCGGGGCAGGGACGTGCGACCACGTCGTCTGGCCTGACGAGCACGTCGACCGTGGTTCGGTCGTACGCCGACGCGAGGCCGTGGATCTGGTCGCGAGAGAGTTCACCGATATCCGTCTCTACGACGTCGTCGTGGACGTATGCCGAAAGGAACGATGCGTGGCCGAGGAACCCGGCGACGAACCGGGAGGTCGGGTGCTGGAACACCTGTTCGGGGTGGCCGGCCTGCTCGATCGAGCCGTCGTGCATCACCGCGACCCGGTCGGAAATCGACAGTGCCTCCTCCTGGTCGTGGGTGACGAAGACGGCCGTCACACCGGCTTCGATCAGGATTCGGCGAACTTCTTCGCGCGTCCGGACGCGCAGGTCCTTGTCGAGATTCGAGAACGGCTCGTCGAGCAGGAGGAGGTCCGGCTCGGGGGCGAGCGCCCGGGCGAGGGCGATCCGTTGTTGCTGGCCGCCGGAGAGTTCGGCGGGCGGGCTCTCGCGCTGATCGGCGAGCCCGACGAGATCGAGGAGTTCGTCGACCCGTTCGGCACGCTCGTCGCTGGGCCAGTCCGTGATGCCGAAGGCGACGTTCTCGGCGGCGCTGAGATGTGGAAACAGTGCGAAGTCCTGGAACACGAGCCCGACGTCGCGCTTTTCAGGTGCAGTCGCAGTCTCGCCGTCGGCGACGCAGTCCCCGTCGATGGCGATCGTCCCATCATCGGGCTGTTCCAGGCCGGCGATCGTGCGGAGCGTCGTGGTCTTCCCGCAACCGGAGGGGCCCAGGAGCGTCATGAGTTCGCCGTCCTGGACGGAGAGGGAGAGCCCGTCGACGGCACATTCGGGGCCGAACTCCTTGCGGAGCCCGTCGATCTCGAGAACGGTGTCCCGCTCCGTCGACACGTCGTCGCGGTCGGTCGCTGGCTCGGGCGCACCCGTCTCGTCTCGATCTGCGGTGGCGGTCGCCCGTCGCTCTAGCCCGGCCGTCGTGGTCTGGGCCTGCGCGTCGATCCGGCGAGCATCCGACGGTTGGTCCTCGGCAGCCATGTGTGAGTATCGGCCAGCAGCGACAGCCCTGCGTTCCGCGTACTGGCAGTCTTGCTACGATCGTATCACGTCGAAGGCTTTAGGCTTTCCTAAACCCCACGCGGCTGGCTGCTGGCTACTGTGCAGGGCTGCCGAATCGAACCGAACCGCGAGAGAACGGACTACTCCTCGGGCAGGTCGTCGATGAGCACGACGGCCTCGCCGTCGATGATCGTCGTGTCCTCGTCCTCGTCGTGAATCTCGGTCGTCAGCCGGTACTGGCTCTCGCCGAGATCCTCGACGACTTCGACGTTCGCGCTGACGCGGTCGCCGATGCCGACGGGTGCACTGAACTTGAGGTCCTGGGAGAGGTAGATCGTCAGGCCGGGGAGCCGCGCGAGCGCGGCGCTGATGAGGCCGGAGGCCAGCGTCCCGTGGACGATACGGCCGCCGAAACGCGTCTGCTGGGCGAAGTCGTCGTCGAGGTGCAGTCGATTGGTGTCACCGCTGGCACGTGCGAAAGCGTGGACGTCCTCGTCTGTGAGGCGCTTGGAGAAGGTCACGGTGTCTCCGACGCCGATGTCCTCGCGCCGATCGACCGAGCGCTCGAACGTCCAGTCGGGCTCCTCGCCAGCGACTGACGGTACAGTCTCTTCGGGGAACGTGTCGGCTTCGGACTCGTCTTCGGTGACGAATGCCGAGAATGCGGCCCGATTGGCGGCAGCTGTACTCCGAACGACGGTGCTCGTGAGATCCATCCACGCGTCTGCGACGGCGGTGAAACCGTTTACCCCCCTCGTGTCGGACATACGATTCGTAGGTTCGTGGGGGTACTTGTGTGCATTGGCTCGTGTCAGACGGGCAATTCGTTTGGCCGGTCATACTGTCCACTATTCCCGGCATTAGAAGGGGCGTACCGAGGGTTGTGGCCAGATTCGCCACCGACGAACTGCTGTCGAAAGCCCGGCGTATCCGACAGTACACCTGCACACGTGGAAGGTGAGTGACGACCGTTCGAAGCGTACGACTGCGCACCTGGTCGGAAGGACGTCAGTTGCTCCACCGACGCGGACGGTCGACGAGAGTTGCAGTTCCGAGTGGAGCAAACGCCCCCGGACCACGGCCGTCGCGGCGAGCGGAGTTCCACCAAGAGCTTCGTAGCACCGCCTATCGGCGGACTGTCCGCCACGGATCGCCATCCGAGACGGTTGTCAACTCCTCAGTACCACTCAACACCATTCAGTACCATCTGAGGGGAAGCTTTAAGCTCCCGGGTGGCCTACACGTATGTGATGACGGACGACAACGCTGGGTTCCCCTGGCCGCCGGCGATGTTCGCCGAGCAGTTCCAGGAGGCAAGTGAGGATGCCATGCAACGGCAGCAGGAGCTGTACAAGCAGTGGCTCTCCATGAGTGCCGACGGCACGACTGGTGGCCTCTCCGAACTCAGTGCGCTGAGCACTGGCACGGCGACCTTCAAGTCCCGCGTACAGAGCGGCGGCCGGATCTCGATCCCGGACGCCGAGCGCGAGGCCCTCGATATCGAGGAAGGGGACATCGTCCAGACGATCGTCGTCCCCGTCAAGCGAGATCGAGACTCAGAGTGATTCCAATGACTGACACCAACCCCCTGACGACGGCGTTCGACGTCCAGCGTAGCATGATCGAGCAGACCCACCAGCTGACCCACGAGACGATCGAGGCCCAGAAGACGGCCGTCAACGCGATGGCCGACAGCCTGGCGACCCTCGAGCAGGTCTCGGACCAGAGCGCGGAGCTCTCCCAGGAGGCCATCCACGCCTACCTCGACGCAGTCGAGCAGGTCGTCCCCGAGGCGGAGTTCGACGACGTCCGCGCGCTCGTCGACGACGGCTTCGAGAGCGCCGAGGAGTTCCAGGACGAGACCTGGACGGCCGTCCACGAGGCCGTCGAGGAAGGCGTCCAGAACTTCGAGACCGCTGCCGAGAACTACGGCGAGTTCGTCGACAGCTCCTTCGACACCTACCTGCAGGCCCACGAGCAGGTCGAGGCCTCCGCCGAGGAGTTCGAGGAGATCGACGTCTCCGCCGACTGAGCCCCCTTTTTCAACTACCTGCGGTCGCAATACCCCACCATGAGCGAACAAACCACCACCCCACCCGCACAGGAGAGCTGGACAGCGTTCGTCGAGAACATGAACGAGCAGATGGTCGACGCCTTCGAGGCCAACGTCGAGGCCCAATCCCAGTTCGTCGAGACCTGGGCCGAGACGCTTTCCGAAGGTACGGACGACGAACGGTTCGGCGAAGGCGTCAAGGGCTACGCCCGCGCCTACAAGGTCTGGATGGAGGCCGCCGAGGACATGGCCGAGCAGGTCGCCGCCGAGGGCACCGAGGTCTCCCCCGACGACCTCCGCGACGTCTGGCTATCCAGCGCCAACGAGGCGTTCAAGGAAGTCATGTCCACGAGCGCGTTCGCCGCGATGACGGGCGAGACCGTCGAGGACGCCCTCGAACTCCGCCAGGCAGCCGACGAGAACGCGCAGTCGACGCTCCACGCGCTCGGGATGGCCACGGAGCGGGACATTCGCGAGGTCGGCGACCGACTCGTCGAACTCGAACGACGCCAGCACGGCATCGAGCAGAAGCTCGATCAGGTGCTCGAGCACCTCGAGGAGGAGTAAACGGTGACCACGATGCAGAACCCCTACGCTGGCTTCCTGGACATGCAGCGGACGGCCTGGGAGCAGGCCACCGACGCGGCCGAGAAGCTCGGCGCAGCGCCCGACGCCAACGAGTCGATCGCGTCGGTCGACGTCGGCGAGACGCCCAGCGAGGTCGTCTACGAGGAGAACAAGCTCAAGCTCCTCCACTACGAGTCCCGGACCGAGGAGCAACACGACGTGCCGATCCTCATCGTCTACGCGCTGATCAACCGCCCGTACATCCTGGACCTCCAGCCGAACCGTTCGGTCGTCCGCACGCTCCTGGACAACGGGTTCGACGTCTACCTCATCGACTGGGGCGAGCCGTCAGTTCTCGACACCTCGCTCACGCTCGAGGACTACGTCGTCCGCTACGTCGACAACTGCGTCGACGAGGTTCGGGAGCGTTCCGGCCAGGACTCGATCAACGTTCTCGGCTACTGCATGGGCGGCACGATGTCGTCGATGTACGCCGCGCTCGAACCAGAGAAGGTCCGGAACCTCGGCCTCATGGCCGCAGGTCTCTGCTTCGCGGGCGAGGGCGGTATCCTCGAACTCTGGGGCGACGAGGACTACTTCGATCCCGACGCCGTCACCGAGACGTTCGGGAACGTCCCCGCGGAGTTCCTCGACACCGGGTTCGCGCTGATGGATCCCGTCGAGAACTACGTGACGAAGTACGTCCGGTTCTACGAGAACATGGAGGACGAGGACTTCGTCGAGAACTTCGCGCGCATGGAGGAGTGGCTCGGCGACGGCATCGACGTCGCCGGCGCCGCCTTCGAGGAGTTCATCGAGGACATCTACCAGGAGAACAAGCTCTACAACAACGAACTCACCCTGGGCGGCCGCGACGTCGACGTGAACGAGATCGACATGCCGGTGCTCCAGATCGTCGCGGAGTACGACCACCTCATCCCGCCGGGCGCCTCCAAGCCGTTCAACGACGTCGTCGGCACCGATGACGTCACGACGATGGAGTTCGCCACCGGCCACATCGGCATGAGCGTCTCCTCGCGCTCCCACGCCCAGCTCTGGCCGGACGTCTGTGAGTGGTTCGAGGAGCGGTCCCAGGTCGACGGCGAGGAACCGGCCGACGAAGCCGAGGCGGACGCGGAAGGGGTGGACACCGAGGCTACAGACTCCGACGCGGAAGCGACGGGCGCCGAGGCGGCGGAAGCGGCCACGCTCCAGGACGTCGACGGCATCGGCCCGGCATACGAGGAGCGCCTCGAAGAGGCAGGCGTCACGACGCTCGCGGAGCTCGCGGAGGCGGACGCCGCGGCGCTTGCCGCCGACACGGAAGTTGCACCGAACCGGATCCTCTCCTGGATCGAACAGGCCGAGCAGCTCGGCGAGTAACGCACGCGCACCGATTTCGGGTCGCAGACAGGGCCACCTTTTATTGCCGCCATCGCCGTCGTATCACGTAGTGACGACGCGACCGTCGCAGGCGAGGTCGCGCTACCACGGAGGCCATCTATGGAAGGACGCACCTGTCTGATCACTGGCGCATCGAAAGGCATCGGTCGCGGCATCGCCGAGCACCTCGGCGAGTCCGGCGCGAACGTCGCCGTCAACTACCGCTCCTCCGTCGAGGAGGCCGAGGAGGTCGTGGAGACGATCGAGGACAGCGGCGGCCAGGCGATCGCGACGCGAGCAGACGTTACCGGCCGTCGCGAGGTCGAGGCGATGCGCGACGAGATCCACGACGCCTTCGGTCCGATCGACGTCCTCGTAAACAACGCGGGAATCACACAGGACACGAAGTTCGAGGAGATGACCCGCGACGAGTGGGACCAGGTCATCGACGTCCACCTCGGCGGCGCGTTCAACTGCACCCAGACGTTCTTCGACGACATCCAGCAGGCCGACGAAGGCCGCCTCATCTGCATCTCCTCGATCGTCGGCAAGCAGGGGAACTTCGGGCAGGCGAACTACGCCGCGGCGAAGAGTGGCCTGTTCGGCTTCGTCCGGACGCTCGCGCTCGAACTCGCGCAGTCGGGATCGACCGCGAACTGCGTGGCGCCGGGGTTCACCGAGACCTCGATGCTGGAGACCGTCCCGGACCGCGTTCGGGAGGTTATCCTCGAGGACATTCCGCTGAACCGATTCGGATCGATCGACGACGTCGCCTGCGTGGTCGAGTTCCTCGCATGCGAAGAGTCCTCATACATTACGGGCGAAGTCCTCGACGTCAACGGCGGTATGGATCTGTAGGCTGGACCCGCCGATTTCGCTGTTGCAATCGACGAGGTGCCACGAAAGCGGCGGCTGCGACTATTCTCGACGCAGTGCCTCGATCGGATCGACGCGCGCTGCTCGCCAGGCCGGGTAGAGGCCCGAGACGACGCCGACGCCGACCCCGACGACGACGGCGATGACGATCCAGTTCGTCGGGTAGATCATCGGGAAGTCAGCAAAGGAGACGAGCAGGTATCCGCCTCCGAGCCCGAGTCCGACACCGCCGATCGAACCGATGACGCCGAGGATCAGGGATTCGATCAGGAATAGCTGGACGATGTCGCGATTGTTCGCCCCGATCGCTTTCATGATGCCGATCTCCCGCGTCCGCTCGGTCACGCTCACGATCATGATGTTCGCGATCCCGATGGCGCCGACGATCAACGCGATCCCCGCGATTCCGGCGATGAAGATGGTCACCTGGTCGAAGATCTCGGAAACCTGTCCCAGCAGCTGGTCGAGTGTCTGTACAGCGATTTGTTTGTCGTCGTCGACGAGTCGCTCCGCGTCGGATTCGCCGGACTGGAAGTACGCGTCGGTTTGGTCGGTGACGTGATTGAGGTCCTCGAAGCTCTCGACCCAGACGTTTATCGAGGTGTACGCGCGCTCTCGCTCACCGCTCGGCGTCTCCACGGTCACGTTGTAGTAGGGATCCTCCGGTACCCAGAGGGACGCACCGACGCCTGGCCCCTGGTTCTCCGCGTTGAAGATCCCCGAGACCGTGAGGCGCTCCCGGGTTCCATCCGAGAACGTCACCTGGATCTCGTCACCGACCGACACGTTACCGCCGAGGGATTCCGCGAGCCGGGTATCGATGACCGTCTCGCCGGGACCGGCGAAGGCTTCCCCCTCGACGAAGCTGCCAGAAACGTTCTTGGAGAAGCTCCGCGGATCGGCGATCCGAACGGTGAACGAGACGGTGCTCTCGTCTCCGTATCGCAACTGTGAGGCCGGTATCGTCCCGTCGGGATCGACGTACTCGACCCCGTCGATCTGCTCGATCCGCTCTACGTCGCTCGCGGTGTAGATCGGATCCGAGAACGTCTGGAATCCAAATCCATTCTCGACGTTACCCTGTGTCTGAACGAGGACGAGCGTCTGCTCCTCGGTGTCGAATCCCCCGAGGGCATCTTCCTCGAACGCACCGCCGAGGACCATGAACGCGATGATGCTCCCGATCCCGATCACGATCCCGATGGTCGTGAGCGTCGATCGGAGCTTGTGCCCCGTGATCGCTCGCCAGCTAATGCGGAAGCTCTCGCCGATCTTCACGCGTCGTCACCCCCGTTCGGTGCGGCCGCTTCGGAGTCCTCTGCCGGCACCGTGGGAACGACGTCGGAGACGTCCTCGATGTAGTCGAGTTTCCCGTCCAGCAAGTGGACGATCCGCTCCGCGCGCTCGGCGATGTGGCGCTCGTGGGTCACCATCAGGATCGTCCGCCCCTCGGCGTGGAGCTCCTCGAAGAGCTCCATGATGTCCGCGCCCGTCTCGCTGTCGAGGTTGCCCGTTGGCTCGTCGGCGAGGATCAAGGTCGGCTCGTTGGCGAGCGCCCGGGCGATCGCGACGCGCTGGCGCTGTCCGCCGGAGAGCTCGGTCGGAGCGTGGTCGAGCCGATCACCCAGACCGACCCGGTCGAGCAGCGTCTTCGCCCGACTCCGTCGATCCTCGTCGACGACGTCGTTGAACACCATCGGGAGGGTGACGTTCTCCGCTGCAGTCAGCCGAGGCATCAGGTTGAACGTCTGGAACACGAACCCGATTTTCGTCCCGCGGAGCTTCGCACGCTGGGACCCGGAGAGGTCGCCCACCGAGCGGCCGTCGATCTCAACCGTTCCTTCGTCGGGTGTATCCAGACAGCCGAGCATGTTCATGAGCGTGCTCTTGCCCGAGCCGCTCGGCCCCATCACCGCGGTGAACGAACCGGGTTCCAGTGTCAGTGAGAGATCCTGCAGGGCGTGGACCGGCTCCCCCATATAGTACGTTCGACCGACGTTGCGCGCTGTGACGACGCCCGAGCTATGGCTATCGTCTGGGCGCTTTGCATCCACCATCCTGAATAGGCCATTGGCTGGAAGCATCTTAAAAGGGAACGGCGATTTGCAGAGTCGGAAACTCGACCGCGGGCAGGCCGATCGATCCAAGGCCGATCGCGGTGTCAGAGTGGGTTAAAAAAACGGCGAACGGACCAGTACAGTCCCTGGAGCTGATTGCGGACGCTCGCGATCGGATCGACCCCTGCGTCCGGGTTCGTCGTCGACTCGAACGCGTCCTCGAGCGTACCAGCGGAGGCGCGAACGAGCTCGCCCGTGTGGCGACGTCGACCGTCCTCGTTCGTGACGCGAAGGAGGCAAACCGTGTCGGTCGACCCGACCACGCGGTAGATTCCTGCCGGCGCCGCCGACCCGTCTGACCGGTAGTGGTCCCCGACCTCGACCATAGGGAGTGTCCACTCGCCAGGACCGAGAACGTAGCGGTGTGCGAGGCCACCTCTTCTAACGCGGACGAATCACGTTCACGTCCACCGCGGTCCCGAATCGTTGAAGTGGACTTGCAA
>ENA-ORDC01001117-ORDC01001117.1-marine-metagenome-genome-assembly--contig:-NODE-1117-length-21480-cov-3.551605_pt1 | contig 21480 bp, 19 predicted proteins | sample MGYA00237783_ERZ508515 | MGnify/ENA primary metagenome ERZ508515 (study PRJEB26186, sample SAMN06268792) | marine metagenome | isolation source: Eden Landing Ponds, San Francisco, CA, USA | place... | reverse complement strand
CATCGGCGACGAATCGCGGGCGGTCCTGGCGGACCCGGACCTGCTGCTGGCCGACATCCCGTACAGCTCGCTCGCCGCGGCGGCGCGGGCCGAGGTGCCGGCGATCGCGCTGTGCTCGCTGAACTGGGGCCTGATCCTGGACGCCTATTGCGGCGACCGGCCCGGCATCGCCCCAATCGTGGCGCAGATCCGGGCGGCCTACGAGAGCGCCGCCGCATTCCTGCAGCCGCGCCCGCACGCGGCGATGCCGGAGCTCGGCAACGCCCGCTCGATCGGCCCGGTGTGCCGGCAGGGGCGGGACCATGCCGCCGACGTGCGGGCCCGCCTCGGGCTGGCGCCCGGCACCCGCCTGGCGCTGGCGGCGTTCGGCGGCATCCAGGGCCGGCTGGCGCTGGGCGAGCTGCCGCGGCGGCCGGGCCTGGTGTGGCTGCGCTCGGGCGCCAGCGGGCGCGGCGACGTCGCCGACGCGGACGCCCTGGGCCTGCCGTTCTGCGACCTCGCCGCCTCGGTCGACCTGGTGATCACCAAGGTCGGCTACGGCACGCTGTGCGAGACCCTGGCGGCCGGCACCCGGCTGCTGCTGGTGGAGCGGCCGGGCTGGCCGGAGAGCGAGCCCGCCTGCGCCTTCGCGCGGGCGCACGGGACCGCGGCGTCGATCGATCCCGAGACGCTGGCCGCCGGCACGTTCGGCGACGTCTTCGACGCGCTGATGGCGCGCCCCCGCGGCGCCCCGATGCCGCCCAGCGGGCTTGTCGAGGCGCAGCATTTGCTGGCGCCCTATCTGTCCGGCAGGGCGCCGATCGCGGCGTCCGATTGACCGCTTCCCGGCAGGTTCGGTCTTGCAATTTCGCGGCCCGCCGCCGATATGGCGGGCCGGAGACGCGCCGTCCTCCGCCTTTCTTCCGGCGCGGCCGAAAGACAGAGTTCGCCAAACGCAGCCGCCGTGCGGTGCTGCGGCCCCCGGCCCGATCGGTCGGCGGCAAGCCCGCAGGGTGCGCCATAACAACGGGGAAGCCGGCCGCGAGGTCCGAAGCGGCCGGCAGCACGTCGCGCCATGGATTACTTGCTCGCGGTCGGCGGTCTGATCCTGCTTTTCGCAGGCGGCGAAAGCCTAGTGCGCGGCGCGGTCGGGCTGGCCAAGCGGATCCAGGTGTCGCCGCTGTTCACCGGCCTCGTGGTGGTCGGCTTCGGCACCAGCGCGCCGGAGTTCGTGGTCTGCCTGGAAGCGGCGCTGCGCGGGCAGTACGACATCACCATCGGCAACATCGTCGGCTCCAACATCGCCAACATCATGCTGATCCTCGGCGTCGCCGCGCTGATCCAGCCGGTGATGAGCCGCAGCTCGATCCTGCGCCGCGACGGCTCGGCGATGCTGATCGCCTCGGTCGTGCTCGTCGGTCTGGCGTTCCTCGGCGAGGTGTCGCGGCCGCTGGCCGGGCTGATGGTGCTGGCGCTCGCCACTTTCATCGGCGTCTGCTACATCAACGAACGCCGCGGCAACGGCGAGATCGCCGAGTCCGTCGAGCACGAGGTCGAGGACCTGGGCCGGCTGCCGCAAAGCATCTGGGTGGCCCTGCTGGCGTCGCTGGTCGGCGTGATCGCGCTGGTATTCGGCTCGCGCATGCTGGTCGAGGGCGCGACGCGGATCGCCATCGACTACGGCGTCTCGCAGGCGGTGATCGGCGTCACCCTGGTCGCCATGGGTACGTCACTGCCGGAGCTGGCGGCCGCCTTCGTGGCGGCGCTGCGCAAGCACGCCGACGTGGCGCTGGGCAACGTGCTGGGCTCCAACGTCTTCAACGTGTTCGGCATGCTCGGTCTGACCGCGCTGATCGAGCCGGTGGGGATATCACCCGCCTTCCTCGACGTCGACATGTGGGTGATGCTGGGCGTGTCGGTGCTGCTGATCGTGTTCCTGATGACCGGCAGCCGTCTCAGCCGCGGCGAGAGTCTGATCCTGCTGGCTGGCTACTGCGGCTACGTCGCCTTCCTGCTGCAGCCGGGCGGGGCGATGCCCGCCTGAGCGCCGCCGTTCGGGGCACCTGTCTGGGCGCTGGCGCGCACGGTTGCCGGCCGCCGTTGACAGGGCCACATCCGCCCAATATACGACGGGTAAGCGTAGTAAAACCTATTCCACGCCTTACGACCGTGGATTTGGCGGCCCGGGCCGGGACACCGAACGTCCGCCGGCCCCGCCGGTTGCAAGGAGGACGAGCCATGAGCCTACGTCTCGGCGACACCGCCCCCGACTTCACCGCGCAGACCACCGAGGGCGAGATTTCCTTCCACGACTGGATCGGCGACAGCTGGGCCATCCTGTTCAGCCACCCGAAGGACTTCACGCCGGTCTGCACCACTGAGCTGGGCGAGGTCGCCCGGCTCAAGGACGAGTTCGCCAAGCGCAACGTCAAGCCGATCGGCCTGTCGGTGGACCCGCTGGACAGCCACCAGAAGTGGAACGCCGACATCGAGGAGACCCAGGGCCAGGCGGTCAACTTCCCGATGATCGCCGACGGCGACCGCAAGGTCTCCGAGCTGTACGACATGATCCACCCGAACGCGGATCAGACCGCGACGGTGCGGACGGTCTACATCGTCGATCCGAACAAGAAGATCCGCCTCAGCCTGACCTACCCGCAGACCGCGGGGCGCAACTTCGACGAGATCCTGCGGGTGATCGACTCGATGCAGCTCACCGACCGCCACAAGGTCTCCACGCCGGTGAACTGGAAACAGGGCCAGGACGTGATTATCGTGCCGGCGGTGAGCGACGAGGAGGCCAAGGAGCGCTTCCCCAAGGGCTGGAAGACGCTGAAGCCGTACCTCCGCGTCACCCCGAACCCGGACGCCTGAGCCGTGCCGCGCCGATCCCGGCCGCGGCGACGTCCGCAGCGGCCGGGATCGGCGCGATCAACAGCGAACACAGCGGTGGTGTCATGAGCGATGGTGACAGGAGCGACCGGGGCTACGCCGGCGACGTCTCGCCGAAGACCGCCTGGGAGATGCTGAGCGAGGACCCCGGCGCCAAGCTGGTCGACGTGCGCACCGACGCCGAGTGGAAGTACGTCGGCGTGCCGGACGTCAGCGGCCTGGGCAAGCGGACCATCACGATCGCCTGGAAGAGCTTTCCGGACATGGACCTTAACCAGGGCTTCGTCCGCGAAGTCGAGGACGCCGGCGTCAAGCCCGACGACACCGTGCTGCTGCTGTGCCGCTCCGGCCAGCGCTCGGCCGCCGCGGCGCAGGCCCTGACCGAGCAGGGCTACGCCAAGGCGTACAACGTCGCCGAGGGCTTCGAGGGCGACAAGGACGAGCAGGGCCACCGCGGCAGCCGCAACGGCTGGAAGGTGCACGGTCTGCCCTGGGTGCAGGACTAGCCCGCGCATGGCCGAACGCGACGACGACGCCGGCGGCGCGCGCCGCTACCGCCCGCAGACCGAACTGGTGCGCGGCGGGCAGCGGCGCAGCCCGTTTCAGGAGACGTCCGAGGCGGTCTATCTGACCAGCGGCTACGTCTACGCCTCCGCCGCGGAGGCCGAAGCCGCCTTCAAGGGCGAGACCGAGCGCTTCATCTACTCGCGCTACGCCAACCCGACGGTGGCGATGTTCGAGGAGCGGCTGCGCCTGCTGGAGGGCGCGGAGGCGTGCTTCGGCACCGCCACCGGCATGGCGGCCGTGTTCGCCGCGATGCTCTGCCAGCTCAAGGCCGGCGACCGGGTCGTCGCCTCGCGGGTGCTGTTCGGCTCGTGCCACTACATCGTCGCCGACATCCTGCCGCGCTTCGGCATCGAGATCGAGTTCGTCGACGGCTCCGACAACGCCGCCTGGGAGCGCGCGCTGGAGCAGCCGGCCAACGTGGTGTTCCTGGAGACCCCGGCGAACCCGACGCTGGAGATCGTCGACCTGGAGCACGTCTGCCACCTGGCGCACGGCGCCGGCGCCTGCGTGGTGGTCGACAACATCTTCGCCTCGCCGGTGCTGCAGCGGCCGCTGGACTTCGGCGCCGACGTGATCGTCTATTCCGCCACCAAGCACATCGACGGACAGGGCCGGGCGCTCGGCGGCGCCGTGCTGGGCAGCAAGGACTTCATCGACGGCAAGCTGTTTCCCTTCGCCAAGCACACCGGCCCCAGCCTCAGCCCGTTCAACGCCTGGATCATGCTGAAGGGCCTGGAGACGCTGGACATCCGGGTGCAGCGGCACTGCGACAACGCCCGCGCCATCGCCGACTTCCTGGGCGCGCGGCCGGAGATCGAGCGGGTGTACTATCCCGGCCTGGAGGACACGCCGCAGGGCAAGCTGGCGCGCAAGCAGATGACCCGCGGCGGCACCATCGTCGCCTTCGACGTCAAGGGCGGCAAGCAGCGCGCCTTCCGCGTGCTGGACGCGCTGGAGCTGGTCGACATCTCCAACAACCTGGGCGACGCCAAGAGCCTGGCGACGCACCCCGCCACCACGACGCACCAGCGGGTGCCGCCCGAGGAACGCGCGGAGATCGGCATCGGCGACGGCCTGATCCGGCTGTCGGTCGGACTGGAAGACGTAGAAGACCTGATGGCGGACCTGGCGCAGGCGCTGCAGGCCTGAGTCCGGCCGGTCCCAGACCCGACCCGGCGCCGTTAAGCTTGCGTCAAGCCTAGGCCGGCATACTGGCCGGCATGGTTCTCGCACTGTTCAGCCGACTCGCCGACCGGCGGCGCCACGCGCGGCGCAAGGCGCCGACCCTGCGCGTGCGCATCGACGGGCGCAACTACCGCACGGCCGACTGGTCGATGGGCGGCGTCCGGCTGGCGGGCTTCCAGGGCCATCTGCGCCGGCTGGAGCGGGTCAGCGGCACCGTCGCCGTGCCCGGGGGCCCCAAAGGGCCGTTCGTCGCGGAAGTGATGTGGCAGCGCGACGACACGGTCGGCCTGCGCTTCCTGGAGGTCGCGCCCAGCGTGTTCTTCGAGCTGTCGACGCTGGGCGGCTCTCACGTCTGAGCCCGGACGCGCGGCCCTGCCGACGGGTTTCATCGAGCCGCGATCCGCACCATCTTGATAACACTGTGCTGGTGGTCCTGCGGGCGAGGGGACCTGGGATGTTCGGACGTGCCATGGGAGCCGCCGCGCTGGCGGCGTTGCTGGCAGCCGCGCCGGCGGCCCGATCCGATACGCCGGGGATCGGCCGGCTGAACTACGCCGGCTACCGCGTGGCCCAGCACTGCACCGCCTTTGCGGTCGTCGGCGGCCATCTGGTGACCGCCCGGCACTGCCTGGACGTGCCGGACGAGGCGAAGCTGCACTATCTCGACGCCTACGACCGCGGCGGCTGGGCGCAGCACATCGTGCTGTCGCCGGCTAGCTTCGCGCCGGCGGACGCGCCGGACGTCGCGCTGGCGTGCAACGTTGGACCGCCGGAGGCGCCCGGGCTGCGGGTCGCCGAGGACGCTCCGGCCGCTGACGATACGCTCGAAGTCTGGGGCTATGGCGCGCCCCGCGCCGAAGTGCTGCAGCGCATTCCCTGCGCTCTCAAGGGCGTCAACGGCAACGGCACGCTGGTACTGTCCTGCGCCACCCGTGGCGGCAGCTCCGGCGGCCCCGTCGTGCGCCGACGCGGCGACACGCTGGAGGCGATCGGCGTGGCCTGGGCCAGCGGCCCCGACATGACGCTGGCGACGCCGCTGTCCCCGCGCCAGGTCGACGACGTGTGCCAGTAGGAGCCCACCGGTGACCGCCGTCCGCCTGTTCGGCGCGCGCTATAGCGTCTACACCCGGATTGCCCGCCTGGTGCTGGCGGAGGCGGAGATCGCCTGCACGCTCGAAGAGGTCGACATCTTCCGGCCCGAGACGGTCCCCGCCGCCTACGCGGACCGGCATCCCTTCGGCAAGATCCCGGCCCTCGAGCACGGCGGGCTGCGGCTCTACGAGACCGACGCCATCGCCGCCTACGTCGCGGCGTTGAGCGACGCCGGACGCCGGCTGCTGCCGGCCGACGCCGTGGCCGATGCCCGCATGCGCCAGCTCATGCGGGTCATGGACAACTACGTCTACCCCGCCTGCGTGTGGGGCGTCTACGTGCCGGAAAGCGAGGGCGCCGCGGCGATCGGCGACGACGCCCGCGCGGCAGCCGAGCGTACGCTCGACGCGGTCGCCGCCCTTGCCTCGGCGCCCTACCTCCAGGGGGCGGCGCCGACCCTCGCCGACCTCTGGGCGGTCGCCATGTTGGTCTACCTCGAGCTCGTGCCAACCGGTCGGGGTCTGCTCGAGTCCCGGCCGCACCTGCGCGACTGGCTGGCGACCATGCAGGCGCGTCCATCCCTTGTCGCGACCCGGTATCCCGCCGAACCCGGCGGTTAGGGCAAGATCGGCAAAGGTGTCATCACCTTTGTCGTGAATCTTGCCCTTTTCGCAACAAGATAGGGCGAAATTCACGCCGAAGGTCGACTCGACCTTCGACGATTTCGCCCTAATAGTTCCAGCGGAACTGCACGCCGACGTTGCTGCGGCCGGTGACGCCGACGTCGCTCTCCAGGACGATGTTGTCGGTCAACTCGACTTCCACCTTGACCTTCGAGGTCTCGGCGGTGGCGCCCTGTTGGACGCCGACGAACACCTCGTCGGTGACGTATTCGCCGGCTTCCACGGTGGGGCTGGCGGCGTCGCCCTCGCCGCTGCTGCCGACCCGCAGCACGTCGACGCCGACCAGCCCGCGCAGCCGGTCCAGCAGACCCGGCCCGCCGCCGCTGAGCGACAGCTCCGCCACCGCGGCGGCCAGCTGGGCGCCCTCCAGCGGCGTCAGGTTGGCGGCGCTCTTGCCGAACAGCAAGCGCGAGAGCACCTCGTCCTGCGGCAGCGGTGGGGTCGAGCTGAGCGTCAGCTCGGGGTCCGAGGCGGGGCCGGAGACCCGCACGGTGGCGGTGAGGTTCGGCGTGCTGTTCACCGCCGTGATGTCGAGCCGCGGGTCGATCTTGCGGCCGCCGTCGAACGACACCGTGCCGGAGTCCAGCGCGAAGGTCTGGCCGAGGAAGCTGAGCGTGCCGCGTTGCAGGACGATATCGCCCCGCACCACCGGCTGCGCGGCGGTGCCGGTGACCTGCAGCCGGCCGCCCCACTCCGAATCCAGCCCGTTGCCGCGCACGAATACCTGGTTCGGCATCTCGACGGTGATGTCGAGCGCCAGGCGACTCGGTTCGGAGGCTTGCGGCTGCGGCGCCCGACCCGACTCGGCGGCGGCGCGGCGGGCCTCCAGCTCCTGCTCCGTCACCACGTTCAGCTCGGCGACCTCCGGCGGCAGGGTCTCGGGCATCCGGGCCTCCGCCCGGCGGACGCGGACGGTGCCGGCCAGCAGCATATCCTGCAGGCTGCCGGTGATCTCCAGGTCGAGGTCGGTGTTGGCGACCAGGTAGTCGAGCCGCACCAGCCGGGCGTTCGTCGCGTCCACCTGCAGCTCGATCGGGAAGCCTTCCTCCGGCGCGATGTCGACCCCGCCGGCGAGGCTGAGGCTGCCGTTGCCGCCGTCCTTGGCCTGGAAGCGGGTGATCTCGATCCGCTCGCCGGTGCCCTCGACGGTCAAGGCGAGGTCGGTCAGCAGCGTGCCGGTGTCCAGGTTCTCGTAGGTGGCGCCGTCGAGCGTCAGGCGGCCGTCCACCTGCGGGTCGTCGAGCTGGCCGCCGACCTCGAAGGCGACGTCGGCCTGCCCGGTCAGGCGGTGCCCGCCGACCGGCACCAGCGCCATCAGCGGCGCCACCTCACCCGCCCAGGTGATCTTGCCCTCGATGTCCGCGTCGTCGCGCAGCCCGGTGGCGAACGGGGCGAGCGACAGGGCGACCGGGAGACGCGCCGAGAGCTGAACCGGGGTCTCCGCCAGGCCGGAAATCTGGCCGCTGGCGGTATAGGCGCCGTCGCGCAGCGTCGAATTCAGCCAGGCGTCCAGCGGCGGCAGGTCGGTGCCGGTGCTGGCGACCTCCTTAAGATTCACGTTCAGCGAGCCGGTGGGCGCGTCAATCGGGCCCTGCAGCCGCGCCGTCGCGTCCATCCGGCCGGACAGCTGCGGCTGCTCCAGCACCAGCCCGCTGTAGCTCAGCGGCAGGTTGGAGACGTCGAGGGCCAGCTCGACCCGCTTCGGCCCGCGGCGGCCGTCCAGCACGATGCGGCCGTCGCCGATCTCCAGGATCAGGTCGCGCACCGACAGCATCTCCGGGTCCTGGCGCAGCACCGCCTCGCGGGTCAGCCGCAGCCGGCGCTCGCCGATGTCGAGCTGGAAGCGCGACAGGCGCACCGTCTGTGCCGGGCCTTGGACGTCCAGGTTGGCGTCCGCAGCCAGCTGCATCGGCCCGAGCAGCTCGCCCTCGCCGCGCAGCTTGACGGCGAGCCCGCCGAGGCCGCCGTCCGCGGTCAGCGACAGGGTGCGGAAGCGGGCCGGGCCGCTTGCGGCCTGCTCCAGGGTCACGCGCATCTGACCTGAGGGTGCGTCGAAGGCCTGCTGCAGGTCGGCGCGGATCCGCACGGTCTCCATCGTCGCCGCGCCGTCGGCCAGGTTCAGGCCGCTGATCGTGCCCTCCAGGCCGACGCCCTGACCCTGCGGGCTGTCGCCGAGCGTCAGGCTGAGGTCGGCGGTGCCGGCGGCCTGCAGCCCGGCCAGACGCTGCAGCGGGCCGCCCAGGTCGTCCGAGCGGACGTTCACCTCGCCGGTCAGTGCGTCGCCGGCGAGCGACACCGCCAGCCGGCCGTCGCGCACGGTGAGGTTGGCGGCGTCGGCGCGCAGGCCGCTCAGCGTGAAGGCATCGGCGCCCAGCGCGAAGTCGGTTGCGGCGGTCAGCTCGCCAACCGGGCTGGCGGTCGCCTGTGCGTCGAGCGCGCCCTGGGCGCCGCTGGCCAGCGTGCGCGTGTCCGCCTCGACGGTCAGCCTGCCCAGGCTCTGGCCGGCGACCGCGGCATCGGCCAGCTCGATGGTGCCGGCGACGCCGGGATCGTCGGTGGGGCCGGTGAGCCGCACGTCGGCGTTGGCGGCGCCGGCGAGCTCGACCCCCAGCGCTGCGCCCAGGCCCTCGGTCTGCGGGATCGCGGCGCGCAGGTCGCCGGCGAGGGTCGCGAAGTCGGCCGGGAAGGACAGGCTGCCGTCGACCTGCATCGCCGGCGTCTTGAGGTTCAGGGACTCCAGGGCGAGCGCGCCGTCGCTTGCAACGGTCAGGTCGGTCGCAAGCTCCAGCCGGTCCTGCAGCAGCGCCTGCAGGATCGGTTCGCCGATGCCGATGTCCCGCAGGTCGCCGGCCACCGTTGCCGCGACCAGCGGGCCGTCGCCACCGACGCGAGCGTGCCCGGTCAGCGTGCCCTGGCCGGTGAGGCCCAGCTGCAGCACGGGGTCGAGCTTGCCGAGCTCGGCCAGTCTGAGATCGAACGCGGCGTCGCCGGCGCCGGTCTCCAGGTTGGCGCCGCCGTCCAGCGCCAGCTCAAGACCGGGGGTCGCCAGGTCGACCCGGGTCTGATCGAGGCGCATCGCGTCGAGGTCCAGGCGGCCGTCGACGCGCAGATCGAGCGGCTGGCCGCTGTAGCCGGCGAGCTCCGGCATCGCCAGCTCGGCGCGGCCGGCCTCGACCGCCGCGGTGACGCGGCCGACGGTGAGGCCGTCCTGCGGCGCGTAATCGGCCTGCACGGTCACGTCGTGCAGCTCCGCGTCGGGCGCCTGCAGCCGCGCCAGCCGGGCCTCGAGTGCGAGCGTCGGAGCGGCGATCGGTCCCTCGGCGCGCAGCGTCGCGGTCAGGTCCTCGAAGCCGGCCGGCTGCGCCAGCGCGTTGAACGGCGCCGGGTCGAGCACGCGCAGCCCGACGCGGGCGTCGACGCTGGTGCCGTCGCCGGACAGCCCGCCGGCAAGCTCGACCTCCGCCGTCGGGGTGCCGAGCGTGCTGCCGTCGACCCGCACGCCGCTCTCGCCCTGCCGCGCCACCGCGAGGTCGAACGTCAGCGGCCCGCCCAGCAGCCGCATCGTCTGCTCGTCCAGGATGCCGCCGAGCTCAGCTTCGCCGGTCGCCTCCAGCCGCGCCGCGTCGAGCAGGCGCAGGTCGGCGTCGATCCGGGCCCGCTCGCCGAACCGCCCCTCCAGTCGGCCGGTCCAGGCTTCGATCGGGCCGGAGCCGCGCAGCCGCACGGTCGACGGCCCGGCCTGCGGCAGGTCCAGCAGCTTCGCCACCAGGCCGTCCCGCGCGGCGTCCAGCTCCGCCGACAGCTCCAGCGTGCGCTGCGCCCGGTCGTAGGTGGCCTCGGCGGCGAAGCGGCCCTGCGGCCCGTCGAGCCGGGTCACCGTGAGCTCGGAGCGCAGGGTGCGGTCTTCCGGCGCGGCCGCCTGGCCGGCGATGCGGAACACCGCCGCCGTGCCCAGCACCGGCTGGCCGAGCTCCAGCCGGGCCACCGAGAGGTCCTGCAGCTGCACGGCGACCGGGATCGACGGGATCTCGAAGGTCGGGGCGTCGGGGGCGGGCGGCTCCTCGGCGGCAGCGTCGGCGGCCGCGGGCAGGCGCGCCAGCTCGACCCGCTCCGCCGCCACGGCGTCGATCTGCAGGCGGCCGGTCAGCAGCGCCAGCGGCTGCCAGCGCAGCTCGGCGCCCTCGACCGTCAGCCAGGCGCCCTCGGCGTCGCGCAGCACCAGGCGGTCCAGCCGGGCGCGCTGCGGCAACGGGCCGTGCAGCCCCTCGACCGTGGCCGGCGCCTCCGGCGTGCCCAGCTGGGCTGCCAGCGTGTCGGCGATCCAGGCACGGCCGGCCTGCGTGTTGGCGGCTACCCAGACGACTGCGAGCGCGCCGAGCACGACGGCAAGCAGGCCGGCAAGGCTCCAGCCGGCGATCTTCAGGGGGCGGCGGGCGCGCATCGGCTAGAAGGACTGTCCCAGGCTGATGTAGATCTCGAAGGCGTCGTCGGTCTCGCGCGCGTTGATCGGCACGGCGACGTCGAAGCGCAGCGGACCGATCGGCGTATAGTAGCGCACGCCCAGGCCGGCGCCGTAACGCAGCGGCCTGTCGTCGGTCAGGTCCGGGATCAGCGTGTCGTAGACATTGCCGGCGTCGACGAACGGCACGATGCCGATGGTGTCGGTGATCTTCACCCGCAGCTCCAGGCTGAGTTCGACCAGCGAGCGCCCGCCCAGCGGGTCGTTGCGCGAGTCCAGCGGGCCGACCTCCTCGAACGGGAAGCCGCGCACCGAGCCGCCGCCGCCGGCGTAGAAGCGCTTCGAGGCGGGAATGTCCTCGGTCTCGGCGCCGACGATCGAGCCCACGCGCCCGCGCGCCGCCAGGACGTAGCGGTTGTCGGCGTCGATCGCATAGTACGCGGCACCGCCCACCGACGTGCGCATGAACGGGAAGGTCTGGTCGACCGTCGCCAAATAGGGCGTGACGGACACGTCCAGGCGCGTGCCCTCGGTGGGGTCGAGCAGGCTGTCGCGGGTATCCCGGGTGAGGCCGCCGGGCAGGCCGAACAGGATGAAGTCGCGCTCGCCCTCGTTGTCGGTGAGGCGGCTGAACTCGATCGAGCCGCCGGCGGTGCCGGTCCAGATCTCGCTGAATTCGCGTTCGAGCGACAGTGTGTTGCCCAGGGTCAGCTCTTCGAAGGCGTCGGTTTCGTGCCGCAGAATCTTGGCCTCGTTGACCAGCGCCTGGTCGTCGCGCTGGAAGCGCGGCTTGCGGATGTTGGTGCTGAAGCGTTGCTCGATCAGGCCGACCTCCAGTTCCAGCCGCACCTTTTCGTTGGCGCCGAAGGCGTTGCGGTGCTCCCAGAAGGCGTTGGCGGCGGGGCCTTCCGACGTCGAATAGCGGGCGCCGAAGCCGATGGTTCGGTGCGCGCGCTCCTGGAAGGTGAAGGTGACAGGGGCGCGGGCGCCGTTCTGCGCGACCTGGGCGGTCTGCGTCTGGATGCCCTCGAACAGGCCGGTCTCGACCAGTTCGGTGCGCGTCGCCTCGACCGCGCTAAGGTCGTACAGCGCGCCCGGCTGCCAGGTGCGGAAGCGCTGCACGTACTTGGCCTCGACGTTGGTCAGGCCCTGCAGCTGCATGTCGCCGAAGCGCACCAGCGGGCCGGGATCGACCTGCCAGGTCACACGCATGGTCTTGCGCTCGCGGTCGATCACCGCGGTGCGGTCGACCACCTCGGCCTGCGGGTAGCCGTTGTCCTCCAGCGCCGCGAGGATGTCCTGCTGGGCGCGCTGGATCGCCGGTGCGCGGGCCTGCATGCCGATGTGCAGACCGAGATCGTCGGGGCCGCGCGGGATGTTGCGCGCCTCCGGGGCGATGTCGCCCTGGAAGGCGATCTCGGCCTGCGACAGCAGGTAGACGGTGCCGGGGTCGACGTTGACCGTGACCTGGGCCGGCTGCGCCGCCTGCTCGGGCGGGGTCAGCTCGAAGCTGACGTCGGCGTCGTAGAAGCCCTCCGAGCGCAGCGCCGTTGCCAGCCGGCCGACGTCGTCCTTGGCGCGCCGGCGCAGCGCCGCTTCGGTCGGCGGCGGCCGGTCCTGCAGGCCGACCAGTTGGCTCGCCCGGCGCAGCAGGTTCTCCAGATTCGCTTCGCCCTCGGCCAGGCCGGTGATGGTCACCTCGTAGGGATAGGTGCGCTCGCTCGCGGCCGGCGCCGGCTCGGCCGCCGAGCCGGCAGCGTCGCCGCCGTCGGGCTTTAGCGGCAGCCGCGGCGCCACCTCGCTGGCCGGACGCGCGGGTTGGGGCGCCAACGCCGCCGCCGCCAACGCCGCTGCAACGGCGAGCACCAGCGCACGCGCCAGACTTGAGCCAACGGAACCTCTGAGAGCCAATCCGCCCAAGGCCGCCACGGCGTACGGCACCGCACGCGTCGCGACCCTTCCTTATTGTTGTCGCACGTTCGAGATCGGAAGTTTGGGCGGATGCGCCCGGTTGTACAAGCGTGGGCGCCGGGACCGCGGCGTCCCGCGTCCCGGGGCCTGGCGAGTCGTCCGGGGCGCCGCGTCATCCGGCCGCACCGGGCGCGCCTGGCCTTGCGGCGGGCAGCGGCGTCCAGCCGGCCGGCGAGGTCGCCGCCTTGCAGTCGCGCACGGCTCTCCGCCCGCCGCCGGTCTGGCCGTGGTCGGCGCCCATCGGGCCGCTCGCCGCCCAGCCCGCCGATGTGTGCGGGCACCGGGCTTTGATGCTATCATCGCACGACGTGTACGGACCCGTAGCCAAGATGTCCCAGCCGAACCTCTATGAAGCCGACTTCTACACCTGGACAGAGACCCAGGCGAAGCGCTTGCGCGAGCTGCGGGACAACCGGCTCGATGCCGCCAATCTGGCGGAGGAGGTGGCGGACTTGGGCCGGAGCGAGCTCAACAAGACCTACGAGCACCTCGTCCAGACCGTCATCCATCTGCTGAAGCTGGCGTTCAGCCCGGCCGGCGAGCCACGCGGCCACTGGCGCGCCGAGGTGCGCGGGCAGCGCAATCAGGCGGTCCGCGCGTTCAGTCCCGGCATGCGCCGTAAGCTGGACATCGAGGCGATCTGGCGGGAGGGCCGCGAGCGGGCGGCCGATGCGTTGGCGGACCATGGCGAGGCGGAGATCCCGGACGCCGTGTCCTGCCCGTTCGCCCTGGACGACCTGCTGGCGGCCGATTTCGACATCGACCAAGCCGTGGCGCGGGTCCGCGACGCCGCGTCCGATCGCACGGACGGCCGTTAGCCGTCCCCGGTCGGCTACTGCGGTCGGCTACTGCCGCATCGCGCCTTCCGGTCGGCTGCCGCCGCCGGTGGGCTGGCCCATTTCGGTCTCCAGCGCCCGCAGCCGCTCGCGGGCCCGGAACAGGCGCGATTTCACCGTGCCGACGGCGACGTTGAGCACGTCGGACGCCTGCTCGTAGGTGAAGCCCTCGAGGCCGATCAGCAGCAGGATCTGCTGGTCGCTCTCGTGCAGGCTGCTGAACGCGCGGCGGAAGTCGCGCAGCTGCATGACCCGGGGCTGCTCGGCCGGCGACTTCGCATTGTCCATCCAGTCGTCGATCGGTACGTGGATGCCACGGCGGCTTTGCCGGCGCATGCCGTCGCAGTGCAGGTTGTGCAGGATGGTGAACAGCCAGGTGCGCAGGTTGGTGCCGGGCCGGAACTGCGTGAAGCGGGCGACTGCGCGCTCCAGGCAGTCCTGCACCAAGTCGTCGGCGCGGTCGGCGTCGCGGGCCAGCGCGCGGGCATAACGGCGCAGCGCCGGGATGTGCTCCTCCATCGCCAGGGCGTCTTGCGGACTGAGCCGGTTACTCGGCAAAATCGAACCTCCCTGTTGGCGAACGCGGTCCCGTTCCGGTCGACCGCGCCGCGGCCCGCCATGAGGTCTAGTAAACATCGGATCGGGCAGCGTTTCTTTAACCTATGAGGCGAAACAAATATTTCGTTGCGGACCGCGCATTTTTCAGAAATCTTGCAATTTAGGATGCGATTACTTTAAACTTTTCGACTAGATCGAAGTGTTAACCTGTGAAGTCGGCGCCATCGCCGGGCAGGTCCCAGGCCGTTTACAGTATCGACGGAGTGTGGGCCGCGGTGCGACCGGCCTGCGACGGCCCCAGTTCTGCCGACGCCGGCATGCCGACAGGGAAAGCGAAGGACCGCATGAACGAAACATCGTCCGCCCACGCCGCCTCGGACCAGTCGCCGGTCGCCGATCTGCTCGCCGATCCGGCCACGCATGGGTTGGATGCCGGCGAGACCGTCGAGCGGATCGACACCCACGGCGCCATGGTGTTCCTGGCGGGCGAGCGCGCGATCAAGGTGAAGCGCGCCGTCGGCTTCCCCTACATGGACTTCTCCACGCTGGACAAGCGGCGCGCCGCCTGTGCGGCGGAACTGCGGCTGAACCGCCGCACCGCGCCGGCGCTGTATCGCGGCGCCCGGCCGATCGTGCGGCACGACGGCGGCCTGCGGCTGGGCGCCCTGCAGCCCGACGGGCCCGATCCCGACGCCGCCGCGGGCGAGGTCGTCGAGTGGGCGCTCGAACTCGGCCGCTTCCCCCAGTCGGCGCTGCTGGACCGCGTCGCCGCCGCCGGCGACCTTGACGCCGCCACGATCGATGCGCTGGCCGACACGGTGGCCGCGTTCCACGCCGAGGCGGAGCCGACGGCCGGCGGCGGCGCGGACCCGCTGGGCTGGGTGATCGAGGAGAACGCCCAGGAGTTCCCGGAGAGCCCGGCGCTGTTCGACGCCGCGGCCGCGGACGCGGTGACCCGCGACAGCCGGGCCGCGCTGGAACGGCTGCGGGGCCTGCTCGACCGGCGCGCCGCCGAGGGGCTGGTGCGGCGCTGCCACGGCGACCTGCACCTGCGCAACGTGGTGCTGCTGGACGGCCGGCCGACGCTGTTCGACGCGATCGAGTTCAACGACGCGATCGCCTGCATCGACGTGCTCTACGACCTGACGTTCCTGCTGATGGACCTGGACCGGCGCGGCCTGACGCCGGCCGCCAACCGGCTGCTCAACCGCTACCTCTGGACTCGCGACGACATCGAGGGGCTGGCCGCGCTGCCGCTGTTCCTGTCGCTGCGCGCGGCGATCCGCGCCAAGGTCTCGGCGAGCGCCCTGGCGGCGCAATCAGACGCGCAGGCGCGCGAGCGCATCGCCGGCGACGCGCGGGCCTACTTCGAGGCGGCGCGGGCCTACCTGCGGACCGAGCCGCCGGGGCTGGTGGCGATCGGCGGCCTGTCCGGCAGCGGCAAGACCACGGTGGCGCGCGAGCTGGCGGCGCAGCTCGGCGATCCGCCGGGCGCGCTGGTGATCCGCTCGGACGTCGAGCGCAAGCGCCTGTTCGGCGTCGGCGAGACCGAGCGGCTGCCCGAACGCGCCTATCAGGGCAAGGTCAACGCCGACGTCTACCGGGCGATGCTGGACCGCGCCCGGCGGGCGCTGGCCGCCGGCCGCACCGCCATCGTCGAGGCCACCTTCCTGGACCGCAGCAGCCGCGCCGACGCGCGCAAGACGGCGGAGGCCGCGGGCGTGCCGTTCCATGGCGTCTGGCTGCAGGCGCCGGCGGACACGCTGAAGGACCGCGTGGCCGGCCGCAGCGGCGACGCCTCCGACGCCACCGTGCAGGTCGTGGAAGGCCAGCTGCAGCGCGCGCCCAAGGGCGAGATCGCCTGGCCGGCGGTCGATGCGCAGGGCACGCCGCAGCAGGTGGCGGCGCGGGCGCTGGCGCTGCTGGAGGACGGGTGAGGCACGGGCCGGTTCAGTCGTCGTAGGTCACCAGGTCCCGGTAGGCGTACCAGGTGGCGTGGCCGACGATCGGCATGGTGATGGCGAGGCCGATGTAGCCGGCGGCCAGGCCGGCGCCGGCGAACAGCACGATCAGCGCGGCCCAGAGCGCCATCGGCGCCGGGTTCAGGCGCACCGACTGCACGCTGGCGGCGATCGCGGTGGCGACGTTGATCTGCGGCCGGTCCAGCAGCATCGGGATCGACACCGCGGAGATCGCGAACACCAGCGCCGCCAGAACCGCGCCGGCGCCGATGCCGACGATCAGGAAGGGCACCGATTCGGGCTGGAAGAACACTTCGGCGACGAAGTTGTCGAGCGACGGCGGCTTGAACGAGAAGAACAGCGCGAAGATCAGCGTCGCCAGCCGAATCCAGGCCAGCAGGAAGATCATCAGTGCCACGCCCATCAGCAGGATTTGGCTGGCGTTGCGGGTGATCGCCAGCGCCGCGTGCTCCAACGTTGGCTGTTCGCCCTCCGCCAGCCGGCGGCTGACCTCGTACAGGCCGACGGCCACCAGCGGGCCCATCAGCATGAATCCGGCCGACAGCGGCAGCACTAGGTAGAACAGGTTGAGGAACCAAAGCAGGCCCAGGATCACGAAGCCGACCGCGGCGAAGAACACGCCGTAGGTCACGCTCACCGTGGGCGCCTTGCGCAGGTCGCGCCAGCCGTTGGTCAGCCAAGTCCACGGCCGGTCCATCTCGATCTTCCGGATCTTCGGCACCGGTCCGCCGAACACCGTTACAGCATCGCTCATCCGCGCTTCCTCCCACCACGCCGTCCTGGTCTGCCGTGCAACGGGTGAATGCAGCCCGCTGACCGGCGCCGACGGGCGCGATTGTGCGGCGCTATGCCGCGAATTGTCCACTTCTCCGCGCCGGACGGGTGAGCGAAAATGCAGTGTGTCCAACGCCCTTGGACACACTGTGCCGCGGCTGTGGCGATACGCCATTGACACATGTCAATGTGCGCGTGGCCGAAGCCGGGCATTTGTCGTGCACTACAACGAGCCGGTGCCGATCCGTGCCGCCGCCGAGGGGCTGTCCGAGTCCCCCGACAGCTGCGGTATGGGCCGGGAGCCGGGTCGATTCTGGCCCGTTCGCGGCCGATTCTTCGCGGCTGAGGGGATCTCGCAGCATGGCCCAAAGCGCCACCGCACCGTCCAGCGTCGCGCCCGCGCGCGAATACTACAACGAGGACGTCGTCCGCCTGTTCGTCATCGCGACGATGTTCTGGGGCGTGGCCGCGTTCTCGGCAGGCGTCTTCATCGCCTTCCAGCTTGCCTATCCCGAGCTGAACCTGGGCTTCGCCGAGACCACTTTCGGCCGGCTGCGGCCGCTGCACACCAGCGCGGCGATCTTCGGCTTCGGCGGCAACGCGCTGCTGGCGACCTCGCTGCACGTGGTCCAGCGCACCAGCCGCACCCGGCTGTTCGGCGGCGACGAAACGGCGATGTTCCTGTTCCTGGGCTATCAGGCGTTCCTGGTGATGGCCGGGCTGGGCTACGTGTTCGGCGTCACCCAGTCGCGCGAGTACGCCGAGCCGGAGTGGTTCGTCGACCTCTGGCTGACGCTGGTCTGGGTGGTCTATCTGGTGATCTACGTCGGCACGCTGATGAAGCGCCGGGAGCCGCACATCTACGTGGCGAACTGGTTCTTCCTGGCGTTCATCGTCACCATCGCGATGCTGCACATCGTCAACAACCTAGCGGTACCGGTCAGCTTCACCGGGACCAAGAGCTACTCGCTGTTCGCCGGCGTGCAGGACGCGATCACGCAGTGGTGGTACGGCCACAACGCGGTCGGCTTCTTCCTCACGGCCGGCTTCCTGGGGATGATGTACTACTACATCCCCAAGCGCGCGGAGCGGCCGGTGTACAGCTACCGGCTGTCGATCATCCACTTCTGGGCGCTGATCTTCCTCTACATCTGGGCCGGCCCGCACCACCTGCACTACACCTCGCTGCCCGACTGGACGCAGACGTTGGGGATGGTGTTCTCGGTGATGCTGTGGATGCCGTCGTGGGGTGGCATGATCAACGGCATCATGACGCTGTCGGGCGCCTGGGATAAGCTGCGCACCGATCCCGTCCTGCGCTTCCTGGTGGTGTCGGTGGCGTTCTACGGCATGGCCACCTTCGAGGGGCCGGTGATGTCGATCAAGCCGGTGAACGCGCTCAGCCACTACACCGACTGGACGATCGGCCACGTGCACTCCGGTGCGCTCGGCTGGGTCGCCTTCGTGTCCTTCGGTGCGATTTACTTCCTGGTGCCGCACCTCTGGCACCGGCGCGAGCTGTACTCGCTACGGCTGGTCAGCCTGCACTTCTGGATCGCGACCGTCGGGATCGTGCTCTACATCACCGCGATGTGGATCTCCGGCATCATGCAGGGCCTGATGTGGCGGTCGTACGATCAGCTCGGCTTCCTGCAGTACTCCTTCGTGGAGACGGTGGAGGCGATGCATCCCTTCTACGTGATCCGGGCCATCGGCGGGGTGTTCTTCCTCGTGGGGGCGCTGATCATGGTCTACAACCTGGTGCGCACCGTGCGCGGCGACGTCCGGGAAGAGAAACCGATGTTCGCCGAGCCGGCTGCCGCCGCGCGTCCGGCTGAATAAGGAGCGCCAGGACATGCATTGGCACGCCCGCATCGAGAAGAACGTCATCCTGCTGCTGGTGCTGACGCTGATCACCGTGTCGATCGGCGGCATCGTGGAGATCGTTCCCACCTTCACCATCAAGTCCACCGTCGAGCCGGTGCAGGGCGTGCGGCCCTACTCGCCGCTGGAGCTCGCCGGGCGCAACATCTACGTCCGAGAGGGCTGCTACCTCTGCCACAGCCAGCAGATCCGCACCTTCCGCGACGAGGTCGAGCGCTACGGTCACTACTCGCTGGCGGCGGAGAGCATGTACGATCACCCGTTCCAGTGGGGCTCCAAGCGCACCGGGCCGGACCTGGCGCGGGTCGGCGGCAAGTACTCCAACGACTGGCACCGGGCACACCTGATCAACCCGCGCGAGGTGGTGCCGGAATCGATCATGCCGCCCTACGCCTTCCTGCAGGAGACCCGGCTGGGCATGGACGATCCCGCCGCCCACCTGCGCACCAACCGGACCGTCGGCGTCCCCTACAGCGACGAGATGATCGCCAACGCCGAGGCCGACCTGCGCGCCCAGGCCAATCCGGACGCCGACCATAGCGGCCTGCGCGAGCGCTATCCCAAGGTCGAGGTGGCCGACTTCGACGGCGATCCGGACCGGCTGACGGAAATGGACGCGCTGGTCGCCTACCTGCAGATCCTCGGCCGCATGGTGGACTTCGCCGACGCCGGCACCGAGCAGATGCAGCAGTAGCCGCGGGGGCACGCGAACACCATGGAGTTCCTGTCCGATCTCGCCGTGTGGCTGCGCCAGCTATGGGTCGTCTGGCTGATGCTGCTGTTCGTCGGCATCGCCGTCTGGGCCTTCCGGCCGAAGAACAAGGACCGTCTCGAGCGCCACGGTCGCATCCCGCTCGAAGACAACGACGAGGAGAGGTAGGCGATGCCGACCAAGCGCGAGAAAGACGAGCTCACCGGCCAGGAGACCACCGGCCACGAGTGGGACGGCATCCAGGAGCTGAACACGCCGCTACCGAAGTGGTGGCTCTACGTGTTCTACGCCTCGATCGTGTTCTCGGTGATCTACATGGTGCTCTACCCCTCGATCCCGTGGCTCTCGGGCCACACCGAGGGGATGCTGGGCTGGGACCGGCGCAGCGAGCTGCAGGAGACGATGCAGGAGGCGCGGGCCGAGCAGGCGCAGTACTTCGAGCGCATCGCCGCCGCGGACCTGCAGACGATCCGCGAGGACAACGAACTGCTGAACTTCTCGATGGCGGGCGGCCAAGCGACCTTCGCCGACAACTGCGCGCCCTGCCACGGCCAGGGCGGCGCCGGCCGGCCCGGCGGCTATCCCACGCTGGCCGACGACGCCTGGATCTGGGGCGGCTCGCTGGAGGCGATCCACCACACGATCGCCAACGGCGTGCGCAACGACCACGAGAACTCGCGCCAGTCGATGATGCCGGCCTACGGCCAGATGCTGGACAGCGGCCAGGTGCGCCAGGTGGCGACCTACGTGAAGTCGCTGTCGGCCGAGGTCGACAACCCCGACGCGGTGCAGGCCGGGCAGGAGATCTACAGTCAGCAGTGCGTTGCCTGCCACGGGCCCGAGGCGCAGGGCAACCCGCAGATGGGCGCGCCCAACCTGTCCGATCAGATCTGGCTCTACGGCGCTCGGATCGACGACCTGGTCAGCCAGATCTCCAACCCGCAGCACGGCAACATGCCAGCCTGGGGCGAGCGCCTGGAGCCGGAAATGGTGAAGATGCTGGCGGTCTACGTGCACGCGCTGGGCGGCGGGCAGTAGGGGATCGCCGAGGTGCCGGGCTGACCGTTGATGTGTACGGCAAAATGCCGTACATCTGAGTGCAGTGTGTTGCACCAACGGATCTGACCGATGACCGTGACGGAGAAATCCGACGGCAAGGCTGCGAAGACGGCGCGCAGCGCGCGTCTCGACGCCCGCATCACGCAGGAGCAGAAGGAGCGTCTGACGCGGGCGGCTGAGCTGGAAGGCCGGAATCTAACGGATTTCGTCGTCGCGTCTGCGGACGCGCGCGCTCGCGAGGTGATCCGGGAGCACGAGGTCATGGCGCTGTCCGCTGCCGACCGTCGGGCGTTCGTACAGGCCCTACTGAATGACGCCGAGCCGAGCGACCGTCTTAAGGCTGCGGCAGCCCGGCATCGCGATCGCACCGGCCGGTGATGGCTGAGGCAGGAGACGACGACGCTCCTAGCCCGCAAGCCGAAGATTTCCGGGTCGAACCGCTCAACCGCTCGCACGCCAGAAAGGCGTTCGACTGCGGCGTCGACACGCTGAACCGCTATCTGCAAACCCAGGCTCGCCAGGATGCGAAGCGCTACGCCGCAGCTTCCTTCGTCGCTGTCCACGCAAGGACGCCGGAGCGGATCGTCGGCTACTACACGCTGGCCCCGACCGGTATCGATCTGTCCGATGTTCCAGACGAAACGGCGCGAACGCTGCCGCGCTATCCCATTGTTCCGGCGATTCTGATCGGGCGGCTGGCCGTGGACCGCGGCTTCCGAAGCTGCGGCTACGGGGAAGCCCTCCTCATGGACGCGATGGATCGGGCGCTGAGCAAGGCCAGCGAGATCGGAAGAGCGTCGTGTAGGGAAAGAGTGTAGATCTCGGTGGTCGCCGTATCATTAAAAAA
>ENA-ORDC01001116-ORDC01001116.1-marine-metagenome-genome-assembly--contig:-NODE-1116-length-21488-cov-12.972584_pt1 | contig 21488 bp, 20 predicted proteins | sample MGYA00237783_ERZ508515 | MGnify/ENA primary metagenome ERZ508515 (study PRJEB26186, sample SAMN06268792) | marine metagenome | isolation source: Eden Landing Ponds, San Francisco, CA, USA | place... | reverse complement strand
ACGGTGCGCCCGACGCTCACGAACTCCTGTCCCTCCTCGAAGTCCTCGAAGTAGTGTGGCTCGTAGCTGTAAGCCATGTCGGCGTGTCGCCGGATCGCGTGAAAATCGTTTCGCGTGGGGGGTTCGACGCCCGAGCGGTTCGAAATCCAGAAGCAAATACTCTTGACTGCGCGGCCGTAGGGTACGATAGCTTTGTCAGGAGTAGTCGGGAGTACGATCGTTGTCAGCTCCGTCGCCGCCGGCGTCGGCTCCGCGGCGTTGGTGTGGTATCTCGACCGTCACCGGGGGTCGGCCGGGACCGGATGGCTGATGGCGACACTCTCGGCGCAGACGCTGTGTGCGCTCGCGTACGCGAGCGGGCTCCTCACGTCGGACCTCACGGTCCGGGCGTACGCGGAAGCCTTCGCGTGGATCGGGATGGTGTGGCTCGGGCCACTGTTCCTCGGGTTCGCCTTCGCGTACACCGGCCGGTCCGACCTGCTCCGCACACGGGGGGTTCGACTCCTGTTCGCGATTCCGGCGGGAGCGTCACTCCTCGCACTCACACACCCGTTTCACGACTGGCTGTGGCTGTTCTTCAGGCGGTCGCCCGAGTTCGGGATCGCGACGGTCCGATACGCGATCCAACTGCCGGGGTACGCGGCCCTTCTGGTCAGCCTCGGGGCGGCGGGGGTCGGCGTCCTCTTGCTGGTGGGGGCGATCCACGCGTACGGGCCATTGTACCGTCGAGAGGCGACCGCACTGGCGCTCACGACGCTGTTCCCGGCTACCGGGGTGGTCGTGTGGCTCGTCGGCGTCGGTCCGTGGCCCGAAGTGAACTTCGGGGTGCCGCTGTTGCTGTTCCACGTCGTCCTCGACGCGTACGCCTTCGTCGGGACCCGCGTCTTCGAGACGGCACCGACCACACAGCGGGCCGCCAAGCGGAGCGCGCTCGACGACCTCGCGGAGCCGTTGCTGGTCCTCGACACCGAGGCGGCTGTCGTGAACCTGAACCGTCGGGCGGAAACCCTGTTCGACGTGGACGACACGCACACGCTCCCGATCCCGTTCCACGACATGGCGGGGGCGGACCTCGACCGCGTTCGGTCGACTGGCGAACTCACCGTCACTGGGCCCGACGGCGGGATCTTTTCGGCCTCGTACACGCCGCTGAGCGATCCCCGCGGCGACGACGTCGGCGGACTGCTCGTGCTCCACGAGGTGACCGTCGAGCGTCGTCGCAAAGAGCAACTGTCGGTGCTTAACCGGATCCTTCGGCACAACCTCCGGAACGAACTGACCGTCGCCAGAGGCAACGCGCAGTCGATCCAAGTGAGCGCCACCGACACCGCGCTCCGGACGCAGGCGGGGGCGATCGTCGAGTCCAGCGACCGACTGCTCGCGACCGCGAAGAAAGCGAAGGAGTTCGCGCAGGTGCAGGGGCGCGACCTCGAGCTGTCGGTCGTTGACGTGACAGAGATGGTCAACGACGTGTGGCGAGACCTCGGCGAGTCGTACCCCCGCGCCGAGGTCACGGCAGAGGTCGAGGCCGTCGAGACGCGACTCCGAACGGACTCTCGGATGCTCTCGCTGGTGCTCTCGAACCTGATCGAGAACGCGATCGTCCACGCCGGCGAGCGGGGAGACCGGTCTCAGCCCGCTCCGACGGTCGTCGTTCGGGTCGCCGACGCCGCGACCGACGAGTCGGCCACCGTCGTCGAGGTCGCCGACGACAACTCGCGGATCGCCGACTCGGAGATCGCGGCACTCCGTGCGGGCGACGAGACGGCGCTGGAACACGGGAGCGGGATCGGCCTGTGGATCGCCCACTGGTGTGTCACCGCGCTCAACGGCGGCATCGAGTTCGCCTACGACGACGGGAACGTCGTTCGGGTCACGGTTCCGAGGGACATCTCGGAGGGCACCGACCAACACGCCGCGGCCGACGGTGCGACGGGGACGGCCGACGGTCCCGACAGTCTCCCCGTCGGCCCTGCGTCGGGAACGCCGTCGGGGGCCGACGCCTCGGAGGCCGACGACTGAGCGCCGGAGTCGCGGCGCGATGGCAACGCACATCCCGCCGCGGTCGAAGCTGTCGGTATGTACGACGTGGGGATCGTCGGCTGTGGCGTCATCGGCACCAGACTCGCGGAGTCGTTCGCGGAGCACCCGGACACGACCGTCGCTGCCGCCTGCGACGTGGACGCCGAGCGTGCCGAGTCGTTCGCCGCCGAGCGCGACGCCGCCGCCTACACCGACCACGGAACCATGCTCGCCGAGGCGGATCTGGACGTCCTCTACGTCGGCGTGCCGCCGGTGCACCACCGCGAGATCGCCGGCGACGGCCTCGCGGCCGGCGTCAACGTCATCTGCGAGAAGCCGATCGCCGAGGGCGCCGACGCGGGTGCGGAGCTCGCGGCGATGGAGGCCGACAGCGACCTCGTCACCGCGGTGAACCTCCCGTTCCGCTACACGCCGGGGTTCGTGGAGCTACGCGAACGCGTCGCGGACGGGGAGATCGGCGAACCACGACGTGTCTCGCTCGACTTTCGGTTCCCGCAGTGGCCCCGGGAGTGGCAGGACGTCGACTGGCTCCGGTCTCGCGAGCAGGGCGGTCCGATCCGCGAGGTCGGCACGCACTTCCTGTTCGGCGTGCGGGAGCTGTTCGGCGGCATCACGCGAGTGAGTGCCGAAGTGCAGTACTCCGGACCGGACGCCTACGAGGAGTCGGTCGTCGGGTGGTTCGAAGCGGGCAGCGAGGCGGGGGAGCCGAGTGGCACGGTCGACGGGGCCGCCGCGGGCGACGCCCCGGTTCACGGCACCCTCGACCTGCTCACCGACCACGGGCAGCCCGAGGAGAACGCGATCACCGTGACGGGAACCGAGGGGGAATTGGCGCTCACGGAGTGGTACCGCCTCCTCGCGGCCCCCGGAACCGACGAGGAGCGAGAGCTGTGTGCCGACCGCGCGTCGACGACCCTGGCGCTCGTCGACGAGTTCGTGACCGAACTGGAGGGCGGGGACGGCGACCTCGTCTCGTTCGCGGAGGCGACGGCCGTCCAGCGTGTCGTCGACGCCGTGTTCGACTCCGCGGGCGAGGTCGTCGATTGCTCGGCGTGACCCGCGGCGGGAGACGTTCAACGGCCCCGTCCTCGACGCCGCTCCTCGGCGACAGCGCCCGGAGTGGTACGGTCGCGACGAACGTCGTGGCGCGCTTCTGATACGTCACCCCACGATTAAGTACACATCCCCCCGTGTAGCATTCATGACTACTCTCTCGCGGCTCGATCTGGGCGTCCCCGGCCTCTCTACGGTCCTCGGCGGGGGATTCATTCCCGAGCGGGCGTACATGCTCAGGGGGGGCGCCGGCACCGGGAAAACGGTGTTCGGGCTGCAGTTCCTCACGGCCGGCGAGGGGTCCTCCCTGTTCGTCGGGTTCGAGGAACCGACCGAGAACGTCCGGCAGAACGCCGCGACGCTCGGCATCGACACCGACGATCTGGCGTTTCTCGATCTGAGTCCCGACGGCGACGCGTTCGCGGCCGACTCGGGCTACGACGTGTTCGGCGCCGACGAGGTCGAGGGCGACGCCGTCACCGCGCGGATCCGCGAGGCGATCGAGACGCACGACCCCGACCGGGTGTTCGTCGACCCGATGACGCAGCTTCGCCACTACGTGCGCGACGACTACCAGTTCCGGCGTCAGGTGTCGTCGTTCATCCGCTATCTCACCGACCGCGGGGTGACCGTCCTCTTCTCGACGCAGCCGACGGGGACGGTCTCCGACGAGGACCTGGAGTTCATCTGCGACGGCACCATCACCCTCTCGTACGCCAAGAAGGGCCGGACGCTGGAGGTGACGAAGTTCCGCGGCTCCTCGTTCGCCGCCGGCACCCACACCGCCCGAATCCGGGAAGGGGGCATGCACGTGTATCCCCAGCTCGTCCCCGGCGACCACAACACCGGCTTCACCGCCGAAGCCGTCTCCTCCGGCGTCGACGCGCTCGACGACCTCCTCCACGGCGGGATCGATCGCGGCACCATCTCGGTCCTCTCGGGCCCCAGCGGCGTCGGGAAGACGACGACCGCGGCGCACTTCCTCGTCGAGGCGGCCGCCCGCGGGGAGCACTCGGTCGCGTATCTGTTCGAGGAGAGCGCGGCGACGTTCACGCACCGCTCGGAGGCGATCGGCCTCCCGGTGAAGGAACTGCGTGAGGGCGACGCGCTCGACGTGCGGGACATCGAGCCGCTCGGGGTCTCCCCGGACGAGTTCGCAGCGGACGTCCGAGAGACCGTCGAGGAGGACGGCGCGCGGACGGTCCTGATCGACGGCATCTCGGGGTACCGACTCTCGCTTCGCGGCGAGGACGACGACCTCGTCCGCGAACTGCACGCGCTGTGTCGGTACCTCCGGAACATGGGCGTCGCGGTGATCCTCGTCGACGACGTGGGGTCGGTCACCGGCAAGTTCAAAGTGACGAGCGACCGGATCAGCTACCTCGCGGACACCATCGTGTTCCTCCGGTACATGGAGCTCTCGGGCGAACTCCGGAAGGCGATCGGCGTGTTGAAGAAGCGGACCTCCGACTTCGAGCGCACGCTCCGGGAGTTCCAGATCACCGGCGACGGCATCGTCCTCGGCGACCCGATGACTCGACTCCGCGGGATCCTCTCCGGATCCCCAGAGTTAGTCGATGACTGATGATCGGGTCCCCGGATCGGTCCCGCCGGCCGATCCCTCCGGAACAACGGTGCTGCTTCTCGTCGCCGACGACACCGACCGCGGTCTGCTCCGCGAGTGGCTCGCCGAACACGACGAGTTCGAGCCGCGAGTCGTCGACCCCGACGCCCGGGACCCGTTCGATGCGGCCTTCGACGTCTGCCTGTTCGACGTGGACGGGTTCCGGGGGGTCGCCGATGCGCTCGTTCCCCACCGGGAGTCGACCGGGACGTACACGCCGACGTTGCTGTTCGTCCCCGAGCGCTACGGCGGCGTCGAGTCGGTCCTCGCCCGCCTCGGCGACGCGGGCGACCACGTCGACGACGTGATCGGCGCGCCGATCCGACGCGCGAACTTGGCACGTCGACTCCGAACGCTCGCTCGCGCGAGGCGGTTCTCGACGAGGCTCGAGGAGAGCCGCGATCGCCACCAGCGGCTCGTCCGCCGGCTCCCGGACGCCGTCTTCGTCTGCACGGACGGACGGGTGACATACACAAATCCCGCGGCTACCTCGATGCTGGGTGTCGACGCCGACGCGGTTCGGGGCCGAGACTTCGTCGATCTCGTTCCTTCGGTCGACCGCGACACCGTCTCGCGCGCACTGAAGACAGCCCCTCGGAACGGACGCAGCGATCCCGTCGAGACCGCGCTGTGTCGTACCGTGGTCCGCAACGCGGACGGCGGCACCCGAAACGCGGACGGGGGCGACGGGTCGGTGCCCGAGCCCGGACCGGAGTCCGCGGCGTCGGAACCGGCTGTCGGATCGAGCGGCGAGAACGGCGGGGGCGGGTCCGACACGGAACCGTCGGCCGACTCCCCTCGGGAACCAGCGGATCCAGTTCCGGTCGAACTGACCGCGATCGACACGGGCGCCGGCGACGTGCAGGTGGTCGCCCACGACCTCAGACAGCGGCGCGAGCGCGAGGAGCGATTGGCACTGTACCGACGCGCGATGGACGAGGCGACCGTCGGCATCACCATCGCCGACCACTCCGCCGACGACGAGGGACTCATCTACGCCAACAACGAGTTCAAGCGCCTCACCGGGCTCGACGACGACGAGCTCCTCGGACACAACCCTCGAATCCTCCAGACGGACGCGACCGACCCCGAGCCGGTCGCGCGACTCCGACGCGCCATCGACGCGGGCACGGAGGCGTCGGTCGTGTTGCTGAACAGGCGCAGCGACGGCCGGAAGTGGTACAACGCGCTCGACATCTCGCCCATCCGTGGTCCCGACGGGGAGGTGACGCACTACCTCGGGTTCCAGCGGGATGTGACCGAGTGGGTATCCCACGAACAGCGGGTCACGGTGCTCGACCGCGTGCTCAGACACAACATCCGCAACCGACTGAACGTCGTGCTCGGCTACGCCGATCAGGTCGACCACGCGCTCGCCGAGATCGAGACCGTGGTACAGGGCGATCGGACCGGTTCCGACGCGCCGTCTGACCCTGTCGACCTCGGCGCGATCCGAACCGACGTCGACCGGATCCGCGACGCGGCCGCCGACATCCTCGACCTGTCCGACAGCGCCCGTCGGTTCCGCGAGGACATCGCCGTCGACGGCGACGCGGACCCGGTCGACGCTGCGGCGGTCGTGGTCGACGTCGCGAGCACGCTCGCGGCCGAAGCCGACGGGGCCGACATCCTCGTGTCGACGCCGGATGAGCCGGTCACCGTCGCCGGTGCCGCCCCGCTGTCGCTGGTGGTCGAGGAACTGCTCTCGAACGCGCTCGAACACGTGGAGGATCCGACGATCCACGTCTCGCTGACTGTCGGGGATGACGACGCGGTACTTCGGATCGCCGACGACGGCCCGGGGATCACCTCCGACAGCCGCGTGCCCTTGGAGTCGGGCGCAGAGACCGCGACCGAACACGGACAGGGAGTCGGCCTGTGGCTCGTGCGCTGGACGATCGACGCCGTCGGCGGAACCGCCGGCTACGAGGACGGCCCGGACGGCGGCGCGGTCGTCATCGCTCGATTCCCGATCGTCGACGACGATCGTGATTCGGAGTGATCGGCGGCCGCCGTCGTCCCGCTCCCCGCCCCGCTACGGAGGTACCCACAGCCGTCGAGTACATCCGTGAGACCGCCGTCGGCGACACGATAGCCGGCGGCGCGGACGAGGCTGGAACGGGCCGTCGGACTCAGCGGTCGGTTCCGGTGAGCCGGTCGTCCCAATCGATCCACTCGTGTTCCCACCCGGTCTTCGCGAAGTAGCCCTGCTCGGAGAACTCGGCGTCCTCGCGGCGGGTGCGGTTCCGGACGCCGGCGCCGGCCTGCTCGCCCTCGACGAGTAGCGGCGACAGCGACACCGGCCCGGCCGTCTCGGCTTCCCGCAGTTCCCCCGAGTCGTCGGGCTCGTAGGCGACGACCGACTGGTCGGCGCCGTGGCCGCGCGGGAGCACCAGTCGGCCGTCGGACGCGAGCTGGTCGACGAGGTCGCGCGGCGGCTCGACGGCGGCCGCCTCGACGAGGATGCGGTCGAAGGGCGCGTACGCCGGCAGCCCGCGCGCGCCGTCGGCGCGGTCGACGAGCACCGCGTCGTAGCCGGCCGCCGAGAGGTTCTGGCGCGCGTCGTACACCAGCCGCCGCGAGATGTCGACGGCGTGCACGTGTCGCGACCCCACGACCTCCGCGAGCACCGCCGCGGTGTAGCCGATGCCGGCGCCGACGACGAGCGTCTCCTCGTCCGCGGCCGGGTCGAGTGCCGACAGCAGCCGCGCGACCGTCGCCGGCGAGAGCACGCGCGTTCCCCCCTGTTCGCCCGCGCGGTTCGCGTACGGCGCCTCCGCGACGAACTCCTCGCGGGGAACCGTCGCCATCGCCTCGCGAACCGCCGGCGCGATCGACCGACCGAGGCTGTGCTCGACCGAGTCGAGCATGTCCTCGCGCAACAGCGCCGGGTCGGGTCCGTCCATTGTCGAGCGAAGGCGCTCGCGGAATATGAACCGCACGCTCGGCGCCGAACGACCGCGAGCGCGATCGACCACAGAACGGTTGTGCGCGACTCGCGCATCCGACGGCGAGCGTCTTTGCGGTGCCGCCTGTGAACCGAGACGATGAATGCAGATCGCCGCGAGGCAGTCGCCGATCTCCCCCCGAGCGCGAAGCTCGTGTTCGTCGTGCTCGAGAACCACGAGCGTCTGACGCAGGCGGCGCTCGCCGAGGAGACGCTGCTTCCCCAGCGGACGGTGCGGTACGCGCTGGAGGAGCTCCGCGACGCCGACGTGTTACGCGAGGAGTTGAACATCATGGACGCCCGCCAACGCTTCTACTCGCTCGCCGACGCCGAGGAGCCGACGGACGACACGGCGGTCGGGATCGCATCCGGGTCCTCGGCGCAGGCTCGCTGAAGCGAGCGGATCCGGATCAGGACGACGGCTCGGCGTACCGGGACGCCTCGACGCGGCGCCGTATCCACCGCGCGACGGCGACGACCGCGATCGCCTCGCCGTAGCAGCCGACGGCCGCCAGTGTCCAGAACCCCGCGTCGCCGATGACGATCCCCGCCTCGTTGTACAGCGCCGTATCGAGGAGGAACGCGGCCGCGAGCGCGGGCCACGCGACGACGGTCGCCTCGTCCGGGAGCGGGGTGAGTCGAGCGAGCGCGAGGATAGCCAACAGCGCGGCGGTGACAACTGCGGTTGTCGGCGCGCTCAAGACGGCGAGCAGTCGCCTAGCTGCGGGGGACTCGACGAGGTCCGACGATCGGGAGGGCACGGCTCCGGGTGGTCGTTGAACCGATAAAATACTAGCCACCGTTCGCTGTCGCCGTGCGCGGGGGCGAGTCGCTCACTCGCGGACGCCGACCACGGCACTGCGCTCAGTTCCGGGGATCGCCGACACCCGCACGTCGGCGAGCCCGGCGTCGGTGAACCAGTCGCGGACGGCGTCGGGCGCGTGGGCGCCGCCGTGACCGGCCGCGAGCCCGCGAACCTCCGCCGTGACCGGCGCCCCGCGGTCGCCGTCGGTGAACACGTCCGCGGCGACGACGGCGCCGTCGCCGCCGAGGAGGTCGGCGGCGACCGAGCAGGTCGCCCGCGCCTCCGCGGGGTCCATCGCGGAGAGGGCGTCGCCGAGAAACGCCACGTCGAAGCCGGGATCGAGCGTCGCGGGAACGTCCGGATGGATCCGGACGCGATCGCCGTGCACCCGACCGAGCCGGTCGGCCGTCGTCGACGACGTGACCAGCGTCGCGTCGAGGCCGCGGGCGGCGAACTCACGGGCGTACACGCCGGATCCGCCGCTCAGGTCGACGACGGACCCGGCGTCGGGAGCCGTCCGTACCGCCGCGGTGACACACGCGCGAACGGTCGCTTCGTCGGTGGCGTAGTGGGCCCCCAGTGCGTTCGCCTCCCAGTCGCCGCGTCGCTCGGGCGCCACGTCGGTCTCCAGCGTCTCGGGCAGCTCGACCAGCTCGTCGAGCCGATCGAGGTCGTGCGGGATCGACCCGATCGAGCGCACGTCGCGCTTGGCAAGCAGCCCGAGCGCTCGGTTCGTCGGCTCGTACTCGTCGCCGACGCGTTCGAGGAACCCGATCCGCGCGAGCGCCCGGACGACTCGCTCCGCGGACGGCTCGGCGACGTCCGTCGCCGCGGCGACCTCCGCCGGCGTTCCCGCCGTCGACAGCAACGCCTCGAGTATCCCGGTCCGTCGCGCCGCCCACAGCAGGAACAGCTCGTGGACGTCCGGCCCCCTCCGCTCGTCACTCGGCATGGTCGTCCACGACGCTTCGCCGGAGCGGACAAAAGGGCATCCCTCCGGCCGCCGCGCTGGACCGCCCGCCGACAGACTCGGGACCGCCCGACTGCGGCCCGATACGGGGGATGATCGGCCACCGGACCCGGTCGGTATCACCCGTCGGCTCGGCCGTCGCCGCCGCGCATGGCCACGAACCGGACCCCGCCGTGGTCCTCGCGTTCGTGGTCGTCCTCGCCGACTGCGAGGCGAACGAGGCGCTGCCCGCCCCCGATCGGACCGCCGGCGTCGCCGACGGGCGCGACGACTCGCCCGCCGACGCGGACCTGATCGGTCACAGCCTCCGGGATCTCGGGAGCCGCGCACGTGAGGTACGCCGCGTCGTAGGGCGCGTGCTCGGGCCACCCCTCGTGGCCGTCACCGACTCGGACCGCGACGGCGTCGTAGTCGAGCCGGTCCAGCCGCTCGCGGGCCCCTCGAGCCAGGTCGGGGTCGTACTCGACGGAGTAGACGCCGCCGGGGTCGACGGGGTCGGCGTTCTCCCCGCCGGGGTCGACGAGTTCCGCCGTTACGGCCGCGTGATAGCCGCAGCCGGTGCCGATCTCGAGCACGTCGTCGCCGGGGTCGACGTCGATCAGCGAGGCGATCAGCGCCACCACCGACGGCGCGCTGACCGTCTGGCCGCCGCCGATCGGCAGGGGCCGGTCGGCGTACGCCGCGTCGGCGTCGCGGTCGGGGACGAACTCGTGGCGCGGGACGGCCCGGAGGGCGTCGAGCGCCGCCGAGTCGATCTCCTGGCGGCGACGGAGCCGGTCGACCATTCGCTCGCGGGCTGTCTCGGTGTCCATACCCGGCGTTTGGCGGGCGCGCCACAAAACGACTGCCCGGCCGCGAGCCGGCGTCTACGGCTCCCGCAAGCCCTCGACGACTCCCCGGAACGCGGCCCCGTCGAGCGCGAACGAGGGGCCGGCCCACGCGGCGTACCGGGCCCCGTCCTCGTGCCAGATAGCCTCCCACGCGCCGCAGTCCTCGTCGAGCGCGGCGTAGTACCCGTCGGTGCCGCGGAGGTCGATCCGCTCGCGTCGCTCGCAGGGCTGGTCCGCCGGTTCGGGCGGGAGATCCGGCGCGAGGGGGCTTCCCTCGGCGGCGGCGGTGATCCAGAGGTGGTCGCTTCCGTTCGCCCGGTTCCGGAGGACGACCTCGAGCGCGTCGGCGTCGGGGAACGCCAGCGCCGAGTCGAGCAGGAACGCGTCGTCGCTCGCGGGCACCAGCGGTCGGGCGGGCGGGTCGCGCGCGAGCGCGACCACGGAAACGGGTCGGCTCTCGTCGTACGGGCGAGGTCCCGAGTAGTCCCACAGCCCGTGGGGGACGGCGGGCGGCCGACAGCCGTACCTGACCCAGTAGTTCAGCGTGTGAAACGGCGCCGCGCGGACGCCGCGGCTCGCGGCCGCATCGACCGGGGCGAACCCGCGTAGGACCGCCGCGAGCTCGTCGTCATCGAACGCGCCGTCGGTGACAGAAACCTCGATCTGGGCGCGCTCGCGTTGGAGACACGCGCCACGTCTGTCCTCGTAGTCCATCCCGAGCCAGCCGACGGCGTCGTCGCAGTCGACCGGCGTCAGGTCGGGGGTTCGCCACAGCGGCGCGACGCCGGCGGCAGGCGGGGCCCAGTCGTACAGGAACTGCTTGATCCGGAGCGCGCGCCCGTCGCCGCGGACGACCGCCCGGACGCTGGAGGGGTTGCCGTCGCTCCACGGAGTCTGGCCGATGTCGGCCGCGTCGACGTCCTGCGGCCTGCCCGGTGGCTGCTCGGGCCGGTACGTCACCGTCTCGACCGCGCAGTCGTCGGGGAGCGCGGTCGGCTCGTGGACGACGAAGTTCGCGTGACCCGCCGCGTCGGCGAGCGTCGTCTCTCGGGGCGCATCGACCGCATCGGGATCGGTGAGGCGGGCGCTCGGGTCCGCGACGTGCCACCCGCTCATCGTCGGCCTCCGCGGCGGGGCCGGACTCGACTGTTCCGTCGTCGATATCGGCGCCCAGGCGTGGATCGCATGGGTCGACGGTTCCGCGGGCGACCCCAAAAGCGCTCGCTGAAGCACGTTTGTGTCGGATAGTTGATCGTGGAGTCCGTGTGAGTTCTCCGATCGGTTCGGCCGGTGCCCCGACGAGGGGGCGATGGGATCCCCCGATGTGGAGTGGTAGCCATCGGGGACGGGTCCGACCGCGGGTTCCGGCGGACCGGTTTCGGGAGCGTGAGAAACGCCAGAGGGTACTTGCGAGTAACGGCAGAGTACCACCTGCTAGCAGTCGGGTTCCGGCGGACGCGACGCGCGCCAACCGGAGCAGACCCCAATCACACTCATGGACATCACCGAGATCGTTTCAACGGACTACACGGAGTTCTCACCGGACACCACCGTCTCGAAGCTCGTCAGCGCGTTCGAGGACCCCACCGTCAAAGGGGTCGTCGTGTCCGGCGACGAGTTCGAGGGGATCGTCACCCGTCGCCAGCTCGCCACGTCTCACCATCAGCCGAACGAGAAGCTCGGGTCGCTGGTGTGGCACGTCCCCCGGCTCGCCCCCGACGAGGACGTCCGCAAGGTCGCCCAGCTCATGATCGACAGCGACTCGCAGATCCTCCCCGTGTTCGAGGGGCGGAACCTGATCGGCGTGGTGACCGTCGACGGGATCCTCGAGGCGGTTCGGTCGTTCCTCGACGCGGCGACCGTGGCGGAGGCCGCGAGCACCGACCTCGTCACGGTCGACCCCACGTCGACGTTCGGCAACGCGTTGCACGTCTTCCGAGCACACCGCATCACTCACCTCCCGGTCGTCGACGACGACACGGCGGTCGGCATCCTCAGCCTCTACGACGTGATCGACCTGACCGTCCGCCCCGAGCAGCAGAGCCAGGGCGGCGACGCGAGCGGGACCGACTCCTTCGGCGGGGAGATCTCCGACAGCGCCGGCCGCTCGCGTCGGGGGGGATTCGGCGCCCGGGAGGGCGAACGGTCACGGATCTTGGACCTCCCGGTCCGGGACGTGATGGCCGAACCCGTCCGCACGATCCACCCGGAGGCGACGCTGCGGGCGGCCGTCGAGGCGATGTTCGACATCGAGGGCTCCTCGCTCGTCGTCACCACGGACGGGTCGCCTCACGGTATCGTCACGAAGACTGACCTCCTCGACTCGCTCACGTGGGAGGCGGGCGGCAACCGCGGCGTCCAGGTCTACGGCACCGACCTGATCGACGACATGGACTACGACGACATCGTGGCGATGGTCGACTCCTTCGACGACCGCGATCACGGCATGAACGTCCTCGACGCGAAGGTCCACCTCCACGAACACAGCGAGAAGCTCCGCGGCACGCCGCTGTTGCTCGCCCGCATCCGGCTCCACACCGACCGGGGGCTCTACATCGCCTCCGGCGAGGGGTACGGCGCCAGCCACGCGGTCAAGCAGGCGCGGGACGTACTGGAGCGGCAGATCCGCGACAAGAAGACCCACGGCCGGACCAAGAAACACCCCGACGAGGAGTTCTGGGAGAAGCGCTTCGGCTGGCTGCTCGAGGAGGCCGACTGAGCGACCGCCGATGGTGGACCAGCCGGGTTCCCGACGCCCGCCCCCTGTCGTGAGACGAGGACGACCGCGGGGCCGACGCCGGCCGCAGGGCCGACGACGAGCGCGCCGACCCGGCGCACCTGGCGGGGGGTGACTCGTGGGCCCGCCACCGACGGACCCGGGCGAGCGAGATCCGCCGTCCGGCAGTTCCCGACGGGAACTCGTCGCGGTCGTCTCCGGACCGGCAGACGGCGAGCGGACGTGTACGATCTCGCCTGTTCCCGGGAGCGAGCGGGCGCTGCAGTCGGCGTGGATACTGGCCCGCGGGGAGTCGTTCGTGCCGCTCCCGGAGTGTCGGTGATCCCCCGGCGACCGAAATCTCGCCCGCCCGCGACGTGCTCAGGGGGCGTACGTTCCTTCGAGTCGCGCCTGCTCGATGATGTGTCCGTCCATCGCCGCTTCGAGTCGGTCGTTGCTCGCGCCGCGACCGAGGTCCAGTCGGCGGTCGAGCGCGTAGAGCCTGAACCGGTAGGCGTGCTCGCGATCCGGCGGGTCCGGACCGCCCGGTGATCCCGGACGTTCCCGGTCGGTTCGACCGCGTCCGGATCGTCCATCACCAGCGCCGTCGACTCGGCCTCCTCGGGGGTGTCGTCGATCTCCAGCGGCGGATCCACGTTCTCGGCCGTATTCCCGTACTTCCCGGGGATCGGATCGCCGTCCGCGAACGCCGGAGTGCGCAACTGTGGTGCTGCCATCTCGCTGCCAGCGACACCCGACGGACGCCGATCGAACGCCGGCGGCTATTCTCACCTGACAATAATATGAGGAATCACTAACGGCCCGCCGATCGAATGAACAGCCGTCATGAGCGACTCAGACGAGGCCGACGACGTCGTCCAGCGGCTCCGGGACGCCTTCGACGAGGCGGTGGACGAGGCAGAGGAACTGAGCGACCAGGCGAGAGAGCGCGTCGACGACGCCATCGACGACATCGAAGCCCGGCTCGAGGCCCTCCGCGGCGAGGAGTAACCGAGCTCCCGGCGTCGTCGCGCGCTCGCGTCGGAGCCGCCGCCGGGCGAGTGAACACGACTGCGCGCCTGCAGGCCGGCGACTCCCGGAGGGTACCGCGCCTGCGGTCGCTGTTGACACCCTCCCCGCCCTGAAGGGCGAGGTTTCAGCCTTGCAACGTCCGTACGATCCCGATTCTGCGACCCTCGATCAGGGCTCCGGCCGGTCCTCCACGAACGCGCGGAGGTCGGCGGCGGTACCCGTGTCGCCCGACCCGACGTAGTACACCGCACAGGCGTTGCCGCAGGCGAGCGCGACGTCCCAGTCCCACCCACACGCCAGCGCGTGGGCGAGTCCGCCGGAGAATCGGTCCCCGCCGCCGGTGTGGCGCGCCGGCTGTGCGACCTCGTAGTTCGGGACCCTCGCCCGACCGTCGCTCGTCGCGACCGCGGCCTCGTCCCTGGCGTGCATGACGACGGCCGTGATGCCGGTCGCCTCGCGGACCCCGGCGAGGCGGTCGAGGTCGTCATCGAACGACCCGTCTAGGGGGGCGGCCGTCGTTCGAACCTCCTGCCGATTCGCGTTGTAGACGACGTCGAACGCGGTCTGCAGCGCGTCGAGCGTCTCGTGTACGGCCTCGACCGCCGCCGGATCGCTCCCGACGATGTCGCCGGGGTCGAACACGAACGGTACTCGCGGTGTGTCCATAGCGTGCAGGCGGTCGACGGCGCCCGCCAGCCCGGACAGCACGGCCCAGTTGCTGCCGCAGACCGCGTCGCCCCCGAACGCCTCCGAGAGGTCGCCGACGCGCCGGAGGTCCTCGAGCGTCCACTCCGTGACCGACTCGTCTCTGACGAGCATGAGGTCCCTGTCGGCGAAGCCGAGGATGTACACGAGCGACGGGTCGCCCATCGAGACCGTCTCGAAGGGGAGCGAATCGAACACCGGCGCGTCGAGGTGGCCGTAGCAGGTCACGGCACCCTCCAGCGCGTGGAGCTGTTTCGCGGCGTTGACCGCCTGTCCTCCCGGCTCGGTCGCCTCGACGCGAATCCCGAGCGACGTCCGGTCCCCGACGACCTCGCGTGCGAGCGCCTCCCGGGTCTCGATTGGGCCGTCTGGCTCACCGGCGACCGTGCAGTAGTGGTCGACGCTGCCGTCGGGGAGCGTCGTCACCGTCGGCGAGGCACCCTCCGCGAGACGGTCGGTGAGCCGGTCGTAGGGCATGCGTTCTCTCTCCACTCCGCGAACGCAGGCGAGACGGCTTACCACTTGCTACCCGGGGCCGCCTCCACCCCGGGCCTCGCCCGTGGAGACGAACGTGGCGTCCCGGTAGAACGGGTTCTCGTCTCTGTGCTCCAGACACTGTCGGCCGACGGGGCTCCACTCGTCGATGTAGCCGACGACGAGCCGACCGTCAGGCCGCGGCACCCGGCGTCCCGTCCGGCTCCGGAGCGCGAGCGCATCGGCCGGCGAAGGCGTATTTTCACTCGCCGAGAAACGCCGTCTCGACTGATACCGCCCCTCTCCGATATCAGACCTGTATGACGTTCGACGAGTTCACCGGTACGATCCAGCATCGACTCGAACTCCCCGGGACCGGCGAGACGGTGCGGGCGATCCGCGCGACGCTGCTGACGCTCGGGCAGCGGCTCCCCGAGGGGAACGCCGAGGACCTCGCCGCGTCGCTCCCCATGGAGATCAAGTGGTACATGACCGGTGCGGTCCACGACCACGGCCAGCGCTTCGACTGGCAGGAGTTCCTGGACCGGGTCAGCGAGATCGAGCGGACCGACCCGGCAACGGCGGCCTACCACGCCCGCGTCGTCGTCGACCTCGTCCACTCGCAGGTGCCGGAGTCCGACTTCCGCCAGCTCCGCGACGCCCTCCCCGAGAGCGAGGACGACGAAAACTGGGGGAAGCTCTTCGAGGTGGTCGACGCCGGCGGCTGGAGCGAGGCCCACGAGACGCGGACGGGGGGCGGGCCCCAGTCCGGCCCGGCGAGTCCGGACGGCGCGGAGTAAGCGCCCACCGCGACTCGATTCGACGACTCGTGGCCGCGACCCCGGGTACCCGCTCCGCGGATGGCTGCCCCCAGCGCCCGCTCCTTCGTGGTGGGATGACGGAGTGGACTATCGTGCCTGCCTGGAACGCAGGTGGCCGAGAGGCCTCGTGGGTTCGAATCCCACTCCCACCGTGGGTCGTTCGCCCCGTCGGTCCCGGTGTGCGCGGTCTCGCCCGTGTGCGGGGCGGCCGTTGCAGTCGTCCGTTGGTACTCGCGCGTTCGGCTCTCGGCATCCGTACGTGCCGCGCCGGATCACTCCGAGTAGCCCTCCTGGAGGAACGTCCCCTCGGTCTCGTACATGGCGACCAACTCCGCGATGAACTCCTCGTACGATTCGTCCTCCTCGAGGTGTTCGTCCAGTCGGTCCCTGAGTTCGTCGCTGATCTCGAGCGTGTGTGTCATGGGTTGGGTACCGTCGACCGCCGTGCTTCGCCGCTTCGGTCGGCGTAACGCCGACGCGATCTAAATACCCCGTCAGTCATTCTCACCTGTCAGTAAGCACCGACCGGTATTTGCGGCGCCGGGAGGCGCCGGGCGGCGATCCGGTCACCGGACGTGCGACACGGGGACGCTCGCCCCCGAGCGACGATCTCCGCGGTGCTCCCGTCCGCCCGCCGTTCCCTCCCCGTCCGCTCCTGTGCACCGAGGACGATGTGGTCGACGCCCTCTTCCTCGGCGACCTCGACGATGACGCGCCTCGGGTCGCCTGACTCGGCCGATCACGGCGGCCCCTCGTCGCCGTCGGATCGCATCCGAACCGTCAACACCGGCGTGTCCGAGAGCCTGACGACTCGCTCGGTGACGCTCCCGATCAGGTACCGGTTCAGCCCCGTGCGGCCGTGGGTGCCCATCACGACGAGGTCGACGTCGTTGCCGTCGGCGTACTCGAGTATCGCTCGGTGGGGCTTCCCCCGGCCGATCGCGCCCTCGATCCGGTCGACGCCGGCGGCCTCCGCCCGGCTGACGACCTCGTCGATGGCGTCCCGCCCGGCGTCCTCGAGGGCGTCGAACGCCCCGGCGATCGACGCGTCGACGCCGATGTCGGTATCGACCACGTAGAGCGTGTGGAGCGCCGCGTCGTACGTGGTTGCGATGTCGATAGCGTGGTCGATAGCGCCGTCGGTCCCCTCGCTTCCGTCGGTCGGGATCAGGATCGCCGAGTACATATCGGCCTGTTTCGCCCCGGGACACAAACTCCTCCGCGCCATTCCGAGCCGATGGGAATCGACGGTCGCGACCGCGGTCGCTCGGGAACTCTGGAATCAGACGCCGATGAAGACGAGTCCGCTTACGACGACGACGCCGAGCACGACGGTCACGAGCCTCCCCAGTTCGCGGGTGCCGAGGAGCCACGTCAGCGCGACCTTGACGAGGGTGTTCGCGATGGCCGCGATGACGATTCCCGTCGTGGCGATCTGGGGCGAGACCGTTCCGTCCGCCGCGAGCCGACTCAGGGTGATCGTCATCGCGTCGACGTCCGCCAGCCCGGAGAAGAACGCCGTCGCGTACACGCCGGAGGAGCCGAACCACTCGTTGGCGGACTCGGCGACGAGCAACACGACCGCGAACACGGCTCCGAACAGGAGCGCCGATCGGAGGCGAAACGGGTTCTTGAGCTCCTCCGGTTCGACCGTCTCCTCGGCGGCGGTCCGCCAGTAGAGCACCCCGGCGGCGACCACGCCCACCGCGGTCATCGCGCCGAGCGGCGGCGCGACGCTCGGGAGCAACGCGGGGTTGACGACCGCGACCTCGATGAGCGCCCGCGGGAACATCACGATGGAGGCGGTGACGACCGCGAACCCGCAGACGTGATACAGGGTCGCGTTCTGGACCGTCTTCTCCGCCATCGACACCGTCGTCGCGGTCGAGGAGACGAACCCGCCGACGACCCCGGTGACGGCGATGCCGCGTTCGGTCCCGAGGACGCGCCCCAGCAGGTACGCGACGAACCCGAGGCCGGTGACGAAGACGACCATCAGCCAGACGAACCGGGGATTGAGCCCGTAGAGCGCGTCGACCGGGCGGTCGGGTAACGCCGGGAAGACGACGAGGACGACGAGGACGAACTTCGCCGACGCCCGCCGCTCGTGCGCGTCGATCCGGTCGGCGAACTCGTGAACGGGGTCCTTCACCGACAGCAGCACGGTGACGGCGCCGGCGACGACGATGGCGACGACGGCACCGCGGTCGGAGTGGGTCGTCATCGCCCCGAGGAGAACCGTGACGAGGGCGGCCACGAGCGTCGTCAGACCGATGTCGCGCTCGTACCAGACCTTCCCGAGGTACGCGACGGTGAGCGGGACGACGATCCCCCCGACCGCGAGACCAGCGCGCCAGCCAAACAGGGTTCCGATCCAGACGGCCGCAATGGGTGCAACAAGACCGCCGGCCGAAGAACCGATTCCGTGGACACCGATCGCAAAGCCCAGATCGTCGTGAATTCGCCCAAGAAGCGTCGTCGCAACACTGTAATGCAGACCCGCGACTGCCCCGAGAACAAGCGTCCAAAGAACGAATACGGGAAAGATCGGCGAAAGCGCCAGTAAGATGCTCAGAGCCATCGTGCCGCCGATTGAGACGAGAATAATTTCTCGTTCGCCGAAGCGATCACCCAGGATGCCGCTTGGAAACTGTATCATCGCGTACGTGAACCACATGCCGGAGAGGGCAAGCCCGATGGTAGTGTTGTTAATCGCGAAGTGAGACGTGATGGCTGGCACGAGTGGGCTAATGACTAATCGAGCAACCATCGTTGCAAAGAAGGCAGACGTACAAATGAGGAGTACTGTGTGTCGGTACGCGAGCCCCATCCGTCGATTACCGGTCCCGGTTCGCCGTGGAGGCCCTGCGGTCAACGTAGCGATTCCATCGGCAGGGATCGTGATGGTCGTGGTCCCGCTGTTCTGTGTCGATTTGTCTGCTCAACCTTGTCTCTACCCTCACTGCAGGAAATTCGACGGGAAACACGACGGATCAGGCGTCGGGCCAGCGCTCGATGTAGATCGTCTTGTCCGTGTAGAACTGAATCATGTCCTCGCCCTGTGCGTGGAGGTCGCCGAAGAAGGAGTCTTTTTGACCGCCGAAATGGAAAAAGGCCATCGGCGCCGATGTGCCAACGTTGACGCCGAGATTTCCGGCTTCCGCCTCGTGGCGATACTGCCGTGCGTCGGCGCCACTGCCGGTGAATAGGCTGGCGGCGTTGCCAAAGTCGCTGGCGTTCATGATGTTGATCGCTTCGTCGAGGTCAGCAGCGGGCATCAGTCCAAGCACTGGACCAAAGATTTCCTCACGTGCAATCGTGTGATCCGGCGAGACGTCACGGAACACGCAAGGACCCACGAAGTTGCCATCCTCGTACCCGTCAACGGTGACGTCGCGGCCGTCGAGGACGAGTTCGGCGCCCTCTTGGACGCCGGTTTCCACGAAGTTGCGGACCGCTTGCTCATGTTCGGGCGTGACGAGCGAGCCAATATCGACGCCATCGTCGAGGCCGTAGCCAACAGTCTGAGCGCTCGCGCTTTCGACAACGAGATCAACGAACTCCTCGTAGACGCCATCCTCCACCACGGCGACGTCGTTCGCGAGACAGCGTTCGCCGCCACAGGCAAAGGACGACGAGACCGTCTTTTGGGCGGCAAACTCGAGGTCGGCCGTTTCCGTGACGATAACGTGATTTTTCGCGCCCCCCTGGGCTTGGACGCGTTTACCATGTGCGGCGGATTTTTCGTAGACTTGCTTGGCGATGGGCGTCGAGCCGACAAAGGAGACGCCGGCGATGCCGTCGTGTTCGAGCAGCGCATTGACGGTCTCGGGCCCTCCGTTAATGAACTGGACGATGCCGTCGGGCAGGTCAGTCTCCGCCAAGAGTTCGACCAGCCGCTGAGGAACCAGTGGGTCCTGTTCGCTGGGCTTGAGTATAAACGCATTCCCTGTCGCGAGGGCATACGGGAGGAACCATAAGGGAATCATGCCCGGAAAATTGAAGGGCGTGATCGCGGTGAACACGCCAAGGGGCTTTCGGATCGCGCTCTCGTCGATGCTCGGTGCGGCGTTGGCCAGGGTTCCCGACTGCATCATCGACGGTATCCCGCAGGCAACCTCCACGTTCTCGATACCGCGGCGGAGTTCTCCTTTCGCTTCCGCGAAGGTCTTACCATGTTCCTCAACGAGCAACTCTGCAAGGCCGTCGATCTCATCCTCGAGTAACTGTTTGTACTGGAAGAACGGCTGGATGCGTTCCTCGACGGGACGACTGCCCCAATCCTCGAAGGCCTCGTTGGCGCCCCGAACCGCGGTGTCGACGTCCTCGCGCGAGCTAAACGGTACCCAAGCGAGTTCCTCGCCGGTCGCGGGATTGACCACGGCCTGGCCGTCGTCGCTCGTGGGGGTCGTCCACTCGCCGTCTACATAGTTTCGTACCTCTCCGGATGCACTCAACGCTGTTGGCAGGGGCATGGTAAAGGTCTCGCTCGGTGGTGGCATAAATCACCCGAATCAAAGGCTAAGAGTGGGAAATCAGTATTGATCAAGACCGCCGAGGGCTATCCGCCGCTAGTGCATCGTCGTAGACCTGAACAAAGAGCTCCTCGATTTCCTCTTTCGTCGGTTTCCGTGGATTGTTGGCTGGTGATCCCGAATCGATGGCGTCCTGGGCCATTTCCGGTACGACATCGAGAAACGCCTCGCGATCGGGGACGTCCCCGAAGTCTTCGAGGTAGGTCGCAAGTCCAACGTCCGTACAGAGGTCGAGAACTGTGGATACGGCGGCGTTTGCAGCCACACGATCCGGATCCGCTTCGTCGGCCGCGTCGAACCCCTCGCGAACGCGCTCTCGGAGTTCATCGGGCCGTTCACGCCCCTCCATCGCCGACCGGACGAACGTCGGCGAGTAGACGATGGGTTCCATCTCGTGCATCTCGTCGTCGGTGCCGAGGAGTTCGCGCGCGAGCATCGGGTCGCGGTCGATAGTCTTGCCGACGTGGCTCTGGAGGCGCGTCCCCTTCGGTTTCATGTAGCCGACGCTCCGCCCGCGGGCTTTCGCTTGGCGGCCCAGGGCGATGGCGATGGCCGTCTTGCCTGTGCTCTCTCCGGTCGCTGTGACGAGTAGGGTGGTCATAGGGTGTCTGGGTCGATGGTGAGTCGAAGGTCGACGGCCTGGACGCCGTCCGGGCGGGCGACCAGCGGGTTCACGTCGAGTTCGAGAATCGACGGGCAGTCGGTGACGAGTTGGGAGAGTCGACAGAGCGTCTCGGCGACGGCGTCACGGTCGACCGGGTCGCGGCCACGCGCACCCGAGAGAAGCGGCGCCGCCTGTATCTCGTCGACCATCGCGTTCGCCTCCGCCTCGGCGAGTGGGGCGACCCGGACCGCGGTGTCTTCCATCACCTCGACGAAAATTCCGCCGAGTCCGAAGAGGACGAGCGGTCCGAACTGCGGGTCGCGGTTCGC
>ENA-ORDC01001114-ORDC01001114.1-marine-metagenome-genome-assembly--contig:-NODE-1114-length-21510-cov-12.666636_pt1 | contig 21510 bp, 23 predicted proteins | sample MGYA00237783_ERZ508515 | MGnify/ENA primary metagenome ERZ508515 (study PRJEB26186, sample SAMN06268792) | marine metagenome | isolation source: Eden Landing Ponds, San Francisco, CA, USA | place... | reverse complement strand
CCGCTGTCTTTCGGCAGCGGTGGCTCGGGCCGGCGAACGTCCCCAGTCGACTGACGATCGGTTTCGGACATCTGGAACTTCCTCACTCGAATACTAGCCCACCACGTACTTAGTCTTTCTCGACTAGAATATTCTTGAGAACGCCGGTATTTATATAACTGTACGTTGAAGCGTGACCTGAATGCGGCAGCGGATCATTGAAAATCTCCCCCGCGCTGTGGATGACTCGGCTGCACTCGACTCGGTCCGACGAGAGCATTTTCTCGTCTACGTGATGGGGCCGTACCGGACGTTTGATGTCGACGCTCTGTTGCCAGCCGACGCCGATGTCGAAACCGACGCGCCGTCGTTTGCGACGTGGGACGAGGAGAGTGGCGAGTACGACGAAGACGAAGTTCTCCGTCTGCTGCAAGAAACACGGGACTGTCTCCGCGAGCGCGGGTTCAACGCCTTTCTTGCGATTGACGTCGGGATCCCGCTTGACGAAATGGATGCAGCCACCCAGAGTATCGCCTTTGCACGGGCAAGCAATGCGACGATCTTCATCGCCCCACAGGTCGGTGATAACCTCGGTGTCGGGATCGAGATCGGGAGCGTCCTCGAGGATCTCTTCTCGACCGCTGATATGGAGGGGCCCGCCGCTGAGGCAACTCCACCCGAACGCACGCGACGAATCATGGTCGCGACCGAGCCGTCTGTTCGCAGTGCGATGCTCGGTGCTGTGCATACACGCTGGGACGCCAGTGTCCGGACGTTTACTGATGCCGCAGACTGCTGTCGTCTCTGCGCACAGTTCTGCACCCATATTCAGAACGCGGAGCTCTACGGGTCGCTTGAACGCCGGGGCTGATTATTGTAGGATAGTTAAATAAAATAATCAAAACTATTGGAAATCCTGATAGTCTGCGGCGAATTTAGCTGAACGCAGGCGCTAAGCCCCCCTCCCTCACGGAGTCGTTCGAGAATCTTCGATTCTCGTGATCCCGAAAAATCTTCGATTTTCGGACGACACCGCAGTCCGCGTCAGCGGACCAGGAGCGCAGTAGGGAGGGAATACAGCGCCGTCATCGACTCTCTCACACAGTCTTGTTGCTGGCCCACAGGCCCATACACCGATACACTTATGTATAAACTATGATGATGGATAGGCACAAAATCGAAGGCCACGAAGTCATCGAAGGCGAGGTAAAAGCCACTGGCAACGGCGCACACGTCCTCGTTCCCAAACGATGGCGTGGTGCAGACGTGAAAATCGTCCGAACCTCCGATCCCGACGGCTAACACGATGAACTACAACTACAGGTATTGCCTCAAGCCGACCGATAGCCAGCGAGAGACGCTGGACTACCACCGCGATACCTGTAGACAACTCTACAACCACGCCCTGTACCGTTTCAACCAGATTCCAGAAGACGAAGGCACCGTCGAACAGCGAGTTCGAAAAATCCGTGACGAGCTTCCCGCCCTCAAAGACTGGTGGGACGCACTCACCGACGTGTACTCGAAAGTGCTTCAGCCCACCGTCATGCGGATTGCGAAAAACATCAACCGACTCGGCCAACTCAAAGAACAGGGTTACAACGTTGGGGAGCTTCGATGGAAATCACCACGCGAGTTTGGCAGTTTCACGTACAATCAGTCTGGCTTTGAACTCGAGAAAAAGAGTGGTCAGACCGTGTTGTCGCTGTCGAAACTCGCGGACATTCCCATCGAATTCCACCGACCACTACCCGACGATGCCACAGTCAAAGAAGTCACACTCAAAAAGAAGAAAACCGGCGAGTGGTTCGCTATCTTCGGTATCGAGATGGACACAGAACCGCCAGCCAAGCCGTCTCTAGAAGATTTTGACACTGACGAAATGGTCGGGATTGACGTGGGCATTCTGAAGTATGCTCACGATACAGACGGCACTGCGGTCGAATCACTCGACCTCTCGGAAGAACGCGACAGGCTCGAACGAGAGCAACGGGAACTCTCCCGGAAAGAGTACGAGTCGAACAACTGGGAGAAGCAACGTCAGCGTGTCGCTGAGTGTCACCAACAAATCAAGCGCAAGCGGCGCGATTTCCTGCATAAACTCTCGAACTATTACGCTCGGGAGTACGAGCTGGTTGCCGTCGAAGATCTCGACGTGAAGGGGATGCTGGAATCGCCGCGCAACAGCCGCAACACGGCGTCGGCAGCATGGAATACCTTCACCAATATGCTCGAAACGAAGTGTGAGCGGGAAGGCACGCACTTCGTGGAGGTTGAACCAGAGGGCACCACCAAAGAGTGCGCTCAGTGTGGCGTCGAAACCGAGAAGCCGCTGTGGGTGCGTGAGCACTCCTGTCCTGCCTGTGGCTTCGAGGCCGACAGAGACGCAAACGCAGCGTGGAACATCCTTTCTCGCGGACTCACCAAACTAGGAGTGGGTCACTCCGAAGCAACGCCTGTGGAGACTGCACTCCCTGCGGACACTGCGGTTGTGTCTGCAAAGCGCGTCGTGGAAGCAGGAAGCCCCTGCCTCAAGGAGCCGCCAATGGCGGCGAGTAGGCAGGGGTAGTTCACCGTTCTTCTGAGACGGTTCCGATGGGGCCAGTTGTTTAGGGTCGGGAGGTTGTACGAGAATCCGAAATCCCATGTGACGTTTAACCGCACCATTTTCTACTGAAGCGCGGCCACCCCAGTGTATGCCCGAACTCCATCCCCAGGACTGGCTGCTCGTCGCCGAGGCACTGATCGCGTGGGCTGGCAATCCTCGTGAGATTTACGACCCGCGGGAGGAACGTGCGTACGAACTCGCCGAGGCGATTGCGGCCGAGGAGGGGCTCGCGCCCAGCGAGGCCCTGCAACAGGTCGACGATGACTGGTCCGGGCCGTAACGTGAGCAGCTATTACCCGAAAGCCGGCGCGCTGGGGAGTAAAACCGCCAGCTAGTCTCAGTACGTGTGATCGTGCACGGTGACTTATGGGAATCAGGTCGTTTGGGTGGGATAGAACTCGCCGATCTACTCATGCGGATGGGTTAGGGAATTGAACCCCCACGATGGGCTGTTGTCGTCGGAGCCATCGTGTTCGTGTTGCCCGCTGGAGTCCAGCTCGTCGGCATGCACGCAAGGGTGACGGGGAGTGGATGCTTAAGCGCGGCTTGCAATTCCGAAGTTGCGATCTGTACTATGCACTACTATAGGTGTAATGACTAGAATCTGCAGAGACCAAAGAAGAGATCGGAGAATATCTGGAAACGCTCGAAAGTCGAATCTTGTCGAATGCAGAACGAAAAATGGCTGTGAAACGAGCAGCTAACCGCTGGCAAGATGAACTCGAAGAAGACGACGAGAACGACATTCTGTAATTCGGGACCTCTGCTCTTGCTGTACGGGATCAATCGGGAAGATCGAAGGTTGACTGTTACATGACCACAGTAATACCCGGGCAATATAGCAGGAATTCGATCCCACCACCTCACCGTTTCGGGTGACTATATAGCTATTTATCGTGTCGAGTCGATATTGCCGATCTAATTTCGATCTAAAGAGAGATATCCATCACTTTCACTACGGTCTGGGAACCTTTTTATGTAGCCCCAAATTATGATTGATATCGGATAATAAGATGGCGTCCCAAGCCAGCCAATATAAGCGTTTAGTTTTAGAATTATAACTTTGCTAAGTCTCTGTGTCTCTATTCTCCCATAATTGGGCCGACTGACATCCATCCCTCTCCGATTACGTCTGGAATTGTATATATGCAACCTCAACAACCGAAGGTTTATATACTGCCACCGCTAGCCAAGCTAGTGACAGGAAAGACGATACTAATACGATAGGAATGCAGAACCGAGGGCCCAACCCCGCTGCCACGGGGGCCGGGTCACCCCGGCAGTTCGGACCCCCTGTTCAAGAGAATCCTGCGTCGTATTCTCTTGACTGAGTCCGGTTAAAGATTATTGCTGCTGGGTGAGATGTTCGAGCGGTCATTCCAACACCAATAAATGGGATACGAGACAGCGGAGGAGAAGATTCGCAAGGAGCATAGTCATCACCCGAGCGTCGACGATCAGGTCGTCCTGTTGAAGTGGCTCGTCACGCAGGGACTACATGAAAACGAAGACGAATGGACGCGAAAACGTCCGATCGAACGGTCGATCGGCGACAAGGTCGACACGCAGATTCAGACGTTACTCGATAACCTCGAGGATCTGAATCTCGTGGAGAAGAAGGACCTGCAAGGAGGCCGGAGTTTCATTCGGTCTGAACGTACCGATCGGCTCTTCTTTGCGCCTGGTGACGAGTTCCGACAGCTGTTGGCTGAGGAGGTTTCCCGACTCCTGGACGACATCCAAGACCAGGACGGAGACGACTCGGATGACGAGACGCCCCGGCTGACGGCTTTCGCAGATGGTGGGGGTAATGAGGATGATGGAGAGACGACCCTCCGCGATGTCGCGGCTGAAGCGTTGGATGTCGATCCACCGGACGTAGAAGAGGCGGTGACTACGCCGGCCGATCCCGTTGACCGGATGAAGAACTACGACACGGCCGTCGCACAGATCGAACAGAGCGACGACGTTGAGAGAGGCCGAGATTACGACCGACTGGGGTGGCGGAATCGGGCGAATCGATGGGCTCTTTCGAGCCACGCCAAACAATTTGAAGACGTAGCCTCATAGCCCACAATACGACAGGTTTCGGTGTTAGAGTAGAAGTTAAACGGGGACAGGTGTCGGTGCTGAAGATTGATTGGATGCCGCGAGTATGAGATTGCATCTCTTCGGAGTGTCAAAGATCCACGTCGTAATCGCCCAACGTCTTCTGATCTAGCGCTTCAGTAACCCGATCAACGTAGTAGTCGGTCTTATCGTTGACCGCCTGGATACCCTTCGAAATGCGCTTCCACTCTGCACCGTCTGTCCCCGCAATAACTTCTATATGATCGTCTAAGCCAGCTTCGTACAACTCGTATATCGTCTGCTTCGCACGCCGGACTAACTCCTCCTGTTTCTGATTGCTCAACGCTTCCCAATACCGGTGTGAATCCTGAACGACAGCCTTCGCAGAAAACTTTCCCTCCTTCACTGCAAGAGAAATGACTGACTGGAGTACGTGCCTGACGAAAGACCGACGATCTTCCTCATAGATATCGTACGGATAGTAACTCACAGGCAGGGGTTCAGATGGCGCACCATTGATCGGAAAGACATCCCGCAGCGGTTCAAATTCGAACTCGTAGCCCCCTAGGTTCCATACGGAGAACCCACTTCCAGGGTCGTGCTGGAACTGAACGAGTGCGAATACGCTCGGAATATCTCGTTTTGAGAGATCTTCGAACGAAGAGAGCGTCACCTCAGCATTGAGGTTCTCCACGGTGACATCTGAAACGACTCCCTGAGAGATCAAGGCGTCTTCTCGTCCACCAAGTGACTGATAGCGTTCGAGTTGGTCTTCCTCTACCGTACTGGACTTGCAGTCAACAAGTAGGCTGTGGGACTGGGGTGGCGAAGTCAACACCACATCGGGACGTACGTCGTGGTCACTGATGAATATCGGCGGCTCGACGATATCACACTCGTAGTCGAGTTCGGCAAGCGTGTGCGAAAACGTGGGATCCGATCGCGTCAAGGCGATCCAGGCGTTCATCTGGACTGTATGGTCCGAAAGGTCATACATCGTCGATCACCAACCTGGCAGACGGATCATAGTAGTGCTGTAGATTGGTGAAGATACGAAGGACCGTATTTCCACACGCACCCTCGTACAAATATAGCCGGATCCAATCGTTGGTCATCTCCATACTGAATTTGTCGCCGTTGTGCATATCCACACCATCAACCTTGTAGTACCCTTCTTGCAGTCGATCGATGTGGCCCCACAATCGGAATGGGTCACGTGCATCGACGACGTGTTTCAGAAAGATCTCGATATCGTCGACTGCCTCCGAGAATTCGATAACGGCAGGAGTACCCTCAGCTCGAACACTGGTTTCCTGAGGATTAGACCCCACGATGTGATTGGCCTCAATGCCGTCTAGCGTCTTCTTATACTCCTGTTTGATCTGGTTGACTGTCTCGATGTGTAATTCAATGTTTGACCCACTGCGGGTCGTAAACGCCCCCTCATTGGTTACTCGTTCGCGAACGAATTCTCCACCGACCTCCCGGCGAATTTGGACGTTCGAGAGCGAGAGGAACTTCTCGATATCGTCACTGTCCTTGAGCAACGAGTAGAGACGACTCGCACCGTGCCCAGACGTATTGACAGACAGATCTCCAAACAGCAAGTGCTCTTGGATGAATTCCTCGGGGAAGACATCGTCGGCATCGTACGTGAGACCAATTCCCTCAAAATCGCCCATATCGGCAATGGATTCGACATGATCACCAGGCAACCACATCCGATCGAGTCCACTCCCTTCACGGGCAAGCATATCCGATACCGCTTGCCCCGTAAATTTGGAATCCTCCATCGAGTACAGAGCCCAGAATCGCTTGTCTAACGTGTCGAGGAAGACGCCCCCCGTTCCATAGTCACCAACCAAATGCAAAAAGTAGAGATCAGCATCGACCTCGTTGACACCGTCGATAGCGTCGTAAGAGTCTAAGAGTTCGTCTACCGTGATGTTGGTTTCAATCAAGTACGTCTTCAGCATATTTTGTCCAAATTCCAACTCAAGGTCCTCAAGGAGAGACTGATGCGTATTCTCTAACCGGGCTTGAAAGAGATCAAGGACTTCCCGTCTGCTGGAAAACGGTACCGTAGACATGAAATATTCTTACCAAAATGTCTATTCCCGAAGACCAAATCATTTGCCCACGATTAACCACGGCGACCAAATCCTACTTCGACGGTTGACCCCACGTATTTTTAACTAGAGCGCGGCCACTCACGTCTATGCCCGATCTAACGCTCAAGACTGGCTGTCTGCCCACCCCAAGCAGCATGAAGGGCGTGATTTCCCGTGACAAACTATCAGATATTTATGCCGTGCACAGTATGTGATCGAGCATGAAGCTCCCATTTACCACCGAAGTTACCAATTGGGACTGGGAAACCGTTCAATCCCTCTCAAGCCAAGACGAAAATCAGTATCTCGAATACAAAGAGACCCTACACTCTCCCGACGACAGTGAGCCTGTCAGAAACGAGTGGCAACGAAAACTAGAAAAAGAAATTACTGCATTCGCAAACGCCAATGGCGGAATTATTGTCTTTGGAGTAGACGACACCGGAGAACCCTCAGCATTTGAGCCCCCGGATCACGAGATTAATCAATCCATCACACGGCTCATCCAAAACACCCGCCCACTGGTAGACATCGACATACCTTCTCCCATCGAGGTACCCAGCAACGAGACCGACCGGATCGTGTTACCGATACGAATTCATGAGGGAAAAAGGAAACCTGTACTAACAGGTGACGCAGCTGTATATCGGCGTATAAACGATCGAAAAGAGCCGATGAGTCGAGAGCAAATGGAGGTGCTATTTGTGGATCATGATCGGAGGCAGCAAGCAATCAGACAATTGGAAATGGAGATTAACCGCTTTGACGACATTTATGATAAGCATGACGACCAATTCTCAGTTCGATCTGAGTACCCACCGAGCTACCACCTATTGAATATTACCTCTCTCAAAGAGGTACTTCGGGAGAATACACATCTTTATAGCGACGAAGAAATCCAAGAATCAGTCAACAAAGTGTTCAGGGCTTTACGCGAAGTAGAGGACCAGGAGGTATATTTCGGACGGGCGATGAAAGGATATGCTCCTAAATATGGGAGTTCGGATGAACAATTCTACAAAGAGCAGAGGAAAACCCTGAACCGACTGTTAGATCGGGTGCAGCAGGAGTTGAAATTGTTGTCAGAAGAAAGTGATTTACAGGTTAATCTCGTGAACGACTAAATTTCTCCGTCCGGCCTGTATAGGCCAGTACGAAAAGAGTTTGGCGGTCCTTGGCCTCCAGTTCCGGGATGATCGTTGTTTGGCGTGATCAGCCAACGTCGACGTGGACGGTGTCGTGCTCGGCATCACGCATGCGGATCTGGTTGAGGACATCCTCAGCGAGCAGCGTCTTGCCGACGCCAGAGGGGCCCGCCAGGAGCGCGTGCGTGGGGCGGTCGCGATAGTTGATGAGACGGGCTGGAGGCGCTGGAGGCGCTGGCGTTCCTGCTCTCGGTAGAGGATTTCGTACGGGGACCAGTGATCCGCGAACACTCGCGGGTCAACGATCATAGCCGGGCGTGACGTGTGACGGGTACGTAAAAAGGGCTTCCAATTCCGGAGAAATGGTGAAGGTGTTGTAGTGTATAGCTGCGAAGCCAACTTGGTGCGAGACGTACGAAATCACACGGTTGATCCCCTTTTTCAGGGTATCATTGACCTTCTTGCGTACCTCAGTATTCCCACCGGTGCGACCTTTTGAAACATTCCTTATGTTAGGAATATATAGATGCAAAAACATAGAGCCCAGTAATGACAAGGAAAGAAGATAACGTCATCCACTCAATCCGTCAAGCGATTCGGGAGTCAGATGTCCAAATCCATGACTCCGCAGAAAATGCCGAAATGTACCGAAATTCTCTTAGGCGCCTTCATGACGAGGCGCAACAATCACACCAACAAAAGTTAAAATCTTTCAGAAAAATAACACACAAGTCCGAAAGGATGGTCTTTATCAATATTATATTCTTGTCTGGGATTGCAACCATATTGACGACACTGTCTGAATTGTCGAATATATTATTTGTTCTACATTCAATATTTCAGAGCATTTTGTCGATTATCTTTGCTCTGTGGTGCTATACCCCAGACGATATCGTTCAAGGAATTTCGACGTCTGCAATCAATAAAGTGGTAGATGAAAAACCCACTGAGATTGCCTGGTTGGAAGAATTGCTAGCGAAAGGATATGCTAATTGGCTCAACGAAATTGACAAAGTGCATGAAAGCAAAGTTCGGTATCTCCGATACAGTCAATATCTGTTTATCTCAGCGATCGTGACGGGGCTCATCGGTGGAATTATACCGGTGTTACTATATATTTCGTAGATAGGTTAAATTCGCAATGACCAGTACTGACCTGGACTCGTTGGATGACGTCATCGAGAAAGTCGAAGAAGCTGAAAGCAAGGAGGAAGTACAGAATATACTCGAGCAAGGTATGGAGTCAGGGGCTATCGACTTGCCTGAAAATGTTGGGGTGAATGAAGTGATGGGAGAATTTGAATTGGGCGAGGATATAATTTCAGACCATTCGCTTGAGAGGACCGCACACACTGATTTTGAGATATCTGAAGAGGAACTTGAAGAAAGAGAGGAGTGACAAGATACACATTAGTGCATGTAAATCAGGGAAGTCAACGTGTAATCCTCGGTGTTGCTGCAATAGCCTGTGACACCCTAGAAAATTATTGCGTTTGCATATCTCGTCTATATTATGACGGAATCCCATGTCGTCCCCAGCGGCAACCAGTGGCGACTCCAGAAAGCGGGCGGGACCGTCATCTCGAATCACCGCAAGAAGCAGCCAGCCGTCTCCGTCGGCCAGAAAGAGACGAGTTCCGGTGATACGCTGGTCATCCACGGGTCGGACGGCGCTGTCCAGGACCGGCGCAACTACTAACCCACCGACATCCACTCGGAGGGGCACATCGGCCTGGGGATGCTGTCCTACGCGCCCGTCGCGTTCTCGCTGAGCTACTTCTATCTCATATCGGTGCTGGCCCTCGGGCTGGTCTGTGCCGTCTTCTTCAGCTACGCTCCGGATTTCGATATGCAACTGCCCCTCGTCTCGCACCGCGGAGCGACCCGCACACTCCTGGCCGGCGCCGTAGCCAGTAGTGTCGTCGCGGGGCTCGCGATCTCCCTCGCTGTCAGTGGGTCATATCCGACCGACACGCACGTTGTGGTGGTGGCTGGTGCGAATCGTAGCCGCTTTGCTGGGCTTTCTGAGCCACCTTGCCGGCGACGTGATCACGCCGATGGGACTCCGTCCACTCCGACCGTGGTCGCGGAAGAAATATACACTGGATCTGGTCTATGCGAAAATCGAGTGGGCTAACGAAGCGTTCGCAACGCTCGGTGCTGTCGCACTCGTTGCGGCGATGGCCGGAGGCGTGATGCTGCGTGATGGCACGATGCCGTTCTAAGTCACCGGATCGCTAAACCGTCTCCAATGGTGCGCGTAGACGTTTGCGTGCGAACCAGACGCGTCAGTCCTTCTCGGGGATGTTTGTCTTGATACGTCGTGCGACTCCATAGCCGAGTAGCGATCCCCCAAAGAGAACGACGAACGCGATTGCTTCACCCGCCCACCACGGAAAGATTGGCTGTATCGCTGTCCCCCTGAATACCCCGAACAACATCGTTCCGATACCGAAGCCACCAGTCGCGATCGCTCCAACGGCTATCCAGCCTAGATACCGGTTCCGGATTCGGTATTCTTGAATACCCTCCTTCACACGGGTTCGTGTAGCATTTCTGGTTCTCATCAGAGTGAGAGTGGCACCACTGAGAGCCATCCCAGTAACTGCCAACAGGATCGAGATGGCGACGATCATTACCCCGAGAGTCGTCAATATATCCCATTCGACATTGGACAATTGTCCGAACTGAATAAATCCAGCTATGATCGATAACGAGATGATATTGAACTGGATGACACGCATAATATTCTGAGTCTTGTTCTGAAGCCGCTGCTGTAGAAGGGTTAACTCCGTTTCAATATCGACTTGATGTCTATCTGACTCACTCGTCATAGTTCTCAGGTGACACCCTTTTCAAATATATGTGAGGGTGGATTATTCGTCCACGGCGACCCGACTCATGACACTCCAACGATGTTCACACTATGCCGAAACCATTGCAACAACATTGCTCAGTAATTCGGCCCCCAGGGTTCGTCACATCGGGGACACCGATCGGAAGCCGTCGCGATATTATCGTACGATTTGACGAAGCCACACTCCGGACACTTCATCTCGCGAGCCATACACCAGGCCACAGACGGATCTGTGTTAAGCATTCTTCTGAGACGGTTTCGATGGGGTCAGTTGCTTGCGGTCGCGTGGCTGTGCGAGAAATTCGAAAGCGCGATGTGACGACTGACCGCACCATTTTGTACTGGGGCACGACCAGCCCGTGCCTTGCCCGATCTCCCCCCGCAGGATGAGCTACTCGCCGTCGAAGCGACCGCGTTCTGGCTCCGATACAGCGAGGACTATCCCGATGACCCGCGCCGGCAGCGTGCCGAGGAAATGATCGAGCTGATTTGCGCCGAGCGGGTCTCTCCCAGCCGGAGGCGATCACCCAGATCGACGGCGACTGGGGCGGGCCGGCGTGATCCTGTCACTGGCTGGAATCCGGGTCGTCGGCAGGCACGCGGGGCTGACGGGGAGTAGGTGCTTAAGCGCGGTTTGCAATTCCGAAGTTAGAGAGTATGCCTCTATCTGGAGAGAGTACCTGTGGATACTGCGCGACGTCGGGCTAGCGGATCGCGTCTAGTCGGGTGGTTAGGAGACCACGTTATCTGATAGCCACACTGTAGAAGTCAGTGATTATCCGAGAGGTTGTTGCCATCTTATTCGAGTTCAAGATATGGCATTTTTGAATATCCTCAGATGAGTGTGAACTTCTTGGTTCAGTATATGGGATCGTAATCTGTGTATCTGTTCGGGAGAATGTATTCCCCTTCTTCTTCTATCACGACAGCACCCTCGATCTGGTAGTTTGCGCCAGTTGGATTCTCTATTGAATCGACTTTCACGCTGATATACGCTGGCTTCTCTGTCAGATTTCTCGTAAACTCATGTAGGGTATAGCCGGATAGATTTCCGATGAAATCGGACCCGAAACGTGACTCGTTTGCGTCCAGATATTCGACTCTAACGCCGGTCAACGATACGTTCGTCGGACTCCCACCGAGTTCAATCTCCGCATCATATTTATACTGGCCATCTAACTCGGTAAGATCGCCCCCGACTGTCAGAGACCACGGCTGAGTTCCACCATCGCACCCAGCAAGTGGGACTACTACCACCACCAGGCAAATGACTAATATCTTTTTATTCATTTCATTGCATCTATATTATTGAATTCGATTGTGAGAAGTTCTTCAATCGAGTACGGGATGTACCTCCCATTCATCGGCTGGTTCATAATTTCGGAGGTCCATCCAGAAGACATCACGCTCCACCTTTTTGTCGTATCTGATCCTAGCTTCATCCATTCTTCAGTATCGTCGCTACTCCCACTATATACCTCTTCGGGGATTAACCCTGCCACCGATCCGTCGTCATTTCGTCCGGCACCGATTAGATGCCCCGTTTCGTGAACGATCGTCTTCGCTCCATAAATCCGGTATGGGCCTGAGTCCTGTGCTATGTCTCTGTGGAACACGATAGTACCGAAGTTTAGTTTCCCGCCAGCCCATTGATCACACAGGAGGTCCGCACCTTGGCAGCTAGCGACACCGCTCGGATCGCTCGTCCAATCGAATTCATCGATTAGCCAATTTCCTGATCCACCTCCATCATGTGTAATAAACATGTAGGCCGACCCCTCGATATCGTGGTTTATGTCTTCGTTGTTAGACGCGAAGGAGGGGGATGGTTGTCGTGCATCCTCCCAGTATTGTGTTTTTAACTCTTGATGGATTTCACCATTTGATTCATCGATCATCCAGTCCGGCAGCTCATCTATATTCACATCTCCACCAAATGGCTCTTGTTGAGTTATGTTTTGATCCCTTACGTAGCTGAGATCCATTCCATAGAGCTGATACGTTCGTTCCGCTATGTCCAAACTCTCATTTACAATTTCTTCTGAAGCAATTGAACTATGATAATCCACTTCGACGGTCAGTTGGGGGTCCGGGGTAACGGAGCTATTAGTGGGGTCGGCCGTCTGACTCGGGTCGAAATCTTGCCAGTGCAACTCACCGAGATGAATGTTCGAATGTCGCTTCACGGAAGAGCCGGGTGAATTGTCGAGATATGCTCCAGGTTCGGTGGAATCGACCGCGTGCACCCCGGCTTGATTATCAACGCGTTCGTCACCTTCGATACCGTTGCCTGACTGCAAATTCTCCCGATAGAGGATCACGTTGTCCGAATAGTCGACGTTGTAGACTCCGAGCCAGCCATCCCAATAGCCGTCGCCGTCTGTGTCCGCATCCATCGGATCAGTACCGAGCGTTCGATCGTGCGTAACCTCGTGGTTTGCAACATAGCCGGTATCGACGGGCACGTGCGTTAGCCAGTTGTGTTCTTGCCCGTCGGTCAATCCATCGTCGTCGCTGTCCGGATCCCACGGATCGAGATCGTTTTCGAGTTCGACGGCGTTCGACATTGCGACGTCCGTTCGGGTCGTCCCGTCAAGTGCCCTGAACGTCAACTTCTCCCAGGCTTCGGTCACCGTGTACGTCCCCTCGCCGGCCTGCGGTGCTGATCCGGCGGTGACGAAGTCGTAATCCGCCGTCGCGTCGGTGAGTGGGGCTTCCGGTTGATTGAGATTCAACAGCCCGTACGACACTTCGTAGAAATGCCGCGTTCGGGTGTTGTATCCCTCGTGACCGCGCGAATAGACCACCGGCTGTTCACCGTTCTTGATATCGGAGACTAACCCGCGTGGCACGTCAGCAACAGAATACGTGAGATCCTCTCGCGGGTCCGTATGCGTCTCTTCCTTCTCTTCGGCATCCGTCAGTCCGTCGCCATCTGTATCTCTCAGCATGGGGTTGGACGTGACGGAGATTGTGCCATCACGAGACTGCTCGACACTCCTCGCCCACCGGTAGGGTTGGCCACTCTCGTTGATCACGTCAATCGTCCAGCCGTCGGCCTCCGAATTGTTCTCCAGAGAGACTTCCTCGTGATCTTCAAGGCCATCACCGTCCGAATCGGCGCGTGTCGGATTGGACCGCAGCTCGAAGTACGAGACGATGTACTCGTGCTCGAGGTCGTTGACGACGAAGTCGATGGGATACTCGCGGTACTCTTCGGCCTCTTCGCCATCCGTGAGTTCGTCGCCGTCAGTGTGCTTGTCGGTTGCATTGGTCGGAAGCCGGCGGAGGTCCGAGCCAGTGTGCCCGATCGGCAACCCGTTTTCTTCGAGGACGTCCGGCAGTCCGTCGCCGTCGGTGTCTTTCGGCTCGACCTCTTCAGCGACTCGCGAGAAGACGTTCGGTAACTCCGAGGCGTCCTCAACGTAATTGTACGTCCCGTTGGTGATCGTCGCGATATCCGAGAGTTTGGTCCCGTCGGCACCGCCGAAGCCGATTGTGTGGATCGTGATATTCCGGTCGGCAGCCGTCCGTGCCTGAGCCCGGCCGCCCGAGCCCTGGCCGTCGGTCAACAGGATCGCGACCTTCGCCCGGGTGTCGTTACTCGCGCTCGCGAAGTGCTGATTCGCTCGGGCGACGCCCGCGCCGATGTTCGTTCCACCGGCGGCGTCGAGGTTCTCGATCGTGACGTTGACCGCCCCGAAGTCTGTCGTCAGCTGTTGGGCAACGTGAGCGTCGCCGTCGAAGTCAACGACGCCCGCCCGGTCGCCCGGAACGAGCGCGCCGACGAACTCTTTGGCTGCTTGCTTTCGGAATTCCTGGGGGTCGTTCCAGCCCATCGAGCCCGAGGAGTCGATGATGAACTGGACGTCCACGGGTTGGATCGTCTCCTCGCCGCCCGTCCCGTTCGACGGTCTCTCGGCGGTAACATCATCCGCCCAGTTCGAAATGGAGAAAACGGCGAACGTCGAGAAGTGCTCGGTCTGGGCGGTCACCGTGTTGTTCTCGGCGTCGATCGTCGAGTTGATCGGGACGTAGAGTTGTTTCTCGGGGTCGTAGGTGACGACTGCCAGATCCGACTCGTTGCTCGCAGCGGGAAGCGAATCGTCGTAGGAGATGGTGACGTTTGCCGATTCGAACTCGCGCGTGGATTCGATCTCGACGGTCTCCGAGACGCTCATGTTCTGTACTCGCTCACCCTCGGAATAGCGCTCGGTCTCCTCACCAACAGTCACGCCACCAGCCACGTTCCCCTGACCAGTCAACTCGACGTCGACGCCCAGACTCTCGTTGCCCGCCGTCGTCGTATACGTCTCGTTGCCATCCTCGATACCATTCCTATCAGTATCGGGATCGAGCGGGTCCGTGTTGAACGGGTCGGTCGGTTCGACGCCATCGTCGAGGCCGTCGTCGTCAGTGTCGGCCTGCCACGGATCCGTCCCCTTGGCGAGTTCCTGGGGATCGGTCAGGCCGTCACCGTCGATGTCGGCGTACTGGGGTGAGGTCTCAGCGTCGTACTCCTCGGCGTTGGTCAAGCCGTCGCCGTCGAGGTCCTCCTCGCCGTCAGGTGTGCCGTCGTCGTCCGTGTCGGCGTCGAGTGGGTCCGTCCCGATCACGAACTCCTCGAAGCCATCGGGCAAATCGTCACCATCAGTATCAGCCTCGAGTGGATCCGTCCCCAGCTCGCGTTCTCGGATCGTCGACAGGCGATCACCGTCGAAGTCCTCGTGGCCGTCGATCGTACCGTTGTCGGCCTCGTTCACGTCAGTCGAGGGCGCGTCACTATCGGGATCCAGCGGATCCGTGCCCGTCACTTTCTTTTCGTAGGTATCGGGCAGGCCGTCACCGTCCAGGCGAAGCACCACCGTGCTCGCCTGGTTCTGCCCGGATGATGCACCACTGTTGCCCTTCTTTTTGCCTTTCTTTTTGCCCTTCTGCTTGGATTTCTGCTTGCCGTTGTTCGACTGTTGGTTGTCGGTACTCTCGACGGCCGCAATTTCGATCGTATTCACACGCTCGGTGAGGTTGATCGTTCCTGCAAAGGTGGCGTTGGCGTAGCCTCCACGAACCGGAAGGTCGACTGTACGGTCGTCGTTGATCGTCGCGGTGACGTTCACCGCATCGAGGCCGGTCGGATTCGTCACATTCCCAACGAGCGTGTACTGTGCCTGCTGGCTCCCGTTTCGAATCGGATCCGTCCGTCGTGTCAACGACACCTTCGGGCTGACCTCGTCATCGATCATTCCCAGGGCAGTGTGAGCCTGGTTGACGGCCGAGCCGTACGTCCGGACGGCCCGCGCAGTCGTGCGAATCGACTGCGCACCAGATTTCTCGGCAGCGCGATCGCGAATTCGTTCCGCCCGGGCGAGTTGCCGCCGGGCATTGTCGATGTGCGCTTCGACACTGTTGGTCATTCCTGGGCCGAGGTCCGCTTCAGTCGCCGTGAAGGCATACTCGGCGTCTCGGATCACTTGCCGGGCGGATTGGTTGTCTGCTGTCGCCACTAACTCGACGATCTGGTCGAGTCGCTTGCTCTGATTAGTCCCGTCGAAGTCAGTCAGCGCGCGGAGTACCTCTGCATCGCGAATGAACGCGTGCTGGTCGTCGATGCGTGTCGGATCCTGGTAATACGCAAAGGAATCGTTCAGCCGCGAGCGCGCGCGATCTTTGGCTGCTTCGAGTTGGTTCGAGGAAGCCGAGAAGTTCTTGATGAGTCCCATGGCCTGGGCTTTCAATATCACCGGCGGCCCGTCCATGGACACATCGGGGACCGGATCAGCCGGCGCCGTATTCCCCGCAGTCTCGGTGACTGTCCCGGCCGATACCGTTCCTGCCGGAAGTATCGAGACGATCATGAGAAGCGATGCCACAATTGCGAACAATTCCCGCCGCCCACCACTTGCAGACATATTTGCCGAAATTACATACTGGGTAAAAATAATTTTTGTAAGGTAACTTTATACATTGACATCGTATACATTGATATAGTAACAAATTCGCGTGCCGATCGATCACGACAGTACCGCGCCGCTACACCTATTCGACTGACTCTTCTCAGTACAAATATGCGCCGTTCACAGGTCCTCGCGACCTTCCTTGTGGCTATCCTCGTCGTGCTTGCCGGCTGCAGCGACGCGGTCGACGATGGAACGACGACGAGCACGATCGAGACGACACCACCGTTCGATGACAGCGCGACGCCAACACCCACACCAGCGGCGACACCCACACCGACTCACACACCCACCGCCATTGCACCCACAACGACCACCACCGCTCCGTCGACTCCAAGCCCGACGACTACAACCCCGACGCCGACGAGTACGCCGACACCAACACCGACGCCTTCACCAGAGGCCGACACGCTCACGGTCGACGTCATCGAGGTCGTCGACGGCGACACTATCGACATTCGGTACGAGAACGGCACGACCGACACTGTCCGTCTGCTGGGCGTCGACACACCCGAAGTCCACGTCCAAACCGATCCCGCCGAGTGGGAGGGCATTCCGAACTCGTCGGCAGGCCGGGAGTGTCTCCGGACTGAGGGGCACGACGCAAGTGTGTACGTTCGAGAGCAGATCGCCGGCGAGACTGTTACTCTCGAGTTCGATGACACGGCCGATCGACGTGGTTATTACGGCCGCCTGCTCGCGTACGTCACTCACGACGGCGAGAGCCTCAACTACCAGCTTGTCGCGCAGGGTTACGCCCGCGTCTACGAGTCGACGTTCACCCAGCGCGAGCGCTATTCCAGCGCCGAGACGACAGCTCGAGACACCCGAGTCGGAGCATGGCGATGCCAGGCAGTCGCGACCACAACGCCGCACCCAACCGAGACACCGACGGAGACCGATACCGAAACGCCTGCAGCCAGCGGAACGCTCTCGATTGCCGAGATCCACGCTGACGCCCCGGGCAACGACCACGAGAACCTCAACGAGGAGTACCTTGTCTTCGAGAACACCGGCAGTGACGCACTCGATCTGACGGGCTGGACGGTCGAAGACGAGGCCGATCACACGTACGCGTTCCCGAGTGGGTTCGTGCTCGACTCGGGAGCGACGGTCACGCTACACACCGGCAGTGGAGCCGATACTGCGACCGATCTGTACTGGGAATCTGGCAGCGCAATCTGGAACAACGGTGGCGATACGGTGCTCGTCAGCGACGACAGTGGTGACCTCGTCCTCGAGGAGGGATACTGATGGTATCCGATGGTACGTACACCGCGGTCGTCGACCGATTTGAGGGAGATCTGGCTGTACTGCTGCTCGAAGCTGATGGTGAGACCGTCGATGAGATCGTCTTAGACGGCGACGAGTTGCCCGAAGGTGGCCGACACGTCGATGCAGTGCTGACAGTCACTCTCGTCGACGGCGAGGCTCAAGAGATCGCCTACGAGGTAGACCAAACAGAGACGCGCTCAGAGCGGGCCCAGCGCCGCTTCGATAGCCTGTCACAGCGACCGCCCACGGATGAGGACGGATCAGATTCGACGTGATATGCCCCATCTTCGAATATAGACTGCGTTTATACGATTAGGAATTCTTCACACCGATCACACCTCACATCGGTCATTCGGTCCAGAACGCCTCTATCCGTTCGTCGAGTCGATCGAGAACAGTGGCAAGTACATCTCGCCAATCGTTTGGATAGTCTTCGTCCTCGCCCGGTGTCGGTGCATCCGGGGGCGGGTGGAAATGCGAGCGGGTGTTGTGATCGTTGGGGTGGCGGTCCCAGCGGCATTCCCACGAATTCCCCGTCTGGTATTGCTCGGCGTAGTGGATGCTGAAGTCGTCAGTCTCGAACCAGCGAATCCGAAGGTACGCACGCGTAACTCCAGCTGGGAAGTATCCCAGATCGTAGTCGGCAACGACAGCGTTTGGCGCATACGCAGGGCGTGCGTGGACCTCGTCGAAGCGAGCGCTTCGGTCGAGATGTGCGGCAATCCGGTCGAGGATCTCAGCATCGATGGGACCCGTACTGGGCGGGTCAGCTGAATTGTCAGGCATCGATGAGACTGGCGTTGCTACCTGCCACTGGATCATCGCGTCGCGCTGCGTCGAGGAGCGTTGCTCTCCGTTCGAGCGTTTCCCACTCGGAGAGTGCCTCCCACGCGTCTTCGGTTGGCATGTCTCCACTGGCTTCCACCAGCGAGACATCGTTGGGATCGTCTGCATCAAATTGGGCTCTGTAGTCTTCGATCTGCTCAAGAGCCTCAGAGAGTGCTTCGACGATTTCTTGGTCGGTGTATTCGTCGCGGATCCGATCGATGCGTCGCCACTGGAAATACGCGTCGTTGCGCTCGTAGCGAACAGGACGGCCTTCGTGCCGGTGAACCATCCCCATCTCGGTGAACCATTCTATGTAGTCCCGGGCAGTCTCAGTATCACAGTCTGCGAGATCGGCGATGTCAGAGACCTTCGTTGGGCTTCGGAGTCCAGTGATACTGTCGAGGAGACGCTCCCGAATGGGGCCGCCCGTGAGTAGTGACTCGGGTGATTCGAGGTCACTGAGGTCGGGCGGCGATTCGTCGCCAGCGTACGCGTCGTCGGGGATGTCGGTGATATCCATCCGTGAACCCTCTTACTGGAGGTTACCGCTTGTAGCGATATATATCTATCGTATACTGAATTATTTCTGTTTGAATAGCGGTCGAACATGGTGGTCGCGAGCTGACATCCCGACGACAGCACCGCGACCCAGCGTGAGACGAGCGAGAAACACTCGCAAATTACTCTCTCGGCGTTCCACGACTCGAAATCCTCTGCCAATAACAGCGAAACGTAGCCGGTATTCCCATCCCGGGAACGCACCGTTTGTGCGCGGAGGATGTCACGCGTTCTCCTGCGCCTCGTGTTCAGTTGCGCATTCAGCACAATGCGGGGGATCGCCGACGTAGCGGAGTTCGTATCCCGGATAGATCTCGCCGCACTCGTGGCAGAACTACGGCACTTGGTGATGGCCTCTCACCCCGCAATCGCCGAACGTACCGGCGACGTTCCCGGATAGCCCGCACCGTTTGCACCGCACGATTCGCTCGTAGAATTCACGCGGATGGCCAGGGATCTGTTTCCGGTGATCGCTGGACGGGAGCTCTTGCCAGAGGTCATCCGGCCACGGGAACCACTCGTGGCTCTCCGGCTCGCAAATCTGGTCGATACGCGGCCCGGGTCCAAGCGGCCGGTACCGCTCAGCGTCCAGTCCGTGTTCGTCGAGCGCCACCTGTCGGGCGACCTCCTCGTCGACGGTGAAGTGCGTTGCACCCTCATCCCATCCGACGCCGTCGTCGTACTGGAGGAGGGCAAGAGCAGGCGGACCCGTGATGCCGACGACGGTGAAGGCCTCGTCTTCCTGCGTGTCCTAGAATCGCCGTCCAACGAATCGTTCTCGTAGATCGTTCACGTGGGTCATTGTCTACTCAGTGTCGAGAATTCCAAAAGCTGTCTGGTGTGTACTCTAACGAGTCGGTCGAAGAGGACGAAAATGCTGGTCTCCGAAGTCCCTCTACAACTCGTCTGGCAATGCAACTCTGGGGGTCTCCTTGTGTGACTACCCGCTCGTGGCCACCTTGCTGACATCGTGATCACGCTGCGCGCTGGAGCCGGGCGATCACATCGGTCATCCAGTCCGGCTCGTCGAGGGTATATAAATGGGGCTTGCAATTCCGGAAGAATACACAGGAGGGTGGACTGATACTGTACCATATGAGGATAGTATATGCCGATTCAATCAAAGATATAACAAATCGGGGGCGTGGCTACATATTTTGAGCCCCAAGCGATTCCTCGAAGAAATCTAAAATCACCTGTCGGTAGAAGAGCACTTCTTCCCGAATTGGGTTCTAGTGCTCCCTCGATGATATAGTAGTGAAAAATCTAGTAGTGGTATTTTATTTTGACTGAGGCCAACATTTCCATTATGCCCAGTGATTCTGATAACCTAGAGGCAATCAAAGCAACAACTCTTTCAAAATTTGAATGGAATCCTGTCGATGCGTTCGTTGAGCATCTCAAAGAGATCGATGATCCCCGAGTGGCACAAACAACAAGTGAATCTCAAGCACAGCAAGCGGGAGAAGCGCTGCACGACAAATCTTTTGGCCTCTTTGTGTCTGTAAAACAGGAGGACACTGGCGACACAATTTTGGAGAAGATGCGAGCGGAACGAGTGACTGCAATCAATCACAACGACTATCAGATCCAAGGCGCACCCGATCATGTAATCGTAGAAGGTGATACCGTCCGGGTTGAGGACATGAAGACAACCAGTTGGGATGACAAAGATTTCTGGAAACAGCACCAGCTCCCGCAAGCAGCATTTCAGGTTCGAATCTATAGTTGGATGCTCTCACATGTCCCGAACATCACCGTCCAGAACCCGCAAATTGCTGTAAAACAGCGAAAAGATGGCTCTTCAGTCGATTGGTTTACTTACGAGGTCGAATATGAACAAGAAGATACGGAAGGTCACATCAATTATGTTTTGTCGATGCTTGAGCAGCCAACGGAACTTGCGCCGCTTCGACCTGAGGAAGACTGGAAAAACGAATACTGGGACGAATTCATCAAATTAGCACTCTCTGATAAAAATAACAAACCATAGGAGACTACTGACAGCCGCTGCAGGAGAAAACGGCACTTCATTACGATAACGAACAGTTGCAGGCAACTCGAGAGTTCGAAACCGAACTCGATCAGAGAGAAGACATTGGAGTACTCGACATAGATGAGTTCC
>ENA-ORDC01001112-ORDC01001112.1-marine-metagenome-genome-assembly--contig:-NODE-1112-length-21512-cov-5.841941_pt1 | contig 21512 bp, 20 predicted proteins | sample MGYA00237783_ERZ508515 | MGnify/ENA primary metagenome ERZ508515 (study PRJEB26186, sample SAMN06268792) | marine metagenome | isolation source: Eden Landing Ponds, San Francisco, CA, USA | place... | reverse complement strand
GAACCCACCACGTCCAGCAATCTCGCTCGGGGAGCCCGCGGGCGATCACGACGGTCGCCGCGGTGCCCGAGTGACGCCTATGAACGGGTCGCTCGGCTACGCGTTGTTTTTTGCCATTCCGTCCGGCACGGCCATCGGATCGGGTATCTGGCTGATGTCGGGACGGACCGGACTGGGTCTGGGCATCGGCCTGGCCGTCGGACTGCTGGTGTTCGCACTCGTGATTCTCGGCCGGGCGTACGGCACAGCCGATCCATCGCGGGCCGACGGTCCCTGAGGCGACATCGACACCAACGTATTACTCTGGCAGCCCTGGTCGCCGCAGCCGCTCGCGTCGGCCGAATCAGCCGGCGCGGACGCTTGCCGTCGCGACCGTCGTGTCCGCTCGATGGATCCGAACGGTCACCCGATCGCCGGGGTCGAAGTGCGGTGCGTTCGTCGCGGCGAGCGAAAGACGTGCGCGTTCGCCGGGCTCGAACACGCCGTCACTCGCGCTGTTGAACGCGCCGGTCGGTCCGGGATCGTAGCCGGCGGCCGAGAAGAACGGCACGGGCGGTTGGTGCGCGAGCGGCGCGCCGTCGACCGAGATTCGAACCACGAGCGAATCCACGTCCAGCGGCGCTCCCCCCTCGTGAACCAGCGATAGCGTGTCACCCGAGACGGACAGCGACAGCGCCGTCGGTCGCGTCGGCGACGGCGAGGAGTCGGCCACGTCGAACGCCGCCGCGCCGACGCCGGCCGCGACGACGACCACGAGGCCGACGAGGAGCACGCTCCCGAGGAGCACGGACGAGCCGCGAGTCGAGGTGCGGAACTGGCGAGGCATCGAGAGGGGGTGGTCCCGTCATTGGATAAGAAGCTCCGGTCAGCCGCCGCCGGTGGGGGCTTGCGGGCCGGCCCGCGAGGCCGTCGAGACGGAACCGGCCGACCCGGTCAACTCGGTCGACTCGGTCGACTCGGTCGGCGTCGACGTGACCGTCGCGGACGTGCCGTTTTCCGTGTCGGTCGCGTTTTCCCCGACGTAGGGCATGGGCGTCGGCGAGGTGGTGAGCACGACCGCCGAGTTACCTCTGATGACCGTGACGGTGTAAGACGCCGACGGTGAGACGGTCCAGATAGTCCCGTCCGAACCGGTGTGACCCAAGAGCGTGCTCTCCTGGCTGGCTTCGAGTCCGATCGTGACGTTCGCGTCTACCGGGTCGCCCGTCTCGCTTTCGTTCAACTGGATGCGAAGCGGTCCACCGGGGTAGGTCCGGTCGACAGTGAGCGCCAGCCCGTCTCTGACTCCACTCGCGTTGTCGCGGGTCGTAATCGATTCGAGGGGGCGCGTCTGGGACTCCTTGAACACTCGCCCGGTTCCGGAGTCGACGTACGCGGTCAACTGCCCGTCCCGGTAGTTGATCTGCACCCGGTGGCTGTCGCCGGCACTGATGACGTTGGTCCCGTTCTGCGCGGCGCGGTTCGAGTAGATCGTCGGGTAGTTCTCCGCGACGATGTCGAGCGCCTCCTCGTAGGAGACCGTGTTCTGGTCGCGGTTGCGGAGGTCGGCGCGGTAGGCCTCGCGGACGTACTCGCCGTCGGTGACGACGCTGAGGACGAACCCCGTCTCGCTCGTCCGCACGGAGAACCGCGCGGCGTCGGACTGGCCGGTCACGACCGAGACGGCGTGGGTCCGAACGGGGCCGGTGAACGTGTCGAGTTCGCGTTCGAGCGCCGCGAGCCGCCCGGAGCTAATCGAGAAGTCCGGCGTCTCGCTCGTGATCTCGCGGAGGGCGACCCGCCGCTCGTCGAGCGCGCGCGCCTCGGCGTCGATTCGCGCGAGTTCGATGAGGAGGTCTCGCGCGGTGATGTCGTCAGCGTTGAACCGCTCGATGGCGGAGCGCTGTGCGCTCTGGAGCGCAATCGCCCGCTGTTCGATGGTGTTGAGCTCGTCGAGGATGAGCTGTTGCCGGGTGCTGTCGTCGGTCGCGGACTCGATGCGTTCGATGGACGCGCCCGTCTGAATCTGTCCGCTGGCTCCGAGCGCGGAGAAATCGAGGGACGGGCCGAGGTCGACGTGGTGGGCCTCGACTGTCGACCGAGCCAGCTCCGACGACGGAATGTCGAGAACGTGAATCGTCTCGTTGGACGGCGACGCGACCTGTGCGGGCTCCGTTTCATCAGGAGCCATCGAGTGGGTCGCCCCGTCCGCGGGACCGGCCGCGCCGAGCACCGGCGACGCCACGAGAACCATGACGACGACGAGCGGGAGGGCTTTCATCGCCGTGAGGGTACACGGGGGCAGTACTAAAATGACCCTCTTGGCGCGGTCGCCGTCGCCGACACCGAGGGAGGCATCTCGACGGCGTCTGACACTGTTGAATCGATGGAAAGCGTTTTCATCGCCGGATGAAACGGATTTACGTATGCGGAGCGCCGCCCTCATCGTCGCCCTCCTCACCATCGTCGCCGGCGTCGCAGCGCCGGTGGCGGCCACCGACGCGACTGCCGCCGGCACGCAGAGCGCGGACACGGTCGTCGCCGTCTCCGACGCCGATTCGCGCGCGGGCGCGAAGGAAGTAGTTGCTCTCGGTCGCCCGTCGCTCGTCGCCCAGCAGACGAGTCTCGACCGGTCGCCGCAGACGGAGATATCGATTCAACTGCGTGCCGACCGCTCTGCGGACTGGCGGGTCGAGATGCGCTACGAGCTCGACACCCAAAACGAGACCGCGGCGTTCGAAGAGTACGCACGGGAGTACGAGCAGGGGACCGCCGACGCCGGTCCCGACGCGGCGTTGTTCCGACGCATCAGTCAGACGGCCGCCGGGCAGACTGGCCGGTCGATGACGGTTCAGAACGCGACGACGAGCGGCTACGTCGAAAACGGGACCGGCGTCCTCGTGTTGGCGTTCACTTGGACCAGCTTCCTAGAACAGACCGACGAGGGACTGCGCCTCGGTGACGCGCTATCGGCCGGTGACGACGAGACGTGGCTCACGTCGATTCGGTCGAATCAGAACCTCACGATTCAGACGCCGCCGGGCTACGCCGTCAGCGACACGAACCTGCCGCTCGAAAACAACGCCGTCGTCGTCGAGGGGCCGCGGACCTTCGAATCGACCGACCAGTTGACCGTCACGTACGTCTCGACCGGCACGGAACGAGCCATTCCGTGGACGCTCGTCGGCGGCGGTGCCGTCGTCCTCGCGGTGCTCGTGGCGGGCGTCGTCCTGTTCACTCGGCGGGGACCGGACAGGGCGACTCCCGACGGAACGTCGACGACGACGGAACCGCGACAGGAGTCCGCACAGGAGTCGACACAGGAGCCGACCGACGACGAGCCCGCGCCCGCCGAAGAGCCCGACGACGTCGACCTCGACCTGCTCTCGGACGAAGAGCGGGTCGAACTCCTCTTGGAGCGGAGCGGCGGGCGGATGAAACAGGCGAACATCGTCAAGGAGACCGGCTGGTCCGACGCCAAGGTCTCACAGCTCCTGTCGGCGATGGCCGACGAGGGGCGCGTCGAAAAGCTTCGCCTCGGCCGTGAGAACCTCATCTCACTGCCCGACGAGGACGAAGACGAGGTGTAGCGAAGAAGAAGTGAAATCGGACGACGGGGCCGCCGGTGGCCGCGGTGCGAAAACGTTTATTTGCCCCGGTCAGTAGTGAACGTTGATGAAAATTCTCGTAACCGTCAAGGAGGTAGCCGAGGTCGAAGAGGACTTCGAGCTCGACGGACTCCGCGTGGCGGACCAGTTCCTCGACTACGACCTCAACGAGTGGGACGAGTACGCGGTCGAGGAAGCCGTCCAGATCGCCGAGGAGAGCGACGACGACGTGGAGGTCGTCGCGGCCACCATCGGCCCCGAGCGGTCCGAAGAGACCATTCGGATGGCGCTCGCCAAGGGGGTCGACCGCGCGGTCCGCGTGTGGGACGACGCGCTCGACGGCGTGGACCTGCTCGACGTGGGCGCGAAGACGCGCCTGCTCTCGGCGGTCGTCGAGGACGAGGACCCCGACCTCGTCCTGACGGGCGTGCAGGCGAACGACGACAGCTTCGGCGCGACCGGCGTCTCGCTCGCCTCGGCCATCGGCTTCGAGTGGGCCGCGGTCGTGAACGCCCTCGACCTCGACGCCGAGGGCGGCGTGGCGAACCTCCGCCGCGAACTCGAAGGCGGCGTGGAGGAGCTCACCGAGGTCGACCTCCCCGCGGTCCTCACCATCCAGACGGGTATCAACGAGCCCCGCTACGCGAGCCTGCGCGGGATTCGACAGGCCCAGTCGAAGGAGATCAAGCCGCTCGCGCTCTCCGACCTCGGCCTCGACGCCGCGGCGGTCGAGTCAGAGCTCGTCCTGACCGACGTGTACGAGCCCGAGACCGAGTCCGACGCGACCTACTTCGAGGGTGACGCCGGGGAGCAGGCCGCCGAGCTTGCGACCGTCCTCCGCGAGAAGGGGGTGGGCGCGCAATGAGCGACGTGCTCGCCGTCGTCGAGCACCGCCGCGGAAGCCTCCGAGACGTGTCGTTCGAACTCGTGACGGCCGGGGCCGACCTCGTCGGCGACACCGGCGGCGACCTCCACCTCGCGGTCATCGGCGGCGACGTAGACGCCTTCGCCGAAGAACTCTCGCTCGCCGGCGTGGACGCGATTCACACCGTCGCCGAGGGCGACGAGTTCAACCACGACGTGTCGGTGCAGGCCGTCGAAGCGCTCACCGAGGAACTCGACCCCACGTACGTCCTCATGGGCAACACGGTCAACGGCCTCGATTACGCTCCCGCGGTCGCAGAGCGCCTCGACCTCCCGCTCGTGACCGACGCCATCGGCCTCCAGAACGACGGCGGTCTCGTCGTCACCCGCGAGATGTACGCCTCGAAAGTCGAATCGACCGTCACGGTCGACGCCGAGCGCGCCGCGGTCACCGTCCGCCCCGGCGAGTGGGAAGCCGCCGAGGAGCCGGGCGAGCCCGCCGTCGAACCCTTCGCGTTCGACCTCGACGAGTCTCTCGTGCGCTCGCGCGTGACCGGCTTCGAGGAGGTCGGAAGCGGCGACGTGGACATCGCCGACGCCGACGTGCTCGTCTCCGTCGGTCGCGGCATCGAAGAAGAAGAGAACATCGAACTCGTCGAAGAGCTCGCCGACGCGCTCGGCGCGACGCTGTCGTCGTCGCGGCCCATCGTCGACAACGGCTGGCTCCCGAAGGACCGGCAGGTCGGCCAGTCCGGGAAGGTCGTCACGCCGAAGGTGTACCTCGCAATCGGCATCTCCGGGGCGGTCCAGCACGTCGCCGGGATGAAGGGCGCAGAGACCATCATCGCCGTCAACACCGACCCCGACGCGCCCATCTTCGACATCGCCGACTACGGCATCGTCGGCGACCTCTTTGATGTGGTGCCGGAACTCATCGACCAGTTCCAGTAGGTCGACCCAACCCCCTTTTTGCTCCAGATGTTCGGGTGAACGAGTCGAACAGCAGTTCGGCGAGACGCAACTGCTCATCCTCGCGCGCGGTCACTGAATAAACACTGCAGAGCAGGAATCACGTCCTCTATTTTCGGTCAGAAACCACCGCGAACGACGGTTCCCGCGCTCGGTTTCTCCAAATCCGGTACGTACTTCCCTACCCAACCCTACGAACCGACAATGGAATACCTGGAGCGCCGGGTCACGATGGTAAACGACCGCCTCGAGGAGGTCGTCTCGGCGGTCGAGCCGTCGGAGCTCGCCGACCAACTCGACCACGTCGCTCTCGCGGGGGGCAAGCGCGTCCGCCCCGCCGTAACCATCCTCGCCTGCGAGGCCGTCGGTGGCACCCCCGAGGACGCCGTCGATTTCGCGGTCGGCGTCGAACTCGTCCACAACGCCTCGCTCGTCGTCGACGACATCATCGACCGGTCCGACATCCGCCGCGGCACGCCGAGCGCGTGGGCCGAGTACGGCTACGGGCCGGCCATCATCGCCTCCGACGGCCTGCTCGGCGAGGCGTTCGCCCTCCTGTCGTCGTCCGACCGCGCCACCCGCATCGTCGCCGAGTCGATGGTCGAACTCGGGGAGGGCGAGGCGACCGAGCTGGTCGCGGTCCCCGCCAACGAATCCGAGTACATGCAACTCGCCCACCGCAAGACGGGCGCGCTGTTCCGCGCCGCCGCCGAGCTCGGCGCGGTCGCCGCGGGCGGTGACGCCCACGTCGTCGAGGCGTTCGGCGACTACGCGGCCCGCGTCGGCGTCGCCTTCCAGATTCGCGACGACGTGCTCGACGCCACCGCGGACGCGGAAGAACTCGGCAAGCCGACGGGGCAGGACGCCGAGATGGGCCGGCCGTCGCTCGTGCAGGTGACGGACCTGACCCCCGAAGAAGCGAACCGCCGGGCCCGCCGGCAGGCCGACGAGGCGCTTTCGGCCCTCGACGCCTCGGGCGTCGAGGACTCCGAACCGCTTGCGTACCTCCGCGACCTCGCGGAGTTCGTCATCGTCCGCGAGAGCTGAGGAGTCAGAAAGAAAAAAACAGCCTGCGGGGGCACGCCGATTACGCCGGTTGCTCGCTTTCGCCGTCGGAGCCGGTCGGATACCGGGATTCGGCCACCGCGAACGTGAGCGTGCTCAGCACGCCGAGGAGCGTGCCGACCGTGAGCGCGACGGCGAGGCCGGGGAGGTAGAACTTCCGGACACCGGCGACGCCCTCGGGGACGAAGAAGCCGGACAGCGCGTACAGCACGATAGCGATGGCGAGCACGTAGAACGGCGCGTTCAGGTAGCGCCACTTGAAGCGGTCGTGGAGGTACTCGTCTGTCACCTGTCCGAGACTGCTCGTGATGCCGGCGGCGGCGAACCACTCGACCGCGCCGTGGACGAGCGTGGCGAGGACGAGCCCCGGCGCGGGCTCGCCCGCGACGCTGTCCGAGACGGTTTCGAGGAGTTCCGCCCCGCGGACGCCGCCGACGACGAGAAGCGCGGCGGCGGCGACGTAGGTGATGATGGTGACGCGGCCGGCGTAGAGGACGTTCCGCGCGCGGTTGGCCGCCTCGTCGACGGCCGATTCGAGGCCGAGACCGCGGAACAGCGTGTACAGCCCGAGCAACGCCGAGATGAGACCGAGGACGACCGCGCCGGGCACGTCGAAGAAGCTGGCGATGGTGACGAAGGGGTAGATGAGAAGCAGGATGCCGAGCGGGACGAGGATGGTCCCGCGGGTCTCGGGGTCGGCGAGTACCTGCTTCATCGTGTAGTACATCGATTCGAGGTTCTGGGCCTGCCTGACGACGACCCGACGGACCCCGTCGATGGGGACGCGCGAGCGGATGACCGGGAGGACGGACTCGTCCTGTGCGCCGTCGGTGATGACGATGGCGTGGACGGGCTCGCCGGTCGAGAGGCTCGCGAGCACGGTGTCTATCTCGTCGCCGATGGCGCGGTTCGCCTTCACGTCGCTTCCTTCCAACCCGGTGACCGCCGCGACCTCGACTTCCTCGTCCTCCGATTCGAGCAGTTCGTCGTGGACCTGAATGCCCTGAAAGAGGACGTTCACGTCGGAGTCCTCCGGGTCCGCGGTGGCCAGCGCCACCGCGGCGTCCTCGACGCGCTGTCGGCCGACGACGGGCGTCGACAGTCCCGTCTTGCGGCCGAGGTCGTCGTCGAGATCGACACAGAGGACCAAGAGCATCGTTGACTCCTATGCCACGGGGATATATCTGCTTTCGGGGGCGCGGCCGCGGTGGCGCGGTCCGTCGGTCTCGCGGAGAAGCGGGTCTCCCCGCGGCGCGGTCGCGGCCCGTCCGTGAACCGCCAGTCACACGGTCGCGCCCGCTTCCCCGACGGGGTCGAAAAGCACCTCGAAGCGCGCCCCAGCCCCGCTGTCGGCGACGCGGACGACCCAGCCGTGAGAGTCGACTATCTGGCGGACGATGTCGAGTCCGAGGCCGGTTCCGTCGTCGCCTTTCGTCGAAAAACCCGAGTCGAAGACGCGGTCGCGAATCGACGACGGGATGCCGGGGCCGTTGTCCTCGACGAAGAAGCCGCGGTGCGACGGGAGCGCGCCGACGCGAATCACGAGCTCGGAGTCGTCGCCGCGGTCGGTCGCGGCGGCGCGGCCGCTCCGAGCGTGCTGGAGCGCGTTCCGAAACAGGTTCTCGAAGAGGCGGGTCGTCCGGCTCTCGTCGGCTTCGACCACCGGAAGCTCGCCGATTTCACAGCGCACGTCGCCGGCGTTCGACGAACACATATCCCACGCGGTGGCCGCGGAGTCCGCCAGCGGGACTGCCGACGCATCGAGGACGGAGTGCTCGTCGCGGGCGAGAGAGAGGACGTCTTCGACCACGTCGGTGATGCGCCGGTGGGCGCGCTCGACGTGGTCGAGATGGGAGTCGTCGTCGAGTTCGCGGGCGAGTTCGAGCCGGCCCTGTGCGACCGCCAGCGGGCCGCGGATATCGTGAGAGAGGACGCGGGCGAAGGCGTCGAGCCGGGCGTTCTGTTGGGCGAGTTCGCGCTCGTGGCTGATGCGTTCTGTGAGGTCGGACATCACGCCGAGGACGTTCGTCACGTCGCCGTTTTCGTCGAGGAGCGGGACCGCGCGGGCGTGCGCCCAGCGGATGGTGTCTCCCCCCTCGGGGACGAACCTGAACTCGAACTCGTACTGCTCGTCCGCGACACCGTCTCGGATGTCGGCGAACAGCTCGTCGATGGCCCGCGTCAGTTGGTCGCGGTCGTCGACGTGGATGAGGTCGAGGAACGAACGCGGGTCATCGTAGAGAAGCGACACGTCTCGTCCCCAGATGTCTTCGAACTGGTCGTTGATATAGACGACGTCGAACTCGGTCGGCTCCGAGATGAACACCATATCCGGGAGCGACGAGATTATCTGTCTGGTGAGGCGCTCGGAGCGCCTGAGGAGTCGTTCGGACTCGAGTCGAGCGGTGACGTCCATCGCGGTCCCGACGACGACCGGGTCGCCGTCGACCGTCGTCCGCTGGCCGGTGATTTCCAGTGCGGTCAGCTCGCCGTCGCGATTGCGGACGCGGACAGTGTACGACATCGATTCGACGCTCCCGTGGAACCTGTCTTTCAGGCTCTCGTCGACGATGGCGCGGTCTTCCTCGACAATGAAGTCCGTGATGGGTCGACCAACCACCTCGTCTGTGTCGTAGCCGAGCAGGTTCGAGAGGTACTGGTTGACGAACTCGACGAGGCCGTCGCGTATCACGTACAGGCCGACGAGCGACTGGTCGTCGATGAGCCGGACCCACGCGTGCAGTTCGCCGAGTTCGGTCGACTGGCGGGCCGCGACGACCGCGTTCGAGACGCGGTGGGCGAGCACCGCGGTCTGCGTGTCGGCCGGCCGCTTGTCGACCACGTCGGAGACCCCGGCGGCGAACGCCTCGTCGACCACGTCTTCGGAGTCGAGCCGGGTGTACAGAATCACCGGCGGCGGGTTCGCCGAGTCGCGGACGCGGAGAAGCGTGTCGAGACCGGCGGTGCCGCCGAACTCGAACTCGGTGACGATACAGTCGAACGGCGACCCGGCGTGCGCGTCGAGCGCCGCGGTCGGGTCGGCGACCGCCGTGGCGTCGAGACTGTCGTATTCGTCGAGCGCCGATACGGTGCCCGCGGCGGTCTCGGGGTCGTCGTCGACGATGAGGACCCGAACCGAGCCCTCAACGCGGGCGACGGGACCGAGAGACATGCCTTATTGTCAGCCACATACAATAATAATCGTATCGGCGAGCGAGAGATGCTCCGGGTGAAGTCGGACGCCTTTTGACGATGCGCCAAGTACGGTTCCGTAATCGAATGATTTCGAAGGGATGCGAGCAGTGCGCCATGGGCGGGAAGATGGTGCTGTTCGTCTACGGCTACTGCGACCAGCGCGATTGTTTCTACTGCCCGCTCGGCGAGAATCGCAAGAACGTCACCGACGTGTACGCCAACGAGCGGAAGGTCGAGTCCGACGCGGACGTCATCGAGGAGGCCAAACGGATGGACGCGCTCGGGTCCTCTATCACCGGCGGCGAGCCGCAGGAGGCGCTCGACAAGACCTGTCGGTACATCTCGCTTCTCAAAGACGAGTTCGGAGAGGACCACCACATCCACCTCTATACGGGTATCACGGGCGGCCGCGAGAACATGCGCCGCCTCGCCGAGGCCGGCCTCGACGAGGTTCGCTTCCACCCGCCGCTCGAACTCTGGGGCGACATGCACGGCACCGAGTGGGAGGACATCCTCTACATCGCCCGCGAGGAGGGCCTCACCCCGGCGTTCGAGATTCCGGGCATCCGCGCCGAGCGGGAGTTCCTCGAGTTCCTCGACGAGGGGGCCGCGGAGTTCTGCAACATAAACGAGTTCGAGATGTCCGACGGCAACTACCGCCGGATGCAGGAGAAGGGCTACGAACTGCAGGACGGCCACATGTCGGCGGTCGACGGCTCGAAGGAGGCCATCCTCGACGAGATGGGCGACCACGAGCGCGTCTACTTCTGTACCTCCGTGTTCAAGGACGCCGCCCAGCACAGAAACCGCCTGAAGCGCATGGCTCGCAACCTCCGCCGCCCGTTCGACGAGGTGACCGACGACGGGACGCTCGTCTACGGCAAGACCTACACGCCCGCCGAGCGCTTCGCCGAACTCGGCGTCCCCGACGAGTTCTACAGCACCAAATCGAACCACGTCGAGGTCGCGTGGTGGCTCCTCGAAGAGATGATAGAAGACGGCGACGTCGACGACGGCGAAATCGTCGAGCAGTACCCGACCTACGACGGCACTGTAGTCGAGCGGACGCCGTTGGCCTGAGTTCAGTCTTTTTGGTCCAGATTTTTGCGGAGTGAGCGAACGCGAACTCCGGAAAAAGGTGGGATGGAACCGTGGTCGAGCGGACGCCGTTGGCCTGAGTTCAGTCTTTTTGGTCCAGATTTTTGCGGAGTGAGCGAATGCGAACTCCGGAAAAAGGTGGGATGGAACCGTAGTCGAGCGGACGCCGTTGGCCTGAGTTCAGTCTTTTTGATTCGGGGTTTCACGCGACCGTCACGACCGATAGCGGCGGTTCGGTATCCGAGTTCTCGTGAGCGCGACGAACAGGCTCGGCGTGAGCGCCGCGGCGACAGCCGCGGCCGTGGTCGGTCCGAGGGGGAGACGCATCACGATGCCGATGCCCGCGACCGTGACGCCGACGAACACGCCCGCGGCGATGCCGGCGCGCTGTTGGCGGTATGTCGGTCGAAAACCGCGGGCGTCGGCGTAGAGCGCCCCGGAGAGTCCGACGACGAATCCGAGGAGCGCGCTCGTCGTGCCGAGGCGGGGCGCGAGCGCGAGGAACGCCGCGCCGACGACCGCACAGCAGGCGAGCGACGCGACCGGGGAAAGCGGGTTCACGCCCGCGCCGAACCGGACCGCGTAGGCGACGGGGGGAAGCGACACCACGACGGCGGCGAACAGTCCGTCGAGCGGTTCGACCGTCGCGCGTTCGAGGACGGCGGTCGCCGCGGTCAGGAGTCCGATGACCGCGCCGAGGCCGAGAACGACTCGGGGTGGCAACGCAACCGAGGGGTCGTCCGACCGAAGGACGCCGAAGGCGGCGAAGGGGTAACAGACGACGGCACCGAAGAGAAGCGGGCGAAACAGCGCCCCCGAGAGGACCGCCGCGGAGACGGTCGCAGAGAGGCCGAGGAAGACGCCGATGAGGAGTGCGAACTCGGGGACGCGTTCTGCCATACCGCGGGGTTCGAGCGCGCGAGGGAAAGCGTTTCGGCGGCCGGCGGGCTACCCGCAAGCGTTTAGAGTGCCCCTAGTGTACCTCCCCGCATGTCCGACTGTCCACTCGCGGACGACTGCCCGAGCTTCTCAGAACGAATCGCGGGCATGGGGTGCCAGTACTACAGCGACCGGGGCGGCGCGGAGTGGTGCGACCACTACGAGCGACCGATCTCCGAGCTCAAACAACAGCCGGTCAAGCCGGGCGAGGAGGTCATCGTCACCGTCGAAGACATCCACGAGAGCGGTGCCGGCGTCGGTCGCACCGAAGACGGCTTCATCGTCATGGTCGACGGCCTCCTCCCGCCGGTTCGCGCCCGGGTGAAAGTCACGAAGGTCCACTCCAACCACGCCCGCGCCGAGGAGGTCGAACGCCTCCCGGACGACCCGGACGACGAGGACGCCGACGCAGACGCCGAGGCCGACGCCGGCGCCGACGGTGCGGACGCCGCCGAAGCGGAAGACGACGACGCGAGCGACGGCGACGAAGAAGACGACGACCGACCCCGACTCGGTAGCCGAGACAACTTCTGGGGCGGCTAAGGTCCGGGCTCACCCGGCCCACCCCGTGGACAGTCACGACGCTTTTCCGCGATTTCTCACTACGTTCGACCGCTACTCGATCACCCGGACGACGTACATGGCGACGTAGTGTCGGGTGGACGGCCGTCGCATCCAAGACGGTCCCGGCGGTCTCGGCCGGAGTCGCGAAGCATTTCACGGGGCCGTCCGTCCGCCCGGACATGGACCTGCAACTCGACGGTACCGTCGCACTGACGACAGCCAGTTCCGGCGGCCTCGGCCTCGCGAGCGCCGAGTCCCTGGCCCGCGAGGGCGCACACGTCGCAGTCTGTGGCCGCAGCGAAGGCCCGCTCGAAGACGCCCGCGAGCACCTCGAATCGCTCGGTGACGGCGAGGTACTCGCGATGTCGGTCGACCTGACCGACCGGGCGGAAGTCGAAGCCTACGTCGAGACGGTCGCCGACGAGTTCGGCGGTATCGACCACGTCGTGATGAGCGCGGGCGGCCCGCCCAGCGGCGCCTTCCTCGATATGGACGACGAGGACTGGTACGGCGCCTACGACACGCTCGTCATGTCTGCCGTGTGGACGACGCGGCTCGCTTACCCGTATCTCGCCGAGTCCGACGCCGGGTCGATCACCGCGATCACCTCCCGGTCGGTCCAGGAAGTCATCGACGACCTCGTGCTCTCGAACGCCGTCCGCCGCGCCGTCATCGGCATGATCAAGACCCAGGCTCGCGAGTTCGCACCGGACGTGCGCGCCAACGCCGTCCTGCCGGGCGCTCACGAGACGGCCCGCATCGAGGAACTCGTCGAGCAGGCGGTCGAACGCGGCGACTACGACAGCTACGACGCAGGCATCGAGGACTGGGGTGCGGACATCCCGATGGGGCGCGTCGGCGACCCCCAGGAACTCGGGGACGTCGTCGCCTTCCTCGCCAGCGAGCGGGCGAGTTACGTCACCGGGACGGCGCTGCCCATCGACGGCGGGTCGACGCGGAGTTAAGTCGTCGCTTCCCTTCCCGAAGTCCGCCGACGGGTCAGGCGCCTCGTCGGCCGGGCGTCTCCGAGTCGACGTCGCTGTCGGCGGTCAGCGACCAGACGAGCAATCCCAGCGAACCGAGCGCGATGAAGACGCTCACGACGTAGCCGATGGTGTCTGCCTCCCCGAGGATCGCCCCCGGCAGGAACGCGGAGACGATCAGCAATACGGCCGCCGAGACCGCGCCGGCGAACGCGAGTATCAACAGCCAGTAGCGTACCGCGGGGTCCATGTCGACAGCGGCTTGGCGTGCACCCGGTATGAGCGTTCCGACCGTTTATCGCGAACGAAAATTGATATTGTCTATCTCAGTGACGATATTCGGGCGGCGCCGTCGCCGAGTCTTCCGGTTTCGTGAGCGAGACGGCCTACTGTGCCACCGCCCCAGAAATGATTTTCGAGAGATGTGTTCAGAGAGGGCTCGCTACCGGGAGGCCACTCAGGGTCGTTCGGGCAGGAAGACGTAGACGCCGGCGCCGAGGGCGGTGATGGCGGCGAGCAGGTAGAAGGCGACGTCGAAGTAGCCGGCGTCAGCCATGTAGCCGACGACTGTCGACCCGAACGAGCCGACGACGAAAAAGCCGGTCCGGAGCGCCCCCCAGGCCGTGCCCTGGATGTCGTCGGGGAGCAAGTCCACGATGTAGGCGTTCGAGACGGGACCGATACTCATCCGGACGCCGATCAGCGCGCCGACGACGGCGAGTGCGAGTCGCCCCTCGACGAGCGGGAGCGCCGCCAGCGGGACGACACTCAGAATACCGATACCGAACAGGACGCGGGGCGTCCCGAAGCGGTCGGCGAGGCCGCCGCCGGCGAACTGCGAGGCGGCGCCGACCAGGAAGAGCGCACCCAGCACGCCGCCCGCGGCGCCCTGTGAGAACGTCCCGACCTCGGTGAGATATGTCGTGAGGAAGGCCGTCGCCGCCTGGAAGGCAAAGAGCATGAGCGTCGCGCCGGCGACGGCGAGTGCGATCCGACGATTCTGGACGGCTGCCGCGGCCGCCCGGACCGCCTCGCGCGTCGAGACTGTAGACCGGTCCGTGGCGCCGGTATCGTCGCCGTCGCCGTCACCATCGGCGCGAACGCGCGAACCCGGGACCGCCCACCAGACGGCAACTGCGGCGAGGAGGAAGGCGGGCGCGACGACACCGATAGCGACTCGCCAGCCCACGACACCGACGGCGACGCCGATCGCGGCGGGGAGTGCCGCCGCACCGACGCTCCCGGCCGCGAGCATGAGTCCGAAGGCGGCGCCGTCGTTCTCGTCGTAGGCCTTCGAGACGACGGTCCCCCGGGGCGGGCCGTAGAGGCCGCTCCCGAGCCCGAAAACCCCGGTCGCGACGACGAACAGCGCGAACGTCGGCGTGAACACGTAACTGACGAGCCCGGCCGCCGAGACGAGCAGTGCCGCGGCAAGCAGGATGCGCTCGCCGAGTCTGTCGGCGAACAGGCCCGCCGGGAACTGCATGACGGCGTAGGTCACCCACAGCACCGTGACCGCGAGGCCAGCCTCCGAAGACGAGACGGTGAAATCTTCCGTGATCGTGGGGAGGATACCCGGGACGACGAAGCGCATCCCGAGGACGAGAAACCAGCCCAGCGCCACCGACGCGAGCAACCAGCCGCGCCCACCGCCGCGAAGTCCGTCGACCGTCCGACCGACGCTGCCCAGACGTGACATTCAGTGTCCGGACTGTCGGGAGGAACGTGAAAGACGCTGACGGTCGACCCCCTCGCGTGCCGGTTGTCGACCACGTGACTCGAAGCCGGTCGTCGGGCGACTCGAACGCCGAGAGGACTCGTCTCGGGAGCTGTCACTCTCGGAAACGTTTTGCCAGTCGCGGTCGGACCGGCGCACATGTCCGCCCTCCTCCAGCCGCCGACGGTGGTACCAGTCCTGCAGGCCTCGGTGAGAATCGCCGGGTCGCTCGGCGCGCTCGCCGGGTCAACCGCTCTCGGCGCCAGCGCCTTCTACCTCTACGGGCGTCGACTCCAGGGTAGTGACGACGCGACGCGTGCACTCTCCCGGCTCCGCCGGGCGTTCCGGTTCGGCTTGCCGGTCGTCTACCTCCTCGCGCTCGTGGCGATGGCCGTCGCCGGCTGGTTCGACCTGCTGGGCAGTGTGGCGGACGCGGTCCCGGGCGGGACGGCCGTCGCACGCGTGCTCGTGCTCGTCGTCGGGCTGGCGACGCCGGTCGTCGCGGTCCTCGGTGGCTACCTCGGTGCGTTTCCGGCGATCAAAGCGCTCCGTGACGTCGAACTCTCGGCGGTCACGGTCACGATACGGCTGGCCCGCTACCTGCTGGGCGCGCTCGCACTCGTCGTCGTCCTGGTCGGCGGGACGGTCGCGCTCGGGGCCGACATCTCGTCGGGCGCCGGGTTTCTCGCCGTTCTGGTGGTCGTCGTCGCGGTCATCGTCGCCGGGTCGCCCTGGCTGATCCGCCTGCTCCAGACAACGCGGGCGCCGACGGAGGACGAACGCGCACGCCTCGACCGCCTCTGTACCGACGTGGGACTCGACCCCGCAGGTGTACGAGTGCTCCGGACCGACGAGGCGAAACAGGCGACGGCGTTTTGCCGCGGCGTCCCCGGTCGCCGTCACCTGTTCGTCGCCGACTACCTGCTCGCGGAACTCGACGACGAGCACCTGCGAGGGTACCTGGCGCTCCAGGCCGGCCGCGCCCGCTCGTTGCATCTCGAAGCCCGGATGATGGTCGTGACAGCGACCGTCGGATCGGTAGCCGCGCTCGTCCTCGGCGTCGTCTCGGTTCCCGGGACCAGCGACGCGCTCGTCGCCCTCGCCGCGGTGGCCGTCGGCGGCGCCGCGTTGTGGGCCGGCCAGCGCCTGGTCTACCGTGCCGACGACTACGCCGTCACGCGTACCGACCGCGAAACCGTCGAGGAGACGTTCGAATCGTTCGCCGACCTCAACGACGCGCCGATGGACTGGGGTCGACTCGCCGCCCTCCGCCGGATGGAACCCCCACTGACCCGTCGGATCGACCGCCTGCGCGACCGGGCCAGCGGAGCGTGAGATAGGCCCTTCAAATCGATGTGGGATCGGGATAGTCGCCCGTCGACCGTGTCACGAGGGTCCCTTCAGCTCTCGAAGTGGACGTCGGCGAAATCGAGGATCGCTTCCCAGTAGCCGCGATTCAGCGTGTGTTCGGTCTCGCGGCGGTACTGCAGGAGTCGCCCGACGGTCTCGTCCGAGATCTCGTCGTCGCCATAGAGCGGTTCGTCGCCGGTCAGTCCCTCGACGCCGAGGAACTCGTAGACGGGGTCGGCCGCTTCGAGCGCGTCGAGGGCGCGGCCGGGGTTGGCCCAGTAGTCGCGGGCGCCCTCCGTGTCGATCAGCGGCCTGGGGGCGACCAGCGCGGCGAGGTGGTGCTGGTCGACGGGGAGTCGCTCAACCTGTCCCGCGGCCGCCGAGAAGGTGTCCGCGAACCAGTGAGGGAACAGCTCGGTGATGTCGGCGACCGACTCCTGGCCGTTCTCGCGTGCGAGCGCCAGTCCGCCCGTTCCCGACTGGTGGGGGGCCACGAGGCCGACCCGCTCGTCGGTCGCGCCCGCGAGGAGAGCCGCCTTCCCACAGCGGGAGTGGCCGAGGACGGCGATCTCCTCGTCCCTGACCCCGTCGTCGGTCCGGAGGTAGTCGACACAGCGCTGGAGTCCCCAGGCCCACGCGGCGAGGGTCCCCCACTCGGTGCCGGGCGGGCCCGGGAGGTCGCCGTCGAAGTACGGGCGGATCCCCGCCGTGTCGTCGTCGTCCGGGTCGACGTCCGCACAGTGGTAGGTCGCGAAGCCGTAGCCCCGCTCTACGACGTACTCGACACACCAGTACGCCTCTAGCTCACCGCGTTCGTCCATACCGTGTTCCTCGGCGGTCGGCGAGATCGTCACCGCGTCGTCGGCGACGGCGGCGTGATTGCCGAAGGCGTTGAGCGCGAGCACGGTCGAAACCGGGCCGTCGCGGTCGGCGGGCAGGAAGACGGCGAGGGTGAGCGAGGGTGCGTCCTCGGGCAGGTCGACGAAGCGCAGCGTCGCCTCGGTCAGCGTCGCCGCCCCGTCGAGAACGCCCTCGGTTCGGTCGATACTGACGTCGAGTTCGGGCCGGTCGGGCGCGTAGCCGTAGACGTAGTGGCGACAGAGGCGTTTCAGTTCCGTCCGGCGGTGCTCCCAGTCCTCGCGACTCTCGACGGGGGCGCCGTCCAGCGTCTCGAAGAGCTCGGGCAACTCGTCTCGGCGGTCGAGACGGGAGACGGCGGGCAACTCGTCGGAGTCGGTCGGGGCGGCCATACGCGGGCGTGGGACGCGGGCGTCGAAAAGCCACCGACGGCCGGTGGAAGTGGCGGTACTGTCGAGGGTTCCGGAACGGCATCGGTCAGAGACTCCGGAACGGGAACGGCTTTGGGCGTGCGTACGGAGGCTGGAACCATGACCGAGGCCGCGATCCAGCTGTACACACTCCGGAACGTCGACCGCCCGTTCACCGAGGTGCTGGAACTCGTCGCCGACGCCGGGTTCGCGGGCGTCGAGTTCGCCTACCGCGTCACCGAGGCCGACACCGACGAGGTCGTCGAGACGCTCGACGCCACCGGACTGGCGGTCGCCGGCGCTCACGTCGGCATCGACGCGCTCGAAGACGACTTCGAAGAGACGGTCGCGTGCTACGAAGAACTGGGCGTCGAGAACGTCGTCGTCCCGTGGCTCGACGCCGAACACTTCGAGTCGCGACACGCCGTCGTCGACACCGTGAACCGCCTGGCGACCCTCGCCGACCGTCTCGACGAGCGAGGAATGACCCTGCACTACCACAACCACGACCACGAGTACGTCGAACTGAACGGGATCACGGGCTTCGACGCCTTCCTCGACGCGACGGATTTCGGGATCGAACTCGATCTGGGACTCGCGCTCGCGGCCGGCGACGACCCCGCCGCGCGTCTACGCTCGCTCGGCGACCGTTCCCGGCTCGTCCACCTGAAAGACTACGACCTCGCGGCCGAGGCGTCCGTCCCCGTCGGCGAGGGCGATCTCGACCTCGCTGCCGTCGCCGACGCCGTCGACGGCAACGACAGCGACTGGCTGATCTACGAGTACGAGGGCGAAGACCCCCTCGACACGCTCGAACGGGCCGCCGAACGCACCGCGGATCTCTGCTGAGCGCTTTCAGGACGGTCTCGGAACGCCCAAAACCCGACTGCCGTCTCACTCCCGGTTCCAGGGCGCCCACGACGGGTCGATAACGCGTTCCCGTCGGTCGATGTCGTCGATGCGTGCGAGTTCCTCGTCGGCGAGTTCGAGGTCACGAGCGGCGAGGTTCGCTGCCATGTGCTCGCGACTGCTCGCCTTCGGGATGACCGCCACGTTGTCCTTCGAGAGCAGCCACGCGAGCGAGACCGCCGCGGGGCTGGTGTCGTGGTTGTCGGCGATATCACCGAGTATCGGATCGTCGAGGACCGCGCCCTGTGCGAGCGGGCAGTAGGCGACCAGCCAGTAGTCGTGTTCCCGGGCGTGGGCGCGCAGTTCCGCCTGGGGGAGGAACGGGTGACACTCGACCTGGTGGGCGGCAACGGGGGCCTCGAGCACGTCCATCGCCTCGTCGAGCAGGTCGGGCGTGAAATTCGAGAGGCCGACGTGTTCGAGACGGCCTTCCTCGCGGAGGCGGTCGAACGCCGGCAGCGTCGACTCGGGGTCGTACGTGTCGTGGGGCCAGTGGACGTACAGCAGGTCGAGGACGCCGACGCCGAGGCGGTCGAGACTCTCGCGAGTCGTGGCGAGGACGTCCTCACCGGCGAGGTTCGCCGTCGACACCTTCGTCGCGAGGAAGACGTCCTCGCGGTCGACGTCGGCGTCCGCGAGGCCGGCGCCGACGTACTGTTCGTTGTCGTAGCCCTGTGCGGTGTCGACGTGGCGATAGCCGACGTCGAGTGCAGTCCGGACGTTCTCGCGCCACTGGTCGCGGTCGTCGTCGGAGTAGGTCCCCAGTCCGATTCGCGGCAGGTCCTCGATGGGCATCGTCCGCGGTTAGAACCGGGAGGCCTTCGGCGTGAGGGTGCCGGCAGCCCCTGCGACCGCGGGTAGAGTATGTCGGGGAACCGTCCCCAGATCCCGGAGTGGAACCGAACGAGGGTCCGAGCCGACGACGAGTCACTCCGAACGAACTACTCACTCCGAGGGGTACGTCGCGAGTGCCTCCGCCAGTCGTTCGCGGGCCTCGCGACAGCGTTCCAGGTCCGCGTCGACGGCGCCCGAAGCGAGGCGTTCGCGCTCCTCGGCACCGAGCTGTGCGCGGGCCTGTGCGCTCTCCCTGAGATGTGCGTAGTCGGTCTCGCGGGGAAGCGCACGCACTGCACGGAGCGCGACGAGCGGGTCAGTACCGTCTCCGTCCGCTGCAGTTTCCTCGCCGCTCTCGTCGACGAACCGCGCGACGACACTCTCCAGTTCGCGCGCACGATATCGGAGTACGTCGGCCTCGGGCGGCGGCCACGAGACGGTCAGTGGTTCGGCGTCGAGTCGCTGGAAGAAGGTGCGGTGAGTGGCGACGTTGCGCTTGAGCGCGTCCGCGTCGGCGACGTAATGGTCGAGTTTCGACCGCGAGTACTCCGCGTACTCCAGCAGGTCGGGGATCGGCTCGGTCCCCGGTTCGTGGGTCGCGACGTACTCGCGGAGGTCGTCGGGTGCCGTCCGGAACGGGACGAGTGGATAATATTCCGTGGCGTCGAGGAATTCCAGCACCGTGCGGGCCCCGGCATCGTGGGTGAACTGCTCGAACGCGGCGGTGACGCGGTCGTTGTAGCGTTCGATCGGGTCGCGCAGTCGCTCGGTCGGCGCGTCGAGGTCCGCCTCGCCGAGGCGCCGGAGGTCTTCGAGGTCGTCGATCCGGTCGGTCAGGTCGCGTCGACGGCGCTGGGCCGCCGAACGGGCGTCACGGTAGCGCTCGCGGGCCGCCTCGCGTTCGTCGAGTCGCTCGACGTCGGTCCGGACTGGGTCGAGCGTCTCGCGGACTCGCTGCCAGTCAGACTCGGTGAGTCGGCGCTGCTGGAGCAGGTCGTCGACGTCCTCGAAGACCTCGCGACGGCGCAGGTCCTCGGGGAGTTCCTCGGTGAACGCGGCGACTTTCCCCTGGAACTCGATGAACGTCTGGAAGTCACCGTCGCCGGTGACGCGTTCCTCGTAGCGGTCGAACAGCGCAGTCAACTCGTCGTATCGCTCGGCGAGCGTCTCGAGTTCTGCCTCGCCGACTGCCTCGACGCGGTCGCGGGCGCGGTCGAGGTCCTCGCGGGCGGTTTCGAGGTCGGCGACGAGTGTCTCGGCGTCGGAGGCGTCGGTCGCGGTGGGGCGGGTAGCGTCGCTCATTCAGTAGACATCGTCGGGGTCGAAGACGCGTTCGCCGACGACCTCGCCGTCGGGCCTGCGGTAGAAACACGACTCGAAGCCGGTGTGACAGGCGCCGCCGTCCTGGTGGACGCGATAGAGCACGGCGTCGCCGTCACAGTCGACGCGGATGTCCTCGATACGCTGGACGTGCCCGCTGGACTGGCCTTTCTGCCAGAGTTCGTCGCGACTGCGCGAGTAGTAGTGGGCGAGGCCGGTCTCGCGTGTCCGGTCGAACGCCTCGCGGGTCACGTAGGCGAGCATGAGCACGTCCCCCGAGTCGGCGTCCTGGGCCACCGCCGGGAGGTACTCGTTGTCGTCGAACGCGAGGGAGACGGCGCCACCGCCGGCGCTGCCGGCGTCGGCGTCACCAGCCCCGTCACCCGTTTCGTCGTCGGCAGCGGTCATACTCGAATCTCGTCGGTCGGCCCGATAGGTCTTTTGTCGCGGCGAGTCGCCACGCGTCCGCCGAACCTGTCGAGTGACGGGAAGACTCCGCGTCGATCGAACGGTTTACGCCGGGGAACGACCGCGTGATGCGCACGGTGCACCGTGAGGACGCCGATGCGGAGGAGAGCCTGGACGACACCAGTCCCGACGACAGAGCGGATCTGGACGCCGACGTTCCGGACGACGAGCGCGACGCGCTGGTGACTATCGCACACGGCGCCGTCGTGACAGCCGGCGGTATCTCGCTCCAGCGCGTGCTGACCGTGGGGGCGGAGACGCTGCTGGCGCGGAGTCTCGGGCCGGTCGCCTACGGCGTCTACGCCCTCGCGTGGCGGATCGCACAGCTCGCCTTTCGCTTCGTCACGTTCGGGACCGTCCAGACGCTCCAGCGGTACGTCCC